>Ga0335074_10007975_pt1 | contig 14705 bp, 16 predicted proteins | sample Lox_Sample_23_FD_206715 | JGI IMG/M metagenome (GOLD analysis project Ga0335074, IMG submission 206715) | Soil microbial communities from Loxahatchee National Wildlife Refuge, Florida, United States - Lox_Sample_2.3 | ecosystem: Environmental > Terrestrial > Soil > Wetlands | place: USA...
CCGACCGCCGCGGCATGTTCGTCAACCTGATGTATTTTTATCATGGCCAGTCGGGCCTATTCCGGTCGACGGACGCGATTCACAAGGCGGCCATGAACATTACGGACTGGCTCATCGCGCACGGCTTCCGTAACGTGATTATCGATGTGGCGAATGAATACGACCTGCCCGGCCCGCAATGGGATTTCAAAGGTTATATTCCACAAAACATCATCCCGCTCATCGACGAAGTGCGCGAGCGCTTCCGGAATGCGGATTATGTGCTGCCCATCGGTGCCTCCAGCGATGGCCGCATGCGCTATCCCAATTCGCTCAAAGGCCAGGTCGATCTGCTGCTGGTGCATGGCGATGGCCGCGATCCGCGTGAGAAGCTGCGCCGCGTGGAAGAGTTGAAGAACGCCGGCCGTCCTGTCTTGATGACGGAAGACGATAACGGCCGCGCCACCACCGAAGAGCACTTAGCGGGCGACTTAGCAAGCTGCGATATCTTTTTTCATGATGCGCAAGGTTGGGGTTACTTACCTTGGATACAGGCACAAAGGTTCCCCTTTCGCTATTTACCCGGCGCGCTGGCGGAGGTCCATGACGCCATGCCGGAAGATGAGCGCGACATGGCTTATTTTCATGCGGTGCTCGATCACATCGCCGCACTGACGTTACGTAATCCACCCAAGGATGCTCTTCCATGAAAACCCGCGTCGCGGAGCTTTGCGGCCTGCGCCAGTTCCGAGTGACGGAAGCGGCACTGCCCGATCCGGGACCGGGCGAGGTGCAGGTGCGCATCGATGCGGTCGGCATCTGCGGATCGGACCTGCATTCATATGCGGATGGCGGCGTGGGCGACACGCCATGCCAGTATCCCATGGTGCTGGGTCACGAGCCGGCGGGCGTGATTTTGAAGACCGGCATGGGAGTGACTGGCTGGAGCGCGGGTGACCGGGCGGCGTTCGAGCCGGCGATTTATTGCTATCACTGCGAATTCTGCCGCTCCGGACATCATAATGTGTGCGCCAAGATCCGCTTCATGAGCATGCCGGGCGACCCTGGATTTTTTCGCGACGCGGCTAACATTCCGGCGCACAACTTAATCCCCATTCCGCCGGAGATGAGTCTCCCTGAGGCGACCATCATCGAGCCGCTGGCCGTGGTGGTGCATTCGATGCGATTCGTGGCGCTGAGTCTGGCGGAAACCGTGGCGGTGTTTGGCGCGGGTCCCATCGGCTTGATGACGGTAATCTGCCTGAAGCTCTCGGGCGCGGGACGCGTCTGGTGCGTGGAGCCGGTGGCGGCGCGACGGGAACTGGCGTTGCAGGCGGGCGCGGATGCCGTGCTCGATCCCGCGGCAATCGATCCTTCGCGCGAGATCCTGCGCGATACGGGCGGGCGCGGCGTGGACGTAGCTATCGATTGCGCGGCTATTGGCGGATCGGTGAATCATTGCTTGCACGCCGTGCGCAATGCCGGCCGCGTGGTGATCACCGGCATTCCCGTGGCGCGCGAGGTGCCGCTGGAATTCTCGCCCATGCGGCGCAAGGAACTGGCGATTTACACGGTGCGCCGCTCGAATCACGAGACCGAAGCCGCGCGCGAAATGCTGGCGGCGAATTTGCCGCGCTTTGCGGCGATGATTACGCACGCCCGTCCGCTCGAAGATATCGCCGCGGCCTTCGATCAGTTAGAGCATCGCAGCGGCGGAGTGGGTAAGTTGGTGATCACCGGGCACGCATAGATCGCAAACCTTGCCTTCTCTTCCTCCTGAAAAGTGTTCAGCTACAGGCTACGGTCTCGATGGCGGCGCTAAAGAACGTGCCGCCTGATACGGTGCAGAAGCTCCGCAACATGTTCGCGTTTCTCGACAATATGGAGGATGCTGAGGAGTTGCGACGCGCTCACTAGTTGGAAGGTTCACACGTTGGGCGGCGACCGCAAGGGCACGTGGAGCTTGAGCGTTATCCGCGACCGCCGCCTGACATTTTAAATTGACGCGCATAACCGACAAATCTGCGATATGGATTTAGAGACTACCGTAATCAGACAGGAGTATCGGAAATGCCCATGAAGAATCCGCCGCATCCCGGCACGTTTATTCGGACGGAGATTATTGAACCGGCCGGCTTATCGGTGACCCGCGCCGCCGCCGTACTTCAGGTGTCGCGCCCCGCGCTGTCCTGCTTACTCAACGGCAAGGCCGACCCTATCTGGTGAAATGGCTTTGCGCATCGCGAAAGCCTTCGCGGTGAAGATGGAAACGTTGATGCGGATGCAGGGAGCGTACGACATCGCCAGGACGCGGAGCCGGGAGAAGGAAATTCGCGTCCCGCGCTTTCACTCCCGTGCGGAAATCACGTGAGGCCATTTCTTTCGCGCGATGGCTACTGCTTGTAAATCACGCCGCCCTTCATGACAAACGACACATTCTGCAAAACCCCGATATCCTGTAGCGGATCGCCGGGGACGGCCACGATGTCGGCGAAATAGCCGGCTTTGAGCGCGCCGATCTGGTTTTGCCAGCCGAGGAGCCTGGCGCCATTCAGCGTGCCGGCCTGGAGCGCGGCTAACGGCGTCATCCCGTACTTCACCATCAGCACGAATTCGCGGGCTTGGGTGCCGTGCGGAAACGGGCCCACATCGGAACCCATGGCGATCGGCACGCCTGCCGCAAGCTGGCCGCGAAATTCGCGCGCGTGAAATTCCAGCACGCGGCGCTCGTTTTCCGCCTGCCGCTCCGATGGCGCGTGATCGGCGAAGTACTCGATGATCAGGAAAGTGGGCACGGCGAAGATCTGTTTCTCTTTCATCAGCCGCATGGTTTCGTCGCTGAGCTGAAAGGCATGGTCTACGGACGCCACGCCCGCGCGCGCGGCGTACAACGTGCCCGGCTCGCCGGTGGCATGCACGGCTACACGCTTGCCTACGCGCGCGGCTTCTTCCACCGCCGCGCGCAACTCCGCTTCTGAAAATTGATACGGCGTGGAGAATTTGCCATCGATCAACGTGTCATGGCCGGTCTCATAGATCTTGGTGAAATCCGCGCCTTCTTTATATTGCTCGCGCATCACCGTAATCAACTCGGCGGCGTTATTCGCCCAGGTCGCATTCGGCAGCACGTGTTGCGCGGGATTGTAGCCGATGGCGTCTTCATGTCCGCTCAGAATATCGATGGCATTGCCGCTGATGCGCAGGCGCGGCCCGGGAATCAGCCCATGGTTTATGGCGTTGCGCACGGCGGTATCGGCCGATCCCGCGCCCTCGGTGCCCATGTCGCGTTCGGCGGTGAAGCCGGCCATCAGATCGGCCTTGGCGGCCAGCGTCGCCAGGATGGTCCGCTGCGGCACGGATTCTTGCACGGTTTGCAAGTCTTCGGCGCCGGGATGCAGAAACAAATGCACGTGCGCATCGATCAATCCCGGCAGCAAGGTGCGATTGCCCAGATCGATGACTTGGGCATCCGGCGGATGGCTGACGGTTTCGCCAACCTTGGTAATGCGGTCACCGGTCACCAACACCTCGGCTGGCGCGAGCATCTTGCCGGATTCGATATCCAACAGGCGCGCGGCGCGCAGCACGATGGGCTTCGTTTCGCCCGTCTGGCAAAACGAAATGGCGGCCGCAAGCAGGAACGCGGCGCAGAATCGGAATGTACTCATGACCTCGATGTTAATCCAGCAGCAGCACTTTCATGACGCCCTTGCGGGCGGCGGTTTCGAACGCGCGCGGCGCTTCGGCCAGCGGCAAGCGTTCGGAGATCATTTCTTCCACCGGAATCAGATGGCGCGTCAGCAGATCGAGCGCCGGCTCGAAGCGCCCGCAGCGCGAGCCGACCAGGGTGATCTCGTTAACGATCACCGGCGCGGTGTCCACGCCCACCAGCCCATGCAGGGTGGATTTCAGAATCACCGTGCCGCGCGGGCGGGTCATCTTCACGGCTTGGCGAAAGCCTTCGGGCGAACCCGTGGCGTCGACCACCCAATCGTAGGCCATCTCGGGCAGCGCGCCCGCGGAAATTTCGGTATCGACTCCGGCGTGGCGCGCAATCCGCAGTTTTTCATCGTGGCGCCCGAACTGGTGGACGCGATGGCCGTATACATTCAGCACCAGTGCAATAAGCAGCCCGAGTTTGCCATCGCCCAGCACGGCGATTTCGGACGCGCAGGGCAGATTCACCTGATCCAGGATTTCGCACGCGGCCGCCAGCGGTTCGACGAAAACAGCACGCTCAGTAGGCAGCGAATCCGGCAAGACGTGCAGATTGCGTTCGGGCAGCGTCAGGAATTCGCGAAACGCGCCCGGATGCTTGACGATGCCGAGCACGGTGCGCTGCGGGCAATGGCGGCCGAGGCCCCGGATGCACCAATCGCACATGCCGCACGCGAGATTGATCTCGCCCACCACGCGGCGGCCGATCAGTTCAGGCGCATCCGCCTCCACCACTTCGCCAACGAACTCATGGCCGGGCGTGCCGGCGAAGCCGTAATATCCGCGCTGCAGTTCCAGATCGGTGTTGCAGATGCCGCCGCAAAGCAGGCGGATGAGCGCGCACCCTGCGGGCCGATGCGGGCGCGGCTGGTTGCGGAGTTCGACGCATCCGTTTTCGAGGTGTACGGCCAGCATGTTGGTTAGTATATCCGCACGCGGGCCGCATGCGCCCCGCCGCTATAATTAAAGTTTCATGCCCGCGGAACTCATCTGCTTCGAAGAGCGCTGCCGCGCGCGCTTCGCCATCACCGATGTCATTTACAACTGCCCGCGCTGCGGCGGACTGCTGGAGGTGTGGAATCCGCCGCCAGTGGCGCCGCCGGCTGATTTAAAGCGCATCTGGCGGGAACGGCGCGCGTCGAACTTGACCATCGATCAGAGCGGTGTGTGGCGCTATCGCGAGATCATTCCGTTCCTCGAATCCTGCAGCCGCGTGGTCACGTTGCGCGAGGGAAACACGCCGTTGCTCAATGCCCCGCACGCGGCGGAATATGGCGGTCTCGACGCGCTTACGTTCAAACATCAGGGTTTCAATCCCACCGGCTCGTTCAAAGATAATGGCATGACCTGCGGCGTGGCACAGGCGCTGCGGCTGGGCATGCGGCGCGTGGCGTGCGTCTCCACGGGCAACACGTCCGCTTCCATGGCCGCCTACGCCAGCGCCGCGGGGCTCGACCCGATCGTCTTCATTCCGCACGGCAACATCGCCTACGGCAAGCTGGCGCAAGCGCTCGAATACGGCGCCAAAACCTTGCAGGTGGAAGCGAATTTCGATCAAATCCTGGCGCTGGTGCGCACGCTCGCCGAACGCCTGGGCATTTATCTGCTGAACTCCATCAACCCGTTTCGCATCGAAGGGCAGAAGACCATCATCGTCGAGATGCTGGATCAGCGCGACTGGAATCCACCAGATTGGATCGTGCTGCCGGGCGGCAATCTCGGCAACACTTCCGCGTTCGGCAAAGCGCTACGCGAATTGCATGCGCTGGGCTTCATCTCGCGCATGCCCAAGCTGGCCGTAATTCAGGCCGCGGGCGCGGCCCCTTTCTACGATCTGATGCGCGCACCCGAGCGCGGTTTCCATGCGGTCGAGCATCCGGAGACATTGGCGACCGCGATCAGGATCGGCGATCCGCTGTCGTGGCCCAAGGCGCTGCGCGAGGTAAGCTGCTCGTGCGGCGTGGTGGAGCGAGTCAGCGAAGAGGAAATCGCGGACGCCAAGGCGGTCATCGGCAGGTGCGGCATCGGCTGCGAACCGGCCTCGGCGGCGACCTTGGCCGGAATTCGCAAACTTACGGCGGCGGGCGCCATACCGCGCTCGGCTGATGTGGTGGCCGTGCTCACGGGACACGTGTTGAAAGATCCCGATTACATTTATCGCTATCACACCGGGAAACTCGAAGCTCCGAATGGCACCCCGATTCACGGCAGTTTCGTAAATCAACCGGTAATCGCTCCGCATGACGCCGGCCGCATTGCCGCGATTCTACAAAGCAACACCCCCTAAGAGGGGGCATTCATTTAATCACCCCAGATGCGGGCATTGTTGAAATCTAATTCATCTGATAGGAGTAACTCAGAATGGTTACTCGTAAAGGGGGTCACGGTAGGTTTACTTGTGATCCTAAGTTGCTTCGCAAGAAACTGGCGGAATTATACTCCCGGCGGTCGGCCGTGGAGAATCTGATACGGTGTTTAGAAAGTTACGCCGCCTGCCAAACTAAGAACGAGGGCCGCGTACGCCTAAAACGCGCTTAACTTGAGTTACTAACTCGTCGTAAGTCATCGCTCCGGGATGGTAAAGGCGCACAATTCCCGCACGGTCTAAGAGCACCAGTGTCGGCGTGGTGCTGCAACCGTATCGCGCGAAGTTATCCGCGTTCAGCGGTACGGGCATGTTGCCGAGCGGTGAATAAAACTGCTGCCGGATGCGGTCGATGTATTGCGTCTCCGCTGCTGGAGTAGTCTCTCCGGAAGCTGTGTAACCGTATAGTTGGGTGGGACCTTCGAGCCGCAAGCCCTTTGGTCCGTAAGTGGCCATCAGCCGCGCCAGGATGGGCACTTCCGCTTTACAATCAACGCACCAGTGCGCCCAAAAGAAAAGCAACACCGGATGGCCCTTGATGGCCGCGAGCGGCTCTGGCTTCGCGCCCAGCCAATGGCTGACGTCCAATGCCGGCGCCGGCTTGCCATCGAGCGACAGTAAGTTGATGTTCTTCTGGATACGCGCCGCAATCGGCGATCCGGCCCAAGTGGACAATTCCGAACGGAGATAGGCAACCGCGTCACTGCGCTGTCCGCGCGTCGCGAGCACTTGCGCGTGCACTTCGATCGCGGCGCCCAAGGCGGTCACTATGGATGCATCGCCGCTGCCCGTGCGCTTGAGCAGGTCGATAGACAGTTGCCGCGTCTCGACGGCGTACTTATCGGCGCGGTCATATTGTTTCTCATCCAGTGCGCCGCGTGCCAGCCAGGAAAGCGCTTCGATCATTTCAGGTGTCGCGCCAGCCGAGGCACGGTATGCCTGGATCTCATGTTCGGCCAGTGCGAGGTTGTGTGACGCGCATGCGGCGCGCACGCTTTCCACAATGTTCGGGCCGCCCGCCGCCAGCATGCCTGCCAGCGCAACCAGCCAGATTGCCTTACCGATTCTCATGACGCCTGCGCCAGCGGCTGCTCGCGCAGCAATCGCAAAAAAGCTTGCGCGGCCAGGTTGAACTTCTTGCGCTTGCGATGCACGATGCCCAGTGGCCGCAACAAAGCCGGCGCATGCAGCGGAACGGAAATCAGACGCCCCTGCTCGATTTCAGTTTGCATGGTGCGTTCGGGCAGAATACTGATGCCCGATCCCATCGCCACGGCTTCCTTGATGGTCTGGATATTATCGAACTGCATCACTTGGTTTACTTCCACGCCCTGATCGCGGAAGAAACGGTCCAATTCGCGGCGGATAATCAGATCTTCGTCGAAACCGATGAAATCCTGGCCCTTCAGATCGGCCGGATGCAGCATGGTCTTGCGCGCCAGCGCATGCAACGGCGGCACAGCCACGGCCATGCGTTCTTTGCGCCACGGGATCACGGCCAGTTCGCGCTTGGCGACCGGATAACTCACTAGACCGAGATCCGCGTGATCTCCCAAGACCGCTTCATAGATCTTATCGGGGCGCAGATAGTCGACATGCAATTGCGCTTGCGGATGGCGCCGTTCGAACTCCTGGCGCAGGCTGGTCATTTCCGACAGGCCGATGGAATAAATGGAAGCGACGCGCACGGTGCCTTCGGCCTGGCCTTTCAGGCGTTCCAGCGCCACCAGAAACTGTTCTTCGCGGCGCAGGACATCGCGGCAGAAATCGGCGTAGAGTTTGCCGGCGTCAGTCAGCGCCAGGGGCCGCGTGCTGCGGTCGACCAGCCGCAGGCCAAGACGCCGTTCCAGCTCCTGGACGTGCTGGGTGGCTGCGGATTGGCTGATTCCGTTGTGAACGGCGGCCTTGCTGATACTCTTGGTCTGGGCGATTTCCCGGAAAAGCTTGGCTTCAAAAAGATGCAAACAAGATTATTGTAACATAAGCGCAGCTTATGGAGCCGCGCTCCGCACGGCGGGGCTGGGGCTAGTGTTGAGCCGTTAAGACAGCCGCGCGGCGATCACGCGCGGAATGCCGGCCAAATCGGGCATGATCTCCACGTCCCGCCAAGCGTCCCCGAACATCGCCCTCACTCGCTCGCTGGTCTGAAATCCCAGTTCCATGATGAGCCATCCGCCGGGCCGGAGAACGCGCTCGGCATCGCGTACCAGGCGACCATATATCTCGACGCCCGTGGGTCCGGCGAACAGCGCGACGTGCGGCTCCCAGTCGCGCACTTCGCGCTGCAGGCCCGCTTTATCGCCCAAAGGAACATACGGAGGATTGGAAACAATCAGGTCCATCGACTGGCCGGCAAAGGCGGACATCAGATCGCAAGCGATCAACCAAGCGGTCGCGCCGAGGCGTTCAGCGTTCTTCGCCGCAACGCGCAAAGCAGCCGGGGAAATATCGCTGCCCCAGACTTGCGCCGCCGTTTCCAACTTCAGCGTGACCGCCAGAATTCCGGATCCGCAGCCCACATCCAGAACCCGCGCGGCGCCGGAAGCCAGCCGCAGCGCGGTCTCGACCACATGTTCTGTTTCCGGACGCGGGATCAGCACATCCGGCGTCACGCGAAAATCGCGCCCATAGAACTCCTGGCGGCCGGTGATGTACTGGGTTGGCTTGCCTTTCATGCGTTCGTGCAGATAGCGGCCGTAATGCAGCCATGCGAGGGCCGATAATTCATGTTCGGAATGCGCGAACAGATACACGCGCTCGCGGCCCAGCGCGTGGGCCAGCAGCACTTCGGCGGTGAGGCGCGCCGCGCCCACGCCCGCTTCATCCAGGAGTTTGGTCCCCTGGACGAGCGCAGTACCGGCCGTCATCTAATCCGCGGCCATGCCGGCGCCGCCGTGCTGCTTGAGTTTTTCGGCTTGGTAGTGGGTGGTCAGGGCGTCGATGATGGGGTCCAAACGGCCTTCCATCACCAGATCGAGCTGATGAAGCGTCAGGCCGATGCGATGATCGGTAACGCGGTTTTGCGGAAAGTTGTATGTGCGGATTTTTTCGCTGCGGTCGCCCGTGCCCACCATGCTGCGCCGCTCCGCGCCCAACGCCGCTTGCTGTTTCTCCAGCTCGATTTCATAGAGCCGCGAGCGCAGCACCCGCTCCGCCTTAGCGCGATTTTTGATCTGCGATTTTTCGTCCTGGCAGGAGACGATCAGCCCCGTGGGCAGGTGCGTAATGCGCACGGCCGAGTAAGTCGTGTTCACGGATTGTCCGCCCGGACCCGACGAGCAGAATGTGTCGATGCGGATATCCTTAGGGTCGAGCTTTACTTCCACTTCGTCGGCTTCCGGCAAGACGGCCACGGTAATAGCGGAGGTGTGCACGCGCCCCTGCTGCTCGGTGACGGGCACGCGCTGCACGCGATGCACGCCGCTTTCGTATTTCAGCTTGCTGTAGACGCGCTCGCCCGAGACCAGCGCGATGACTTCCTTCAAGCCGCCCGCGGACGATTCGCTGGCCGAGGTGACTTCAATGCGCCAGCGCTGCGATTCGGCGTAGCGCGAATACATGCGGAAAATCTCGGCCGCGAACAAGGTGGCTTCGTCACCGCCGGTTCCCGCGCGTATTTCGAGCACTACGTTCTTCTCGTCGTTGGGATCTTTGGGGAGCAGCAGCACCTTTAATTCCTGCTCGATGCGCTCCAATTCGGGTTCCAGGCCCGCGATTTCATCGGCCGCCATCTGGCGCAGATCCGCATCCTGATCGTGCAGCATGCCGCGCGCCTGATCGAGCTCGCCCGAAGCCTTCTTCCATTCACGATACTTGTCCACGATTTCCGAAATATCGCTGCGCGCCTTGGCGGCTTTGCGATACTCGGCGGCATCCGCAATGAGAGCCGGATCGGCGAGCTGGCCCGTCAGCTCGTCAAAACGCACCTCGATCTGTCGCAACTTAGGAAGAAATTGCATGGCCGTTTAAGCGATGACCAGTTCGCCGCCTTGCGACTCTTCGAGAGCCATGGCGCCTTCGAGCGCCTGGATGGCGACGGCGGCTTGATCGTCGGAAGGGGGCTTGGTGGTAATGCGCTGCAGCCAAAGTCCGGGAGCGGTGAGGGTAGCCAGGAACGAGCCGCGGCGCTTGGCCGCAAAACGGATCAGCTCGTAACTGATGCCCGCGATGAACGGCAGCAGGATCACGCGGCTGAGCAGTTTCATGCCGAAACCGGAGAACGGAATCAGCGTGTAGACCACCATCGAAACCACCATCACCACCATCAGAAAGCTGGTTCCGCAGCGCGGATGGAAGGTGGTGAATTTCTGTGCATTCTGTACGTTTACCGGCTGGCCCGATTCGTAATTGAACACCACTTTGTGTTCCGCGCCGTGATACTCGAACACGCGATGGATATCTTTCATGCGCGACACGATGAAAAGAAATGCCAGGAAGATGGCGATGCGGATCATGCCGTCGGTGGCGTTGAACGCGATGCGGCCCTTAAGCATGGGATACCATTTACCCAGCGAAGTGACTGCGTAGAGCGGAATGAATTTATAAAGGAAGATGAAAAATCCGAACGAGAAGAGCAGATTCAATGTGAGGGCCCATTTTGGGATTTCTTTTGGCGCGGCAGCTTTGGGCGCCTCGGTTTCGAGCATGGCATTAGCTGAGAATTTCAGCGCCTGCAGGCCCAGCGTCATGGCCTGATAGAGCGTACCCACGCCGCGCACCACCGGATATTTGAAGATGGGGTGCTTCTCGCACATGCGCGCCAAGGGTTTCTCTTCGGTGACAATCTCGCCCGAAGGCCTGCGCACGGCCACGCAATAGGAGTGCGGCGCGCGCATCATGACGCCTTCGATCACGGCCTGCCCGCCGACCAGGGTTTCCTCGCCGCTTTCGAGGATCGGCATCATCTGGATATGGGCAAATAAACGACAAAACGTACGCAGGGACACAATTTCCTCTCGGAGTGGAGACTTTCCTATTATAACGGATGGCGGGCCGGCCCGCCCGGGCGGAGTCAACCGAAGTTAGTATGGGGCGGCAATCCCAGCCGCCCCACAATGTTATTTGCTGAGATGCGGGGCCGGAGCGGGTGCCGCAGCCGGTCCGAAATAATCGGGGTTCTCCACCACCTTGGTGGAAGCCTTCAGATCTTCCATGGCCTTCTTCACCATATCGGAGTCCAGCTTCCGCTCAATCTCCGGCCTCACCTCCACAAACGGACGCTCTTCGCGCGATTCCACTTTGATGATGTGATAGCCGAATTGAGTTTTTACCGGCTCGCTGATCTGTCCGATGGGAAGCGTGAATGCCGCTTGCTCGAACGGCGCAGCCATGCGGCCGTGTCCGAAGGTGCCTAAATCGCCGCCCTTACTGGCGTTGGTGGAATCGTCGGAATCGGCTTTGGCAATCTCATCCCAATTGCCGCCCTTCACCAGTTTCTCGCGGATGTCCTTGGCCTTCGCCAGCGCTTCTTCATCCGTCAGTTCTTTGGCGTCCTTTTTCGGAGCGCCCGGAGCGCCTTTCACGCGCACCAGAATGTGGCGCGCCTTCACCTGCAAATAGTCGGATTGATGCTCGTCGTAATACTTGCGCGCGGTGGCTTCGTCCACTTTGCTGATGGCCACCAGGTGCTGGTAATACTGATTGGCCAGGATCTGTTCGCCCTGAAAAGCTAACTGCTCCTTATAGGCCGGAGTGTCTTCGAGCTTCAACCGACGCGCTTCCTGGTCCATCATCTTCAGTCGGATCACGTTATCCGCGAACTGCCGGCGTCCGACCGTGCGCATCCGTTGCCGGTATTGTTCCGGGATCATATCGATCAATCGATCCATGTCGGCAACGGTGATCTTCTCATCGCCAATCGTGATAATCACGGTATCGGGGGGAAGGTTCGGCGCCGGCGGAGTGGCCTGCGGAGCCATCCCGGGCGGCCTGCCCGGCATCGGGGGCTGCGGAGCGGGTGTCTGAGCGAGCAGACACGCCATAGGTGTCATTAAAAGGAAGAGTTGCGGGAATTTCATCACAACTATGATAGCAATTGCGGCACTTAATGTGCTTGGGCGCACGAAGCGTGGGACAGACCGGCTGTCCCGGTCTGTCCCAATAGCTTACATCGCTAGCAAGCGATTGAAGAATGACCGGTACCGCTGCAGTGCCACGCGCAGATCTTCCGTGGAAATGCTATCTCCGCGATCCCACTGGCTCTCCAGCGCCGACCGCTCATTGGCGAAAATCTCCGCCAGCCTTTTCATGGTTTGCGCCACCAGGCTATCCGCCTGCTCCACCGCTTTGCGCGGCTCGTCGACGAAGCCCGTCTGAATCTCGTTCCAGCGGGTGCGCAAATCCTGCGTCTCACCCTCATTGAATAGCGGCGCCGGTTTCTCCTCGCGCGCCATCTGGGTCCCGCCTACGAAATCGGCAGTCGAAAGTCCCGGCCCTTCCTGCACAAACGGCTTATTCATCGCACCACCTCCGGCGCTGTCTCCAGTAGCTCATCGAAAAGCGCCCGGTAATAGACCAGCGCTTTCCGCAAATCCTCTGTGGATGCTTGCCCACGCTGCTGGCGCACTACGATCTCCCGCGCCGCTCTGTAATTCTGCACCAGGTGTGGATGGTCGACGGAAACGTCGTCCACTCTTTGCTCGAAATCGGATACGGGATAGCCGCGCTCCCGCATCACGTTCATCACCAGGCGGTCCGCGTCCACCACCGCGCCCTTAGGGTCGTCCACAAACCGCGCTTGATCCTGCTTCCAGTCCTGCAGATAGCGCTCCCGCGTGGCCGGCGGTAGCGTCCTAATGTTCAGCCGCTCCACCCGTTTCTGCCGCCGCTCCAAATCCCGCTCGGCTTTCGTGCGGTCGCCGAACTCGGTCACCGTGCGCTGATATTCCGGACCGAATTGCGAGCGCAGCCGCATACTGCGCCGCCGCGCGATCAGCAGCCACACCACCACCGCGCACAGAACCACAATGATTGCAATCAGGATGATCGACAAGGTACTCATATAAATGCTCCCGGCCTCACTTAGAGCAGTCCGCCTGCCACTTACTGCTTACGCGTGTAATGAACCACACCTTAGCCGCGCCCGGCTTCTTTGAGATAACCAATCTGGCGGGCGCGGGAGTCCGGAACGGAATAGCCACGGAATGTTTGGAAGCGGAGTGCTGAAGCGTCAGGCTGCGGAGGGTACGCCGCGACGGCTCATGGAGTTGAAACAAATGGTGGGCGGTCGCGGGCTCGAACCGCGGACCTCCTGCTTGTAAGGGAGGCCCGAGGCCCCCCACAAGACGATGATTGCACGCGCTATCTATAAGTCCGTCCCTAACTTACGTGTCCGTCTCCATGCTCCATTGTGCCCCATTTTGCCCCGGTGTTTGCCTTGGTGTCCCCAAGGTTTCCCCCAAGGTCGCACTCTCATCGATTCCTATGAGGTCCGGTTATACTGAAATTTGGGCTACCCTCGGCGTGCGTAGCCTGAGGGCCGGTGGTGATACTTAGCGGCGTCGAAGTGCGATTGATGGACGACCTCCTGCTGGAATCGGCAGAGGCCCAGGTTCGCTTGGAGGCCGAGCTTCTTGCGTTCTCCATTTCGGGACTCGACGTAAGCAAGCCCCATGCTCGCCTCCGAATGGCACAGTACATCAGGCACGCGGTTACGGCCTTTTCTTTAGTCAATTTCGAGACGGATGACCCTGCGCACCGCATTGAGAACGCTGTACAAGCGGCTGGGCGCCACTTCACCGGGCACCTGGCGAAACTGTTTTCCGACATGGCGTCAGCGATTCGAGTGGCACTGCTGGAAGAAGCTATTCATACTGACGATGCTAAGCGGGCTGCGGCCGCGCCGCCGCGCAAAAAGCGCGTCGCAACGGTCGAGAGGCATTTCGATCAAACGAAGGGCATGCGGCGAGCAGAGGCGGCTAGATACCTGGGTCTCGCACCGAAGACATTAAGCAAATGGGCGCTCCACGGCAAGGGGCCTAGGTTCGCTCGCCTGGGTCGCCGGCTCGTGCTGTACGATATCGCGGACCTAGATGCATACATGTCGAGTTGCCCGACCGGCGGCGATCCCCCCAAAAAAAATACCTTGACACGGGCAAAACACCCTGCTACGCTACAAATAACCCCAGGCGCTAAGGGGTAAGGGGTTCTTTTATCCTGCTTAAGGGACCTTCGCGGGACGCTCTAAGTCCTTTACAACCGTCTACCGACATAACTCGGCTCAACTACCAACTAGCCCAGAGCTTGAAAGCAATTCACGACCTTCCACAGCCTTACATCCAAGCTCACCAGATGGAGCGATGTGTTCACGCGCCAAAAGGACAGCCCCAGAATTACTGCCGCTGCACACTCTGTCTCCTTTGTCGTAAGTGGAGGGCGGCAAAGAGACGACGAGACCTCATGGCGCTCCTCGAAAAACAAACATCAATCTCCCCATCGTCGGTGCGGTGCTACGCCCAGACGCTCGCCCTTCGGGATGCCACATCATCCGACGTGAAGCGGCGCGCCGACTTGCTGGTGAGCGGCTTCAAACGACTTCTGCGGAAGCGTGACCTCCGGCACGTGACGGGATGGGCGCGCGTTATAGAAGTCAAGACCTCTGACCGGAGATCTGACCTCGAAAACGTACACTTGCACGCCGTTCTGA
>Ga0335074_10007976_pt1 | contig 14703 bp, 11 predicted proteins | sample Lox_Sample_23_FD_206715 | JGI IMG/M metagenome (GOLD analysis project Ga0335074, IMG submission 206715) | Soil microbial communities from Loxahatchee National Wildlife Refuge, Florida, United States - Lox_Sample_2.3 | ecosystem: Environmental > Terrestrial > Soil > Wetlands | place: USA...
CCCAGGCGTCGGCGTGGTCCAGCTGCTCCCCCAGCTTGCCCATCTCCTCGAGCAGGGCGTCTGAGTAGTCCGTGGCCAGCAGCTCGGTGATCTCGTTGTACCGGTCAAGCAGCGCCCTGGTCTCAGCGACGCCGTCCTCGACGTTGCCAAGGACTGTCTTGCTCTCATCGAGCCTGGGCTCCTGGTCCAGGATGCCGACGGTGAACCCGGGCATCAGCCGGGCCTCCCCGTTGGAGGGCTGCTCCAGCCCCGCCATCATCCGCAGCAGGGACGACTTGCCGGTTCCGTTGGGTCCGACAACACCGATCTTCGCGCCGGGCAGAAAGGCGAGCGTCACGTTGTCGAGCACGACCTTGTCACCGTAGGACTTACGGACGGCCTGCATCTGGTAGATGAACTCGGGCATGTCTTCAAGGGTACGGGGGAGGCCCGGCCACTCAGTACCGGCCGCCGCGCGGCCGCTCAGTGCTAGCCCGGAGCGCGGGCGTCGGGCAAGCCGCCGCGGCCGCTCAGAACGGCGCGGCCACGCTGTCGGTATCTTTCGCCAGCGCCTCGATCGCACTGTCGTCGAATATGTCGTTTTCGGCGCCCGTCCCGTCCGATGAGGTCGCCAGCGGCAGGCCGTCGGCGGAGGTGGTGTCAGCTCCGGCCTCGTCAGTGGCGGTCTTGGCCGGCGTGGCCAGGATCTTCTGGAAGTCTGCTACCCCGCGGCGCAGGTCGTGGCTGAGGAAGTCCGCTTCCACGTCGACGGAGATCCTCGGCTGGCCGTCCTTGCCGGTGAACGGGCGCACCTCCAGCTTTCCCCGGAGCACCACCGGATCGCCCTTGTGCAGGGACATGCGCAAGTTCTTGGCCAGACCACGCCAGCAGGTCACGTTGATCCAGGACGTGTTGGCATCGGACCAGTCACCGGTCTCCGGGTCCTTGCGGCGGGTGTTCCAGCACACCCGCACTTTCAGCCGCGGGATGCCGTCGCCGACCAGCGCGTAGTCGGGGTCGGCCCCCACATTGCCGGTCACGGTGAAATTCGCGTCGTTGTACATCGGGAACCTCCAGGGTCTGCTGGCCCGGCGCGGATGCGCCCGGGCTGCACCACCAAGGTCGCTTAAAGCAGGCACCAGATGAGGCGTCAATGACGGGGCTGTGGATGACCTCGTTCAGGAACGCTTGTCTGTGGACAACCACTCAGAACCGGCACAGCGCCGTGAGAAGATTCGCCGGCCCGCGTTACCCCGTGTTCAGGTTCGGGCGAGTTCGGCAGGCTCGGCGATCACGTCGACCAGGGCGCCGTTACGCATGACGGTGATCGCCAGCGGCTTCCCGATCGCGTCGTCGAACATCAGCCGCTGCAGGTCCTGTGCCTTCTGCACCGGCCCGCCGCCCGCGGTGATCAGGAGATCACCGGTGCGCAGGCCAGCGTGCGCGGCTGGCGACCCGGGCACGACCTCGACGACCCGCAGGCCGCTCGGCCGGCCGAACCGCTCGGCCAGCGCCGCTGGCAGCGGCATGGGCGCGCTGACGATCCCGAGGTAGGCACGGCGGACCCGGCCATGCTGCATGAGCGCGGAGATAATCCGCCGACTCGTCGCATTGATCGGGACCGCGAGGCCCACCCCGATCCCGGCGACAGCAGTGTTGATGCCGACGACCCGGGAGGTCGCGTCGGCAAGCGCCCCGCCCGAGTTGCCCGGGTTAAGCGCGGCATCGGTCTGGATCACGTCCTCGATAACCCGCCCGCGCGTGGGCAGCGACCGGCCAACCGCGCTGACCACGCCCGCGGTAACCGACCCAGCCAGGCCCAGCGGGCTGCCCACGGCCACAACGAGCTGGCCGACAACCAGCTTGTCCGCCTGGCCGAGCTCAGCGGGCGGCGGTGTGCTCCGGTCGGCGCGCAGCACGGCGAGATCGGACAGCGGGTCAGCGCCAACGACCGTGAACGCAGCGCTCGCGCCATCCGAGAACAGCGCGGTCCCGCTCTGGCGGTCCCCCACGACGTGGGCGTTGGTCAGCAGGAACCCGTCCCCGGTGAAGATCACGGCGGAGCCCATGCTCTCCCCGCCGCGCCCGCCGGTCTGCGGCACCCGGACGCTCGCCACCCTCGGGGTCAGCTCGGCGGCGACACCAGCGACCACGCGCGAGTACGCGTCCAGTGGCTCATCAGCAGCCATCGCCCCTCCGTTCAGCAATCTAATTACAACATTACAACTGAACGCAACCCTGCGACTGACCCGAGCGGGCGCTGCATCGCGGTCCAGCCCCGCTCTGTAACATGCGGGAATGCCAGCCAGCACCCCCACAATCCTCGCGACATCAGGCGGCCTGCGCCGCGGCTCGCGCACCTACTTCGAGTTCGCTCCGCTGATCCAGTACGCGGTCGAGCTGTCGGGCGTGACCGGACGCGCGCCGCGGCTCTGCCACATCGGCACGGCAGGCGGGGACCAGCGCTCGGTCAATGCCCAGTACAGCGAGGCGGGCGAGGCCGCAGGGATCACGGTCACTCACCTGAACCTGTTCCCGATGCCGGGCACGGCCGATATCGCGGGACTGCTGCTCGGCCAGGACGTCGTGTGGGTCGGCGGCGGCAGCGTGGCTAACCTGCTGGCGCTCTGGCGCCTGCACGGTGTGGACAAGGCGGTCTTGCAGGCCTGGGAGGCGGGAGTGGTACTCGCCGGAGTGTCAGCGGGATCGATCTGCTGGCACGTCGGCGGGACCACCGACTCGTTCGGTCCTGACCTGCAGGCGGTCACGAACGGGCTGGGCCTTGTGCCCTACTCGGCCGGCGTCCACTACGACTCCGAGGAGCAGCGGCGCCCGCTGTACCAGAAGCTTGTCGGCTCGGGGGCGCTGCCACCGGGTTACGCCACCGATGACGGTGTCGGTGTCGTCTACCGCGGAACTGACTTCGCCGAGGCGGTCTCCGAGGTCCCCGGCAAGGGCGCGTACCACGTAACCGCGGAGGCGGGACAGGCACGGGAGGAGCGGGTCGAGCCGCGCCTGCTGACCGGCTGACCGGCCCGCGTGCTGAGGTTCATAACCCGGCAGCGACGGCCAGCTCGTCCCGGAAGCGCCTGTACTCGGCGAGTTCCTGCTCCACCGGCATGATGACCATGCCGTGGGCAACGTCCCCGATGCCCACCCGAATCGCGTACTGCATTCGCTCGCGGTCGCGCTGGACCCCGGACCGCACCAAGTTCATGCAGCCCGATGCGATCACCCAGCCCAGCAGCAGGAACGCTGCGATCAGAATGACGCCCCAGGGCAGCAGATGCGTATCGCTCAGCAGCCATGGGACGTTGCCGACCACATGGAAGACGCCGAACGCCAGCAGCGCGCCCATCCACAGCAAGCTCAGGAACACGCAGGCGAGCAGCACCCCTTGCAGAGCGCCGATCAGCCGCCACCACGGCGCGATTCTGTCCTCTGCCGGAACCGACCGGCTCACCGAGGTAGCGAGCGCACCAGGGATCTGCTCGGCCCTTGACCTCACCGCCGACCGCGTCGTCTGCGACCAGGGCTTCGGCAGCGGCTGGCTGACCTCGTCGGCAAGCCGGGTGAGGGCGTTGTCGATCTCTGCCTGCTGAGCGCCCGAGGGCCCAGCGGCCATCCCCTTGACTTCCTCCCACAGCCGGCCGAGCCGGGCCCTGCGGATAGGGTCGCGGCCGGTCATCCGCTCGACCGGCCAGGTGACTGGCCAGCCGACGAAGTCGACGGCCCGCAGCTCGTGGGCGCTGGCCACCGCGTCACCGACAGCTGACACCCCGGCGGCCCGCGAGAAGGCATCCACGAGCTCTGCCCCGCTGCCCGGAGGCAGGCCGATGTCGTCGTAGCCGTCCGCTGCTTCGGGGTGCTCGCGGGCGTACACCGCGAATTTCGCGGCGATGGCATCCACGTCGGCAGTGATCCGGGCCGAGGCGGCTCGCCGCTCGGCCACCGAATCGGCCAGGAGCGTGCGCAGCTGTTCCACCCCGGCGCCGGTCTTAGCCGACGTCACGAGCACCTGGACGTCATGCAGCCCTTCCGAGTCGAGCAGCCGGCGCAGGTCAACGACGCAGTCCTCGATCTCAGCCGCGCTGAGCAGGTCCGACTGGTTCATCACGATCGCGATGACCTCGGAGTGACCAGCCAGCGGCACCAGGTACTTCCGGTGCACGGCCCCGTCCGCGTACTTCTGCGGGTCGAGCACCCACACCATGAGGTCGGCCATGCCGACGAGCTTGTCGACCTGGCTAGTCGGGCCGGTCGCTACCGAGTCGTGGTCAGGCAGGTCGAGCAGGACCAGACCGTTGAGCGACGACTCACCCCCGTCCAGCGCACTCCCGCGGGTGTACCTGAACCTGCGTGGCACACCGAGCCATTCCAGGAGCGGGCCCGAGCCTTCCGCTCCCCACGCACACGCGTGCGGGTACCTGGTCACTGGCCTGGTCACGCCGACGGGAGACAGATCGGCGCTGGCCAGCTTGTTGAACAGCGACGACTTGCCGCTGCCGGTGCCACCGGCCAGCGCTACGACGGTGTGGCCAGCGGAGAGCCGCAGCCGCTCGCCCGCCCGGTCCAGAAGCTGCTCGGCATTCTCGAGCAGATCCTCGCTGAATCCCTCGACAGTGCGGGATTCCCCGATCTGGACGAGGCGCGCGAGCGCGGTGAGCCTGGTCGACAGCCCGGGCGCTGGCACCCTGGGCGGAGGCGATGCCTGACTGCGCCCGCCGGCCGGCGGGACGGCGTCCCCTGACCGGGATCCGGGTGCCTCGGCCGCCAGAGTGGCTCCCCCGGGCTCAGGCTCCGGCGCGCCACCCACTGGCGTGGCCTCAGGCGATCCCGGCTCTGGCTCGTCCTCCGCTGCGGGAGCACTGGTTGCGCCGGAGTCCGGCGCACCGGCCGATGGCGAGTCGGCCTGAACTCCCTCGGCGTCAACCCCGGGGGCGGGCTCCGGCTGTGCGTCCTCCACCTCCTGCGGGCCGGTGATGACCGTTCCGGTGATCACCGGCGCTGCGGCTGACGGGTCATCCTCGGGTTCCGTCGCCCGGCTCGCGGTGTCCGTGGCTGACAGGGTCGGCACGGCCGCCGCGGGCTCGGGCACATCCAGGTCCGGATGGCGGCCGCGAGCGCCGACGTCCTTGCCCGCGTTCTTCGCCGTGTTCGTTCCGGTGTTCGGAGGGCCGGCTACGTCATCGGGTTCCTGGGTCCCGGGCCCGTAGATCTGCCACGGCGGTCCGCCTTTGGTCATCGTGCCGCCTCGAGCGCGTAGCTGGCCTGGTGCAACTGCGTGGCAGCGGAGTCGTCGGGCGCGCCCACGGCGTTGACGATCTGCGCGAACCGCAACATGTCCTCCTCGAGCAGGAGGCTGACCTTGTCGTGCAGATCCTGGCGTGCCTTCGCACCGAGATCGCGCAGCAGGCCTGCGCCTAGCAGTGAGGTGAGCAGGCGTTGCGGGACGCTGCCCGGGCCCTCGCCACCGGGGCTCTCGCTGCCCGGTGCGTCGGGGGACTCTTCGCTGAGCAGGCTGATCGTGAGCACGAGTGCCAGTGATTCCTCGTCGAACGAAACGACGCGGGCGACCGACCGCTTCGTCACGTTCTCTGCCCGGACCAGTTGCATCACATGATCTTGCCACGCACTGACTGCACGCGCCGCTCGCGTCGCCAGGCCCGGCGACGACTTCCCCAGCGCCGCGTTGTCCGGCTCTTCCGCCTTGCGGGACGGGATGAAGTCAAGCCCTGCTATCAGCTCGAGTTCGGAGTCACCGGGCTCGCTGGCAGCGGCCTCGGCGGTGACGGCCCGGACTAGCGCGGCGCCCGCCTCGTGCTGCTGCCACGTGGCCACGGCGTCCTCGGCAGCACGGTCAGCGAGAGTGGTGACGAGCGTCTCAAGACCTGCCCGGATTGCCGCTTTCAGCGCCCCGGCCCGGGCCGGCATGCCCCGCTTGCGTGGGCGGTTCGCTGGCCGCGAGCCTCGGCGCACCTGCAGCATCTTCAGCAGGTCGCCGGTCCCAGCGAAGTCCTGCCAGCGGGCCAGGATCTCGCCATGGAGCAGCGAGCCGTTCTTTGCGGCCTCGTCGAAGTCCGCGAGCCTGGCTGCGTAGCAGCTGTTGACCTCGGCCAGCAGCTCGGAGTGCAGGCTCACCTGGGACTCCACCGCGGCGGCCAGGGCCGGTATCCGGGTGCGGAACGTGTCGAGCACTCCGGACATGGTCTTGGTCAGGACCGCAACCCGCCGTTCCTGCCGGGCCGCCGTCTCCTCGAGCCACTGCCTGACCGGGCCGGAGACCTCTGGCGGCAGCCTGCCGCCGGAAATGACGGTCTCAGGGATCATGAACCGGCGAACCTTGCCGAGGCCGTTGGCGTCGAGCATCGAGTCGAAATGACCGCCGAGCTGCCGCGCAGACGCCGGGGGGACTCGGGACAGCACGATGGCCATGGAGGCATCCCGGTCCTTTGCCTGCTGCAGCAGTTCCCACACCGCAGCGTCGGCGTAGCGGCTCGCGCTGGTCATGAACAGCCAGAGATCTGAGGCATCAAGGAACTGATGGGCGAACTCGCGGTGCGCCTGCACGACCGAGTCGATGTCCGGCGTGTCCAGCAGTGCGACGCCCTTTGGCACGCCCTCGCTCTCAGCCAGGACGAGCAGCCCGTCGCGGCCGGGCATGGCCAGGCCGTGCTGCCGGACCCGCGGCAGCGTTGGCAGGAAAACGTTCTCAGCGAACCAGCGGGCATCACTTGGGTGGCAGGCGAGCACTGGGCTGTTGGTCGTGGGACGCCGGGTCCCTGTGCTGCTGACCTGCCTGCCGACCAGGCTGTTCAGGAGCGTGGACTTGCCAGCGCCGGTGGATCCGACGACGGCCACGAGCACGGGCGCGCCCGACTGGCGCACCCGCGGAAGCAGGTAGTCGTCAATCTGGCTGAGCAGCTTCCTGCGTTCCGCACGTGCCTCCGGGACGCCGGGTGCCTCCAGGCGCAGCGGCACCTCGACGATGGGGTGCCTGAGGGCGAGCAGGGCTGACTCGAGCCTGCGCCCGTCTACCCGGGCATGCAGCTCGTCTTCCTCGCTCGTCTCAGCGGGCCCGGCGCCGGTCTCATCCGACGTGTCTGGGCTCGCCTCGTCCGCCCCGACCGGGCTGGTCTCCTCCGAGGCGGCCGGGGTGCTCTCATCGGATGCAGCCGGGGTGCTTTCATCGGATGCAGTCGGCGTGCCCTCATCGGACGCGGCTGGGGTGCTGTCCCCGGATTCGGCCGGGACGCTCTCCTCAGAGGCGGCTTGGTCGCTGTCCTCGGACCCCTGGCTGGCCGGCCCCGACACTGCCGGGGTCCCGTCGCCCGTGGCCGGCTCGGCCTCTTTGGACGCCGCTTTGGACGCCGCTTTGGGTTTGGACGCCTCTTTGGCCGCCGCTTTAGACGTGACCGGGGCATCAGCCGCCGATCGCGGCTGCCCTTCCTCCGGTGTCGCTGCCGCATCAGGCCCGGCCCCGGTGCCAGCGGTCGGCGCCGATGCCGCCGTTGCGCCCTGTCGCTCAGTCATTACCGGCAGCTCCAGGAACCGGCGCGGTGCCGGACCCGGGGCCTTCCTCCCTGTCAGCTTTACTATCCCGCGAGGAGACCGTCCCGTTTCCGTGGTGGTCGGCGGGCACGAAAGTACCCCATGGCGCGGCTGCCGCAAGCCCGCCGCAAAGTTCGGTGATCTGCTCGGAGACAGTCACGACCTCACCCACCACCACAACCGCTGGGGGCCCGATAGCCGCATCTGCGACATCGCGGGCGACGGTATCGAGTCTTGTGCTAATTGTGCGCTGCGAAGGCAGGGTACCGTCCGCGATAACCGAAACGGGAGTCTGTGCGTCACGGCCGTATCGTATGAGGGCGTCTGCGACCGCCCCGAGGTGCTCGATCGCCATCAGCAGCACGAGCGTAGCCGGTGACGAAGCCAGCGCCCGCCAGTTGACGCTAGAGCGCTCGTCATCCGGTGCGACGTGCGCGACTGCCACGTGAAACTCCTGGGCTATCCCGCGGTGGGTCAGCGGGATGCCCGCCGATGCGGGCACGGCAGCGACGCTCGAGACGCCCGGGACGACGGTCACCGCAATTCCCGCCCGCAGGCAAGCGAGAACCTCCTCAGCGCCGCGGCCGAAGACAAACGGGTCGCCGCCTTTCAGCCTGGCGACAAACTTGCCTGCGCGTGCGTTCGTGACGAGCAGCGAATTGATGTGCTCCTGCGCCATCGCCGCTCCCCGTGGGACCTTAGCCGCGTCGATGATCTCCACGTCGCCGGGCAGTTCTGCCAGCAGCGACCACGGGACCAGACGGTCGGCCACGACAAGGTCGGCCTCGGCCAGCAGTTCGCGCCCGCGGACGGTGATCAGCCCGGGGTCGCCGGGGCCGCCGCCGATCAGGGCCACGGTGCCGCGAAGCTGCTGGGTAAGCGGCCCCCGGCCGCGTCGGGCAGTGATCGTTCCGGACGTCAGGCCCCCGACGATCGCGTCCCTCAGTTCGGCACTGTGACGGGGTTCGCCGCTCAGCACAGCGACCTGGACGCCAGCGACGGTTCCCGAGGCCGGAGTCCAGGCTGTGGACGCGGCCGCGTCATCGGCCCGCACGCACCAGATTCCTGCAGCGTCGGCCTCGGCCGCGGTCGCGGCGTTGACCTCAGGATCGCTGGTCCAGGCGCCGACGAGCCATGCGCCCGCGGTGTCACCCGGGGTGTAGCCGCGCTGGGTCCAGGTGATCTGCCCGGCCGCGGCGAGACCGGCGAGGCTGGCGGTCAGCTCCGGGGATATCACGACCACCGTCGCCCCAGATTCCAGCAGCGCGGGGATCCTCCGGGCGGCTACCGCTCCGCCGCCGACGATCGTGACCCGGCGCCCTGACAGCCGCAGCGCCAGCAGGTACGGCGCGTTATCGCTGGCGGTCATGGGTGTCCACTCCTTGCGATGATGACAGCCAGCCGGCCTGTCAATCAGGCCTTGTCGGTCACGCCGGCCGAGTCGAACGTCGCGACCTCCCGCAGCGCGCGCACCGCGCTCGCCGTGACCGGGAGCGCGAGGAGTGCCCCGGTCCCTTCGCCGAGCCGCAGTTCAAGATCGATGAGCGGCCGCAGGCCCAGGTGATCAAGCGTAGCCGCATGGCCAGGCTCAGCGCTCCGGTGCCCAGCGATACAGCAGTCCGTCGCGCCCGGCGCAAGTGCGGCTGCGGCGAGAGCGGCGGCCCCTGCGATCAGGCCGTCGAGGATCACGGGCGTGCGCAGCGCGGCGGCACCCAGGATGAAGCCAGCCAGGGCTGCGTGCTCGAAACCGCCGAACGCGGCGAGCACTCCGACAGGATCTGCGCGGTCCGGCCTGCGGGCGGCCAGCCCGCGGCGGACCACATCCACCTTGCGGGCGTAGGTGGCGTCGTCGATCCCGGTGCCGCGCCCGGTGACGTCGGCGGGGTCGCGTCCGGTGAACACGCTGACCAGCGCGGCCGAGGCCGTGGTATTGGCGATCCCCATGTCGCCGGTGAGCAGGCACCGGTTGCCCGCTGCGACCAGGTCGCGGGCCACTTCGGCACCGACCGTGATCGCGGCCTCCGCCTGCGCGCGCGTCATCGCGGGGGCCGCGGTGAAGTCCGCCGTGCCCGCGGCGATCTTGCGCGGGAGCAGTCCGGGGGCGTGATCGAGATCCGCGCGGACTCCGACATCCACCACCAGGACCTCGGCTCCGGCCTGAGCCGCGAACGCGTTGACGACCGCTCCCCCGGCCAGGAAGTTGGCCACCATCTGCGCGGTTACCTCCTGGGGCCACGGGGTGACGCCCTGAGCGTGCACACCGTGATCGGCTGCGAAGATCGCAACAGCGGCGGGCTCCGGCATGGGCGGGGGGCAGCTGCCCGCCAGGCCGGACAGCCGGACCGAGACCTCCTCAAGGACGCCGAGCGACCCCTGCGGTTTGGTCATCAGGTCAAGGCGCTCCCGGGCTGCCGCCATCGCGCCGGTGTCCAGCGGCGAAATCGCGGCCCGCAGCTCGTCGAGCAGGCCTGGTGCCTCCGCTCCTGGCAATCCCCGGTGACCGTACTCCTCGGCGTGCACGGCCCAGGCCAGCGGCCGTCTGCGGGCCCAGCCAGCGGTAGCAAGCTCGGGCTCGGACTCGAACTCGGTGACCCGGCCAACGCACAGGTAGGCGACCACCTCCAGGTAGGCGGGCAGGCCAAGCTCGGCGGCCAGCTCACGCTCGTCGAAGAAGCTCACCCAGCCGACACCGAGCCCCTCGGCCCGCGCGGCCAGCCACAGGTTCGCCACAGCGAGCACGCTGGAGTACGCGGCGGTCTGGGGCTGGGTCTGCCGGCCGAGGGTGTGCCGCCCGCCCCGGGTCGGGTCACACGTCACCACGATGTTGACCGGGGTGTCCAGGATCGCCTCAGTCTTCAGGCGGCGCAGCGCCAGCGCCCTTGCGGCCGGCAGCGACGCCGCGTAATCGGCCGCTGCGCGGTCGGCGAGTGCCTTGATGCGCTCCCGTTTCTCCCGGCTGCTGATCACGATGAAGTCCCAGGGCTGAGAGAACCCGACCGAGGGAGCCTGGTGCGCGGCCCCGATCACCCGGGCCAGAACCTCCGGCGGGACCGGATCGGGCAGGAAGCCGCGGCGTACGTCCCTGCGTTCCTCGATGACCCGGTAGACGGCAGCTCGCTGCTCGTCGGAATACGCACTCATCCCATGCTCCGTGTCTCAAGTCGCGGTGTGTCAGGTCGCCTGGCCAGGCCGTGGAGCCATAACTGCCTGGCGAGCGGTCGGCGAGGAACGGCCGCCCGCTGTGCCCCAGCCTGCCCGTGATCCCGGAACCGCCACAGCCGAGCGGAGCAGGGCGTCGAGCGCGGCCGCGGCGACAGCCGCGCCGCCCTTTTCCGACACGTTACTCAGCGAGCTGATCCCGCTGGCGCGCAGCGCCGCCTTGGCCTCGGCCGCGCCGACGAGCCCGGCGGGCATGCCGATGACGAAAGCGGGCTCCACCCTCCTGGTGAGGATCTCGGTGAGCGCTGTGGTCGCGCAGCCGACCACCCAGACCGCACCCGGCCCAGCCTCCCCGAAGGCCAGCCGGACCGCCGCGGCAGCGGCTGATATGCCTGCGGTTCGCGCGAGGCGGCCGGTCAGCGTCTCGTCGATCTTGCAGATCACCGGGCACCCGCTGATGCCGGCGGCGACCATCGCGCCATCCACGACGACCGGCGCGCCGCCGGCGAGTGCGGCAACGGCCGTTGTCAGTTCCTCGTCGTCACAGACCAGGTCGGTGGCGTAATCGAAGTCCGCACTTACGTGTATGACCCGCTCGGTGACGTCCCGGCTGTGCTTTGGCAGGCGGGACAGGTCGAGGCGGGACCGGATCACCCGGTATGACTGCGTTTCGGCGCTATCTGGTTCGCCAGGCCACGTCACGGCGTCATCACCTCCTGGCCAGGGACCTCGCCGCGACAGAAGATCCGGCCCATGCCAGCCCCCGGTGGGACGAGCCAATCACGCCCAGGATGTGCGTGTCCGCCATCTGCGCGGCGTGGCGGCGGCAGCAGTCCCGAGCGCCTCGCGCCAATCAGGGCAAAGACGACAACGCGTTTCCTGGATGCCGGGGCCAGACCCACCGATACACTAGCGAGGCGCGCACCTGGGGCAGCCAAACCGGCGCACAGGCGAGCCGTCAGACCCAGCCCCATCCCGGAAGACCTTCAGCGTTCCTGAATCTTTCTTTCAGGATCGTCGCATGCCGGGCCGCTACACATATCCGGACGGCAAAAGCGGCTGTTGGGGCCTGATGTGAGCAAGGTGACACATTGGCACGTGATGTGAACAACCTGTCCGATGACGACGCAATTGACCGGGCCGCGTCCGAGGCATTCACCGAAGAGTTCGGTGACCTGGCCAGGAATCTGCCCCCGGTCGCCATCGTGATCGCCGCCTTTAACGAGGAGGGAGCGATCGGGCCTGTCATCTCAGCAATCCCTGAGATCGTCGCCGGGCTGCGCACGGCCACGATTGTCGTCTCTGACGGCGCTGTGGACGCCACAGCCAAGGAAGCCGGGCAGGCCGGTGCGCTGGTCTGCGAGGTACCCGTCAACCGGGGTCAGGGGGCCGCGCTGCGGCTGGGCTACCGGCTCGCCCGCGAAGGCGGTGCGCACTACATCGTGACCACGGATGCAGACGGTCAGTACGACGCCGCCGAGATCGAGAGCCTGCTCGCCCCCATCCTGGCTGACCAGGCAGACTTCGTGACCGGATCGCGGGCACTCGGCAGCGAGGAGACCAAGGACCCGGTGCGCAAGCTGGGTGTGCGAGTCTTCGCGGTCATGATCAGCATGCTGACCGGGCAGCGACTCACCGACACGACATTCGGGCTACGGGCGATGCGCGCTGAGGTCACCGGGGCAGTCCGCCTTGAGCAGCCGCAATACCAGGCGTCCGAGCTGCTGATCGGTGTGATCACCCACGGATACCGGGTCACCGAACTGCCGGCGACGATTCACCGCCGCCGGGTCGGCAAGAGCAAAAAGGGCAACAACGCGTTCTATGCCCTGATGTTCGTCCGGGTCGTGCTCGGTACCTGGCTGCGCGAACGTAAGCGCCGGGTGCGGGAGGACCGGCGGGAATCCGGTTCGGTGGCCGATGGCGCCATGGCCAGCGGCCCGGTAGTAGGCACGGCAGCCCCAGGGAAATCTGTGCCCGGGCCGGAGCGCGGCGGCCTGCCCGTTTCCGACGCTCCCGCCGACGACCCGCGGTCGGCGAAGAGCACGTAGTGAAAGATCAGGAACCTGATCACGAAGGTGACGCAGTTAGCCGCAAGATAGAACGCCTGGGCGAAAACCACTTTGTCGATTCCGTGCAGCCCGAGGGCGCGCGCTTCAGCACTCCCGAGCTTGCTCGCCCCAGTCAGGGCCAACCCGACGCAGACCGATATGACGACGAACGGGAGCGTCTCCTTGAGCAGGTGCGGCCGGCCCTTGCGTTCCCAGGCCCACCTGCTGACTACGTAGCTCACAGCGGCACCAGCGAACCAGCCCGCGGCGCCGGCCTTGCCCGCGGAGACGTTCAGGATCTGGCACACGAAGAAGGTCAGCTGCGTAGCTCCCAGAGCCAGCACAGCGGCTGGCGCGAAGCGGACCAGCCGCCGCCCGCTCTGGCTGCGCATAACCTTGCGCAGCGGCCCGGGGATTATCCGCCAGATCCGGTCAGCGATTGGAGGCGAGGCCCTGACTGGCGTGGCGCGATGCATTCACGTCCTCGGGTCATTCAGGCATTCGGTTCAGTAAGACACGGTATACAGTACGGGAACCTCCGGCGACCTGGTAAACACCCGATCCCCAGGGAATCCGCAGCTCACTGCCAGCTTGCCCGAGGTTCTCCAGCGCAACGTGCGCTGGTACAGGATCTCGCCGCGCAGACCGCGGGCGCTGCTCGGGCGGCTCCGGGTCGGCTGAATCCTCCATTACCTAGTCCGGGGTATAAACAACGATAGGCACGGACAAGGCAGGAGCACGATCATGAAAGTCCTGGTGTTGGGCGGGGACGGCTACCTAGGCTGGCCGACGGCGCTCCACCTGTCACAGGTCGGCCATGAGGTCGCTGTCGTGGACAACTTCGCGCGCCGCGGATACGACTTCGAGATGGGCGTAGACAGCCTGGTGCCGATCGAGTCGCTGCAGACGCGCGCGGCCGTCTGGCGTGAGCTGACCGGGAAGAGCATCGGCGTCTACATCGGTGACCTGTGCGATGCCGACTTCACCTACCGCACCGTGCGGGACTTCGCGCCCGACGCGATCGTGCACTACGCCGAGCAGCGCGCTGCCCCGTACTCGATGGTGGACCGCAAGCACGCCGTCTACACCCAGACCAACAACGTGGTCGGCAACCTCAACGTGCTGTACGCGATCGCCGAGATCAACCCGGACATCCACCTCGTCAAGCTGGGCACGATGGGCGAATACGGCACCCCGAACATCGACATCGAGGAAGGCTGGCTCGAGGTCGAGCACAAGGGCCGCAAGGACCGGGTGCTGTTCCCCAAGCGGCCCGGCTCCTTCTATCACCTCTCAAAGGTCCACGACAGCCACAACATCGAGTTCGCCTGCCGAATCTGGGGCCTGCGGGCCACAGACCTCAACCAGGGTGTTGTCTATGGCCAGCGGACCCCGGAGACGGCCATGGACGACCGGCTCGCGACCAGGTTCGACTATGACGCGGTGTTCGGGACGGTGCTCAACCGTTTCGTCATCCAGGCAGTGCTGGGCAAGCCGCTGACCATCTACGGCGCAGGCGGCCAGACCCGCGGGTTCATCGAGATCAGGGACACCGTCCGCTGCATCCAGCTCGCCTGTGAGAACCCGGCGAGCAGCGGCGAGTTCCGCGTGTTCAACCAGATCACCGAGTTCATGTCGCTGCGGCAGGTGGCCGACACCATCGTCAACGCCAGCCCGGACGCCGTGCGTGTGGAGCACGTCGAGAACCCTCGCGTCGAGGCCGAGAACCACCACTACAAGGTCGTGCACACCGGGCTTGTGGAACTCGGCCTTGAGCCCCATCTGCTGTCGGACACACTGATCGAGTCGCTGTTCGAGATCACCAAGCGCTACGCACACCGGGTGCGTCCCGAGGCCATGCTGCCCACGATCGACTGGCGTAAGCCGTCCAGCGTCATCAGCAACTGACCGCTAGGACGACGGCGAGCTGCAGCTTGGCGGGGTCGGCGTCGGCGTGGGAGTC
>Ga0335074_10007977_pt1 | contig 14703 bp, 11 predicted proteins | sample Lox_Sample_23_FD_206715 | JGI IMG/M metagenome (GOLD analysis project Ga0335074, IMG submission 206715) | Soil microbial communities from Loxahatchee National Wildlife Refuge, Florida, United States - Lox_Sample_2.3 | ecosystem: Environmental > Terrestrial > Soil > Wetlands | place: USA...
TTCGGTTCGGTGACCGGGGACGGCCGCGAGGACGCCCTCCGCACACCTCACCTGTCGCCTACGCCAGCGACACCAATTGGCGATGTCGCTGGCGCAGCCGACAGGTCGCGGAACCTGTCGCTGGCGCAGCCGACAGCCCCAGCCAGCGCCCCGCTCCGCCGCCAGGCGTCTCAGCTCGTCCGGGCCGGCTTGGCCTCCTTGACCATCGGGAGCAGGTTCTTGTTGTAGATGAGGATCTTGTCCCCGCTGACCAGGTTGGTGCTGGCCGGATGGCCGAAGACCCGGATGACGCTCGCGAGGGTGGGAGTGGCGGTGGGGATGACGATGACGAAGTTCGCGTAGTGCTTGGCGGGGTCGTACCAGGCCGCGTCCGACTCCCAGGCGTACGTCGTGATCTCCCGGCCCGTGTCCTGGATCGTGCGGACCTGCACCTGGTTGCCCGACTGGACGGTAACCGCCGAGGCGTTCCAGTAGCCGGCCAGCCCGTAGTGCAGCCCGTGCGCGGCCAGCCACGTGCTCAGCGTGGCGGCCGACGTTGGCCGCGTCAGCGGCCGCGCGGCCGACAGCGACATCGGGATCAGCGCGGCGACCGCGGCCAGGCCGCACCCCGCCATCAGCGCCATTCGGCTGGTGAAGCGCTCGGGAATCAGGGCCCTGGCCGCGAGCACCGCCCCCATCGGCACGATGGCGATGATGTCGTGCGGCGAATCGGCGTTGACGAGCGCGGACAACGTGTACACGAGCAGGTTGCCGCCGATCGCGATCACCAGCACCTGCTCGGACCGGCGGGCGGTGCGCCAGCGCCACAGCACCCGCAGGATGCCGACGGCGACCGCCGCCAGGCAGATCCAGCCGAAGACGACGGCCCCGTCCACCACCGAGCGCAGGTGGCCGGTGTAAGCGACCGCGCCGAACACCTCGCGGACGTCGAGCCACGTCACCCGGGCGTGATGCAGCCACTGACTGACCGGCGCGATCTTCATCTGCGGGGAAACCATCACATACGAGCCGAAATGCAGCATCGCGGCGCGGACCACCAGGGACAGCGGCACGGACACCAGGGCCGCGAGCAGGTTCACCCCGTCGCGGTTCACCAGCTTCCGCGCCGCCAGCATCTGGTAGCCGCAGACCACGACGATCGCCGGCACCGCCACGAAGCGCACGGTCACGTCGCTGAGCTGCCCGGCCGCCAGGATCAGGCAGATCAGCGGCGCGGTGTAGCGCGCGGCGGACGGGCGGTCGTCGCGGTCACGGTCGATCAGCAGGAACGGGAGGAGCAGGAAGACGCTGGTGCCGGTGTGATCGGGGAGCGAGATCGGGATCCAGCTGTCCGTCGTCTGGTAGATCGGGGCGGCCAGCACCGCCACCACCACCGCCGCCCGGGCCACCCGGGCCGCGCCGCGGCTGCCGGGCACCGCGATGGCGGTGGCGCACACCGTGATCGCCAGGTACACCAGGGCCAGGGCCACGTGCAGGGCAATCGTGTGGACGCCGAAGAAGAGCTCGACAACGGCGAGCAGCGGGAGCTCGAACGTGTAGAAGGTGACATCGCCCAGGATCCAGCCGTGCAGCAGCAGGTGACCATGCGCCAGGTCCCAGGCCTGAAGCACGTTGTTGGCCGGATCGGAGGACACGCTCTCGGTCAGCGCGATCCTCAGCAGCACCGCGTACAGCGCCAGGCCGCCGACTGTCCACGCCAGCGCCGCCCACCCGCGCGACATCGCGGGACGAGTGCGGCGATGCCCGGGAGGACGGCCGGGACCGGTTCGGCGCTGGGCCAGATCCGGCAGTTCTTCCGTATGCGGGTCATCCATAATATCTGCGCCGTCTGGACGCTCTTCGCGCATATCGGAAACCATACCTGTGCGCCGCGCATGGCACCGACTGAGTTGTCGAGTATGTCGCGCTATGCGCCCGCAAGGCCTGCCAGCCCCGTGGTATTGTTCACGCGGAACTCGTGAGCTGGGCAGATGTGCCCCTCACGCATAGTGCCGACTGCACAATCCGTCGTCAAGGGGCTGGTCTATTTTGTCATCCGCGAAGTCTGCACCCGGCCTTAGCACGGGCTCGACCGCGAGTGAGACTCACAGCGACTCGCCACGGGAAGCCAACCCCGCCCTGGCGTATTCGCGGATAGCAGCGCCCCAGGCCGACGCGTGCGCCTGGTGCGAGCACCCCTTCGGCGCCGAGGACGAGCACCGCCCCGGCCGGATCCGGTGCTCGCGATGCGGCGTCGCGACCACGTCGCCGTGGCCGAGCGACGAGCAGCTCGGCCAGGCCTACGCGCCCTGGTACCGGCCCGAGGGCGGCCGGTTCTCCGGCTTTGGCGACAAGCTCCTGCGGCGCATGCGGGCGACCCTGGCCAGTCGGCTGAACCAGGTCCTGCCCGAGGGGCCGATCCTGGACATCGGGGCCGGCGACGGCAACCTCATCGCGTCCTTCCGGCGGCTCGGCCGGGACGCGGTCGGCGTCGACCCGTACGCCGCCAAAAACCACCCGCACGTGCGCGCGGTTGAGCTGGAGGAGATGACCGGCACCTGGTCCGCCGTCATCTTCTGGCACTCGCTCGAGCACCTTCGGCGGCCGGTCCGCTCGTTGCGCCACGCGGCCAAGCTCGTCGCCCCCGGCGGGGTGCTCGTCGTCGCCGTGCCCAACGCGACGAGCATGCAGGCCCGGCTGTTCGGCGACTGGTGGCTGGCGCTCGACCTGCCCCGCCACCTGGTGCACATTACCCCTCCCGCGCTGATCTCCCAGGTCGAGGAGCTGGGGTTCAAGGTCGAGCGGGTGAGCTACGTGCGCGGCGGCCAGGTCCTGTTCGGCTGGCTGCACGGTCTCGTGCGCGGGCTGCCCGGACATCCCGACCTGTACGACGCGATCCGCCGGACCGAGGCGCAGCAGGAGACGGCCGGCCCCTCCACCCGGCTCTACGCCCTCGCCGCCGCCGTCTGCGCGCTCCCGGTCGCCCTGGTCGGGTCGGCCATCGAGGTCGCCGCCCGCTCCGGCGGCACCATCTACGTCGAGGCCAGGCGCACCGAAGACGCTGCGCACTAGGGGGCTAGCGCCCTACCGTTGTGACCAGGCGGCGCGCGGTCCTCGGGATTGACCTCGGGACCAGCGGGGTCAAGGTCCTCGTCGTCGGCCTCGACGACGGAACCCGTGCCGACGGGACTCACGCCGACGGGCCCAGCGACGACACGGCCGTGGACGGTCGTGTTCTCGGCCGCGGCCGGGCCGAGTACCCGGTGCTGGTGCCGTCGGCCGGGCGGGCCGAGTCCGACCCCGGCGACTGGTGGCGGGCGACCGCCCGCGCCGTCCGCCAGGCGATCGCCCAGACCGCAGACGCGGAGATCGTCGCCCTCGCCGTGGCCGGCCAGATGCACGGCCTCGTGCTCGCCCGCGCCGCCGCGCCGGCCGACGACGAAGCCACGCCGGCCGACGGCGAAGCCACGCCGGCCGACGACGAAGCCGCGCCCGGCGGCGACGGCGGGCCGGCCGGCGGCGACGGCAGGCCGGCCGGCGACGGCGGCGCGCTGCGGCCGGCGATCCTCTGGCTCGACCAGCGGGCCGCGCTCGAGGCCGGCCGCTATACGGAGTTGCCCGCGGCGCTGACGGCCGGCCTCGGCAACCGGCCCTCGGCCGGGATGGCCGGCCCGATTCTGTGCTGGCTGGCGCGGCACGAGCCGGAGAACGTCGCCGCCGCCCGGTGGGCGCTGCCGCCCAAGGACTGGATGCGGCTGCGGATGACCGGCGAGGCCGCGACCGACCCGACCGACGCCTCCGGCACGCTCCTGTTCGACCAGGAACGTGACGCCTGGGCCGATGACCTCATCGCCGCTCTCGGCCTCCCCGGCGACAAGCTCCCGCCGGTGCGCGGCTCCGCCCGGCCCTCGGGCACCCTGCTTCCGGGGCCCGCCGCCGAGCTCGGCCTGCCGCCCGGCATCGCCGTCGCCACCGGCGCGGCCGACACCGCCGCGGCCCTCCACGCGGCGGGCCTGGCCGCCGACGAGGCGATGCTCACCCTCGGCAGCGGCGGCCAGTGGGCGGTCCCGGAGAGCGAGTTCAGGCCGACGTCGGGGACCAACCTGTACCGCGCGGTCGGCGACGGCTACTACCGGCTCGCCCCGGTGCAGAACGTCGGGGTGACCCTGAACTGGGTTCGCGCGATCCTGAACGCCTCGTGGGCGGACCTGTACGACGCGGCCGCCCGCCCGGCCCGGCCGGGCGCCCCGGTCTTCGCGCCCTACCTGACCCCCGAGCGCTGGGACCCCGCCGCGACCGGCGCCTGGACCGGCCTCACGCTCGCCCACCAGCGTGAGGACCTGCTCCGGTCCGCTCTCGACGGCGTCGCCGCGCTGCTGCGGGAGCGCCTCGACGACCTCCGGGCGGCCGGCCACGACCCGCGCCGGGTGATGCTCGGCGGCGGCGGCTCCGTCCACCCGGCCTGGCGCGACCTGCTGGCCGACGCGCTCGGCCTGCCGCTCCGCCCGGCCCCCGCCGCCTCGCTCACCGCCGTCGGCGCCGCCCGCCTAGCCGCCGCCTCCTATCGCTTCTGACCATCTGGCTCCCGCCCGCAGCGGCCGGCGCGCGCACCAGTCGCGCGTCAAGCGTCCAGTCGCTTCGCTCGCCCACAAGTTGATCGCCGCAGATATTGGCGTGATCACTTCATGACGAGCGGAAATACCACCGGGATAATCACGCCCATGGACATCGACAGTTTGGTCGCGATCGACGTGCACACGCATGTGCACCGGTCGGTAAGCGCGCCGCCGGTCAAGCCGGAGGACAATGAGCACCTGGCCGCGATGGCCGCCTACTTCAAGACCGCAGCGGCCGCGTTCACCGTCGATGACCTGGCCGCGTACTACCGCGAGCGGAAGATGGCGGCGGTGACGTTCACCATCGACGTCATGGACCAGCCCGCGGACCCGGCCCGCGCGACCCCCGAGGAGATCGCCGAGCGGGCCAGGGACCACCACGCCGACGTGCTCATCCCGTTCGGCTCGGTCGACCCGCACCGCGGCGCCGAGGCGGTCCGGATGGCCAGGCGCCAGATCGAGGAGTACGGGGTCAAGGGGTTCAAGTTCCACCCCAGCTCGCAGGCGTTCCTCCCCAACGACCGGTTGGCGTACCCGGTCTACGAGGTCATCGAGGCGGCCGGCCTCCCGGCGCTGTTCCACACCGGGCAGACCGGCGCGGGCGCCGGCACCCGCGGCGGCGGCGGGATCAGGCTGGCCTACTCCAACCCGATCCACCTCGACGATGTGGCGGTGGACTTTCCCGACCTGCCGATCATCCTCGCCCACCCGTCGTTCCCCTGGCAGGAGGAGGCGCTCTCGGTCGCCACCCACAAGCCTCAGGTCTACATCGACCTGTCCGGCTGGTCGCCCAAGTACTTCCCCCCGATCCTCGTCCAGTACGCGAACACCCTGCTCAAGGACAAGATCCTGTTCGGCACCGACTTCCCCGTCCTCACCCCCGAGCGCTGGATGGCCGACTTCGAGAAGATCGCGATCAGGGACGAGGTCAAGCCCGGCATCTTCAAGGGCAACGCCGCCCGCCTCCTCGGGCTCAGCTCATCGGCTTGAGCGTGGGCGGCGTGAGCCGCGTCAGCAGGTTCTCGTGATAGACGAGGATTTCCCAGTTCCCGATGATGTGCGTGCTGACCGGCTTGCCGAACACCCCCAGCACCGTCGCGTGCAGGACGAGCTGCGGCAGGTCCAAGACCACGAAGTTCGCGTCGTGCTTAGTCGGGTCGAACCAGGTCGTATTGGTCTCCCACGGGTACAGGGAGATCACGTTGCCGTGCGCCGTGTGACTCCCGTCGACCGCGCGGATCTGCACCTGGTCGGCCGACTCGAGCGCGGTCTCCGAGCTGTCCCAGTAGCCGCCGAGCCCGTAGTGCAGGTTGTTCGCCTTCAGCCAGGAGATCAACACGGGCAGGCCCGAGGTCGGGATTGGCTGCGCCGCCGCCACCGACAGCGGCAGCAGCGCGGCCACCAGGGCCAGGCAGGTCACCGGCACGGCCGCCAGCCGGCTGACGATCCGCTCGGGCACGAGAGCCCGGGCCGCCAGCACCGCCCCGCACGGCAGCAGGGCGATCAGGTCATGCGGTGACCTGGTGGAGACCAGCGTGGAGAGCATGTACACCATGAAGTTGGCGGCCATCGCGATCACCAGCGCCTGCTCCGCCCGGCGGGCGGTGCGCCAGCGCCACAGCACCCGCAGGATGCCGAACGCTGCCGCCGCCAGGCAGGCCCAGCCGAAGATCACGGTCAGGCCGGCCGGGGGATTGTTCGGCCCGGATTCGATGCCGTAGACCTCGCGCAGCGAGGTCCAGGCGATTGAGGCGTTCGTCTGCCAGGCGCTGAACGGCGCGATCGCCGTCTTCGGCGTCACCATCAGGTACGCGCCCAGATGGTCGCGCATGAACGCGCGGATAGCCAGCGACAGCGGCACCGACAGCACCGCCGCCACCAGGTTGGCGGCGTCCCCGCTGATCAGCTTCCGGTCGGCCAGGATCCGGTAGAGGCACACCAGGGCGATGGCGGGCACCGCGACGTAGCGCACGGTCACGTCGCTGATCTGGCCGGCGCACAAGATCAGGCACAGCAGCGGCGCCGTCCAGCGGCGCCCGGTCGCCCGGTCGACCAGCAGGAACGACGCCAGCAGGAAGGCGGTGGTCCCGGTGTGATCGGGTATCCCGAGCGGGATCCACAGGTCCGAGTGCACCAGGGTCGGCGCGGCGAACACGGCCACCACCACCGACGCCCGGGCGACGCGGGACAGGCCGCGACTGTCCGTCACCGCGATGGCGACGGCGAACGCCGCGACGATCACGTAGATGAGGGCCTCGGCGACGTGCATGGTGTCCGCGTGCAGGCCGAGAAAGAATTCCAGGATGGCGATGACCGGCAGTTCGAAGGTGTAAAAGGTGACGTCGCCGACGATCCAGCCGTGCAGCACGAGGTTGCCGTGCAGCATGTCCCACGCCTGCAGCGCGTTGTTGGCCCCGTCCGAGGTCATCAGCTTCTCAAGCGAAATCCTCAGGAACAGCGCGAACACGAGGGCGGCGGCGGCCGTCCACCCCAGCCCGGCCAGGCTGCGCACCAGCCACGGACGCGGCCGGCGGCTCCGTTCAGAGGGGCCGGAGCCGGAGCCGGCCTGCTCGGCGTGGCGCGAAACCAGGCCTCGGAGCCCCGGCCGCCGCCGCTTGGGCATGACGTCGGGATCGGTCGGCTGGGCAGAGTGCATAGCCAAACCGTATCGGTACCGCTGGTGACAACCGCGCTACCTCCAGCACTCCTGCAGCACACCCACAGCCTCGGCGACGTCGACCGTCATCCCGGTCAGCGACAGCACCTCGTCCACCGTGAACCCGGCCGCGATCTCCTCGAGCACGAACCGGGACGCCCGCGACGGCCGCCGCAGCAGCGCCAGGTCGGTGATGATCGCGTCCACGCAGCCCGGCGCCGTCAGCGGGAACGAGCACTTCTCGACCAGCTTGGGCCGGCCCCGCGAGTCCGTGTGCTCCAGCATCGCGAACACGTTCCGCGCCCCCGCCGCGAGGTCCATCGCCCCGCCGATGCCGCCCCCGATCATCCCCGGCACCGACCAGTTCGCCAGGTCGCCGTTCCCGCCGACCTGGTAGGTGCCGAGCACCACCGCGTGCAGCCGCCCGCCCCGGGCGATCTCGAACGAGGTGACCGAGTCGAAGAACGACGCCCCGTCCCGCAGCGTCACGAAGTACCCGCCCGCGTCGTGCAGGTCCGGGTCGAAGTCGTCGCCGCGGGCGAACGAGCCGTAGTTCAGCATCCCGTTCTCGCTGTGCAGGATGACCGGCCGGTCGGCGATGAAGTTCGCCACCTGCGTCGGCAGCCCCGCCCCGAGGTTCACCACCGCGCCGTCCGGCAGCAGCGCCGCCACCCGCCGCCCGATCTCCTCCCGCGTCAGCGCGGGCTTGCCCAGGTACAGCCGGGCCGAGTCGGCCGCCCGGTTCACCCGCATCGGCAGGTTCTTCACGTCCATCCGCACCGTCACCGGCACTACCCGGGTCACGAACACCCCGGGCAGGTCGACCTCCGACGGCGCGATCGTCCCGGTCGGGACGATCTCCTCGGCCTCGACGATCGTCACCCGCGCCGCCTTCGCGAACGAGGTGTTGAAGTTCTGCGACCCGCCGCGGAAGACCAGGTTCCCCATCTCATCCGCGCGAGCCGCCCGTATCAGAGCGAAGTCGGTGGTGATGGCGCGCTCGAGCACGTACGGCCGGCCGTCGAAGTACCTGACGTCCTTGCCGTCGGCGATCGACGAGCCGTACCCGGTCGGCGTGTAGAACGCGGGGATGCCCGCCCCGCCGGCCCGCATCCGCTCGACCAGCGTGCCCTGGGCCACCATCTCGAGCGTCATCTCGCCCGCCTCGATCTGCTTTTCCGCCTCCGACACCACCCCCGGCCGGGCCGAGAAGCAGGTGACCAGGTGCCCGATCTGGTGGTTGTCCGCCAGCAGGTGCGCGGTCGGGAACCCGGGCTGGCCGAGCCCGTTGCAGTACACGGTCAGCCCGGTCGGCCCGCGATCGCGCAGCGCGGTGATGAGCGTCGACGGGTACCGGTGCGACACCCCGAACCCGGCCACGCCCAGGCTCGCCCCGTCCCCGATGTCCGCGACGGCCTCGGCGGCCGACATCACTTTGCTCATCAGCAGGAAGCCTCCGAATTCGGCAGATCAGGGATTAGGTGTGCTTGACGATCCAGTCGGTGATGAGCGCGGCGATCTCGGCGTTGTTCCGCTCCAGCATCATCGCGTGGCCGTTGCCGTGAATGCCCAGCTCGCCAAGGCGCAGTTCGTCGACGTCGGCCCCGCACGACCGGAGAAACGACGCGGTCGCCCGATCGGCCGCCTCGTGCCCGGACGACTCGGCGGTGACGACGGCGATCGGCACCCGGCCGAGCTTCCCCTCGCCCGGACCGGGCCCGAACACCAGCGGCACCGGCGTCAGCCCGTGCGCGAGCGAGCCGAGACCGGGCAGGGTGGCGAACGGCGGCCCGGCCGGCTCGACCGCCACCACCGCCTGCACCAGCGAGGGGCACTCCGACAGCGCCAGCCAGCCGAACCCGCCGCCGAGCGAGTGGGTCAGCAGCACCGACGGCCCGATCCGCTCGAGCAGCCCGACCGCCCCCGCCAGCATGTCCTCGTGCGCCGCCGCGATGTCGGCCGGGAACGGCTCCTGCCAGGCGAGGAACGTCGCCAGGGCCGGGTCGCGGCGGTCCCCGCCGCCCGGCCACTGGGTGTGCGGCGGCGCCCCGGCCGGGGCCGGCCCCGCGAACGTCGCCACGAATCCCTCGTACGTCGCGGGCGGCCCGGGCGGACCGTAGATGTCCGGGTGGTACGGCGACCGCCCGAGTCCGGGCCGGTCCACCGTGTAGACCGCGAACCCGTCCCGCAGGAACAGGGTCGCCCAGCCGGGCCGCCCGTCGGCGGTGGTGAGCATGTCGAGCGCCTGACCGCCGCCGCCATGGACAAGCACAAGATTATTCCGAACGGACCGGGGCGTCTGATATTGGACATGGGTCCCGTACACGCTCGTGCCGGCCGGCCCGGTGCGCGTTCGCATTCCGGTGAAGAAGTGCCCCTGGTCGGTGATGACGATCGGGTCCACCGCCCGCCCCTAGCCCCAGACCTCGCGGGCGGTCTCGACCAGCAGCTCGAGTTTGGCCCGCTCCTGGTCGATGGTCAGCGCGTTGCCCTCGACGGTGGAGGCGAACCCGCACTGACCGGAGATGCAGAGCCGGTCCAGGTCGACGTACTTGGCGGCCTCGTCGATGCGCCGCTTGAGCGTGTCCTTGGACTCGAGCTCGGGCGTCTTGGTCGTCATCAGGCCGAGCACGACGACCTGGTCGTCGGGCACGAACCGGAGCGGCTCGAACGTCCCCGACCGCTCGTCGTCGTACTCGAGGAAGAGCCCGTCGACGTCGAGCCGGCCGAAGACGTCCTCGGCGACGAAGTCGTAGCCGCCGGAGGAGAACCAGGCCGACTGGTAGTTGCCGCGGCACATGTGCAGGGTGACCGCGAGGTCGGCGGGCTTGGCCGCCAGCGCCGTGTTGATCACGTCGACGTTGATCGCGTGCTGGCGGTCGGGGTCGATCCCGCTGGCGGACGCGTTCGCGCGCCAGGCCGGGTCGTTCAGGAACGCGAAGATCGTGTCGTCAAACTGCAGGTAGCGGCAGCCGAGCGCGTACAGCCCGGCGACCTCGGCCGCGTAGACGGCGGCGATGTCGGCCCGGTACTCGGCCGGGTCGGTGTACGGGGACGTCGACAGGTCGACCCGGAAGTGGGCCATGCTCGGCGAGGGCACGGTGATCTTGGGGGTGGCCGTGCTGACGGTCCGGGCGAGGAAGCCGAAGTGGTCGCCGAAGATCGGCGCCTCCAGGTGGACCCGGTCGGTCACCTCGGTCGCGTTCGGCGTCCAGGTGATCTGCCCGTCCCGGCGGTAAACCGGCAGCGGCGCCCCGAGCGCCCCCCGCCGGATCCCGGGGATCGCGTAGAGGAAGTCGGAGTGCCACTGCTCGCGGCGGAACTCCCCGTCGGTGGCGGACTGCAGGCCGACCTCCTCCTGCAGTCGGACCGCGTCCTCGATCGCGGCGTCCTCGACGACGGCCAGCGCCGCCGCGTCGATCTTGCCCGCTGCGTGGTCGCCGCGCGCCTCGATCAGCCGGGGCGGCCGGAGCAGCGACCCGACGTGGTCGGCGCGGAACGGGGGGGTGGCGCGTCGTGCCATGTGCTCTCCTAGAACAGGTGGTCGGGGAGGCCGAAGTGCATCCGGGCGACCTCGGCGGCGACGACGTCGTGCCGGGCGGAGATGTGCCCGAGGTAGATGGCGCTGTCGCGGAAGTGGCGCTGCAGCGCGGTGCCGCGCTTGGCCGCCGACGACGAGGCCGCGCCGAACAGCTCGGTGGTGGCGTCGATCGCCATCCGCGAGGCGACCTGGATCATCGAGTACATGGCGGCGTCGTCCTCGCGGGTGAACGGCTCGCCGGTCCGGTGCCAGCGCTCGGCCAGCTCCATGTACCGCTGGCCGCACTGCAGGATGATCGCCTCGGCGCTGTCGATCAGCGCCCGCGCCTGCCCGTAGTGGCGCTGGTACTCCTCGACCGTGTACCGGGGCACCACCGGGGGGAAATACGTGTTCTTGGTCAGCAGGATCTGCTCGTACTCGTGCAGCGCGCCCTTGGCCGCGCCGATCACCGGGATGACCAGGCCCGCGTGGTACATCGCGTAGATCCGCCCGCAGAACAGCGGGTCGTCGTGCAGGTACATGCCCGGCGCGGCCGTGTCGGAGTTGTGGGTCCAGTCACCCGAGCAGGTGCAGTGCCCGGGGACGAAGACGTTCTCCACCCGCACGCTGTTCGACCCGCTCGAGTTCATCCCGATGATGTTGCCGTCCCCCCAGTCCGGGATGACGGTCACGTTCTCGATCGGCGTGCAGATCGTCAGCACGCCCTCGGACTCGCGTCCGGGGACGAGCGTGTTGCACATGAAGTGGGTCGCGTGGCCGACCCCGGAGCAGTAGTCCCACTGCCCCTTGACCAGGTACCCGCCGTCGACCGGGGTCGCGGTGCCCATCGGGGCGGCCCGGTGCGGGCAGGTGAACCGTCCGGCCGGCCCGAACAGCTCGATCTGCCCCTCCTCGGGGAACCAGGCCCCGAGCCCCTGCGCGTGGTGCGCGCCCAGGCAGAGCCCCCACGCGGTCCCGGCGTCGCCCTCGGCGACCGCGAGGATCACCTTCCAGTAGGTGTCCATCCCGAACGCGTACCCGCCGAACCGCTTCGGCTGCAGCATCCGGTAGAACCCGGCCTCGACGAACTTCTGGTCAAGCTCGGCCGTGTGCCGCCCGGCCTTCTCCGCCTCATCCGCCTGCGCCCGTATCTCCGGTATCAGCGCCTTGGCCCGCGCGATGATCGTCTCCGCCGTCAGCCCCGGCTCCGGAGCCGGGATCTGGGCAGGCCGGGAAACAGTCGTCTCTGACACACCTAAGAGCCTGATACGCCAACCGCCCGCCGGCAACCCCTCCGCACCAGCGGATACTGCCCGTTGTCCCCCCGGACACAACGACCCCTGGTGTCTTGTGATCGGGCCACGGTGACTCTAACGCCGTGAGGTCGCGGTGACCGCGGCGGCGCTTCCCGACACCATCGGCCCCGGATGAACCTCGATCCGGAACAACGAATACGCGGTGGCGCACCGCTCGCGTCCCCCCGCTCCTCCGTCCAGCAACCCCCGGGACCTGTCACCTACGCCAGCGACAGCATCGGCGACCTGTCACCTACGCCAGCGACAGGATCGGCGATCTGTCACCTACGCCAGCGACACCGATAGGCCATGTCGATGGCGTAGGTGACAGACAGCGTTTCGGGTCGATGGCGTAGGTGACATGGCCGACAACGCCGTCGGCGGGCGGCCGGAGGCCCCGTTCCCAGATAACAGCAAGAAGTGCCCGCGCCTACAGACCCTGCCAGGCGGGCTTGGCGGCGTAAACCTCGCGGTAGTAGTCAAGCCGTTCCAACAGGGCGGCGGCGGCCGGGTCGAGCAGGACGGTGGCGTGCGGGTGCAGTTGCAGGACCGAGGCGGGGCAGGAGGCCGAGACCGGGCCCTCGACGGCGGCGGCGACGGCGGCCGCCTTATCGGCCCCGGTGGCGATGAGCAGCAGGTGGCGGGCCTGGAGAATGGTCCCGAGGCCCTGGGTGAGGACGTGCACCGGCACTTGGTCGGGGGAGCCGAAGAAGCGCGCGTTGTCCTTGCGGGTCTCGGCCGTCAGGGTCTTGATCCGGGTGCGGCTGGCGAGCGAGGAACCGGGCTCGTTGAAGGCGAGGTGGCCGTCGGAGCCGATGCCGAGCACCTGCACGTCGACGCCGCCGGCTTCGCTGATGAGGGCCTCGTAGCGCGACCCCGCCGTCGGCAGGCGGTCAGGAGACGGGTCGGGCCCGTTGACCCGCTCCGGGCTGATGCCGAGGCCGTCGGTCAGCTCGCGGGCGATCGTCGTCCGGTAGCTCTGCTCATGCCCGGCGGGCAGCCCGACGTACTCGTCGAGGTTGAAGCACGTCACCGCGGCGTACGAAGGGCCGACGCCGGCCTCGTGGCGTCGGATCAGCTCCCGGTAGGCGGGCAGCGGGGTCGACCCGGTGGCGAGCCCGAGCACCGCCGCGGGCTTGCGGCGGACGACCGCCTCGAAGACGTCAGCCGCGAGCGCGGCGATCTCGTCGGCCGATGAGAGCGGCACGACCTCCATCGGTTATCTCCGTTCAGGTAGTTCGCAGGTGCAGGCGGCGTTCAGCGGGCGTCCCAGATCATGGCGGCGCCGATGGCGGCGGCCGGCACCCCGGCCGGCAGCAGCCGGACCCGGTCGGCCAGGTTGATGGCGGCCAGGAACGGCGACGCGGCCGCCTGCGCCCGCAGGGCGTCGGTGACCACGGCCAGCAGCGGATCGCCCAGGTCGGTGATGCCGCCGCCGAGGATGATCGCGGCCGGGTCGACCGAGAGGCCGAGCATCCTGATCGCGTCGGCCACCCGGGCGGCGAAATGGCCCCGGACCGCGACCGCCCGCGGATCGCCGGACGAGGCGGCGGCGAACACGGCCGCCCCCGGCGACAGCTCCCCGTCGGTCGTCCAGACGGCGGTCAGGGCGGAGGCGGCGGCGCTCAGCTCCAGGCAGCCGCGCTGCCCGCACGAGCAGAGCGGCCCGTCCGGGTCGACCGGAACGTGGCCTATCTCCCCCGACGCGCCGTGGGCGCCGCGCCGCAGCCGGCCGTCGAGCACATAGCCGGCCGCGAGTCCGGTGCCGATGCTGAGGTAGCCGAGGTCGTCGGCGCCGCTGACCACGTGGGCGCCCCAGGCGGCCGCCCTGACGTCGTTCTCGACGGCGACGGCGGCGCCGGTGCGCTCCGCCAGCCGGTCGGCCAGCGGCAGCCAGTCGCCGCCGAGGCCGAGGTTGACCGCATGGCTGACCGCCCCCCGGTCATGGTCGACGAGCCCGGGGAACCCGATGCCGACGTGCGACGGCAGCACCCCGTCGAACGCGGCCGCGAGCCGGTCGAGCACCCGGGTCGCCGTCGCCAGCACGCCGTCGGGGCCGGCCACGGTCGCCTCCCGGGCCTGGGCGACGACGGCGCCGTCGGCGGCCACGACCACCCCGAGCATCTTGGTGCCCCCGATGTCGAGGCCGACCCTCAGCCCGCCGGTCATGACACGCCCAGCTCGCCGGAGAGGACCAGCACCGCCGCGCCGAGGAGCACGACGTCGTCGCCCAGCGGCGACGTCCGCACCACGAGCTCGGCTGACGAGACCGCCATCACCCGCTCGCGCACGGTCGCGTCGACGGCTTCGCACAGTTCGCCGTCGAGCAGGTCGAGGGGCCCCACCAGCACGATCTCGCTCAGGTTGAGAGCGCCGACGATGGGCGCGAGCACCTGCCCGAGGGTGGCGCCGACGGCCGCGAGCGAGCGATCGCCGTGCCGCAGGTGCGGGACCGCGAGCACGGTCTCCAGGCAGCCGGTCCGGCCGCAGGCGCAGCGGGCGCCGCCCGGGTCGACGACGACGTGGCCGATCTCGCCCGCCGCCGAGGTGTGTCCCTCGACTAGGGCGCCGCCGACCACGAGGCCGGCGCCGACGCCGGTGCCGACCCGGACCAGCATCAGGTCGGTCGCCGCGCCC
>Ga0335074_10007978_pt1 | contig 14703 bp, 16 predicted proteins | sample Lox_Sample_23_FD_206715 | JGI IMG/M metagenome (GOLD analysis project Ga0335074, IMG submission 206715) | Soil microbial communities from Loxahatchee National Wildlife Refuge, Florida, United States - Lox_Sample_2.3 | ecosystem: Environmental > Terrestrial > Soil > Wetlands | place: USA...
CGCAGATCCACAGCCGGTTCCGGCTGCTGCGGAATAAGGGGATGCGGGCCGTGCTACGCTCGGCCCGCGCATCTTCGTTGAGGCTCAGGCGCGGCACGATCGTCGCGGTTCGGCGTCGGGCGTGCTCAGTTAGCACCCAAATTGGCACCGGCCATGCGATTATCGGCGGGGATGCGGCGGGAGAATAGCTGACGGCGCTCGTGCCAAATGCGGCAGAAATCGTGATTGAAGCGGAGGCAATACGATCATGAGGGACGACGCGCCGCGCATTTCGAGACCGCCCCGTTCGACCGCTCCGGCACCTCTCCGCATGAACGGCGGCAGGGACTTAGCACCTCCCCCGGCGAGCATCAAGCAAGGGGCACCGTTGCGCGCGATTCGACGCCGGCGAGCGCTGCCGCGCCGGCATCGAGGCAGCGCCATGCCCCGCCGGCGACCGGGTGCCGCCCGAAGCTAGAGTTCCGGGGCGCCGTCGGCGCGCGCCGCGGTTTCGAGAAAGCGCGGCAGGTCGCGCCAAGCATAGCCGGCCGCTTCAATCCGCGTACCGCCGACGACAAAGGCGCGGTGTCGAACGTCCCGGCCGCCGAGCCGATGATAAAAAAACCGCGCCGGATTGTCGCGCAACACCCAGATGATCGCAGAGCCGCAGCCTTGCGCCACCAGCCGCTCAAACAATGCGAGCAGCAATCGCCGGCCGATCCCTTGGTTCTGCCAGTCGGGCGCGACATAGAGCGTGAACACCTCACCGGCGAATTCGTGGCCGTCGCGGTTGCGGCCGCAGCTGCCGAATGCAAGGATGTCGCCCGTCTGATCGACCGCGACCCGCACATCGCGCGGTTCGCGCTCGATGACGCTGGCCCAGCCGACCTCGCGCCGCTGCACCGACAGGCCGACGAGAAACGGCGTCGTGAGGATGCCGGCATAAGTCGCCCGCCAGGTCTCGACATCGAGCCGGGCAATGCGCCGGGCATCCTGCGGCCGCGCGACGCGGATCGCTATCTCACTCATCGCGGACCATAGTGCCTGGTTTTGCGCCCGATTGGGAGAGCTTCGCGCCGCCGCGGCTGGCGCCGCCCGATCCCGCGCCGGCGGCTCTCAGCCCAGCACGGCGCGCGCGATTTCCTCCCATTCCTGCTCGAGCGGCGCGGTTGCGGGCGACCTGCCGGCGCGCTTGTACCAGCCGCCGGCATTCATATTGTCGCCTTCGGCGCGATGCAGATAGGCGTGTGCCCAGGCGCCCTGCTCATCGTGCGCTTCCTGGCAGCAGCGATGCGCCCGGTGCCAGTCGCCCTTGGCCTGCCACCACAGCGCCTGCGCCGGCAGACCGATCCCGGCCGGCGGCGCCGCCCCCGCCAGCGACGATTTGAAGGCTTCGAACCGCATGCTCGCCCTCCTGTACCGATCAATGCCCCGCGCTCGGCCGCACTATAGCAGAAGCGGAATAGCAGAAGCAGACAGCCGCGGTTCAGGCGGCGACGACATCCTCGGCGTCGCTCGGCGCCCGGTCGGCGTAGAACGATGCGCGCTGCCGGCCGTCGCCGCATTCGCGGCCGAATGTAATCATGTGATGCGCGACGAGCGCCACCGCGATCAGTTCGGCCGGCCGGCCGGCGCGCAGCGCGGCAAATGCGAAGCGCCAGAAGATCCCGCGATAGCGGCCGAGAATGCCGATCCGCCATACAATCCTTGCCAGCATGATCGCGGCGCGGCGCAGATTGCGGCGGTTGATGCGGGCGCGGCTCAACGGCGGTGCGATGCGGTTTGAATAGGTATGGCTGAGGTTCCACCTGAAACGAGCATAGATCGCCGCCGGCGTGTAGGCATGCCGGATCGCGCGATGCCAGCCCGCCAGCACCTCGGCGTAGGGGCGGACAAAGACGACATTCGATTCGCGGCTGTCGTCGAACGCCAACCGGCCCGACGCGGCGAGGCGCTGCCACAACGGAGTCTTCGGCAGGGCCTGCAACAGGTTGATCGTCAGCACCGGAATATGCGAACGATCGATGAAGTCGATCAGGTTGTCCGGCGTCTCAGCAGTATCGGTATCAAGACCGAGAATAATACCTGAGACGACCTCGATCCCGTAACCGTTGATCCTCGCCACCGCCTCCAGCAGCGGCATGACTCGGTTGTGCGATTTCTGCAGCGCGTCGAGCGCCGCCAGTTCCGGCGTCTCGATGCCGCAGAACGCCGTTTCGAAATAAGCATCGCGCATCAGCGCCAGAATGTCCGGGCACAGCGCGATGTTCAGCGTCGCTTCGCAGGAAAAGCGCAGCGGATAGCCGCGCGCCTTCTGCCAATGGACCAGATGCGGCAGCAGTTCGCGGGCGGCCCGCTTGTTGCCGATAAAATTGTCGTCGACAAAATAGACCGCGCCGGAAATTCCGGCCTGCAGCATCGCGTCGAGTTCGGCAAGGATCTGCTGCGGCGCCTTCAGCCGCGGTTGACGGCCGTACAGCGCCGGGATGTCGCAGAACTCGCAGCGATAGGGGCAGCCGCTGGAAAACTGCACGCTGCCGAGGAAGTAGCGGCGCCCGTCGATCAGCCGGTAGGCGGGCGTCGGAAAGTCGGTGAGCGGCAGGCGCTCCGCGGTCGCAAAGCGGCGCTGCCGCGGCGGCGGCGCCGGATCGTCGTCGAGGGCGCGGACCAAGTCATCTGTCGCGTCGCCAAGCTCGCCCAGGTGCAGGTAGTCAAACTCCGGGTAGTCCTCCGGCGAGGCCGAGACGGAAGGTCCGCCGAGCACGCTCGCCTTGCCGGCGACGCGGGCACGCCGGGCAATGCCGACGATCTCGCGCCGCTGTACATGCATGCCGCTGACAAACACCGCGTCTGCCCAAGCGAACTCGTCCGCCGCTGCCGGTCGGATGTTTTCGTCGACCAGGCGCACTTCCCATTCGCCGGGCAGATAGGCGGCAACGACGAGAATACCTTGCGGCGGCATAAAAGCGCGCACGCCGTCCATCAGCGCATAAGCGTGCTGGAACGTGCCGAAAGACGGCGCATATTTGGGAAAGACGCAGAGAATGCGTCGCCGATGGCGCACCTGGACACGGCTTTTCATGCGCGGCTCGGACCTGTCATGCGTGCTCCCGTCGGCTGCCTTGCACCCGCGCAGGCGGGCCTTACCCTCTTAACACAAGGAGCACAGAATGAGCCGTCTGTTCGGGCCGATGCGGCAGGTCGGCATCGTCGTCCGCGACATCGACGACGCGATGCGCCACTGGATCGAAGTTTGCGGGGTCGGCCCCTGGTTTTATGCCGAACGGCTGCCATTGACCGGGTATCGCTACAAGGGGCGCTCCTACGACGTCCCGCACCTGTCGATCGCGCTTGCCAATTCCGGCGAGGTTCAGCTGGAACTGATCCAGCAGCGCTGCCGCACGCCGAGCCTCTACTGGGACTTTATCGACGCCGGCAGGGAGGGGATGCAGCACTGGTCGAGCTGGCCGACAAACTACCGCGAGATCCGCGAATGGGCGCTCGCGCACGGCTGGGAAATCGGTCAGGAAGGCGACAGCCCGCGCGGCCCGTTCATCTATTTCTTGAACGAGGGCCACCCGGGCACGATCATCGAGATGGCCGAAGCGACACCGACCCGCATGCGCATCTTCGACCAGGTACGCGCGGCGGCGCAGAACTGGGACGGGCGCGACCCCGTCCGCATGGAATGGCCGTGCGGGTAGCGGGTTGCGGGTCAGCCGCCGTCGCCGTGGGCGCGCAGCAGCGCCGCAAACCATTGGCGAAAGCGGCGGGCACCGTCATTTTCGTCGGCCAGGCCCGCGCTTTTTCGCAGCGAGGCGCCGTAGATCGCGTCCCCGAACGCGACCGCGGCGACGAGGTGGATAAGCCAGACCGTGTCCTCACGCAATGGGGCCTCGTCAGGCGGCAACGCCGCGACCCGGCGGGCGTGCAGCACGTCGGCGATCTCGCGCAGCATCGTCGCGCTTTCCCGCTCGCCGTCCGGATCCTCGATCGCCAGCCAGGCCAAGCGCTGCGCCAGCCCGCCGCGAAAGGTTTCAAACACCCGCTCGATGCCTTCGCCGGGGGAATATTCGGGCTGCGTCATCGCCGCCACCAGCCGGTCCTTCAACTCGGCCGCGACCTGCTGGGTCAAGGCGCGCACCAGCCCGGCACGGCTGCCGAAGTGATGCAGGATCAGCGGATGCGAAATGCCGGCCGCGGCCGCGATGTCCTGCAGCCGCAACCCTTCGGGTCCGGTCCTGGCAATCAGCGCCTGTGCCGAATCGAGGATCAACCGCCGTGCCTCTTCCGGCGTGCGGCGGATTCGCCGGGCAGGCGCACTCATCGCCCTGTCCATGCGTGCATCGCGATTTTCCCCGGAATTTTTATTGACAATTCTGTCAGCATAATATAGCGTACTCGTCACGGTTTACAGGAGGCCATCATGCCAGAGCAGCTTCCGCTTGATACCCGCATACATCCGATCATCGCGTTCCGCGCGCTGCGCCAGTTGATCCGCAACCGCGAGGACACGCGCCAGGTATTTCTGCTCATCGAGGCGCTGCGCGGCAAGACAACGCACCGGCAGTTCGCGCGTTTCCGCACCAGCGAAACTGGCCGCGCACTGCTGGCCCGGCGCCCGAGCCTGCTGGCGGCGCTCAGCGACCGCGCCAGTCTCGGCGCGATGCCGGCCGGATCGCTCGGCCGCACCTACTATGATTTCATGACCAGCGAGAACCTGTCCGCCCAGGGGCTGGTCGAGGCCTCGAAGGTCCGCGAGGCCCCGCCGCCGGCCGATGAGCTGACGTGGTTCCGCGAACGCGGCCGCGAGATGCACGACCTCTTGCACGTGACCGCCGGTTATGGCCGCGACCCGCTCGGCGAGGTGTGCGTTGTCGCTTTTACGTTTGCGCAGAACCGGCAGAAGGGGCTCGGCGTCATCGCGCTGGTGGGCGCGTTCCGCGCCAAGAAGCGGCTGCGCGACCAACCGATCTGGAGCGCAGCGTGGCAGGCCTACCGTCAAGGCAGGCGCGCCAAATGGCTGTACGAAGCCGACTGGGAGAACCTTCTGCCGCGGCCGCTCGACGAGGTTCGCGCCCAGTACGGCATCACCCAGCCGACTTACTACCCGCGCATCCTGCCCGCCTTCCAGCGCTACATGGCTGCGGCCGCTGCGGCCGGGCAGACCCCGGCCGAAGCCGCCGCGATGTAGCCGGCGCCCGACGGACGTGCCATCCTCGTTCCTGTGAGCGCGGCGCCGGGGCCCGACCTACCCCCGCGCCGCGGCCTGGAGCGGGGGCGCGATGCGCATTCCACCGAAGGACGCCGAGCCGGCGACGCGGGCGGCAAATGCCGCGATGCGGTCGGCACTGCCGTTTGAGGACCGACGCGACTTTACCGACGTGCGGCGTGGCCTGATCGCCGAACTGCCCGACGGCGTTGTCCGCGCCGCCTCAGGGCAGGTCGTATGGAGCCTGCGCGAATACGACTTTCTCGACGCCGGAGAGGCGCCGGCGACGGTCAACCCGAGCCTCTGGCGCATGGCGCGGCTCAACCGCGCGGCCGGCCTGTTTCAGGTGACCGATCGCGTCTACCAGTTGCGCGGCCTCGATCTCGCGAACATGACGATCATCGAGGCCGCCGACGGCATCATCGTCATCGACACGCTGACGACCTGCGAGGTCGCCCGCGCCGGCCTCGAGCTGTACTACGCGCACCGGCCGCGCCGGCCGATCGTCGCAGTCATCTATACGCACAGCCACGCCGATCATTTCGGCGGCGTCAAGGGCATCGTCTTGGCCGACGAGGCGGCGGCCGGCCGCGTCGCGATCATCGCGCCCGACGGCTTCATGGCGGCAATCGGCGGCGAGAACGTGCTGGCCGGCCTAGCGATGTCGCGGCGCGCGCAGTTTCAATTCGGCGGCCTGCTGCCGAAAGGCACGCGGCAGCAGGTCGATGCCGGTCTCGGCAAGACGACGGCGCGCGGCACCGTCAGCCTGATCGCACCCAACGACCTGATCCGCGAGCCGGTCGAGACGCGCATCATCGACGGGGTCGAATTCGTCTTTCATCTCGCACCGGAGACGGAAGCGCCGGCCGAGATGCACATCCACCTGCCGCAGTTGCGCGTCCTCGACATGGCCGAGAACGCGACGCGGCACCTGCACAATTTCATCCCGCTGCGCGGCGCCGTCGCGCGCGACCCGCGCGTCTGGTCGCATTACCTGGCGCAGGCCATCGACCTGTTCGGCGACAAGACCGACGTGCTGATCGGCCAGCACCACTGGCCGACCTGGGGCGGCGAGAATGTCGTCGCATTTCTTGCCAAGCAGCGCGATCTCTACAAGCACATCCACGACAGACGCTGCGGCTGATGAACAAGGGCATGCGGCCGACGGAGATTGCCGATGTCCTCGCTCTGCCGCCGGATCTCGCGCGCGAATGGTCGGTACGCGGCTATTACGGCACGGTCAGCCACAATGCGAAGGCGGTCTATCAGCGCTATCTGTCCTGGTACGACGGCAACCCGGCCAATCTCAACCCGCTGCCGCCGGCCGCGGCGGCCGGCAAGACGATTGCCTATATGGGCGGCGCCGAGCGGGTGCTGGCACGGGCGCGCGAGGATTTTGCAAACGGCGAATATCGCTGGGTCGCCGAGATCGCGAGCAAGCTGGTCTTCGCCGAGCCGGCCAATACGGCGGCGCGCGAACTCGCCGCCGACGCATTCGAGCAGCTCGGCTACCAGGCGGAATCGGCGACCTGGCGCAACGCCTATCTGTACGGCGCGCAGGAATTGCGCGAGGGAGTCGCGCAACTGCCACCGCGGCCGCCGCTGAGCCCCGATCTCGTCGCCGGCCTGGGCATCGACATCCTGTTCGATTATCTCGCGATCCGGCTAGATCCGGCGACGGCGACCGGGCGACGGTGCCGCATCGATTGGCATGTCAGCGACAGCGGCGAAAGCGCGGCGCTGAATTTCGAGAACGCAACGCTGACCTGCCGACCCGGGAAGGCCTGCGACGCCCCCGACCTCGTGGTCGTCTCGACCCGCGCTGCGCTGGAGCGCATCGCGCTGCGGCCGCAGGCTCTCGCCGATGCGCTGGCGGGCGGCGATTGCCGCGTGACGGCCGGCGATCCCGCGCAACTAACCGCATTGTTTGCGAGCTTCGACGAATTCGCGCTGATGTTCGACATCGTCGCGCCCGCCCGCTCCGCCGACGGTTGACCTGGCTCGCGGCCGATCCCGTCAGGCGCTGCCGCGCCCGGCTGCAACGATCGCGCGCGGCGGGTCCTGCCAGCGGCATTCGACGGTTGCATAGCCCGCGGCGCGCATCGCCGCGAGATGCGGCTCGACCCCGTCGAAAAACAGATCCTCTTCGATGAACCAGCCGCCCGGCCGCAGCAGATTGCGGATCGCCCGGTAGCAGGCAAAGATCTGCGGGTCGTTGCGCAGGTTGTGCAGGACGATCGCCGATACCGCGAGATCGAACGGGCCGCCGACCTCGCCGGCCCAATCCGCGCTCGTCAAATCGCAGGTCACAAAACGCAACTGGCCCTGACGCGCCGCCAGCCGCCGGCGCGCCTCGCCGAGCATCGGCCCGGAATAATCCTGCAGCGTCACCTGCGCGTTCGGGAAGACAGCGAGCAATTCCTCGGTCACCGCACCGAAACCGGCGCCGACATCGAGAACGGCGAGACGCGCGTCGTGCGGAAACGGCGCGGCGGCGAGCATCTCGTGCAAGCGCGGCCGGCGCACCGGATCGCGCGCTTCGTCGTGGGCGATCCAGTCGCGCACATACTCGGGCGAGTGCCAATCGTGCGGCTGCGACAGCCCGCCCCGACGATCCGACGGCATCGATGGCTCCTTCATGGCTTGCCGGAAGCGAGGATCGCAACCGGATAAGCGTAGTAAAGCCCGCCGGCGTCGCGGCGCACCGGGATGCCGAGCCGGTCGTCGGCAATCGAGGCCGCGAACAGATCAATGATCTTTTGCTCGTCGCCCGGATCGGGAAACGAGCGGGCGATCAGGTTGGCGACCGAATCGCGCAGCTCGTAGCAGTGCACGCGCGGCTCGCCGAGGCCGCCGGTGCGAAACAGATCCATCAACTCGGAGAGCGAGAGACAGCGCCGGTGCGACGGGTCGCGCAGCAATTCGAGCCGGTTGAACTCGGCCGCCTTTGCCGAGTCGGGCGAGGCGTAGGTGTCGGCGACGACGATGCGGCCGCCCGGCGCGCAGACCCGCAGCATCTCGGCGAACACGGCCTGCGGCTTCAGGAAATGGTGCACCGCAAAGCGGGTAACGACGATCGTGAACGTGCCGTCGGGCCACGGCAGATGCGCGACGTCGCCCTCGCGCCAAGCGACATTCGCAAGCCTCTTGTCCGCGGCGAGGCGGCGGGCGCGATCGAGCATCGCCGCGGTCATGTCGATGCCGGTCGCATGCCGAACATGCGGCGCGAAGCCGCAGACGACAATGCCGCCGCCGCAGGCGACGTCGAGCACTGTATCGTCGGGACCCGCTTTGGCTGCTTCGACCAGCAGCTTGAGCGCGGCCGCATCGGCGATCGGTGCGGCGGTGTTGAACGGCACCGCCTGCCGCGTGAACTGGTCGCGGATCAGCGCGCCGTGCGCGGCATCGCTCATCTCGGACCCGCCTCGTGCCCCTAGGCCGGGATGCGCACCGGCAGCGAGCGGATACCGTGGATGAAGTTGGAATAGACGCGCTTTGCCGGGCCGACCACCTCGATGACCGGATAGCGCCTCACGATCTCTTCCCACAGGATGCGCAGTTGCAGTTCGGCCAGCCGGTTGCCGACGCAACGATGAATGCCGAAACCGAACGACAGGTGCTGGCGCGGCCGCTTGCGGTCGATGATAAAGCGGTCCGGCTCGTCGATCGCCTCAGGGTCGCGGTTGCCCGACACGTACCACATGACGACCTTGTCGCCCTTCTTGATCTGCTTGCCGCCGAGTTCGACATCTTCCAGCGCAGTGCGCCTCATGTGGATGACGGGCGTCACCCAGCGGATGATTTCCGGCACCATGCTCTCGATCAAGCCGGGGTTGTCGCGCAGCTTCTGATATTCCTCGGGATGCTGGTTCAACGCCATCAGCCCGCCGGTCATCGAGTTCCGCGTCGTGTCGTTGCCGCCAACGATCAGCAGCGTCAGGTTGCCCATGAACTCGCGAAACGGCAATTCGCGCGTGACGGCGCTGTGCGCCAGCATCGACAGCAGGTCGAAGCGAGGCGGCAGCTTTGCCCGCTCCGTAAAGAGTTTGCCGAGCGCCTCGGTCATCTTTGTCAATTCGGCGAATTTCTCTTCCTCCGAATGAACCGGTGATTCCGGCGAGCGCACATCGGCGATCGCGACGTCCGACCAGTAGGTCAGCTGCCGGCGTTCCTCGAACGGATAATCGAACAGCGTCGCCAGCATCATCGTCGTCAATTCGATCGATACCCGATCGACCCAGTTGAACGTCTCGTTGCGCGGCAATCCGTCGAGCACGCTCGCGGTGCGCTCGCGGATCAACCCCTCCATGTTGGCGAGGTTGCCGGGGGCGACGGTCGGGCTGACGGTCAGGCGCTGCTCATCGTGCTTTGGCGGGTCCATCGCGATGAAGCTCTGCCGCTCGAGGCCCTTCGGCGGGTCGAGGATCGCGATCGCGGCGTCGGAGGAATAGACCTTGTGGCTGATCTCGACCTGCATGATGTCCTTGTACTTGGTCACCGACCAGTACGGGCCGTAATAGCTCTGCGGGCAGTAATGCACCGGGTCCTCGCGCCGCAGCCGGGCGAAGTACGGATAGTAGATATCCTCCTGGTAGAGCCGCGGGTCGCTGACATCGAGCGTGTCGAGCGCGAGCGTCGCGATGTCGCTGTCGAGCGGGGCGTCGAGCGGTGCCGTCATCGTGCCTCTCCGGTCGGATGCTGCGCGGCACGCTACGCCTCGCGCCGGCCGCTGTCAAAATGTCGCAAGGAGATCTGCCTGCCGTGGCGGAATGACCCTCCCTTCCGACGGCGGCACAGCGAACTCGCCGATCGCCGCCGCCTCGCCGCAATCGGCGCGGCGCTGTTGCGGCCGAAAGCGCATCACGCCTTGCTGCAACGCGCGGCGCGTGCACATGATCGGGAAAATCGCTCGATGGGAGGTGCGCGGTGCCGGCTTATGTCATGCTCGCCAACTGGACCGACCAGGGCGCCCGCCAGATCAAGGATTCGCCAAAGCGCGTCGATGCCGCGAAAAAGGCGCTGACCGACATGGGCGGCGAGTTCCGGTCGCTCTACATGACAATGGGAGATTACGACCTCGTCGTCATTTACGAGGCGCCGGACGATGCCGTCGCCGCCCGCTTCACGCTGCTTCTCGCGCAGCAGGGCGCGGTGCGGACGCGCACGCTGAAGGCGTTCCCCGAGGCCGCCTATCGCGAGATCATGAACTCGCTCGGCTGACCGGGAGTGCCAGATGACCGCGAAGACCCGCCGGCTGCGCGAACTGCTCGCATCGGGCCGGTTTCTCTATATGCCATCGGCGGCGACACCGCTCGAAGGCAGGCTCGCCGAGGCGGCCGGCTGCCCGCTCGTCTATACCGGCGGCTATGTGACCGGCGCCTCGCGCGCGATTACCGAGCCGCTGTTGACAATGGATGAGCAGGTGCGCGTCGCCGGCGAGGTCGCGCGGGCCGTTGCGGTGCCGCTCCTGGCCGATGCCGGCGCCGGCTTTGGCGAGCCGCTGCACACGATGCGCACGGTGCGCGAATTCGCCGCCGCCGGTGTCGCCGGCGTGCACATCGAAGACCAGCTCTATCCGAAACGGGCGCACTACCACGGCTACCAGGTGCACGCCATCGCGCGCGACGAGTTTGTCGCCAAGATCAAATATGCCTGCCGCCAGCGCGACGAGACCGATGCCGATTTCCTTGTCATCGCGCGCAGCGACACGTGCCGCGAATTCGGCCTCGACGAGGCGATCGGCCGGGTCAACGCGGCAGCCGAAGTCGGCGCCGACATGGGTCTCGTGTTCCCGCGCAGCCGCGCCGAGGCCGAGGCGGCGCCGGTCATGGCGACCGTGCCGCTTGTCTGGGTGCAGAGCCGCGGCAACCGCGACGGCCGGCCGATCCTGCCATTGAGCGAACTCGAAGCGATGGGCTATCGCGGCTGCATCGACGCGCAGATCCTGCTCGGCACGGCGTTCCACTTCATGCAAAAGGCGATGGCCGAGATCGTCGCGACCGGCAATTACACCGGCATCGAGGAGGCGGATTTCACCGCGCTCCGCAAGGGAATTGAGGATTTGATCGGCCTCGACGCCTATTACCGCATCGAAGCCGAAACCGTCGAACCCGACAGCAAACCAGGGTGAGCGCGTGCGCGCGCCGGGCGTTGTCATCGAAACCGCGCGGCTGCGGCTGCGCGCGCACCGCGAGGCAGATCTTGCCGAGATGGCGGCGCTGATCGGCAATTGGCAGGTCGCGCGCTGGGTCAGCAACGTGCCCCATCCCTATACCGAAGACCATGGTCGCTGGTGGATCGCCGGGGTGCAGCAGGAGCACGCCGCCGGAAGTCCGCTCCGCTTTGCCATTGCGCTTAAGGACAGCGACCGGATCATCGGCGGGGCCGGCCTCGACGGCGATCCAGGCGACGCGGCCGACGAGGCCGCACTCGGCTACTGGCTCGGCGAGTCCCATTGGGGTCGCGGCTACGGCCGCGAAGCGGTCGCCGCCATCATCGATTACGGCTTTCGCACGCTCGGCCTTCCGTCGATCCGCGCCTACACCGATCCGGCCAATCTGCGCTCGCAAAAGGTCTTGCGGCACTGCGGCCTCGCGTCAGCCGGGGAAATCAATCTGGCAAAACCGACTCGCAACGGTGCCTCGCGGGCACCATTGTTTCGCATCCTGCGGCCGGTGCGGTAACGCACGGCAACATTGTCCGCGCAGGGCTTCCAGCCGCACCGGTCGTGCTTTACGATTGCGGCGAAGAAGCGCCGGGAGCCCAATGACCGACAGCATCATCGTCGATACCGCCAGCCGCATCTTCGCCGATCTGTGCGAGCCGAACACGGTCAACGCCGCCGAAGAAGGCAAATGGCCGGCCGAATTGTGGGATGCGCTCGAACAATCCGGCCTGCCGCTGACCTGGGTGCCGGACACGCTGGGCGGCGCCGGCGCCGACATGATCGACGGCTTTGCTGTCATGCGCGTGGCCGGCCGCGCCAATGCGCCGGTGCCCTTGGCCGAGACATTGCTCGCCGGCTGGCTGTTGGCGCAGGCCGGCATCGAGGCGCCGACAGGGCCGATGACGCTGGCGCCGGTGCACGAAGACGGCAACCTCCTGCTCGGCGCCGACGGCAGACTGCGCGGTCGCGCCCGCCACGTGCCGCACGCCCGCAGCGCCCGCCACGTCGCGGCGCTGGCGCGGCGGGACGGCGCGATGGTCGCGGCGCTGGTCGAAACCGAGGGTGTCGGCATCACGCCCGGCGCCAGCCTCGCCGGCGAGCCGCAGGACACCGTTGTGTTCGATGGCGCAGCGGCGCTGGCGACCGGCCGCGTCGATGTCGACCCGCCGGCGCTGGTGCGCCTTGGCGCGGCGGCGCGGGCGCAGCAGATGGCCGGCGCGCTCGAACACATCCTCGACCAGTCGGTGCAGCAATCCTTGGACCGGGTGCAGTTCGGCCGGCAGATCGCCAAGTTCCAGGCGGTGCAGCACAACCTCGCGATGCTGGCCGGCGAGGTCGCCGCCGCCGGCGCCGCCGCCGATGCCGCAGCGGAAGCGATCGCCGTCAACGGCATCGCCAGCGTGGACGCGCTGGCGAATGTCGCGGTCGCCAAGGTGCGGGTCGGCGAGGCGGCCGGCACCGGCGCCGCAATCGCCCACCAGGTGCACGGCGCGATGGGCTTTACCTACGAGCATTCGCTGCACCAGGCGACGCGGCGCTTGTGGACCTGGCGCGAGGAATTCGGCAATGAGGCGCTGTGGGCCGGCCGCCTCGGCCGCATGGTCGCCGCGCAGGGCGCCGACCGCCTGTGGCCGTTTGTGACGCAGGGAACGTAACCGTATCAGCGCGTCACCCGCGGGCTTGACCCGCGGGTCTCCGCCAGCGTGAGATGGCCGGGTCACCCCCGGACCCGATCCGGGGGCCGGCCATGACGAAAATCAAAGGAATTCGCCGATGGCCTATAACTTCCATTTCGATCCGGTCGATCTGCCGCCCGAGTGCAAGGAATTGCGCCAGGAGGTGCGCGCCTTTCTGCGCGCCGAAATCGAAGCCGGCACGTTTGCGCCCGACCACGAGCGCGCCTCGTTCGAGGTGGCGCGCGCCTTCGCCAAAAAGGTCGGCGCCCGGGGCTGGATCGGCATGACCTGGCCGAAGGAATATGGCGGCCACGAGCGCTCGCACCTCGAACGCTACGTCGTCGTCGAGGAGATGCTGGCGCACCGCGCGCCGACCCGCTTCTACGGCACCGCCGACCGGCAGAGCGGCCCGGTGCTGATCCGCTACGGCCAAGAGAGTGTCAAGCGCGACATCCTGCCGAAGATCGCGGCGGGCGAGTTGTGCTTCTGCATCGGCCTCAGCGAACCCAATTCCGGCTCCGACGTGTTCGCCGCCTCGACCCGCGCGACCAAGACCGACGGTGGCTGGCTGGTCAACGGCCGCAAAATCTGGACCTCGAACGCGCACAATTCCGACTACATGATCGCGCTGCTGCGCACCTCGCCGCGGACCAAGGAAAACCACCGCCACGGTCTGACGCAATTTCTTGTCGCGCTGAAGACGAAGGGGATCACGACGCGGCCGATCATCAACCTGACCGGCGGCCACGATTTCAACGAGGTCACGTTCGACGACGCGTTCGTGCCCGACGCGCACCTGATCGGCGAAGTCGACATGGCCTGGAAGCAGGCGACCGACGAGCTCGCCTACGAGCGCAGCGGCCCCGACCGTTGGGTCGAGACCTTGCCCGTCCTGACCGAGATGGTGCGCACCGCCGGGCCTGAGCCGGGTGACCGGCTGGCCGAGGGGATCGGCCGCGAGGTTGCGCATCTGGCGACGTTGCGGCGCATGTCATTGTCGGTCGCCGGCATGCTGCAGGCGGGCAAAAGCCCGGTCGTGGAGGCCGCTGTCGTCAAGGACCTCGGCACCAATTGGGAACAGGCGCTGCCCAACCAGGTGCGCCTCTTGGCGCCGCCGCGCGGCGATAGCGACCCCGATTCCAATGACGACCGCTTCGAGGAGGCTTTGCGCCACACGACCTTGATTGCGCCGAAACTGACGATCCAGGGCGGCACCCGCGAAGTCCTGCGCGGCATCATCGCCCGCGGCCTCGGGTTGCGGTAGCTGAACAAAAGCTCATGCCTGACGCCCCATTCCCTCATCCTGAGGAGCCCGCGATAGCGGGCGTCTCGAAGGACGCACGGCATGAATTGCAGCGCAGCGGCACAGCATGACGGCGGTCGTCTATATTCTCCTGTGCGCCGATGGGTCGTATTACGGCGGGATTACTCGCGCCGGTTTGGAATGCCGCCTAGCGGAGCATAATAGTGGCAGCTTTGGCGGATTCACTGCCTCTCGCCATCCAGTGAAGCTGGTCTATCACCAGGAATTTCAGCATCTGACCGATGCAATCGCCGCTGAACGGCAGATCAAAGGCTGGCGACGCGAGAAAAAGGAAGCGCTGATCCGCGGCGAGTATGCATTGCTGCCTGCTCTTGCCAGCCGAGCCGCAAAAACGGGTTTGCGTCCT
>Ga0335074_10007980_pt1 | contig 14702 bp, 6 predicted proteins | sample Lox_Sample_23_FD_206715 | JGI IMG/M metagenome (GOLD analysis project Ga0335074, IMG submission 206715) | Soil microbial communities from Loxahatchee National Wildlife Refuge, Florida, United States - Lox_Sample_2.3 | ecosystem: Environmental > Terrestrial > Soil > Wetlands | place: USA: Florida...
GCCAGCCTTGCGGCGCTCGAGCATGCGAAGCTTTCGGGCAGCGACAAATGGGTCGCCCGCGCTTCGGTGAACCTCGGCGATTCCTATCTGAAGACCCGTGATTACGCCGAATCGCTCAAGTACTCCAAGCTGGCGCTGCCGCTCGCCGTGGAGGTGCTCGGTAATGGCGAGACGACGATCGCCTCTTTCAACGAGGGTCTCGCCTACATCGGTCTCGGCAACATCAAGCTCGGCGAGAAGCTCGCGGAGGGCGCGATCGCGGAGGCTGTCGGGGGCGACAACTTGCCGGATGCCGAGGAGCTGCTGCGCGAGTATGCGGACGGGCTCGAGCATGCGGGCTATCTGATGATGGCCATCCAGGCCTATCACCGCTACGACCAGATGGGGCAGAAGATCATGACGAGCGCGCGTCAGCGCGCGTTTCTCGAGCTGTCGGCCAAATTCGACGACGAGCGCCGTGCCCGCGAGCTCGAGCTGTTGCGCCGCGACAATGCGCTCAAGGCGGCCGAGATGCGCGCACAGAAGCTGCGGCAGCAGTTCATCATCGCCGGAGCGCTGTTCGTGACCTGCATCTGCGCGGCCCTGATCTGGGCGTTCGCGCGGGTGCGCAAGGCGAACGATCGACTGCGCTTCAACAGCGAGCGCGACGCACTGACGGGGTTGCGCAACCGGCGCTACTTCAACGAGCACGTCCTGAGCGTCGAGGGCACGCACCCGATCGGCGGCTGCGTGCTGCTCGCCGATCTCGATCATTTCAAGCGCATCAACGATACCCAGGGACACCCGGCCGGGGACGCGGTGCTGGCCACGGTGAGCCACCGGCTCTCCGCGGCTTTGCGGGAGAGCGACAAGCTCGTGCGCTGGGGCGGAGAGGAATTCCTCGCGGTTCTCGATCCGATCACCCCGGAGCAGGCGGACCGGACCGTGGAGCGGCTGCTGAACGCCGTGCGGCGCGATCCGGTGCTGTGGAACGGACAGGCCATCAAGTGCACGATCTCGATCGGCTATGCCTGCTTTCCCATGCCGGGGTCGCAGATGCCCATCTCGCTCGAGAGCGCGATCGGGCTGATCGACAAGGCGCTCTACGAGGCCAAGCGCAGGGGGCGCAATCGGGCATGCCTGATCAGCGCCGTGAGCGCGCACAACAAGCAGGAGCTCACCATCATTTGCGACGAGTTCGAATCGGCGGCCGCCGATCAGCGGATCCAGCTCGTCGACATGGGCACCGCCGCGTAACGGCGCCATGAGCTCGGCGATCAACGCCGTTTCCGTGCCTCTCACGGGATGGCAGCCCACCGCATCCGGCGAGGCGCAGCTCGAGCTGCAGAGCGTGCGCGCGCACCGCCCGGCGCTCGAGATGCGCTTCGATTTCAAGGGCGGCAAGGGCTTCGTGGTGGCGCGGCAGGCGTTCAAGCTCACGATGCCGAGCGAATATGCGGTCAGCTTTCGCTTGCGGGGCCGCGCGCCGGTGAACGACCTCGAGCTCAAGCTCGTCGATGAGAGCGGGCTCAACGTCTGGCGTCACGTATACAAGGACTTGAGACTGCCATCGCGCTGGAAGCGCTTCGCGGTGGATGACCGACAGATCGATTTCGCGTGGGGCCCCGCGAGCGGCAGCGCCCTTGCGCGGCTCGGATTCATCGAGCTCGCCATCGTGGCGGGCGAGGGAGGTGCGGGCAGGGTTTGGATCGCCGATCTCGACATTCATGACCTGAGTCCGGCGCATCCGCCCACCGCCCGCGCCTCGAGCGAGCAGCCGGGGGCCGAGGCCGCCGGCGCTCTGGCGGGCCGGGCATGGAAGCCGCAGCCCACGGATGCCAGGCCCTGGATCGAGATCGACTGCACGGCGGCGCGTACTCTGGGTGGAATGATCATCGATTGGCAGCAGACGGCGCCGCCAAGCGGCTTTCGGGTGCGGGTGTCGAACAGCGGTCGGCGCTTCAGGACCGCGTACCGGGCCGCCCGCGCCGGGGGCGCGCGCAGCTACCTGTATCTGCCCAATCTGCGCGCGCGCTTCGTGCGGCTGGATCTCGAGCATCCCTGCGCGGGCGCCTCGCTGCGGCTCGAGCCGTTCGCGTTCTCGCGCTCGATCGACGCCTTCTGGTACGCCCTCGCAGCAGGCGAGACGCGCGGCTGGCATCCGCGCTGGCTGCATCGACAGCAGAGCGAATGGACGCCCATCGGAACTTCTCACGGCACCGAGTGCGCGCTCATGAACACCGACGGCATGGTCGAGGCGCGCGAGGCGTCGTTCTCGATCGAGCCGATGCTGCTCGTCGGGCACCGGCTCATCACCTGGGCGGACGTCGTGCTTCGCCAGGAGCTCGAGTCGGGGTGGATGCCGGTGCCGCGCACCGTCTGGTCCGACGAGGGCTGGCAGCTGGTGATTGAGGCCGAGAGCACCGTGAACGGTATCCTGCGCGTGCGCTATCGGTTCCACAACCGCTCCGCACAGCCGCTGGCCGCTCGCTTGTTCATACTGGTGCGGCCGTTTCAGGTCACGCCGCCCTGGCAACACTTTCGCAACGCTGGCGGCGTGAGCCGCCTGCGCCATCTGGTGTGGCGCGACGGCATTCTGAGGGCCGACGACACGGCGCGCATCGCGCCCTCGAGCGCACCGACGGGCTTCGCTGCCTTCGCCTTCGACGAGGGACCGATCGCCTGGTACCTGACCGCGGCGGGGCTGCCCCCGCGCGCCGAGGTGCACGATGAGTTCGGCTTCGCCAGCGCGGCGTTCGAATTCGCCCTGACGGTGAGCGCCGGCGAGAGTGCCGAGCGCGGGCTCGAGTGCTCGGCGCCCGATGCTCGCCGGATGGCGCACGAGGCGCCCTTCGACTGGGGGCGCGAGCTGCGCGTGCGGCAGTTCGAGGCCAACGATTGGGGCACGCAAGCGATCCGCGCGGCGCTCACCGCGACGGCGCACATCCTGGTGACGCGATCGGGAGCGGCTCTGCAGCCCGGCCCGCGCCGCTACACGCGGTCGTGGATTCGCGACGGCGCCATGATGAGCGCGGCGCTGCTGCGCATGGGGCACGCCGGCGAAGTGGCCGAGTTCATCCGCTGGTATGCGCCCCATCAGCGGGCGGACGGCTTCGTTCCTTGCTGCGTCGATCGGACCGGCACCGACTGGCTGGTCGAGCACGACAGCCATGGCGAGCTGATCGCGCTCATCGCGGACCATCATCGGTTCACGGCCGACGGCGCCTTGCTCGAGCAATCCTGGGTTTTCGTGCAGCGCGCCGCCGAATGCATCGAGAAGCTATTGGAGGCCGATGGTCTGTTGCCGATTTCCGCCAGCCATGAGGGCTACCTCGCCCAGCCCGTGCACTCGTACTGGGACGACTTCTGGGCGCTGCGCGGGCTGCTCGACGCGGCCGAGCTCGCGCGCTCGACCCGCCGGGAGGGCGACGCGCGGCGCTGGTCGATGCTCGCGGGCCGGCTGGCTCGATCGCTGTTCGCCTCGATCGAGGCGACGCGTGCGCGGCGGCAGCTCGATTTCATTCCCGGCAGCGTCGAATGGGCGGACTTCGACCCGACCGCCACGGCGAATGCGATCTACCTCCTCGATGTGCCCGACGGTCTCGACCGCCGGGCGCTGGAGCGCACCTTCGACAAGTATCTCGCCGACTGGCGTGCGAAGCGCGCCGGGGCGGCGGCGCCCAATTACACGCCGTACGAGATCCGCATCATCGGCGCGCTGGTGCGTCTCGGACGGCGCCAGGCGGCGCTCGAGCTGTTGCGGTTCTTCCTCTCGGATCGGCGTCCGCCGCCCTGGAACCAATGGCCGGAGATCGCGTGGCAGGACCGCAGCGCACCCGCCCACGTCGGGGATCTGCCGCATACCTGGATCGCCGCCGAATACGTCCTCGCGCTGCGCAGCCTGTTTGCCTACGAGCGCGGGTCCGATCTCATCCTGGGCGCCGGACTCGCGCCGGAATGGATCGAGGATGCGGGTGTCGCCGTGCGCGAGCTGCCGACGCCGTTCGGTCCGTTCAGCTATACGCTGCGGCGGGTGGATGAGCGCACCGTGCGGTTCACCTTCGCCGGCTCGACTCCCGCGAGGCTCATCCTGCGTCCCCCGCTTGCAGCCCCGCTGCGCACGGCTCTCGTCGATGGCCGCGCCATCGCGAGCGTGGAGCCCGACTCGCTCACGCTGACGCACGTTCCGGCCGAAGTGATCTGCATCTCGGAGTGAGGGCACCGCCCGTATCCTCGCTGCGCAAACCGTGGCAGAGTTCCGGGCGTGAGCAAGCGCGCCAAACCCGCCTCCCGCCTCCCCGCCGAGGGCGAGGCCGGCCATTCGGGCCTGGCACACCAGGTAGGGTCCTTGACGCGGGCGGTCTTCGGCTCGCCGGCGGGCAAGGCGCTCGCCATCCTGATCGTTGCGCTGGTGATCGTGGTGGGCGCCACGGCCTATGGACAGATTCGCCTCAACGGCTGGAACAAGCCCTTCTTCGATGCGATGTCGCGCCGCGATCTGCGCGGCTTTCTGTTCGAGCTCGGCGTCTTCTTCGTGATCGCCGGCTTCCTGCTGGTGCTCAACGTCGTGCAGCGCTGGCTGGTCGAGATGCTGGAGCTGCGACTGCGCGAGGGACTCGTGCACAGCCTGCTCGAGGACTGGATGCAGCCGCGCCGGGCGTTCTGGCTCGCCAATGCGGGCACGATCGGGGTCAATCCCGATCAACGCATGCACGAGGATGCGCGCCACCTCACGGAGCTGTCCGCCGATCTCGGCATCGGTCTGCTGCAGGCATCGATCCTGTTCGCGACTTTCGCGGGCGTGCTGTGGGGGCTGTCGACCGAGTTCAGCTTCCGTGTCGGCGATCGCGACTATGCCATCCCCGGCTTCATGCTGTGGGCCGCGATCATCTATGCGAGCGCCGGCTCTCTCCTCAGCTACTGGGTGGGGCGCGGCCTCATCGGGCGCAACGCCGATCGCTATGCTCGCGAGGCCGATCTGCGCTTCTCGCTGGTGCGCGTCAACGAGCACGTCGATGCGATCTCGCTGGCGGAAGGGGAGAGGGACGAGAAGCGGCGCATCGAGCTCAACCTCTACAACGTGCTGGCGGCGACTCGGCGCATCGTCTGGGGGCACACCAATCTCACCTGGGTGACCGCGGGCTTCGGCTGGGTCACCATCGTGGCACCGATCCTCGTGGCTGCGCCCCTGTATTTCATGGGCAAGATCTCCTTCGGCGGCCTGATGATGGCTGCCGGTGCATTCACCCAGGCGCAGTCCTCGCTGCGCTGGTTCATCGACAACTTCAGTGCGATCGCCGACTGGCGCGCGACCTTGCTGCGGGTCGCGACCTTCCGCCACGCGCTGCTCACCATCCACGAGCCGCGCGGCTTCGAGAGCCGCATCACCTACGTCGAGGGCGAGCCCGGCGTGATCGAGATCGAGGGATTGAGCATCGTGTCGTCCGCCAACGCCGACATGCTGAAGGAAGACAAGGTGGTCATCGCGGGCGGCGAGCGCACGCTCATCCTCGGTGCGCCGGGGACCGGCAAGACGCAGCTGTTTCGCGCGCTCGCAGGGCTATGGCCGTGGGGCGGTGGCGTGGTCACCCGTCCGCAGGGGGAACAGATCTTCTATCTGCCGCGCGGCACACCCTACCTGCCCCGAGGAACGCTGCGCGAGGTGCTCGCTTATCCGCTGAAGCCTGAGAGCTTCGCTCAACCCGCCTTTGCGCGGGCCCTCTACCGGCTCGGCGTCGAGCGGCTCGCGCTGCTGCTCGATGAGGCGCACCGCTGGGACCGCGAGTTGAGCCAGGACGAGCAGCTCTGCCTGGTATTCGCCCGCATCCTGCTTCAGAACCCGCCCTGGGTGCTGATGGACGGCACCCTCGGCACCCTGGATGACGATGTGCTCGCGCTGGTGATGGATCTATTCACCCGCGAGCTCAAGCATGCCGGCATCATTCACATCGGCGGACCCGGGGAGGCGCATCCTCTGTTCTCGAGGGTGGTGCACCTCGTCAAAGGACCTCGCGCCGCTTCGAGGTTCGCGCAAGAATCCGGGGCGAGAGGATGAGGCGATCGGCAGTCGCTTGCTGGGCGAGACGCCTCGCTCCCTGGCTGCTGGCGCTGGCGCCCTGGGGGGCCGGCGCTCAGGGCCTCGACTTTCACGCCCCTGCCTCGGCCGATGATCCGGCGGCGCCCGCCCTCATGCGCGATCTGGCCGAGCGGGTCCTGCCGGTCTATCAGGACTCCGACGCCGACCGTTACCTGGCGAACCTGTCGGCGATGCAGTTGATAGCGGGTGACTATGCGGCGGCGGACGCCTCTCGGCAATCGCTGCGCGAGCGGCGTGCCCAATCCGGCGAGCCGGCCGGCAGCGGCACGATCCTCGATATCTTCGCGCGCGCGAAGGCCGTGCAGGGGCAGACCCACGCGCCCTTCGCGCAGACCTTCGCGAAGGCATACCAGGACGTGGTCGCGCACCTGGACGATCATGACGCCTACGCCGTGGCGCAGTGGCTGCAGACTCCGCCGCAAGTCGCACGAGAGGGCCTGCAGACGTTGCTATCCCGGCAGCGGTCCGTGGACACCATCAGCGAGGATGATGCGATCAAGCTGCTCTGGGCCTACGCGTACTACGACGCCTATCGCGCCCTCGCCCCGCTCGTGGCACCGCTCATCGCGGCGGACGATGCGCGGCGCTACGCCACGGACAATGAGGTGCTCATCAGGGTGCGCGGCCGGCCGACCATTCACGTGCATGCGGTCCGGCCGAAGAGCGCCTCCGGGCCGCTCCCGTCCCTGCTCGAGCTGTCGCTCGATCCGTCCCGCAATCTCGCCCTGGAATACGCCGCGCACGGCTACGCGGGCGTCGCGGCCTACGTGCAGAGCGGCCGCAATTTCGTGCCGTACCAGCATGACGGCGCGGCGGCGCGCGCCGTCATCGATTGGATCGCCCGGCAAGGCTGGAGCGACGGCCGGGTGGCGATGATCGGGGAGGGCTACTCGGGCTTCACCGCCTGGGCGGCCGCGGCGCAGGCGCCCGCCGCGCTCAAGGCCATCGCGACCTCCGCCCCGAGCGCACCGGGGATAGACGCGCCCATGTCCGGAGGCATATTCCAGAACTCCGCCTACCGGTGGTCGCTCGAGGTGAGGAACAGCCGTCCCGCGCTCGATCAAATGTTCTCGGACGATGCCGTCTGGCGCGCCCTCAACGAGAAGTGGTACCGCAGCGGCCGGCGCTACCGGGACCTCGGGCGGCTGTTCGGCCGACCCGATCCGATCTTCATCCGCTGGCTCAATCATCCGAGCTACGACCGCTTCTGGCAGACGATGATTCCTTATGCGGCGCAGTTCGGGCGCATCGCCATCCCGGTGCTCACCACGACGGGCTATTTCGATGCCAGGGAGCCGGCCGCGCTCTATTACTTCTCGCAGCAGCATCGCTATAACGCCCACGCCGATCACACCCTGCTGATCGGGCCGTATGACGATGCGGTCATCCGTCACGGCTCGCTGACCTCGGCGGTGATGCGCGACTACGAGGTCGACGCGGTGGCTCGCCTGGATTTGCGCGAGCTGCGCTACCAGTGGCTCGATCACGTGCTGAAGGACGGCCCGCTGCCCGCGCAGCTGACGGATCGGGTCAACTACGAGGTGATGGGTGCGAACGAATGGCGCCACGCGAGCTCCCTCGCGGCGCTCGGCGCAACTCCACAGAGGTTCTATCTGGATACCGCCGCCTCGGGCGACGGACATCGGCTGTCCGGGCGCAAGAGCTCCAGACTCGCCGCGATCACGCAAACGGTCAGCCTGACCGATCGATCGGACGCGGGCTGGCTGCCGCCCTCGGATCTCATCAGCCAGAGCCTGGTCACGCGCAACGCCGTGCTGTTCGCCAGCGCCCCCCTGCCGAAGAGCGTGCAGTTGAGCGGTCTTTTGAGCGGACATCTCGATTTCGTGGTCAACAAGATGGACATGGACTTGAACATCGCTCTGTACGAGCTCAAGGCGGGCGGAGATTATCTGCGCCTGTTCGACCCCGCCTTCGAGCTGCGCTTAAGCTATGCGCAGGACCGCGTGCATCGTCATCTGCTGAAGGCCGGGGAGCGCCAGCAGATCGCCTTCACCTGCGAGAGGATGACGAGCCGGCAGCTCGACAAGGGCAGCCGGCTGGTGATGGTCCTGCGCATTGCCAAGCGGCCCGACCGCGAGATCAATTACGGGACCGGACAGGACGTGAGCGAGGAGTCGATCGCGGACGGCAAGGTGCCGATCAAGGTTCGCTGGTTCAACGACAGTTTCATCGAGGCGCCGATGCACGCGCCGACCGCCGCGCACCCGGCGGAGCCGCACGCCCGATAAGCCCTTGGGTGCCGCGCGAGCCTAGCTGGCGCTATAGGGAATGCTTACCGTACCCTGCATGACGGTGCCGGCGTTGTTCGTATAGCCATAGACCAGCTGCAGCGTGCCGCTTGCCGCCCCGGGTGGCAGGTAGGTGAGGGTGAGCTGGCAAAGCGTGCCGTTGCTCACGCTCGCGCAGCTGAAGGTCGCGGGTCCGCTCCAGCCGGGCGGCAGCCCCGTGAGCCCGGAGCTCACCGAGAGTGCGGTTGCGGGGTTGCCGTCGCTGGTCGCGAAGGTGACGGTCACGCTCTGGCTCGTGGCGACGGCGACGGTGAGCGGGCTCGGCAGCACGGTCGCCCCGACGGTGTCGTTCGAGTTGGCCCGATATGCAACGCTCACGGTTCCGGTCTTGGCCAGGCCCGCATCGTTCAGGTAGCTGAATCCGAGCGCGAGCGTGCCGCTGCCCACCACCGTCGGCGCGTAGGTGAGCGGCAGCTGACAGACGCTGCCGTCGCTCACCGTGGCGCAGCTGAACGTCGCGGGTCCGCTCCACCCCCCCGGCAGCGCGGACAGTCCGGAGGTGATCGACAGATCGCTGGCCGGATTGGCGTCATCGGTTGCGAACGTCACGGTCACCGCGGTGCTCGAGCCGGTCAGGACCGCAACAGAGCTCTGGCTCGGCGTTCCCGCGATGGTATCGTTCGTGGTGGCGCGATAGGGAATGTTCAGCGTTCCGGTCTTGGTCTCGTTCGCGTTGTTCTTGTAGCTGTAATCGAGCGTGAGGGTGCCCGCCGCCGCCGCCGGCGGGTTGTAGGTCAATTCGAGTTGACAGGCTGCGCCGCTGCTCAGGCTGGCGCAGGCGAGCGAGCCCGACGTGCTCGTCCATCCCGCCGCAAGCGCGGCCAGGTCGCTGGTGATCGCGAACGCCGTGGCGAGTCGGCCGTCGTCGGTGGTGAACACCACGCTGACGTTCTGCGTGCCCATGCCGACCACCGCGTTGATCTGTCCGCTGGGCGAGGGCGTTGCCGTCACGCTGTCGTTGGTGGTTGCCTCGTACGGCAGATCCAGCGTGCCCGTGCGCGCAGTGCCCGCATCATCCTGGTAGGCATACTCGAGCACCAGCGTTCCACCGCCGAGCGCGGTGGGGGTGTAAGTGAGGTCCAGTTGGCAGCCGTTGCCCGTGCTCACGCTCGAGCAGTTGAGGGAGCCAGCGGCGCTGTGCCAGCCGCTCGGCAAAGCGCTCAAGCTCGATGTGACGAAGAGGTTGGATGCGGGCTTGCCGTCGTCGGTATCGAAGCCGATTGCGACCGCCTGACTGCCGCCCTTGATCGCCGCCGTGATCTGCCCGGCGGGGGACGCCGTCCCGACCACCGTGTTTGCGGGCGCATTGGAGTAGGGGATGTTGAGCGAGCCCATGCGGCTCGCCCCGGTATCGTCGGTGTAGGTGTAGCCGAGAGTGAGCGTCCCGCCGCCCGCCGCCGCCGGGGCATAGGTGAGCATCAGCTGGCAGCCATTGCCCGAGCTCACGATGGCACAGGAGAAGCTCGACGCTGCGCTGCTCCACCCGGCCGGCAAGGTGGTGAGGTCGGTGGTCACGGTGAGGTCGGTAGCAGCGGCGTCGAGCGTGGCGCCGCCGGTGTCGGTGGTGAAGCCGACGCTCACCGATTGCATGCCGGAGCCCACACCGGCATTGATCTGGCCCGTGGGGTATGCCGTGGCGACCACGTTGTTCGCGGCGATCGCCTGGTAGGCGATGTTGATGGTGCCGCCGGGCACCTTCGAGAGCCCTGCATTGTCCACGTAGATGTAGCTGAGCGAGAGCGTGCCGGAGTCGGACGCGCTCGGCATGTAGGTGAGGTTCAATACGCAGCCGCTGCCGCTGGAGACGAGTGGACAAGTGAACGCAGCAGGTCCGCTCCAGCCGGCCGGAAGCGTCCCGAGGCTGCCCGAGATGCCGAATCCGGTGATGGGCAGCCCGTCGCTGGAGTTGAAGCTGATGCTGATCGTCTGGCTCGCGCCGACCGCGACGGACACGGAGGAGGTGCTGGAGCTTGCGAGCACGGTGTCGTCGGTGCCGTTGACGCCGCCTTCCCCGCCGACGCCGCCGGGAGGAGCCGTCGTACCGCCCCCGCTGCCGCCGCCCGTGGTGCCGCCGCCGGTATTGCTCGAGACGCTGGTCGCGCCGTACTCTGAGCCGGCGCTGCTGCTGCCCCAGGGGGAGCTGAAGTCGCAGCCCGACAGCAGCAAGAGCGCGGACGCGGCGAGGAGGACTGTGCGATGTCCAAGTTCCATTTTATCCACCTGAGAAGGGCGTCCGCCAATTCGATCCATCGTCGAATGGGCCCCCAAGTTATTCCGCGAAGCCCGCCTGCGGCGTTAAGCGCGTCACACTATTGCCGCGGGGAGGACTCGCAATTTCCAGCACTTTCCGGAGCCTCGGGCTTTCCCGCAAAATCCAATGCATGATGTTCAATCGAGCGCGACTATGTTCAATGCAGCGACCCATCAAGCCGAGGGCGCGCAGCGCTTCGAGCGATTCGATGTGCATGCGGGCGATCGACCCTCGGGCGCGAGCTTCGCGTCGCGATCGCCCGTGCTCGGCACATCGGGCGCCGCGGGCACCGCGCATCCGCTGGCCACCTTGAGCGCGATCGAGGCGCTGAAGCGCGGCGGCAGCGCCGCGGATGCCGCGATCGCGGCGGCCGCCTGTCTGGGGTTTCTCGAGCCCACCGGCTCCGGTCTGGGCGGGGATTGCTACGCGCTCGTCTGGGATCCGGCGCAGGGCAAGCTTCAGGGACTTGCCGGATCGGGGAAGTCGCCGAGGTCCCTGAGCCTCGAGACGGTGCGCGCGCGCTCGAGGAATGGCGCCATCCCCGCGTACGGCGCGATTTCGGTGTCGACGCCGGGCGTGCTCGATGCGTGGTGGTCGCTGCACCGGCGCTACGGCAAGCTCGCCTGGAAGGCGCTGTTCGATGCGGCAATTCATTTCTGCGAGCGCGGCGCGCCCGTTGCGCAGATCGTGGGCCATCAGTTCAAGCGCGACCTGGAGCTGTTCGGCGCTCCCGGGTCGGGCGTCGAAGAATATGCGAATGCCTTTCGCACCTACGCGCCGGGCGGACGGGCGCCCATCGAGGGCGAGATCTTCCGCAATCCCGATCTGGCGCGCACTTACCGCATCGTCGCCGAAGGCGGGCGCGATGCGTTCTACGAGGGCGAGATCGCGCGCACGATCGACGCCTACTTCAAGCGCATCGGCGGCTGGCTGTCCGCCGATGACTTGCGCGATCAGCGCGCCGAGTGGCTCGAGCCGCTGGTCACCTCGTACCGGGGCGTGGAGGTCTTCGCCATGGGTGCGAACACCCAGGGCCTCGCCACGCTGCAGATGCTGAACATTCTGGAGAATTTCGATCTGCGCGCCATGGGCTTTCAATCGGCGGCCTCGCTGCACGTGCAGGCCGAAGCCAAGCGGCTCGCCTATGAGGACCGGGCGCGCTACTACGCGGATCCGCATTGCTCGCAGGTTCCGGTCGATTGGCTCAATTCCAAGCAATACGCCGCCCAGCGCGCGCAGCTGATCCAGCCGCAGCGCATCCTGACGCGTCTTCTTCCCGGCGAGGCGCCGAGCCGCGGCGACACCACTTATCTGACGGTCGCCGACGCGCACGGCATGATGGTGTCGATGATTCAATCGAACTACCGCGGCCTGGGCTCGGGGCTGGTGGCGGACGGGCTCGGCTTCATGTTCCAGGACCGCGGCGAGCTGTTCGTGCTCGAGGACGGACACCCGAATCTGTATCAGCCCGGCAAGCGGCCCTTCCAGACCATCATTCCCGGGTTTGCGGCCCGCGGCGGGGAGCCCTGGATGAGCTTCGGCGTCATGGGCGGGGACATGCAGCCCCAGGGGCAGGTGCAGATCATGGTCAACCGCGTCGACTACGGATTGGACGCGCAGGCGGCGGGTGACAGTCCCCGCTGGCACCACGTCGGCTCATCGCAGCGCATGGGCGAGGACGAGCCGGGACTCGGGCCCCCGGGACGGCTGCATCTGGAAAGCGGCGTGCCCGAGGTCACCCGGCGGGCGCTCGCCGAGCGCGGCTGGCCCATCGGGCCGTCGGACGGGGCATTCGGGCGCTACCAGTGCATCGAGCGGTGCATGAGCGGCTCGCAGCGGGTGTACGCTGCGGCGAGCGAAATGCGTGCCGATGGAGTCGCGCTCGCTTATTGATCTTGCTACCTTAAGCGCCAATTTCAGTCACGGATGCAGCTCAAATGGCCATGAATCCGCCGGTTTCCCAGCGGCGCTCCTTCAGCACCGTCTTCTTGATCGAGATGTGGGAGCGCTTCGGCTTCTACGGCATGCAGGTGTTGATGGTCACCTACATGATGAAGAAGCTCGGTTTCGTCGACACGCGAGCCAATCTCGTGTGGGGCGCGGCCGCGGCGCTGATCTACGCGACGCCGGCAATCGGAGGGTGGGTGGGCGATCGGTTGATCGGCACGCGCCGGACCATGACGATGGGCGCCGTCGTGCTCGCGGTCGGCTATGCCCTGCTCTGGCTGCCCAGCAACAACCAGTTCTTCCTCTACGTCGCCCTGGGCGTGATCATCGTCGGCAACGGATTCTTCAAGCCCAACGCCGGAAACCTCGTTCGCAAGATCTACGAGGGCGACGAGACGAAGATCGACAGCGCGTTCACCATCTATTACATGGCGGTGAACATCGGCTCGATGATCTCCATGACGCTCACCCCCTGGATCAGGGATTATGTCGGCGAGCGCTTCGGCGATTCGGCGGGGTGGCACACCGCTTTCGGGGTGTGCTCGATCGGACTGGTGCTCGGCATGATCAACTACCTGCTGATGCGCCGCGCGCTCGAGCACATCGGCTCACCGCCGGATGCCGTCCCGGTGCAGCCGAAGCGCCTCGCCGCGGCGCTCGCGGGCGCGGCCGCCATGGTGCTCGCGTCGGTGCTGATCCTGCAAAGCGAAGCGGTGGCCCGCGTCTGCGTCTATGCCGCGGGCGCGGTGGTGCTCGCCATATTCCTGCATCTGATCCGCGGCAGCCACCGCGATGAGCGCGCCGGGCTGATCGCAGCGCTGGTGCTCGTGGTGCAGACGATCTTTTTCTTCATTTTCTACCAACAGATGTCCACCTCTCTGAACCTGTTCGCGCAGAAGAACGTGAACCTCGATTTCAGGGTGTTCGGCTGGCACCTGTTCACCTGGATTCCGGAGCAGTATCAAAACCTCAATTCGATCTGGATCGTGCTGCTGAGTCCCGTGCTGGTGTTCATCTACAACTCCCTCGGCCGCCTCGGCAAGGATCCCTCCATCGCCGCCAAGTTCGCCTGGGGTTTCGCGGCCGTCGCGGTCGGATTCTTCATCTACGGTGTCGGCGCGCGCTCGGCCGTCAACGGGCAGGTCTCCTCCTGGATCATGGTGTGGGGCTATGGCCTGTACTCGCTCGGCGAGCTGCTGGTGAGCGGCCTCGGGCTTGCCATGATCGCGCGTTACGTGCCGGAGCGGATGGGTGGATTCATGATGGGCGCCTACTTCGTCGCATCGGGTCTGTCCCAGTACCTGGGCAGCGTGGTCGCGAACTTCGCGCACATTCCCGAGGGCATCTCGAACCCCATGGAGTCGCTCGCGATCTACACCAGCCTGTTCAACAAGCTGGGATTTGCCGGCATCGCTTGCACCGCGATCGCGATCGCCATGCTGCCGTTGATGAACAGGCTTTCGGCCAGCCATGCCGACGTGGCCACGAATCATGAGCCGCTACCCGCCGTGCACAGCGAGGAAGGATACGACGCCGTATCGTGATCGATCGGGTGGGCGGCGGGCGCGCAACCCCCGAAAGATAGACTAGCTGCGCCGATCGCGCAGGAACTGCTTGGCGTCGCGCGCCTCCCTGCGCAATTCCTCCTCGAGGCCGGCCACCTGCTCGGCATCGCCCGAGCGCGCCGCGCGCTCCAGACGCGCGGCCGCCTCGCTGACCCGTTGCGCGCGAATGTTCGCGCTCGAGCCTTTGAAGGCGTGCGCGGCACGTCCCACCGCGGACAAGTCGCCGCGACCGAGCGCGTCGCGGATCTCCGCAAGGGCCGCATCGCCCGAGTCGATGAACAGCTGCGCCAGCTGATCGGCAAACTGCCGATCGCCGTCGACGAGCGACATCAGCTGCTGCCAATCGACCGGGGCGCCGTCGCCCGGCGCAGCATCGGGCGGTGTCGCATCGCCGGCGGGGCGCGCGCTTGCGTCCTGTTCCAGCGGCGCTGTGCCGGCACCGAGGTGCGACTCGATGATCTCGGCGAGACGCCTGCGATCGAGCGGTTTGGTCAGATAGCCGTCCATGCCCGCGTCCATGCAATCTTGCTCGGTGCCGCTCATCGCGTCGGCGG
>Ga0335074_10007981_pt1 | contig 14702 bp, 11 predicted proteins | sample Lox_Sample_23_FD_206715 | JGI IMG/M metagenome (GOLD analysis project Ga0335074, IMG submission 206715) | Soil microbial communities from Loxahatchee National Wildlife Refuge, Florida, United States - Lox_Sample_2.3 | ecosystem: Environmental > Terrestrial > Soil > Wetlands | place: USA...
CCCGCCTCGCAAAGGTGCAGTGCGGCCGACAGGCCCGTGTAGCCGGCCCCGACCACGAGCGCCTCGGCACGCACGGTGCCGCTCAGCGGCGCGGCGGGCAATCCCGGGGGGGCCGTGCGGGACCAGACAGAGGGGCTCGGGTTCGCATCCAATTCTCGGTCCTCGCGCCCGGGGCGATAATCGATACGCCGCTATCGCGCCCCACTTTAGGGCTGAGGCTGCACCGCCGTCAAACACGAGCGCCGAGCACGCTTCCGCCTCGTGAGGCAATGTGCGAGACTTTCGCAGGGTCGACGTTGCGCGTACGAACGCAATCAGTCCCCGGGGGAGTCTCATGCGGTCTCGAAACTTGGGCGCGGCGTTACTGTCTCTCACGTTCGCCGCGGCCGCGCTTGCCGCCCCGCCACCACCGCTGCCCGCCGAGAAGCTCGAGGTGGCGCAGCTCCCTCCCCGCAGTCCGCACTGGGTATACGTGCTCGACGAGGCGTTCGCGAACGAGATCGACTCGCGCGTGCATCTGTTCGACGGCGATACGTTCAAACGGCTCGGGCAGATCGATGCCGGGTTCACCCCCGGCTTCAATCTCTCGCCCGACGGCAAGACCACCGTGGTCGCGACCACCTACTTCGCGCGCGGAAGCCGCGGCACGCGCACCGATGTCGTCGAATTCACGGACAACACGACCCTCGCCGTCGCGCACGAGATCGTGCTGCCCCCCAAGCGCGCGCAGACATTACCTACGTACTTCAACGTTGCCTACAGCAGCGACAGCCACTTTCTGTATGTCTCGTACGTGACGCCCGCGGCCTCCTTCGGCGTGCTCGATCCGGCGCACGATCGAGTTCTCGGCGAGATCGATACGGCGGGGTGCGTGCTGGTCATTCCGTCGGGGCCCAAGCGCGTGTCCTCGATCTGCGAGGACGGCAGACTCCTCACCGTCACGCTCGGTGACCGCGGACAGGAGCTCTCCCGCGCGATGTCCGAGCCGTTCTTCGATCCCGATCGCGACCCGATTTTCGTTCAAGGCGTGCCGAGCCGGCGCGGCTACACGTTCCTCTCGTTTCTGGGCACCGTGCACGATGTGGATCTGAGCGGACCGCAGCCGCGCTTTGCGCCCACCTGGTCGCTCGTGAGCGGCGCCGAGCGGGGCCGCTGGCGACCCGGCGGCATGCAGGTGGCGGCGGTCCAGCGTGCGCTCGGGCGGCTCTACGTGCCGATGCACCTCGGCGGGGAGGGCTCGCACAAGGCGGGCGGGAGCGAGATCTGGGTGTTCGACCTGGCCACCCATCGGCGCATTGCGCGCTGGCCCCTGCGGCCGCTCAAGGTCGCGCCGGTCGTCGCCATTCAGGTGTCGCAGGATGATGCGCCGCTGCTCTTCGCCGCGACGGACAACGCCGACCTCGCGGTGCTCGATGCGCGCACCGGACGCCTGCGGCACATCGAGCCGCACCTGGGTCAGACGCCGTGGATGATGCTCAACCCGTGAGGAGACCGACGCACATGCACCCGCTCGATGCCGCAGTGGAGCGCTCGGCACGCACGCTCGCGCGGCTCACGTCCCGTCGCAGCGTGCTCGCGCGGCTCGGCCAGATCCTCACGGGTGCCGCGCTCGCACCGCTCCTGCCCATCGATCGGGCGAGCCGCGCGCAAGCCGCCACACCCGGGAGCGCTGCGACGCCGAAGCCTCGTTCAGCCTCGCACGACACCCACGCGACGCCCGAGAGCTGCGAGTACTGGAAGTACTGCGCCATCGATGGCTATCTCTGCTCGTGCTGCGGCGGCAGCTCGCACGCCTGCCCCCCGGGCACATCGCCCTCCCCCATCACCTGGATCGGCACCTGCCACAATCCCGCCGACGGCCGCGACTACATCGTCTCGTACAACGACTGCTGCGGAAAGACGAGCTGCGGGAACTGCGAATGCAATCGCAACGAGCGCGAGAAGCCGATGTACCGGCCGTCGCGCAACAACGATCTCAACTGGTGCATGGCGAACAGCGACTCGAACTATCACTGCTCGGTGTCCGTGATTCTCGGCGTCTCGGAATCATGAGACGGCGGCGCGCGCTCCTCACCCGTGCGCTCGTGCCGAGCGGGGTGCTGGCCGGCGCGCTCCTCTCACAGCTCCCTCCGGTGACGGCCGCCGCGCCCGCCGTGCAGTACGGCAGCGGCGCCACGTTCTTCCAGGCGAACTGCAGCGTCTGCCATGGACCGCGCGGGGCGGGTCAGCCCTCCCTCGCCCCGCCGCTCACGGCGTATCCGGCCCGCTATGCCCGCAGCGCCGAAGGCCGGCGTCAGCTCGCGCTCACCGTGCTGTACGGCATGTTCGGCCGCATCAGCGTCGGCACGCGCCATTACGACTTCAAGATGCCCGACTTCGCGCGCTTCGACGACGCGACCCTCGCGGCGGTGCTCAATTTCGTCGTGTTCGATCTGGCGCGAGCCCCCGCCGACACCGCGCCGCTGCGCGCCGACGACATCGCTCGCGAGCGCAAGCGACCGCTCGATGGGTCGCAGGTGCGCAAGCATCGCGCCAGCGTGCTCGCGGGGCTCGGTCTGTAGGCGGGCGGCCGATGCAGGTCCGAAGTCCCCCCGCGGCAACGTTTGCGACTCGGCTCGCGTTCACGTTGTCGCTCGCCTTGCCTCTCGCGGCGCGCGCGAGCCCGGCGCAGGACTACGTGCTCTACTGCCGCGGCTGTCACGGCGCCCAAGCCGAGGGTGTCCCCGGCAAAGTGCCACCGCTCGCCCGCGCGCTGGCGCGCTTCATGCGCCGTCCCCTCGGCCGCGACTATGTCCTGCGCGTGCCGGGCGCGGCGAACTCCGCACTGAGCGATGCGCGGCTCGCAGCGGTGCTCAACTGGGTCGCCGCGACGTTCAACGCGGGTGAGCCGGTCGGCGCGGCGTCCTTCACGACGGCGGAGGTCGCCCGGTCCCGCCGCCATCCGCTCGCCTCGGTACTCGCAACGCGGCGCACGGTGGTGCGCGCCCTCGCGGCAACCGGTCCGGCGCCATCCGAGGACTACTAAGAGGGAGCTCCATGCAGCGTCACTTCGAAGATCGAGCGCGCCACTTCGCACATCGAGCGCACCGCCCCGCACGTCCCGCGCGTCGCCGTGCGCATCCCGCACACCACTTCGCGTTGGCCGTCGTCGCAGCCGCCAATGTCCTCGTCTTCGTGCAGCCCCCGCGTGCGCATGCGGCGACGCCTGCCGCCGATCTCGTGATCACCGACGCGAAGATCTACACGGTCGATCCGCAGCGCTCCGTCGCGCAGGCGCTGGCCGTGCGCGCGGGCAAGATCGTCTTCGTCGGCTCGGCCGCCGGGGCCCGCCGCTACATCGGGCCCCGCACACGCCTCGAGCGGCTGGGAGGCCGACTCGTGCTGCCGGGGCTCGTCGATTCGCATATCCACCCGCTCGCCGCCGTCAGCCTCGACGGCTGCAATCTCGACAGCAAGGCCCTGTCGCTGCGTGAGCTCTCGGCATTCGTCGCGCGCTGTCTCGAGCGCTATCCGACGCCGCCCGGCGGGCGGCTGATCGTCCAGCAGTGGAACTATACGGACGGCAACCAGCCCGATCCGCAGCATCCGACGATTCGCGCGGCGCTCGATGCGGCCTCCACCACGCGCCAGATCGAGCTGTTCGGCAACGACGGCCACCACGGCGCCTTCAACTCCCTCGCGCTGTCGCAAGCGAAGGATCCGGCGGGCAGGATCGTGGGACTGTCGAAGGCGACGCTTGCCACGGTCTTCGCCGAGTACCGCCCGTTCGTCGGGGTCGACGCGAACGGTGCGCCGAACGGAGCCGCGAACGAGGACGCACGCTACCTCATCGATCCGAACGCCATGCTCGGGGTGAATTTCGAGCAGCTCGCCAAGAACGCCGGGCGTGTGACGGCGCTCGTGAACGGCGTCGGCATCACGGCGTTTCTCGATGCGATGGTGCCGCCGAGCGCGCTCATCGTGTACGACCGGCTGTACGCGAGCGGGCACATGAGCGCGCGCGTGCGGCTCGCCCAGTTCTATGATCCCTCGCACACGCGCACGGCCGACGGTCGCATCGATTACGACCGGATCCTCGCGCAGGCCGTGGCGATCCGCGCGAAGTACGCCCACAACCCGCTCATCCGCGCGGACTTCGTCAAGATCTTTGCGGACGGGGTGCTCGAGGGCAATCCCTATGCCGTGCCTCCGACGCTGCCCGACGCCGCCTCGCTCCATCCCTTTCTACAGCCGATCTTCGGCCGCGACGCTCACGGGGATGCGACCGTCATCGGCTACGTCGATACCGGCTCGGGGCTCTGCGCCGCCGTGCGTGCGCATCCGGACCGGTACGAGTCGATTCGAGCGGTGCAAGCGTTCATCCACACGCACGGCTACCACCCCGCGCAGTGCGCGATCTCCCACGGGCGGCTCCAGCACGCGCGCGAGGTGATCCTCGAATACGCGCGGCGCGTGCACGTGGCGGGCTTCAACCTCCACATTCACGCGATCGGCGACACGGCCGTGCGCACCGCGGTTGACGCGATCGAAGCGGCGCGCCGCGCCGATGGGAACTCGAGCACGCACGACGGCATCGCGCACATCCAGATCGCCGACCCGGCCGACATCACGCGCCTGGGCCACGATCATCTGTACGTCGCCTTCACCTACGCCTGGATGAGCACCGATCCGGGCTACGACATCACCGTGATTCCCTTCTTCCAGAAGGTCATCGGCAACAGCTACGCCGCGCTGCATCCGAAGGACAGCTACTACGAGCGCAATACGTACCCGGTGAAGGCCGTACAGGCTGCGGGCGGAATCCTCGTCGCCGGGTCGGATGCGCCGGTGGAAACGGGCGATCCGCGGCCGTTCATCAACATGTCGATGGCGGTCACGCGCGCCGTTCCCGGCACGCCGGCGCTCTCTCCGTGGCAGAGCATCCCGCTGCGCGATGCGATCGAGGCCTACACGATCCACGGGGCGCAGATGCTCGGTCTCGAGAGCGTTGCGGGCTCGCTCGAGGTCGGCAAGTCCGCCGACTTCATCGTGCTCGATCGGGACATTCTCGCCCTGGCGGACGCCGGTCATCCGGCCGAAGTGGCGGGCACCCGGGTGGAGCAGACCTGGTTCGAAGGGCGCGAGGTGTACGCGCGCGCCGCGCGCCTCAGGCGCTCGTCGTCTCCAGCAGCTCGCTCACCGCGCGATGCCCCTGGTTGATCGCCGAATCGGTATAGGCGGCGGCGCCCGAATCGGAGTTGGCGATCGCGATGCGTCCGAAGCGCGCCCGGGCGATCACGTTCCAGCGCTCGCTCTCGGGCACCTCCGGATCGAAGAGCGGGTTGTACTCGGGCGCATAGCCGTGCGGCCAGCGGTTCACCGTGATCGCCAGAATGTCGCGCGCGGGATCGAATCCGCCGGGCCCGAGCGTGCGGGCCAGTTGCTCGCGGATGTTGCGCTCGAAGGTCGCAAACGGCGTGACGAGCAGCTCTGCGCGTCCCGCTTTGTTCTGCTCGTGCTCCGACAGCCCGGGGCGGCACGGCGTGCGTGTCATGCGAATCAGCATGGGCTCGCTGGGCTTGCGCACGCTGCGGTAGGCGCCGATGTCAACCTTGGGATTGAGGGTGAAGCTCGTGTGATAGCAGCCGGGCGCATAGACGTTCGCGATCCCGAGCCGGCGGAAGGCTTCCCAGTCGCGCAGCGCCACGGTCGTGTAAACGAGCGGCGTCTTCACCAGCTGATGGAGCGCCGCCTTCTGCGCCGCGGGCAGCTCCGGGCACAGATAGGGAATCATCATGTTGTAGCAGGCGAGCACGCAGCGCGCGGCGCGGACCTTGTACGCCCGCCCGGCGCGCACATAGGTGACCTCCACCGCGGTCGCGTTGACCGGGTCACCGGCATGCCGTACCCGAACGACCGTGCTGCTGAGGCGCAGCCGCACGGCCGATGCCGCTCGATCGAGGCGGCCGTAATCGACCCGCGCCGTCACCACGTCCTGGGCCGTGCTTCCCGGGACCGCCTCGGGAATGAGGCTGCGCACCAGCAGGCGCGCGATCGTGGCGTTGCCGTCGGGAAAGTGGAACGTGGCCGACCCGCCGGTATCGAGATAGCCCGAAGGGGTATACCCCATGCGCGCGATGGAGCCGCGCGGTAGATGCATCCCGCGAAACCCCGAGTAGCCGAACGCCCAGCAATCGAGCGCCGAGACCGCATCGATGCCGACACCCCACTCCCCGTGCGTGCGCGCCTGATAGAAAGCGATCGTCTTGGGATCGGCGTGCACCAGGTCACGCAGAAAATCCGCATAGCTGATCCGCGAGAGGCGGTCCTTCTTCTCAGCCGCCGTGAGCCCCGGCAAGAAGTCGATGGAGCCCTCCTCGATGCGCTCGATGTCCTCCTTGGCGCGCGCCGGGAGGGGCGCCTGAGCGAGTAGCTGCCGCACGGGCACGCGTCCGACGCCCACGACCAGCTGGTCGGCTCCGAAGGTCTCGCGGTCGAAGAAGGCGCCGCGCTGCAGCCCCTGGCGGCTGTAGAACTCGCGATCCTCCGCCTCGCGGCTGAGTGCCTGGACGTCGATCCCGAGCCGCCGAATGAGACCATCGGCCACGACGCTGTACGGCCGCGGACTGTCGATCTCGAGCGTGCCGCCGTTCGAGAGCTCGAGCCGTCCGTCGAGCTCGAACTCGTTGCGCTTCGCGTGGCCGCCGAAGTCGTCGTGATTGTCGAGCAGGAGGATGCGGCTGGCGGGGCTCGTGCCGGCGCGGAAGAAGTGGGCGGCGGCGAGCCCGCTGATGCCCGCCCCGACGACCACCAGGTCGTAGCTCTCGTGAGCGTCGAGAGCGTCGACCTCGAGCGTGCCGTCGCGCAGGGCGTGCGCCGCCTCGAACGAGCCGGGATGACTGCCGCGCATCCCCGTGAGGCGCGGCGGGTAATAGCCCGGTTGGTCCTGCGGGGCGATGCCCCCGGGGGGCGCGCCCATCACCTGGGCCATCACATCGGGCGCGCACGCCGAGAGGAGCGGCCCGGTGAGCGCGGTGGCCGCGCCCACGAGCGTGCCCTGCAGGAAATCGCGCCTGGGGATGGGGCGATCCTCCCCGAGCGCGCGGCCCTGAGCGCCTGCCCGATCCGGATCGACTGGGCGACCGTCACCGCCGCGCTCGCGCATGGACTGCCTCTACGAATCTCGTGGCCCGGACCGCGTAGTGTAGCGCTCAGTATCGAAAGACGGCGGTCACACCGATCGTGCGCGGGCGGAACGTGAACGCCCGCAGCAGCCGCGACGTGTCCGGCACACTCGAGTCAATCGACCAGTCGTAGTTCGTGAGCGGGTGCGCGTCCGTCAGGTTGTCCACGAACGCCGAGACGTCCCAGCCGCCGAGCAGCACTCCCGTGCGCATGCTCACGAAGTTGGTCGAGGACAGCGTGAAGTTGGCCGGATCGTACTGCAACGTCTGTGGATCCTGCCCCGCCCAGGTCCAGCGGGGACTGCTTTCGTATTCGTCGTCGAGGCGCGCGAAGAGCTCGTGATCCCACAGATGGAAGCGGTACTCGGCCCCCACCGAGAAGGTGATCGGTGGGGCGGGCTGGTCGCTCTGGCCGACGATCGCATCGCCCGCGGCCACGATCGGCTGCGCCTCCGCCGGGGTGAGGCGAGAGGCCTGCGTGTAGCGCGCTTCGGTGTAGCCGGCGGTCAGCTCGAGGGTCAGACCGTGCAGCACCGCGATGTCCGCCTGGAAATCGGCGCCCTTGGCGACCGCTTGACCCAGGTTGTCGATGAAGGAGATCTCACAGATGGGCGGCACCACCGTCTGCTGGATGTTGTTCCAGCGGATGTAATAGATGCTCGTCGCGAGCTGCACCACGCCGTTGAGGTTGTCCTTGGCGCCGATCTCGTAACTGTCCACCGTATCCTTGTTGTACGTGGCCGGCGCGGCCGTGATGCCGAAGTTCGCAAAGTCGGTGGCGCACGCGGCCTGCGGCACCGGGTTGTTCGCGCCTCCCGGCCGGAACCCCTGGGCGTACGTCGCGTACAGCAGATTATTCGGATCCATCTGCCAGCCGAGACTCACGCGCGGCGTGAAGGCGTTCGCCTTCTGGTCGCCGCTGTTGGCCTGCGGTGCGAGAAACAGCTGCGGACCGCCGGTGAGTGTGTTGAAGCTGAACTTGGTCCACGAATAGCGCGCGCCGAGTGTGAGCTTGAGGGTGTCCGTCAAGCCGTAAACCGCCTCGCCGTAGAGCGCATACTGCTGGTCCTTGGCGTTCGTATGCAGAAAATAAGAATCGTACGGGTAGCCGGGCACGTAGGTGACCGGGTTGCCGTTCGGGTCGACGAAGAAGTCCGTGTAGGGCAGACCCGTCGCCGCCATGACGAGCTCGTTGAGGAGCGGATCGTGGATCTGCTCGAAGTAGTACTGCCGGTCGGTGCTGAAGAACACCCCCGTCGTCCACACGAGCCGGGCGTTGGGATCGCCGGATTGCAGGCGGATCTCCTGCACGAGATTGTCCTGATCGTTGTTGATGCTGGCGGGCGCGGTGTAGTTGGTCGCGCCCGGCGGCAGGTGCACGCCCGTCCCATCGAGCAGGGGGAACGTGCCGGGCAAGAAATCCGCGAGCGGAATGACCGGCGCGGCGCCCTGCGCCTGGTAAAACCCGAGATTGTAGAGCGTGCCGTCGTAGCCCGTGATCTCGGCGCGGTTGTAGTACGAGGTGCTCGAGATCAGTCGCATCGTGCCGAGGTCGCCCTCGACCTTCAGCGCAGGCACGTAGAACTTATCCGGTGTTTGCCGCGGCGTCGGATCCGCGCTCACGTACTGGTTGCTGCTCGGATTGGAGAAGACGGGCCAGTACGTATCGATGTCGTGGCGCTCGCGATTCTGATAGTAGATGCTGGGTGTGACGCTCCAATCATCGTTGATCTTCCAGAGCGCAGCGACACGCGCGAGCATCGTCTCGATGTGGTTGGCGTTCGGATCGACGACCGCGAGCGTCACCGGATCGATGCGGTCGATATAGCCGCCGTCGTAGCGGTACCAGACGGAGGCGCGCACACCGAAGGTATTGTCGACCATCGGCCCACCCGCCGCGACTCCCGCCTCGTAGCTCGGCTCCCCGCCCTCGGTGTACGACGTCTCCGCGCGCGCGTAGACGCTGTCCGTCGTGACGCTCGGCTGGGTCGTGATGTAGCGCACGGTGCCGCCCTCGGAGCCGGCGCCGAACAGCGTCCCCTGCGGACCGCGCAGGACCTCCACGCGATCGATATCGAAGGTCTCGGGCAGCGCCTCGTCCGGGTTGAACGCGAGCGCGCGCATCTGGATCGGCGTGTCGTCGAGATAGATGCCCGTGGTGCCGGCGCCTCCGGAGGAGGCGATCCCGCGGATCGAGATGTTGTTCGTGCCGGAGTTGTCGATGTACACCCCGGGGGTGAAGCGGGCCACATCGAGAATGTCCTTGATACCACGGACATCCATACTGTCTTGCGTGAGCGCCGTGATGCTGATCGGCACCTTGCTCGCGCTCTGCTCGCGGCGTGTGGCCGTGACGACGACCTCCTGAATCCCGCTTTCCGCGCCAGCATTCGCCGGCGCCGCCCCGGCGGCGCCGGACTCGCTCTGGGCGCTCGGTGCGGTCGGCGCCTGCGCGTACGCCGCAGCGCACACCGCGAGCAGTGCAACGACCCGTGCGGGCGCCGAGGTGATCCGACCCTTGCGTCGGTGATGTATGTAGGTCAAGCGGCCTCCCCCGTCATGTCTTGTTTGATTCGAGACTAACCCCCACGCTGCGCGCGAGCAATCGGGCGCCCGATCAAGGTGCAGCTCGCGGCGCGCATACGCCATCGATGCGCGATCGTGGTGCGCCCGCTGACGTGGTGCGCGCCTCCCCGCTCAAGCCCATCGCTGCAGCGCGGAGCTGCTCGATGCGGCGCGCGCCGTCTCGAGCAGCAGAGGCGAGAGTCGTGTACGCATTTCCGCGAGCGTCCAGCGACTCGTGGGCGCCGAGATGTTGATCGCGGCGAGCGGCAGGCCGTCATCGCCCAGCACGGCGGCGGCGATGGTCAGATCGCCTCGATAGCACTCCTGGTCCGACCAGGCGTAGCCGCTCTCGCGAGCCTGCTCGATGGCACGGGTGATCTGCGCGACGTCGGTGAGCGTCCGGGGCGTCAGGGCGCGCAGCTTCGAGCGGCGCAGCACGCGCTGCGCTTGCGCGCGCGGCAGCCCCGAGAGGTAGGCGCGCCCGGAGGCGGTGCAGTACATCGGCAGGTGCCGTCCGACGGGCATGTGGATCAGAAAGCGCTTGTGACTCGGGAAGCGCGCGATGAACACCATGTCCTCGCCATGCGGCTCCGACAGGCTCACCGATTCGCCGCACGCCTGATTGAGGTCGATCAGGTGCGGCGTCGCCTGCTCGACCAGCGCGTGCCCGGCGAGGTAGGCGTGCGCGAGGACCAGCACCCGCGGCGTGACGACCCAGCGCCGGAGCCGCGCGTCGCGCCGCAGCAGCCCGAGCCGCTCGAGCGTGTGCACGCAGCGCTGCGCCGAGCTCTTCGTCATCCCGGCCGCGACGGCAATCTCCGCGAGGTTGAGCTCGCGCCGCTCGCCGCCGAAGGCCTCGAGGATGGCGAACGCCTTCTTCACCGATTCGTTGAAGAGCGGGTCGCGTGCGGAATCGCGCCTGCCGTGCGCCGGGTTTCTCATGGGCACGCCCGGGTTCTCATGGGAAGCCGAGTATAGGGCAATCGATAATCGATTTGTGAGGCTCGCATGGGCCGCTGGCGGCGATTTCCGCCCTCAGCGCGCGCACGCCCCGTTTGCCAGTTGGCCTAGCCCTGCCCGTTGCGCCGGGCCCAGTCGAGTGCCCGCGCCACGCGCTCGAGCACCCGGTCACGACCGATCAGGGCGACTGTCGCATCGATCGGCGGGGACACCGTGCCGCCCGAGACCGCAACGCGCAGCGGCTGGGCGACCTTGCCGAGACCGACGCCAAGCTCGGTGGCGAGCCCGCCGAGCTCGGTGTGAACACGCTCGGCCGACCAGTCGGTGAGCGCCTCGAGCCGGCGCTCGACGTGCGCGAGCACGGCGGCCCCCTCGCCCACGAGGTGCTTGCGCGCGGCCTTCTCGTCGAGCTCGACCTCGGAGACGAAGAAGTAACGGCTGCTCTCGGCCATGTCCTTGAGCGTGCGCGAGCGCTCGCGCTGCACGGCGGCGACGCCTTCGAGCAGCCCCGGGTCGCGGCAGTCGATCCCGAGGCGGGCGAGCTGTGCCGCGAGCACCGGCGCGAGCCGCGCGAGCGGTGCGCGCATCATGTGCTGCTGATTGACCCACAGGAGCTTGCCGGGATCGAAGGCCGCGGCGGCCTTGTTCACGTGGCCGATGTCGAAGGCGCCGACCAGCTCCGCGAGCGTGAAGATCTCCTGATCGCCGTGCGACCAGCCGAGCCGGGCGAGATAGTTGAGAAGCGCATCGGGGAGGTAGCCCTCATCGCGGTACTGCAGCACGCTCACCGCGCCATGGCGCTTCGAGAGCTTCGCCCCGTCCGCGCCCAGAATCATCGAGACGTGCGCATACGCCGGCAGTTCGCCGCCGAGCGCCCGCAGCATGTTGATCTGCCGCGGCGTGTTGTTGAGGTGATCGTCACCTCGAATCACGTGCGTGATCTTCATGTCCCAGTCGTCCACGACGACACAGAAGTTGTAGGTCGGCGTGCCGTCGGAGCGCGCGATGATCAGATCGTCCAGCTCGGCGTTCTGGAACACCACGCGGCCGTGCACGAGATCGTCCACGACGACTTCGCCATCGAGCGGGTTGCGAAAGCGCACGACCGGCTCGACGCCCGGCCGCGGCTCGGCGCGATCCCGGCAGCGGCCGTCGTAGCGGGGCTTCTGCTTGCTCGCGAGCTGCTCCGCACGCCGCTGCTCGAGCTCCTCCTTCGTGCAGTAGCAGCGGTAGGCGGCGCCCGAGGAAAGCCAGCGCTCGAGCACCTCGCGGTATCGCGGGAAACGCTCCGTCTGGTAGTACGGTCCCGCATCGCTCTCAAGTCCGAGCCACTGCATGCCATCGAGGATCACCCCGACCGCCTCCTCGGTGGAGCGCTCGCGATCGGTGTCCTCGATGCGCAGAATGAAGCGCCCGCCGCTATGGCGGGCGTACAGCCAGCTGAAGAGCGCGGTGCGCGCCCCTCCGATGTGCAGCATTCCGGTTGGGCTGGGAGCGAAGCGGGTGACGACGGTCATGGCACGAGGATACCAGCCGCCGTGTGCCCGCTCAGGCGGTCGCGTGCGGATGCTTCGGCTCGGCCGTTGGCCGGCGAGCGGTGCGAGGCGCATCGCCCGTGCGCCGGCAGATCTCATCCCACAGCGCCGTGTAGATCTGGGCCGCCTCGCTCCGGGGCGCGAACGCCGGCAGGGGCGCGCGCCGCACGCTCATGCGCTCGATCTCGCTCCAGTACGGCACCTCGGTTGCGAGAATGCGCGGGAATTGTGTGCGCAGGCTCGCGGTCAGCTCCTGGTGGAGCGTCCGGCGGCGATCCACCATGGAGAAGAACGGCAGCAGCGTCAGATCGCTCCAGCCCTCGGCCGCGATGAAGTCTTGCAGCTGCACGAGCATCCGCGCGGAGAGCGGCGTCGGCACGAGCGGCACGATCACGACGTCGGCGGCGTGCAGCACGTTCTCCGACAGCAGGGAGATGCCGGCGGGCGCATCGAGGAACAGCACCTCGTAGGTCTCGCGCAGCGAACGGCTCATTCTGAGCAACCGCTCGGCCGGATGGCGCCGCTCGGCGAGCGCCACGGCGAAATTACGGTAGGAGAAGTCCGCCGGCAGCAGATCCAGCTGCGGATAGCTCGTCGCGAAGATCAGCTCCGGCAGCTCGCGCTTGCCGGCGAGGAGCTTCTTCGCGGATGCGTGCTCCTGCGGCTCGCCGCGCAGCATGTACGTGGCGCCTCCCTGCGAGTCGAGGTCCCAGAGCAGCGTGCGGCGGCCGCTCGCCGCGCACAGGTAAGCGAGATTGACCGCGGTCGTCGTCTTGCCGACCCCACCCTTGATGTTCGTCACCGCCACGATTCGCACGAATCCGAGGATACGCTCGCGGCCGTGCAAGCGAAAACCGGCGCGGTCCGGGCGCGGCGCTTGGGGAATCCCCGATCCGAGCGATCCTCAGGGAGAGCGCTCGGGCAGCGGCACACCCTTCGGCCAGATGAGCCACAGCCGGCCCTGCTGCCGCATCCGTCCTGCCGGGTCCGCGGCCTGCGATCCCGTCCCCCAGAAGAGGTCCGCGCGGACGGCTCCCCGAATCGCACCCCCCGTGTCCTGTGCGAGGGCGAGCCGCTCCAGTGGCGCGTCGGAGGCGGGAAAGGTCGTGGCCAGGAAAAGCGGCGCTCCGAGCGGGATGGACCTGGGATCGATCGCGAGCGAACGCCCCGCCGTCAAGGGCACGCCGAGCGCGCCCGGCGGGCCGAGCGCGGGATCGCCGAGCGGTTCCGCGCGAAAGAAGACGACGCTCGGATCGGCATCCAGGAGCTCCTTGACGCGGCCCGGATGCTGGCGCGCCCAGGCGCGGATGCCCGGCAGCGTCGCCTCGGCGACGGTCAGCTCGCCGTGATCGACGAGGTAGCGACCGATCGATCGATAGGGATAGCCGTTCTCGTCCGCATAATGCAACCGAATGGTCTCGCCGTCCGCGAGCTGCACACGTCCGGATCCCTGCACTTCCAGCAGGAAGGCATCGATCGCATCGTCTACCCAGACGAGCTCGTGTCCTTTGAGGGCCGCATCGCGCTCGAGCTCGCTGCGGCTGTAGTAGGGCACCACACGAGTGCCCTCGAGCCGCGCGCGGACGCGCTTGCCCTTCAGCTCGGGATACAGCGATCCGAGCTCGACCGTCAGAAGATCCGGCGGCGGTGAGTAGAGCGGCGTGTTGAACCGCGCGGACGGCGAGCGGCCGCCGCGGAGCTCGGGCTCGAAGTAGCCGGTGATGAGCCCTTCGCGCTGGGTCCTCGCGCCCACACGCTCGATGATGCGGTACGGCTCGAAGGAGCGCTCGAAGAAGGTGCGGACATCTTGCGTGGTGAGCGGACGGAGCTCCTGTGCCGCCGTGCAGACCGCCACCCAGCCGGCACGCTGTCCGAGTGCGCCGCAGCTTGCGAGGAACGCCGGCCAGGCCGCGCGCATGTCATCGGCGTGCCAGCCTGGCAGGTCCGACCAGCGCGCGGAATCGTACTCGACGTGGGGCACGGGCGTCGGGGCCGGTGGCGGGCAGCTCCGCGGTGGCGTGGCGCAGGCGGACAGGATCGCACCGCTCGCGGCCAGCAGGACCAGTGGACGTGTTCCAAGTTCCATTCGCCATATCTCCACGGCTGACGGCGTTGTAGGATGCGCGTCCCGACGACATTCGGAACGCTCGGCAAGATGAAAAGCAAGCCCTACCTGAGCCTCGATGATGCGCAAACCATCGTCACGGCCGCCATGGCGCACGCACAGGCCCGTCGCTGGGCCGTCTCGATCTGCGTCTGCGACGACGGCGGCCACCTCCTGATGCTGCAGCGGGCGGACGGTGCCGCACCGTTCACCGCCCGCATGGCTGTTGCGAAGGGCACTTCGGCCGCACTCGGGCGGCGCGAATCGAAGGCCTTCGAGGACTCGATCAACCAGGGCCGCACCGCCTTCGTGACGGCGCCGCTCGAGGGAATGCTCGAAGGTGGCGTACCGATCACGGTCGAGGGACACGTGATC
>Ga0335074_10007984_pt1 | contig 14700 bp, 14 predicted proteins | sample Lox_Sample_23_FD_206715 | JGI IMG/M metagenome (GOLD analysis project Ga0335074, IMG submission 206715) | Soil microbial communities from Loxahatchee National Wildlife Refuge, Florida, United States - Lox_Sample_2.3 | ecosystem: Environmental > Terrestrial > Soil > Wetlands | place: USA...
TGCGGCGCAGGCCGCGCGGCGGGAGTGCGCCGACCCCTTAGTGATACCGCTGACCTGTCTAGTGATACAGGCGACTTGCGACCGCATCCCAGATTCCGTCGGCGATCTCGTCCTTGCTCGCGCGGGGCAGCTTGACCTCGGTCCCGTCGGCGCCGAGCACTGTTGCCTCGTTATCGGCAGTTCCGAAGGCCAGCCCGTTCCCGACCTGGTTGACAACCAGCAAGTCGCAGCCCTTCCTGGCCAGCTTGGCGCGGCCGTTGGCGAGCACGTCCCCGGTCTCGGCGGCGAACCCGATGATCACCTGGCCCGGCCGCCGCGCAGCGACCAGGTCTCGCAGGATGTCGGGATTCTCGGCGAGCACGATCGGGTCCGGCGCCGCGCCCGTCTTCTTGATCTTGGAGTCGCTCCGGACCGCGGGGCGGAAGTCAGCCACCGCGGCCGTCATCACGATCGCGTCCGCGGCCGGCGCCTCGGCCAGCATGGCCTCGCGCATCTCGATCGCGGACCGGACCCGGATCACTCGCGCGCCTGCCGGGTCGGGCAGGTCGGTGTTCGCCGCCACCAGCGTGACGGTGGCGCCGCGGCTCGCTGCGGTCCGCGCCAGCGCGTACCCCTGCCGGCCGGAGGACCAGTTACCCAGGTAACGGACCGGATCGAGCTCCTCCCTGGTGCCCCCGGCGGACACCAGCATCGCCCGCCCGGCAAGGTCTGCGGCCATGGAGCCCCTGGCCAGCAGCCGCTGCGCGACCGCGAACAGCTCCGCTGGCTCGGGCAGCCGTCCAGGACCGCTGTCCGCGCCGGTCAGCCTGCCGCTGGCCGGGTCCAGCACGATGCTGCCGCGGCTGCGGAGGGTTGCAACGTTCGCGCGGGTCGCCGGGTGCTCCCACATCTCGGTGTGCATCGCGGGCGCGAAGACCACCGGGCACCTGACCGTCAGCAGCACGGCGGTCAGCAGGTCGTCGGACAGCCCGGCTGCGGCGCGGGCCATCAGGTCAGCGGTAGCGGGCGCCACCAAGACCAGGTCGGCTTCCTGGCCGAGACCGACATGGGGCACCTCGTGCACCGACTCCCACGGGCTGACCTCGACCGGCTGCCCGGACAGCGCTGCCCAGGTCGCGGCGCCGACAAAGCTGAGCGCGGCAGGCGTGGGCACGACCCGGACCCGGTGGCCAGACTCCGTCAGCAGCCGGAGCAGCTCACACGCCTTGTAGGCCGCGATCCCGGCAGAGACGCCGAGGACAATGCGCCGCTGGCTCAGGCCTGCTGCTCCGGGGTCTCCGCGGTGAGCAGCCGCTCGCTGATCTCGCGCAGCGCGATCGACAGCGGCTTCTCCTGAACCCTGGTCTCTACCAGCGGGCCGACGTACTCCAGGAGTCCCTCGCCGAGCTGGGCGTAGTAAGCGTTGATCTGCCTCGCCCGCTTGGACGCCATGATCACGAGGCCGTACTTGCTGTCGACGACCTCGAGGAGGTCGTCGATCGGCGGGTTGATGATGCCTTCTACGGCCGGAGTCGCTGCCAACGTGTGCCTTCCGGATCTGATCTCAGTGAATGCCCTGCTGAGCAAGGCCTGGCCCCGTGCCGTCGTGCTCGTCTGCGTCTCGCTCGAGACTGCCGTATTGGGCCGTCATCAATGCTACCAGCTGGTTGCATACATCATCGACGGACGTATTGACCAGCGTAATGTCGAACTCATCGCTGGCGGCAAGCTCGGCACGAGCCGCCTCGAGCCGCTGGCTGATCGCATCGGGAGACTCGGTGTTCCTGGAGACCAGCCGTCGCTCGAGTTCCTCCCACGTTGGCGGCGCCAGGAAGATGAACAGGGACTCGGGGAACGTAGCCCGCACCTGCCGGGCCCCGGCCACGTCGATCTCGAGCAAGGCCGGCGCATCCCGGTCGATCCGCAGCTGCACCGGTGCTCGGGGGGTGCCATACCGGTTACCGGCATAGGACGCCCATTCGAGCAGTTCGCCGCGGGCAGCCATTCCGTCGAATTCTTCGGTGCTGACGAAGTAATACTCCCGGCCGTTTTCCTCACCGGGGCGCGGCGGGCGGGTCGTGACTGACACCGACTGCCAGATCCACGGGCAGGTCACGCGGAGCCGGGCTGCCACCGTACTCTTGCCGACGGCCGACGGGCCGGAAAGCACAGTCAGCCGCGCCGGAGTCTGCCCGCGCAGCGGCGCAGGGGCAGGGGCACCGCGGCTAAGCTCGCACGGCTCGGCTGCGAGCATCCTCCCCGCGGCCCCCTCCCTGGCTCCAGCTGTCGTCGTCAGATATCTCCGCCGAACTCGGTCTCCAGCGCGCCGCGCTGGTTGGCGCCCAGGCCGCGCACGCGCCGTGACTCGGCGATGCCCAGCCGTTCCATGATCTGCTTCGCCTTCACCTTGCCGACACCCGGCATGGACTCCAGCAGAGCTGACACCTTCATCTTGCCTATCACGTCGTCCGTCTGCCCCTCCTTGAGCACCTGGGGCAGCGAGGTCGAGCCGTGCTTGAGCCTGTTCTTCACTTCCGCACGGTCCTTGCGGGCCTGGGCTGCCTTCTCAAGGGCCGCCGACCGCTGCTCGGGAGTGAGTGGAGGAAGAGCCACGCGAGGTCACCTCGGGTTTCGTGTCGAAAAACTCGCTTCGCGAGGGGAAACTAGCGAGTTATGACAGCCTCGGCAACGTGAACTCACGTTTGGACCTGCACAAATTAGCCAATATGACGCTGCGTATACCTGCGTGTACTCAGCGTATCGGAATTTCCGCAGGTCACGCAATGACCAGGGCTTTTCTGCGACACATCGCACCCAGCTGCGCCGGTGTTCCTCTGGCTAGCCACGGAGCATCTCAGCCCGGCGCAGGGAGGCCGCGATAGCCGAGGCTGCCGCACCCGGGTCCGCGGCGCCCGTAATCGGCCGCCCGATGACAAGCAGGTCGGCGCCCGCTCGCAACGCCTCCTCCGGAGTCGCCACGCGCGCCTGATCGTGCGCGGCCGAGCCGGCCGGCCGCACTCCCGGCGTGATCAGCATGATGTCCTCGCCCACCTCGGCCCGGACGGCCGCGACCTCATGCGGTGAGCAGACCAGCCCTCGGGCGCCGGCCCCGACCGCAAGCGCGGCCAGCCGCCGGGCTGCATCGCTGACCGGCCCCGCCAGGCCGATGCGGATCAGGTCAGGCTCCCCCAGCGAGGTGAGCACAGTCACCGCGACGATCCGGGCGTCCGGCGCAGCGTCCACGGCCGCCCTGATAGCGGCCGGGCCTGCGGCCGCGTGCACAGTCAGCAGCGCGGGACGCAATCTGGCCACCGCGCGCGCAGCCCCGGCTACCGTGGCCGGGATGTCGTGGAGCTTCAGGTCGAGGAAGACCTCGACGCCGCTCGCGCCGCGCACTGAGGCGATCACGTCCGGGCCGTAGCGCAGGTAGAGCTCCAAGCCGACCTTGAGCGTGCTGACGTGCGGCGCCACCATAGCCGCCCAGCGAGCTGCCGTCTCCAGGTCCGGCGCGTCCAGCGCCACGGCAATAGGTGAGTGGCGCGGCATTCAGCTCCTCCTCGCTCGAGCGCTCGGACTGAGCGTCCGCCCTGTCATCGCAGGCGCCTGATGCGCCAGGCTAATCACGTCGGTTAGCCGGTCTACCCCGCGCTCGGTCAGTTCTTCCTCCAGCTCGCGCAAGATCCGCGTGCAAGCCGACGGGTCCTGGAAAGTGGCCGTGCCCACGCTCACCATCGAGGCACCGGCCAGGATGAGCTCGAGCGCGTCCCGGCCGGTGCGGACGCCGCCCATGCCGATAATCGGCACGCCGGGCAGTGCCTCGCGAACCTGCCAGATGCAGCGCACGGCCACCGGCCGGATGGCCGGCCCGGACAGGCCTCCGGTCAGCCCGGCTAGGTGCGGCCGCATCGAGTCGGTGTCGATCACCATGCCCAGCATCGTGTTGATCATCGACAGGCCATCAGCGCCCGCGGACATGCACGCCTTGGCGATCGCCACGATGTCGGTAACGTCCGGTGACAGCTTGGCGAAAACCGGGATGTCATAGCGCGTCCGGCTCCGCACCGCTTCGATCACCGCGGCGGCGGAATCCGGGTAGCAGGCGAATACCTGGCCCCGGTGCTCCACGTTCGGGCACGAGATGTTGACCTCAATGGCGGTCACACCGGCCGCGTCTGACAGCCTGGCGGCAAGATCGGCATACTCGGCAACCGTCCCGCCAGCGATAGATACCACGGCGCGCGCACCCCGGGACAGCAGCCACGGGAGGTCCCGCTGCAGGAAAGCGTCGATGCCCGGACCCTGCATGCCGATCGAGTTGAGCATGCCGCTCGGGGTCTCCGCCATCCGCGGGGTGGGGCGCCCGGCCCGCGGGCTGAGCATGACCGACTTGGTGACAATCGCGCCCACCTTCGAGACGTCCATGAACTGGGCAAGCTCGCGGCCCGCGCCGGCGCAGCCGGAGGCGGTCATGACCGGGTTCGGCAGTTCTACGTGCCCGAGCCTGGTTCGCAGGTCAACTGCCACGGCTCTGCCTCCCCGCCTGGTGAGCAGCAGGCCTGTCACCGCCCTGCTGCTCACCAGGGGCTGCTGCGACACTGGCCGGCTGGCGCTCGCCGGCAGCAGTCCCGCCGTCACGAGCAGCGGCCTGAGCGGTGTGCATGAGCACTGCCCGGCGCGATCGCGGCTCCCAGCCCGGAGCACCGAATGCGTCAAACGGGATGGTGCCGATGTCGTCCCAGCGGACCGCCTCGCCCCGGTAAACCGGGCCGTCGATGCAGGACCGGGACATCCGGGTGATGCCGTCGGATCCGACCACCGGCAGCACGCAGGTCATGCAGACACCGACGCCGCAGCCCATGGCCTCCTCCACCGCAACCTGCACCGGGATGTCGTACCGGCGGGCGAGCACGGTGATCTGGCGGAGCATCGGCATCGGCCCGCACGCGTAGATGACCTCGGTCCGGCCGTCGTGGATGATCTGATTGAGCATGTCGGTCACCAGGCCGCGGCTGCCCAGTGAACCGTCCTCGGTCGTGATCGTCGCTGACCGCCCGGTGCGTCGCGCTGTCAGCGCGCCGAACACCCGGTCCCCGGAGGCGGCCCCGGTCAGGAAGTCCACCTCGCAGCCGCGCTCGCGCAGCCTTGACGCGAGCGAGAACAGCGGGGCGCTGCCGTAGCCGCCGCCGACCAGCAGGCAGCTGACCGGATCTCTCGGCAGCGGGAACGCGCGACCCAGCGGTCCGGTGAGCTCGAGCACGTCCCTGGCCCGCCGCTCCGTGAGCCACTGCGTGCCGCTGCCCCGCACCGCGAACACGAACTCCACCGTGCCGCCGTGGTCCGGCCGCACATCATGGATGAAGAACGCCCGGTTCAGCAGCATCGATGTATCCGGGCCTCCCACCGCCACGGCGATGAACTGTCCCGGCTTGAAGCGCGCCGCCACGGCCGGAGCGACCAGCGTTATCGCCCAGTACGCATCCACCCGCCGGACCGTCAGCACGGTGCCGCGCACCTGCACCGGGCCGGCCTGCGCCTCGACCTCACCGCGCGTCATGCGGTCCCGCGCAGGCGCTCTGCGTGCTCCTGAAGCGACCGCACGCCGACCTCGTCCCTGTCGATCGCCTCGATGCCCTGCACGGCGGCGGCCAGGCCCTGCACGGTCGTGATGCACGGAATGCCGCGCCGGACCGCGGCCGTGCGGATCTCATATCCGTCCCGGCGGAACCCGGACTGGCCCGGTCCGCCGAAGGGCGTGTTCACGATCAGATCCACCTGGCCGTCCAGAATGCGCTCCACGATCGTCGGCTCGCCATCCGGGCCGTGACCGTCGCTGTGCTTACGGACGATCGTCGCACGAACGCCGTTCCTGCGCAGAACCTCACCAGTTCCGCGTGTCGCCCAGATCTCGAAACCAAGCTCGGCCAGGCGCTTCACCGGGAACACCATCGAGCGCTTGTCCTTGCCCGCCACCGAGACAAACGCCCGGCCCTTGACCGGCAGCGATCCGTACGCGGCCGCCTGTGACTTGGCGTACGCGGTGCCGAACACCTCGTCGATGCCCATGACCTCGCCGGTCGAGCGCATCTCGGGCCCGAGCACGGTGTCGACGCCCTCGCCGCGCGCATCGGCGAACCTGGAGAACGGCAGCACCGCTTCCTTCACCGCGATCGGCGCGTCCAGTGGCAGCGTCCCGCCGTCGCCGACCGGCGGCAGCAGACCTGATTCGCGCAGCGACGCGATCGATGCGCCGAGCATGACGAGGGCGGCGGCCTTCGCCAGCGGCACCGCGGTCGCCTTCGACACAAATGGCACCGTCCGCGATGCACGCGGGTTCGCCTCGAGCACGTAGAGCACGCCGGCCGCGAGGGCGTACTGCACGTTGAGCAGGCCGCGCACACCGACGCCGCGGGCGATGGCCTCGGTCGAGGAGCGGATCAGCGAGATGTACTCCTGGCCCAGCGTGATCGGCGGCAGCGCGCAGGCCGAGTCGCCGGAGTGAATGCCGGCCTCTTCGATGTGCTCCATGACACCGCCGAGGTATAGCTCGGTGCCGTCATAGAGCGCGTCCACGTCGATCTCGATCGCGTCGTCGAGGAACCTGTCGATCAGCACCGGATGCTCTGGCGACGCTGCCGTCGCGCGGCGGACGTAGTCGGCTAGCGACTGGTCGTCGTAGACGATCTCCATGCCGCGGCCGCCGAGCACGTAGGACGGCCGGACCAGCACCGGGTACCCGACCTCGTGCGCAACTGCCTCCGCCTCGGCGACCGACGTCGCCGTGCCGTACCGCGGCGCGAGCAGCCTGGCCTCCGCCAGCACGCGGCCGAACTCACGGCGGTCCTCGGCCAGGTTGATCGCCGCCGGCGAGGTGCCCACGACCGGCACTCCCGCGGCCGCGAGCCCCTGCGCCAGCCCCAGCGGCGTCTGACCGCCGAACTGCACGATCACCCCGACTACCTGGCCGGCAGCCTGCTCGGCAGCTACTACCTCGAGCACGTCCTCAAGGGTGAGCGGCTCGAAGTACAGCCGGCCGGAGGTGTCGTAGTCGGTCGACACGGTCTCGGGGTTGCAGTTGACCATGACGGTCTCGTAGCCCGCATCCGTCAGCGCGAACGACGCGTGCACGCAGGCATAGTCGAACTCGATGCCCTGGCCGATCCGGTTCGGCCCGCTGCCCAGGATGATGACCTTCGGCACGGACCCGGCCGGCACCTCAGACTCCAGGTCGTAGGTCGAGTACAGGTACGGCGTCCGGGCCGCGAACTCCGCAGCGCAGGTGTCCACCGTGTGATAGTTCGGCCGGATGCCGAGTGACCACCGCAGCGCGCGGATGCCCGCCTCGGTCCGGCCGGTCAGCTGCCCTAGCTGAGCGTCGGAGAACCCGCGCGCTTTGGCCGCCGCGAGCGCCCGTGCGGTGGCCGGCCCGCTGTCGCCGGCGCCTACGATGCCGATTCCGTCGTCGCGGATCTGCTGCGCGTGCTCCTCGATCCCGGCGATCTGGTCCACGAACCATGGGTCGATGCCGCTGGCCGCCGCGATCTCCGTGACTGTCGCCCCGGCTCGCAGCGCCTGATGCACGGTGACGAGCCGCCCGTCGTGCGGCACGGCGCACGCCGCCAGCAGTTCCGCGCGGTCCCCCGGCTGCTCCGCCCAGCTGAACGAGGCACCCGCCTGCTCGAGCGACCGCTGTGCCTTCTGCAGCGCCTCGGCGAACGTCCCGCCGATCGCCATCGCCTCGCCGACTGACTTCATGTGCGTGGTCAGCACCGGGTCCGCGCCTGGAAACTTCTCGAATGCGAACCGCGGCACCTTCACCACGACATAGTCGAGCGACGGCTCGAAGCTGGCGGGAGTCTCCCCGGTGATGTCGTTCCTGATCTCATCCAGGGTGTAGCCGACGGCGAGTCGGGCGGCGATCTTCGCGATCGGGAAGCCGGTCGCCTTCGATGCCAGAGCGCTGGACCTGGACACCCGCGGGTTCATCTCGATCACGACCATCCGGCCGGTCTCCGGGTGCACCGCGAACTGGATGTTGCAGCCGCCGGTGTCCACGCCCACCGCCCGTGCCGTGGCAATCGCCACGTCGCGCATGTGCTGGTACTCGCGGTCGGTCAGCGTCATGGCCGGCGCCACTGTCACCGAGTCGCCGGTGTGGACGCCCATCGGATCGATGTTCTCGATCGAGCAGACAATCACGACGTTGTCGTGCCGGTCGCGCATCAGCTCGAGCTCGAACTCCTTCCAGCCGAGCACCGACTCCTCGATCAGCACCTCGGTGACCGGCGACGCGTCCAGGCCGGCCCCGGCGATGCGGTCCAGCTGCTCGGGCGTTCGCGCGATGCCGGAGCCAGTGCCGCCCAGCGTGAACGACGGCCTGATCACGGCCGGGAAGCCAAGGTCCGCAGCCGCGGCCCGGCAGTCCGCCAGGGTGTGGCAGATCCGGCTGCGCGGCACCTCGGCGCCGACGCCGACGACAATCTCCTTGAAGCGGTTCCGGTCCTCCCCTGCCCTGATCGCGTCGATGTTCGCGCCGATCAGCTCGACGCCGTACTTGGCCAGCGTGCCGTTGTCGTGCAGGGCGACGGCAGCGTTCAGCGCGGTCTGCCCGCCGAGGGTCGGCAGCACTGCGTCTGGCCGCTCCTTCGCGATGACCTTCGCCAGGACGTCAGGCGTGATCGGCTCGACATAGGTCGCGTCCGCGAACTCGGGGTCGGTCATGATCGTGGCGGGGTTGGAGTTCACCAGGCTGACCCGGATCCCCTCGGAGCGCAGCACCCGGCAGGCCTGCGTGCCCGAGTAATCGAACTCGGACGCCTGCCCGATGACGATCGGCCCGGACCCGATGACGAGCACGGACTTCAGGTCCGGGCGCTTAGGCACGTCGGTTCTCCTCCATCAGCTCGCAGAATTCGTCAAACAGCCCGGACGCGTCATGCGGACCCGGCGCTGCCTCCGGGTGGTACTGCACGCTGAACGCGGGAGCGTTCAGCAGCCGGAGGCCTTCGACGACGCCGTCGTTGAGGTCGACGTGGGTGACCCTTGCCGGGCCGAAGTCGGTCCCGAAGGTGCCGCCGCCCTGCTCGCTGGCCGGCCTGCCAGGCTCCCAGGCGGCTGGTCCGCTGGACCCTGGCAATGCCACCGCGAAGCCATGGTTGTGGCTGGTGATCTGCACGCGGCCGGTGCGCAGGTCCTGGACCGGCTGGTTCACGCCGCGGTGGCCGAAACGCAACTTGTAGGTGTCCAGGCCGAGAGCGCGGCCCAGCACCTGGCTGCCGAGGCAGATGCCGAACACCGGCACGCCCGCGGCCAGCACACCGCGCATGGCGTCCACTGCGTAACCGATCGCAGCGGGGTCACCAGGGCCGTTCGAGAAGAACACGCCGTCCGGGCTTGCCGCCAGAATGTCCGCCGCCGGTACCGAGGCGGGAAGCACATGCACCTCGCAGCCGCGGGCCGCCATCGTCCGCGGCGTCGCCGCCTTGATACCGAGGTCCACCGCGGCCACCCGGTACCGGACCGGGACGACAGCCGGGGGCGAGACGACATACGGCTCCGCGGTGCTGACGACGCCAGCCAGGTCAGCGCCGATCATCTGCGGACTGGCCAGCACCCGATCGAGAAGCTCAGCCGGGTTCTGAGTCTGGGTGCTGATCCCGGCTCGCATCGCGCCCGCGTCGCGCAGGTGCCGGGTAAGCGCCCTGGTGCCGCCCATGGCGATGCCGGTAATGCCCTGGGCCGCGAGCTCGGCCTGAAGGCTGCGCTGCGCCCGCCAGCTTGACGCCAGCCTGGCGGGCTCGCGCACCACGTACCCGCTGACCCAGATCCGCCGCGACTCCGAGTCCTCGTCGTTGATGCCGGTGTTGCCGATGTGCGGTGCGGTCATGGCGACGATCTGGCGCGCGTATGACGGGTCGGTGAGCGTTTCCTGGTATCCGGTCATTCCGGTGTTGAAGACCATCTCGCCGAACGTCTCGCCGTCCGCGCCGAAGTTTGTGCCCCTGAAGGTCGTGCCGTCCTCCAGCACCAGGACGGCCGGCCTGCCGTTCGCTGAGCCGGCGGTCACCGGGTCAGCTTTCCGTCCAGCACGGTCGGCGTGCCGCGCAGGAACGTGGCGACGACCTGGCCAGGCAGGTCCAGGCCGGCGAACGGGGTGTTCCGGCTGCGGGAGGCCTGCTGCGCCGGGTCGACAATGCTGCGCGCTGCCGGGTCGTAGAGGACCAGGTTGGCCGGGGCCCCCGGCTCAAGCGGACAGCCGTGCAGCGGCGCTGTCCCGCCGGGCCCGTCACTGCCGCTGGCCGCGGCGCTGCCGTTGAGCTGGCCGATCGCGGCCGGTCGTACCGACATGCGGTCCGCCACTCCGGCCCAGTCCAGCAGGCCGGTCTCAACCATGGCCGCGTGCACCACCCGCAGCGAAGTTTCCAGGCCCGTCATGCCGAAGGCGGCCGCCTGCCATTCTGTCTCCTTGTCCTCAGCTGGATGCGGCGCGTGGTCGGTGGCGACACAGTCGATGGTGCCGTCGGCAAGCGCGGCCCGCAGCGCCTCCACGTCTGCCCTCGTGCGCAGCGGCGGGTTCACCTTGAAGACGGGGTCGTAGCTCGCCGCCAGCTCGTCGGTCAGCAGCAGATGGTGCGGCGTGACCTCAGCGGTCACCCGCCAGCCCTTAGCCTTGGCCCAGCGGAGGATCTCCACCGAGCCTGCCGTCGAGACGTGGCAGACGTGCAGCGCCGAGCCGACATGGGCGGCCAGCAGGCAGTCCCTGGCGATGATCGCTTCCTCAGCCACGGCCGGCCAGCCGGACAGCCCGAGCAGGCCGGACACCTCGCCTTCGTTCATCTGCGCGCCGTCGGTCAGCCGCGGCTCCTGCGCATGCTGTGCAACCACGCCGTCGAACGCCTTGACGTACTCCAGCGCGCGCCGCATCAGCGCGGCATCGCTGACGCAGCGGCCGTCATCAGAGAACACGCGAACCCGCGCGGCCGAGTCGGCCATCGCGCCGAGCTCGGCGAGCTGGGCGCCACCAAGGCCGACCGTGACCGCGCCGACTGGCCGCACGTCGCACACGCCGGCCTCGCGGCCAAGCCGCCAGATCTGCTCGACCACGCCAGCTGTATCGGCGACCGGGTCGGTGTTGGCCATGGCGTGCACTGCGGTGTAACCGCCGAGAGCGGCGGCCCGGGTTCCGGTCTCGACCGTCTCGGCGTCCTCACGGCCCGGCTCGCGCAGGTGCGTGTGCAGATCGACCAGCCCCGGCAGGGCAATGAGACCGGCGGCGTCCAGCACCTGCGCACCCGGTGGGGCGGACAGGCCCGGCCCGGCGTCCGCGATGCGGCCGCCGGAGAGGATCAGGTCTGCCGGTGGTCCGCCAGCCCGGCGAATGCCCCTGATCAGCCAGGTCTGACTAGCCCGGTTCTGGCTGGCCCCGTTCTGGCCGGCGCCCGTCATCTGGCTACCTCCGCGATCTCCGCCTCCGTCGCCGCCGGGCTGCCGGTCCCGATCTCGTCGAGAGCCGGGCCCGCGCCGCTCAGCAGCAGGTAGAGCACGGCCATCCGGACGCTCACGCCGTTGGCTACCTGCTCGACGATGGTCGAGCGAGGCGAGTCGGCTACCTCGGCCGCTATCTCCACGCCCCGGTTCATCGGGCCAGGGTGCATGACGATCGCGTGGTCGGGCAGCAGGGCCATCCGCTCAGCGTCCAGGCCGTACCTGCGGCTGTACTCGCGGACGGTCGGGAAGTAGGCGGCGCTCATCCGCTCCGCCTGGACCCGCAGCATCATCACCACGTCGCTCTTCGGCAGCGTGCCGGACAGGTCGTAGGAGACCTCGCAGGGCCAGGCGGACACCGCAACGGGCAGCAGCGTCGGCGGAGCCACCAGCGTGACCTCGGCGCCGAGCGTGTGCAGCAGCAGCACGTTCGATCTGGCGACCCTGCTGTGCAGGACGTCGCCCACGATGGTCACGCGCAGCCCGTCAATCCGGCCGAGCCGGCGCCGCATCGTGAACGCATCCAGCAGCGCCTGGGTGGGGTGCTCGTGCGTGCCATCGCCTGCGTTCACCACGCTGCCCCTGACCCAGCCCGCGAGCCGGTGCGGTGCGCCCGACGCCGGGTGCCGGATGACGACCGCGTCCGAGCCCATTGCCTCGAGAGTCAGCGCAGTGTCCTTCAGGCTCTCGCCCTTGGCGACGCTCGAGCCCTTCGCGGAGAAGTTGATGACGTCCGCGGACAGCCTCTTGGCGGCGGCCTCGAACGAGATCCTGGTGCGGGTCGAGTCCTCGTAGAACAGGTTGACGACGGTCCGGCCGCGCAGCGTCGGCAGCTTGCGGATCGGCCGGTCGGCTACCTGGGCTAGCTCCTCGGCCGTGTCGAGGATGAGCAGCGCGTCGTCGCGGCTCAGGTCGGCAGCCGAGATCAGGTGGCGTTTCATCGGCTCGCCTCCACCGCTTGGCCAGGCGCGCCCGCCGGACTCAGCCCGACAATGACCGCGTCCTGGCCGTCGGTCTCGGTCAGCAGTACCTGGACAAGCTCTCGCTGCGATGTCGGCAGGTTCTTACCCACGTAATCGGCCCGTATCGGCAGCTCGCGATGGCCGCGATCGACGAGCACAGCGAGCTGGACGGCGCGTGGCCTGCCGATATCGCTGAGCGCGTCGAGGGCTGCCCGGACGGTCCGGCCGGAGTAGAGCACGTCGTCGACGAGGACGACTGTCTTGCCGTCGATGCCGGACGACGGAACGGCGGTATGACCGAGCTTCCTGGCCGGCCGCAACCGCAGGTCGTCCCGGTACATGGTGATATCGAGCGAGCCCGCTGGTGCCGGCCTGCCCTCGACCTGAGCCAGCTTGGTCCCGAGCCGCCGCGCCAGCGGCACGCCTCTGGTCGGGATGCCAAGCAGGACGACGTCAGCGCCACCGTTGGTGCGCTCGAGGATCTCGTGCGCGATCCGGGTGAGCGCCCGGCTGATCTCGTCGGGCTCTAGAACGATCTTGCCGCCCGGCAGCGGAGCCGAGCGGGCCGGCCGAGTCCCTGCGGCAGATGCCGACTCGGCGCCGGGCTGAAGTGCATGCGTCAAAAGGACCCCCTTTCCCGCCTCACAGGACGGGGCTTAAAGGACGTCTGCCTGCACAACCGTACCAGGCCCGATTCACCAGCCCGGAAGGCGCGCCGTCCACGCCGAGGAGGCCCAGCCGACAGCCGCGCGCCTCTGGCTCGTGCGTCGCGATTCGTGATGTTCGGGCTGCGGATAGCTGGCAGTGAGATGTGTCACAATATAAGACCTTTAGGTCTGAATCGGGCCTAGCCACGCGCGGCGCCAACGGCTGCGGCCCAGCGCTGGAGTCCCTGTAAACACGGGGTTTTCGGCGCGACCGGCGGCGGTCTGGCCGAAAGTTGCGAACCCGACCGGGGATGCGGTGAGGCGCGTACCTTCACCCGCTTTTTGGCATTCGGCTTGACCTTGCGCTGCGGGGGGCCTACCGTCACTGTCCGTAACCGTCACTGTCAGCTATCACTGGCCAGGGGGCCGTAACTATGGCATCTGATTACGCGAAGACCTTGGGTGCGCGGCTGCGTGCCATCCGCACCCAGCAGGGTCTGTCGTTGCACGGGGTTGAGGAGAAGTCTCGCGGCCGGTGGAAGGCTGTCGTGGTTGGCTCTTACGAGCGCGGCGACAGGTCGGTGACGGTCCAGAAGCTGGCCGAGCTGGCCGAGTTCTACGGCGTGCCGGTCTCTGAGCTGCTGCCGGGAGAGGTTCTTCCGACCCTGATTGCTCCGGCTCCGAAGCTGGTCATCGACCTGGAGCGGATGGCTTCCCTGCCGAAGGACAAGGCCGGGCCGCTGTCGCGGTACGTTGCGACGATTCAGAGCCAGCGCGGTGACTACAACGGCAGGGTGCTGTCCATCCGTCAGGAAGATCTGCGCTCCCTTGCCGTCATCTACGACAAGACCCCTGCCGATCTCACCGAGGAGCTCATCAGCTGGGGCATCCTCGACTCGGACGCACGCGGCGCGATCGACGCCTTCTGACCCAGCCCCATCAGGCGCAAGACCGGCCAGGCGCTGAGCATCTAGCTCCGCCGCCTGGCCGATCGCGCCTCTGTCAACGCCGTCTCTAGCAACACGCCGTCTGGCGGGACATAGGTCTGTCAGGACGCTCGCCCAGCCCCGCTCGCCCAGCCCCGCTGGCCCAGCGCCCGCAGGCTCAGCCAGCCGTGGGCAGCGGCAACTGGGGCTCGTCCTCGATGCCGAGCGCGCCCTCGGCCAGGGACACGAAGATGCCCGCGTCCCGCAGGAGATCGTCAGCCTCGCCCGGTGAGACCGCCCGCGGCAACCCTGCCTCGGCAGCCGCACGCTTCGCTGCGCTCGCCGCGAAGAACGCCGACCACTCCCGGAGCGCAGGCTCCACCTTCGGCAGCAGCTCCCATACGCTCTGCGGCCTCCTCCGGCGCCCGCCGGGCGGCTCGGCCCTCGCCGTCACCACGGCAGCCGCGGCACGCAGCGCAGCAAGGTGCGCGCCCACATAGCGACCGCCCGCGGTCCCCTCGTCCTCGGCAGCCGCGAGACCGTGCCGTGCAGACTCCAGCAGCGCGAGGGCAGACGGTGCCACCCGGCACTGCTGCCGTCCTGGCCGTACCGGAACCATCGTGCTCATCAAAGCTCCTTGTCAGCGATGTCCGGCCGGGCGGGGCGCTTCCCCACGCCGCGCCCGGCCGGACAGCAACCGAGGGG
>Ga0335074_10007986_pt1 | contig 14698 bp, 11 predicted proteins | sample Lox_Sample_23_FD_206715 | JGI IMG/M metagenome (GOLD analysis project Ga0335074, IMG submission 206715) | Soil microbial communities from Loxahatchee National Wildlife Refuge, Florida, United States - Lox_Sample_2.3 | ecosystem: Environmental > Terrestrial > Soil > Wetlands | place: USA...
ACCGCCGGGTCGCGGCGCATCATCGTCCCGACCTTTATCTCGTCGAGCCAGCCGATGTCCTCCGGACTGCGGATCTTCAGCCCGCGCAGGTGAAACCGCCACGTGGCAAACGAATAGCCAAATCCGTAGCGCACCGCGAATGCCGCGATGACGACCCCGACCATGACCCCGATCGTCGCCGAGAAATCGCCGGTCGTCTCCAGCACCAGCATGATCATCGTCACCGGCGCGCCGACGATCGCCGCCGCCACCGCGCCCATGCCGACAAGCGAATACAGCACCCGGTCGGCGGCCATTTCGGGAGCGAGATGCATCAGCAATTGACCGACGAAATCGCCGAACAGGGTGCCGATGAACAGCGATGTACTGAACATGCCGCCGCGATAGCCGGCACCGATCGAAACCGCCGACGCGACCGATTTGGCCGCGATGATGGCGCCCAGCAGCAGCAGCGCATAACCGAGGTGCAGCTCCTGCAAAATTCCGCCGTGCCCGCTGCCGAGCGCCTGCGGGAAGGCGAGGCCGAGGAGGCCGAGAACAACGCCGCCGGTCGCCGGCCGCAGCCAGCGCGGCACCGCCAGCCGGCGGAATGCCGCCTCGGTGCCGGTGACGCCCTTCATCAACAGCACACCGAGCCCGGCGGAGGCCAGGCCGATGACGACAAAGGCGGCATAATCGACCGGCACCAGATCGGTGTGGTGGTACACGACAAAAATCGGATTGCCGCCGTTCAGTGCCCGCACCGTCAATGCCCCGAGCAGCGCCGCCAAGCCGACCGGTGCCAGCGTCTGCAGCGTGTAGCTGCCGAGGATCAATTCGAAACCATAGAATGCGCCGGCGAGCGGGGCGTTGAAGGCCGCCGCGATTGCTGCGGCGGCGCCGCATCCGACCAGTGTGCGCACGTCGTCGCGGCGCAGCGCCAGCCGGACGCCGAGCCGCGATCCCATCGCGGCGCCGAGCTGGGTATAGGCGGCTTCCATGCCGACCGAGGCGCCGAAGCCGCCCGACAGCAGCGTCACCGCGACAAGGCCGATGCTGTCGCCCAATGACATGCGGCCGCCGAACAGCGCGTTCGCCTCGATCGCATCGACGACCTCGCGCGGCCGCCAGCGGCGCAGCACCAGTTTGGCGACGCCGACGAGGATGCCGCCGGCAATCGGCATCATCAGCAGGCGCGGCCATGCCAGCCCGTTCGCGCTGCTCAGATGCGTGCCCGGCGGCAGGCCGAAGGCGAGAAAGCGGATCGCCGCGAGCAGCAGATCGATCGCGAGCACCCCGAAGCCGGCGAGAACGCCGGTGCCGCCCGCCAGCATGACCAGGAACAGATCGCTGTCGCGCAGGCGCGGTTCGGCTGCGTCGACCGTCCGCTCGGCGGCTTCGCTGCGCTCACCAGCCGGAACGAATTCAGTCACGGCGAGCCCATAGGCTCACCGGCGCGTCGTGGCAAGCCCTCAGTGCTCGCTCAATTTGAGTTCGATGCGCCGGTTGCGGCGCAAGGAATCGGGCGTGTTGCCCGGGTCGAGCGGCTCGGTGTCGGCAAACCCGGCGGCGGCCAACCGCTCGGCCGGAATGCCCTGGCTGATCATGTAGCGCACGACCGAAATCGCCCGCTCCGCCGACAATTCCCAGTTCGACGCGAACTGAGCATTGTGGATCGGCCGATGATCGGTATGCCCGTTGACCTGCAGCACCCAATTGATGTCGGGCGGGATCTTCTCGGCGATCTGCTTCAGCGCGGCGACCACCGGATCGAGCTGCTTTTTTGCGGCGTCGCTCAGATCGGCGCTGCCGGGCTGGAACAGCACCTCCGACTGGAACACAAAACGGTCTCCGACGACGCGGATGTCGGGCCGGTTGCCGATGACCTGGCGCAATTTGCCAAAGAATTCGGAGCGGTAGCGGGCCAGCTCCTGGACTTTCGTCGCGAGCGCCAGATTGAGCTTCTTGCCGAGATCGGCAATCTGCAGCTCCTGGTTTTTGACTTTCGCCTGCGACACGTCGAGGGCTGCGGCGATTTGCGCCAGCTGCTGGCGCAGCGCGGCGATCGAGGCATTGAGCGTGTCGACCTGGGTTTGCGCCGCCGCGCTCAACTTCTGCTGCGCCGACAGCGAACGCTCCGCGATTTCGGCGCGCAGCGTCAAGGCGCCGATCTGGGCATTGAGCCGTTCGCGCTCGGCAAGCGTCGCTTTCAGCTGCGCCCGCAGGTCGACGGCGCTCGCTGTGAGTTGCGCGTTTTGGGTGCGCGCCAGCGACAACAGGTCGCCCAACTGGCTGATCTGCGCCTGCAATTGCTTCAGCGCCTTGTCGCGGCCGGACAGCGCGTTCGACAGAAAGAACTGCCCGGCCGTGAAGACCAGCAGGATGAAGATGATGACGATCAACAGCTGTGCCAGGGCGTCGACAAACCCCGGCCATATGTCGATGCTGGAGCGCCGGTGGCGGCTTCTCGCTAGCGGCATGCGGCGGCCAGGCTAACGGCCGCTTTCTTCGGCGAGCGCGGCGATCGTACGCGCGAGGATGCGGATCTCCTGGCGCACTTCCTGGACGCTGCGCACCCGCCCTTCCGCGATGTCTTCGGTGAGCCGCGCAACATAGGCTTCGATGTTGCGCAGGTGGGCGCGCAACACGTCGTCCTGGCCGACGGAATTCTCCGCCGCGGTGGCGAGCCGGCTCAGCGACGGCTTCAATTCCATCTGGTTCTCGGCCAGCTTCAGCATCAGCAGCTGGCCGGCCTTCATGTGCTCGCCGAGCACGCCGAGCCGGTCGGTAAGTCCGACCAGCGTGTTGTTGGCGGCGATCCGACCCTCTTCACCGCGCGCCAGGATGCGCTGCAGATTTTCCAGACTGTCGGCGGTCTGCTCGAGCAGCGCATGCAGATAGGCCGGCATCGAGGCGTCGCCGCCCTCGCCGAACGGCCCGCCCGACAGCCGCGTGTAGGTCGCCAGCCATTCTTCGAGGTCGTTGTAAAAGCGGTTCTGCGCCTGCCCCGCCTGCAGATCGAGAAAACCCAACACAAGGCTGCTCGCCAGGCCGAACAGCGAAGCGCTGAAGGCAGTCGACATGCCGTGCAGCGGCGTCTCCAGCCCGGTTTTCAAGTTGGCGAAGGCGTGCGCGAGATCGCCGCCGCCGGTGTCGAGCCCGCCGATGACGCTGCCGACCGAGCGCACGGTTTCGAGCAATCCCCAGAACGTGCCGAGCAGGCCGAGAAAGATGACGACGCCGATCAGGTAGCGCGAGGTCTCGCGCGTCTCGTCCAGCCGCGAGGCGAGGCCGTCGAGCAGCGTGCGCAGCGAGGTCGCCGACAGGCTGACCCGGCCGCTCTGCCGGCCGCCCAGCATGCGCGCCATCGGCGCCAACAGGCGCGGCGGGCGACCGGGTGGCGCGGTCAGGTCGCGCGCCGCCAGCCGCTCGCGAAAGCTGTCGATCCAGTCGGTCGCCGGGCCGAGCAGCAGCACCTGGCGGAAGACATAGCCGATGCCGGCGATCAGGATGCCGAGGATCAGCCCGTTGACCGCCGGATTGCCCATGAAGGCAATAACCAGAGGCCGTCCGAGCGCGACGACGAGGGCGATGACGACGGCGAGAAACAGCACCATCCGCAGGACGACGCGGTGCGCACGAGCCATCTGGCTCCGTCGTTCCGGCTGTACCGCCGCGGCGACGCGCTCAGACATCGCGAGTCACGTAATCGCAAACCCCATGAGGCCGCCGCCGGGACGGCGCATGCCGATGATCACCGACGACCCGGCAAATTAACCGATGGCCGGCGTCGCGAACACCGAAATCTGGCTGGCCTCGGACGCGGCCAAGCGACCCACCGTCGCGCGCGCAGCGACGCCTCCCGGCAAGCTGCTTTGCCGCGCGATGGTCAGGCAGGCATTATGTCGCGATCCGTGCCGGCGGGCGCAGCGCGTCCCGGATCAGCGCCGCCAGCGGCAGATGCAGCGCGCCGTTGGCGGCCAGCACATCGCCGCTCGCCAACATCGTCTGGCCACCGGCGAGGTCGCTGACAAAGCCGCCCGCCTCGCGAACCAACAGGATGCCGGCCGCGATGTCCCACGGAAACAGCGCGAATTCCCAATATCCTTCGTACCGCCCGGCGGCGACATAGGCGAGGTCGAGCGCGGCGGCGCCCAATCGCCGCACGCCGCTGGTCGCCGCCATGACGCGGGCGAGCGTGGCGAGATAGGCCGGGTGATCGCCGCGGCCGCGAAACGGGATGCCGGTGCCGATCACCGCATCCTCCAGGCGGCGCCGCGCCGACACCCGCAGCCGGCGGTCGTTGAGATAGGCGCCGGCGCCCTTTTCGGCCCAGAACATCTCGTCGCGCGTAGGCTCGTAGACGATGCCGGCGACGATCTCGCCGTCGCGCTCCAATCCGATCGACACCGCGAAATGCGGAATGCCGTGCAGGAAATTCGTCGTGCCGTCGAGCGGATCGACAATCCAGCGATGATGCGGGTCGCTGCCGTCGCTGGCGCCGCCTTCTTCGAAAAGCAGGCCGTAGCCCGGGCGAGCCTTCGACAGCTCCGATCTCAGCGTGCGCTCGGCCCGCAGGTCGGCGGTCGAGACGAACTCGCCCGGTCCTTTCACTGAGACCTGCAGCTGCTCAACCTCGCCGAAGTCGCGCACCAATCCGCGCGCCGCCTTCAGCGCGGCGTTCGCCATGACATTGATGATCGGCGAGCGAATCGCCACGCCGCACCCGGGCGGTCAGTCCTTGGCGCGTTCGACGTAGCTGCCGTCGGCGGTGCTGACGACGATGCGGGTGCCGGCCTCGATATGCGGCGGGAGCATGACGCGGCGGCCGTTTTCGAGCCGCCCCGGCTTGTATGACGACGACGCGGTCTGGCCGCGCACGACCGGGTCTGCCTCGACGACCTCCATGACGACCGACGGCGATATTTCGATCGACAGCGGGGTTCCCTCATAGGTCATGACCTTGCACACCATGCCGTCCTGCAGGAAGTCGGCCGGGTCGCCGATCAGGTCGCGCGGCACCTGCACCTGCTCGAACGTGTCGCTGTCCATGAAGGTAGCATTGTCGCCCTCCATGTAGAGAAACTGCATCTCCTTCTCGTCGAGGCGCACGCGCTCGACCGCCTCCTGCGTGCGAAAACGTTCGGTCGCCTTGTTGCCGCTGCGCAGGTCGCGTATTTCGATCTGGGCGAAGGCGCCGCCCTTGCCCGGCTGGACGATCTCGCGTTTCAGCACGAGCCACAGCTTGTTCTGGTGTTCCAGGACGTTGCCGGGTTTCAGGTCGATGGCATTAATCTTCGGCATGAGCGGATCGTCTCGCTGCTGCTATCGCGGAGAAAGTGGGGATTTGGCCGGCTTCCTACCAGCTTGGAAACGCCGCGCAAAGCGGAATGCACCGGAAATCGCGAACCGGGGCGCGCGTTGAGCGCGCCGTGGTGGCACCCCGAGCGTCTCGCCGCGCGCCGCGCCCGGCTCGATGCTCGCGGCCGCGTTCTCGCCGCGGTGCGCGAATTTTTCGTCGCCTCGAACTATGTCGAAGTCGCGACGCCGGCGCTGCAGACAAGCCCCGGCCTCGAACCGCACTTGAAGGCGTTCGCGACCGTCCTGCACGATCCGCGCGACGGTGTGGCAAAGCGGCGCTATCTGCATACCTCGCCGGAATTCGCGATGAAAAAGCTCGTCGCCGGCGGCATGCAGCGAATCTGGCAATTGGCGCCGGTTTACCGCGACGGCGAGCAAAGCGCGACGCACCATCCCGAATTCGCGATGCTTGAATGGTATTGCGCCGGCGCGTCCTACCGCGACCTGATGGTCGAGTGCGAGGCGCTGCTGCACCGCGTCCAGCAGGCCGTCGGCGCCGCGGCATACCGCTGGCATGGCCGCACCGCCGATGCCCGCCGCGCTTGGCAGCGTCTGACCGTCGCCGACGCATTTGCCCGTTATGCCGGCATCGATCTGCTGGCGACGACGCCCGATCCCGCGGTTCCCGACTTTGCCGCACTCGCCGCCGCCGCGGCGCGGATCGGCATCGCGCCGCATCCGGGCGACGATTGGGAAACGCTGTTTTTCCGCGTTTTTCTCGACCGCATCGAGCCGCGCCTCGGGCTTGACGCGCCGACAATCCTCTATGACTACCCGATCGCGATGGCGGCGCTCGCACGGCCGAAGCCTGAGGATCCGCGGCTTGCCGAACGCTTCGAGATGTACGTGTGCGGGCTCGAACTGGCCAACGCATTCGGCGAGTTGACTGACGCCGCCGAGCAGCGCCGCCGTTTTGCCACCGACCAGGCGAAAAAACAGGCGCTCTACGGCGAGACCTATCCGATCGACGAGGATTTCCTTGCGGCGCTCGAATTTGGGATGCCGGATTGCGCCGGCATCGCGCTCGGCTTCGACCGGCTCGTCATGCTGGCGACCGGCGCCGATGCGATAGAAGAGGTGCTGTGGGCGCCGGTCTGCTGATCGCGCTATTTCGCACGGCCGTATATGCCGATGATTTGCCCCTTCGCCAGCGTGTTGAAATGCAGATTGAAGCCGACGACGGCGCCGGACGAATCGCCGTTCAGCGGCAACCTGGCGACTTTCACGGCGTAGACGGTGATATGGTAATGGTGCGCCGGGCCGGGTGGCGGGCACGGGCCGCCGTAATAGGAGAACCCGTAATCATTGCGTCCCTCGCCGGCACCCTGCGGCATTGCCGAGGATCCCTGCGCGCCCGCGTCGGCGGCCAGTGAATGAACGTCGGGCGGAATGTTGAACACCGTCCAATGCCAGAAGCCGCTGCCGGTCGGCGCGTCCGGGTCGAACATCGTGATCGCAAAGCTTTTCGTGCCGGCCGGCTCGCCCGACCAGGCAAGCGCCGGCGAGCGGTTCTGGCCGGTGCAGCCGAAGCTGTTGAACACCGTCGCGAGCGGCATGCGGCCGCCGTTCCCGAGGTCAGGCGAGGTTACGACGAGCCCGGCAGCCATCGCCGGCGCCGTCGCCATCGCCGCTATCCCCGCTGCGAATATCGATGCGCGCATGTCCTCCCCCGTTCTTTGCTTCTTCAGCGATAACAGCACCGCGGGGACGCGGCTGCAAGCGCCGCCTTATCACCGTCAGGACGCTGCCGCATCGGCAGCACGATAGCGCAGATAAACTGATGACTACGGAGCCCGGCGGAGACGATCCGCGCGACAACGGATACGAGCCGCCCTCGCGCCGCGGCGCGATCATCGGCCTCATCCTCGTGCTGCTGCTCGTCGTTGCCGGCTATTTCCTCGTGGAAGCGTTGCGCCACGAGAGCAATCTCGAAGATTGCCTGTTGTCCGGCCGCCGCAACTGTGCGCCGATCGAATTGCCGCAGAGTCGGTGATGTCGGGGCCGCCGGGACGGCGGATTGGGCTTTGCTTAACCGCCGTCCGCGAGCAACTCGGGGAGGGCGCGGATGATGCGGTCGGGGCGGACCGGCGATCCCGGCGGCAGGCCCATGCCATAGCCGTCGTACCAGATCGCGTAAATGCCGAGCCGTTGCGGTGCGACGACCTCCCATTCGAGATTGTCGCCGACCATCCACGTGTCGCCGGCCGTGACGCCGAGCGCGGCCATCGCATGCCGGTAGGCCTGTTCCTCGGGCTTGCCGAAGCCGTGCTCACCCTCGATCTGGATGTGATCGAAGCGGTGTTCCAGCGCAAAGCGCACGACCTTCCTGCGCTGCGGCTCGGCGGCGCCGTTGGTGACGAGCGCCAGCCGTATGCCCCGTTCCTTCAGCCGGTCGAGCGTCTCGTGCGCGCCCGGGAACATGCGCAATTCGGCTTCGTGCACGATGTTGAAGCGGTCGGCGACGGCATGGCAGATTTCGAGCGGCGGCGCCGCCGCGCCGCCGCTCGCTGCGATCTCGGCGAACGCGCTGGCGACGATATGGCGCCGCGCATCCCCGATGCGGTGCCGCCAATCCTTGTGCCGCGCCTGGTCGGCCCAGAGATAGCGCGAGTAGGCCTGGATCGCGTCGATGACCGCCGCCGGCTCGTGCGGCGCGAGATGGGCGGCAAACTCGCCGATGACGCGCTGCCACTGCTCGGGCGATTGACCGAAGGCGGCAAGGATCGTGTCGTCGAGGTCGAACAGGATGGCGCGGGGCAGAACGGGCATCGCCCGGAGCATAATCGCCACCGCGGCAAGCCTCAATGCGCGGCGGCAGCGACAAGCGGCCGACGGCGTCCGCGGCATTGTCATCGCGCGGTCGGCGAGGCAAGCTGGCGCGGCTGCGAGGGAGGAAGGCGATGGCCATCGAGAAGATGCTGACGGAAGAATTGCCGGCGCGGGTGCTGGTCGCGCGGGTCTTGGCGGAGGCTGGCATCGAATACGTCTTCGGCATCTCCGGCGGCCACACGGGCCGCATCATCTCCGGCCTGTCGCAGCACCAGAACCAGATCCGCACCGTGCTGGTGCGCGAGGAATCGCTCGCCGGCGTCATGGCCGAGGTCTACGGCCGGCTGACCCGCAAGCCGGGCGTCATGATCGGGCAGGGGCCGTGGGTACTCGGCAACGGGTTGCTCGGTACGCTCGAAGCGCATTTGTCGTCGTCGCCGATGATCCTCCTCACCGATTTCAGCGACGCGCCGCATTTTCAGTTGCATGCGCCCTACCAGCAGGCGACCGGCGATTATGGCAGCTGGGACGCGCGCCGCGCCTTCAGCGGCATCACCAAGCATGTCATGCAGGCGCAGGAGCCGCTCGCCGCCGTGCAGGCGACGCAGCTCGCGCTGAAGCACGCGCTGGCCGGCCAGCCGGGGCCGGTGGCAATCCTGTTCAGCCACGATTCCCTGGCCGGCAATGTAGGACCGGAAGCCGCGCCGGCGCTCTATCCGACACGCTACTACCTGCCGCCGGTGCCGCCCCCGGCCGATCAGGTGCAAATCGCCGCCGCCGCCGAGCGCATCCTCAATGCCCGCACGCCGGTCATCATCGCCGGCAACGGCGTGCGCATCGCCCAAGGTTATGACCAATTGCAACAACTTGCCGAGACCGCCGGGTTGCCGGTGGCGACGACGGCCGCCGGCAAGGGCACGTTCCCCGAGACGCACCCTCTGGCCTTGGGCGTCTTCGGCACGTTCGGCACGGCGGCGGCCAATGCCTGCCTCGGCGAGGCCGATGTCGTGCTCGTCGTCGGCTCGAAACTCTCGCCCAGCGATACCGCATGGGAAAACGGCAAGCTGCTCGATCCGACGCGGCAATCGTTCATCCAGGTCGATATCGAGCCGAAAAACGCATCGTGGACGTTCCCGGCCGAAGAGGTCGTGCTCGGCGACGCGGCACAGGTCATGGCGGCGCTGTGCGAGGCGGTGCGGCCACGCGCCAACGGCCGCCGTGACGCGGCGCAGCAGCGGGTCGCCGGGCACCGCAAGGCGCACGGCTATTTCGATGCGCGGGAATATCAGTCCGATGACAAGCCGATCCTGCCGCAGCGCGCGATCGGCGAGTTGATGCGCAACCTGCCGGACAACGCGATCGTGACCTGCGACGCCGGCGAGAACCGCATCCTGATGACGCATTTCTACCAGACCAGGATGGCCGGCGGCTTTCTCCAGGCGGCCGGGTCGGGGCCGATGGGGTTCGCCATTCCGGCGGCACTCGGCGCCAAGCTCGTCCATCCGGACCGGCCCTGCGTCGCAGTATGCGGCGACGGCGGCTTTGCGATGACGATGAACGGCATGATGACGGCGATCGAACAGGACATCCCGATCGTCACGGTCGTGTTCAACAACAACGCGCTCGGCTGGGTTCTGCATGGCGGCGGACCGTTTGCCGCCGAGTTCAACGATTTCGACCATGCCGCGATCGCCCGCGCGATGGGCTGCCGCGGCGAGCGGGTCGAGGACCCGGCGCGGCTCGGGCCGGCGCTGCAGGAGGCGATCGCGGCGCGCCAGCCGACCGTCATCGACGTGCGCACGTCACTGAAGACATCGTTTGCCGACATCACCTCGCCGCTCGCCAACGAAGCGTCGCCGAGGCGGCGCTGAGGCTGCGCCTCGCGCCAGGGGACGTTGCACGGCCGTTCGACGCCGGCAGGGTGAGCCTGTTTTGGCGTCCCGGCTTGCGTCCTCTCCACCGCTCGGCTAATTTTCGCCGGCAGCCGCACTCTCCGTCTTTGTCGGTTTGAGATAAAGAGATCGGGAGCAGATCACCGCGCCGACGAACGTGTCGAGGCGCGAGAGCCTTAACCGAATAAGGGAGTAATGATTCAGATCGATCGCGTTGCAGTTGCATTTTTAGGGATTTTTCGGCATTTTTCAAATTTATTAACTTTCCGGCGCTAACGAACCCGCTGCGCCTGCCGACGCTCCGCTCGGCGGGCCGGGCAAAATCAGGGCCGGGCGGCGGCACGCTGCCTGTGCCGGCACATCGCAAAGAGGTGACGAAACCGTGACGCTGGTCCTGATGGAACCTGACAGCGGCGAGCCTGGCGAGGCCGACGGCCCGGCGGGCTCGTTATTAGACAGCCTGGTGATAGCGGCGCGGTACCGCGAAGTGCACCTGTCGCGGGAGCAGGTGATGCGGGACCATCAGCTGACATCCGCCGACGTGTCGGTCGCGGAGGTGCTGCGCATTGCGCGGGCGTCGGGGCTGCGCGCGCATACCGCGCGGCTGCGGTGGAGCGACCTGTTCAATATGGGTTCGGCACTGCCGGTGCTCGTGCTGCTGCGCAACGGCGGCGCGATGGTGCTGCTGCAGGCGCGGACCGAGGGTGCCGGCCGCCCTCCGCTGGCGCTGCTGCGCGATCCGGGCGGCGATGAGGAGGCGCTGCTGGCGCTCGACGAAGCGCGTTTCACCGCCGCCTGGACCGGCGAGGTCATCCTGCTGAAACGCGATTACCGCCTGCGCGACGCCGATCGCCCGTTCGGCTTTGCCTGGATCATCGGCCAATTGCTGCACGACCGGCGGGTCATGCGCGATCTGATGATTTGCGCGGTCCTGCTCGGCTGTCTGGCGCTGTCGCCGGTCATGTTCTGGCGCGTCATGGTTGACCGCGTCATGTACTACGGCAGCCTCAGCACCTACACGATGATCTGCATTGCCTTCATCGTGCTTCTGGTGTTCGACACGATCTTCTTTCATTTGCGCCGCTATCTCGTGCTGTGGGTCACGACGCGGGTCGATGCGCGCTTCTGGACGCACATGTTCAACAAGATGTTGAACCTGCCGATCGACTTTTTTGAACAGACGCCGACCGGCGAGATCGTGCACGACCTCAATGAGATCTACCGCGTGCGACAGTTTCTGACGCAGCAATTGTTCGGGACGCTGCTCGACTCGTTCGTGCTGGTGATCTTTCTGCCGGTCATGTTCATGGTCAGCACGATCATGACGGCGGTCGTGCTGTGCATCTGCCTGGCTATCTGCGTTGTCCTTGTTGCTCTGCTGCCGACGATACGGCGCAAGGTCAACGTCGTTGTCCAGGCGGAGGTGGCGCGCGGCACGACGCTCGTCGAGGCGGTGTACGGCATCCGGGCGGTGAAATCGCTGGCGCTTGATGCACGCAAGCGGCACGAGTTCGACGAGCGCGTGGCGCGGGTCACCGAAGCCCGCTTTGACGAAGGGCTGACCTCCAACCTGCTACAGACGATTGTCCACCCGCTGCAGGTATTGATGACCAACGGCGTCATCGCCGTCGCGGTCTACCTGGCGCTGGTCAACCAGGACCCGATGTATCTGGGCGCCATCTTCGCGTTCATGATCATGACGCAGCGGGTAACGCTGCCGGTGATCCAGGCGGCGCAATCGATCGTTCAGATCGACGAGGCGCGCCGCTCGCTCGAACGCTGCTCGCGCATTGTCAATCGCGCGCCCGAGCCGGGGCGTTCCGGGCGCGGCATCCGCACGCCGCTGGCCGGCCGCATCGAATTCAGCGACGTGACCTTCAAGTACCCCGGCGCGATGTCGCCGGCACTCGACCGCGTATCGTTCACGATTCCCGAGGGCACGGTATTCGGTCTCGTCGGCCGCAGCGGCTCGGGCAAGACGACTGTGACCCGGCTGCTGCAGGCGCTTCACACCGACTATACGGGGCTCATAAAGGTCGACGGCAACGACCTGCGGGAGTTCGATGTTGATCATCTGCGTTCGAGCCTCGGCGTCGTACTGCAGGAGAATTTCCTGTTCCGCGGCACGATCCGCGAAACGATCGCCGCCTCTAAGCCGCACGCGACGTTCGAAGAGATCGTGCGGGCGGCGCGGCTTGCCGGCGCCGAGGAATTCATCGAGCGGCTGCCGGCCGGCTACGAGACCTTCATCCAGGAAGGATCGACCAATTTGTCCGGCGGCCAGCGCCAGCGGCTGGCGATCGCCCGCGCGCTGATGAGCAACCCCAGCATCCTGATGCTCGACGAGGCTACCAGCTCGCTCGATGCCGACAGCGAGGCGATCGTCAACGCCAACCTGCAGCAGATTGCCGCCGGCCGCACGCTGATCATCATCTCGCACCGTCTGTCATCGCTCGTCGCCGCGGATCGCATCGTCGTCCTCGAGCGCGGCGCCGTCTACGACAGCGGAACGCACCAGGAGCTGCTGGAGCGTTGCGACATCTATGCAGGGTTGTGGCACCTGCAGCATCGTCATCTGCACCTCAGGCCGTCATCGCATGAAATCATTCCGTTACGGCAAACCGCCGCGCAGTGACGCGCCGGCAGGAGCCGTCATCCGGCTCTTCCAATCGGAGACCGCCGAGATTATCGAGGCGCCGGAGCCGACCGGCATCCGCTCGACGATCTATGTCCTGGCGGTTCTTGTCGTCACCGCGTTCGTATTGTCGATCGTGACCCGGATCGACCGCGTCGTCACCAGCATTTCCGGCGAGATCGTCACGACGCAGCCGACCACCGTGCTGCAGGCTCTCGATCCCTCGATCATCAAGACCCTCAACGTCCGCGAAGGCCAGCAGGTGAAGGCCGGCGATGTGCTGGCGACGCTCGATCCGACCTTCGCCACCGCCGATGTCGACGCGCTGAAGCTGCAGATCGCCAGTCTCGACGCCGAGATTGCACGCTGCAATGCCGAGCTTTCCGGCCGGCCGTACGAGCCGCCGCCGAGCGCCGATCCGTCGGTCGCTCGCTATGGCCAGCTGCAGCGCGGCTACTATCTCCAGCGCAAGGCGCAATTCGACGATCAGATACGTGCCTATGACGCTCAGATGGCGCAATACACCGCGACGGTCACCAAGCTGCAAAACGATGCGACGCTGTATGCCGACCGCGGCGAGCTCGCCAAAAAAATCGAGCAGATGCGCGCGACCCTGGCCGCTGCGCAGGTCGGCAGCCGGCTCAATCTACTCGAGGCGGCCGATCAAAAGACCGAGCTGCTGCGCCAGACCGAATACGATAAGAACGCACTGGTCGAAGCGCAGCACCAATTGCAGGCGACGACCGCAACGCGCGCCGCCTTTGTGCAGCAATGGCTGGGCGAAGCGAGCAAGGAGCTGGTCACCGCCCGCAATCAGCGCGACGACGCGATCCAGAAGCTCGACAAGGCGGTCAAGCACAAGGATCTCGTGCGGCTCGTCGCGACCGAAGATGCCGTCGTGCTTAAATTGGCAAAATTGTCGGTCGGCTCGGTGCTGAAGGAGGGCGACCCGCTGATCTATCTGGCGCCGTTGCACTCACCGGTCGAGGCCGAAGTTCATATCCGGCCGCGCGATGTCGGGTTCATCCGCCCCGGCGACCCCGTCAAGGTCAAGCTCGACGCCTATGATTTCATCGCGCACGGCATGGTCGATGGGCGGGTGCGGTGGATCAGCGAGGGGTCGTTTGCCACCGACGAAAACAACGGCCAGCCGACCCAGCATCCCTATTACAAGGTTCGGGTCGATCTGACCCGCGTTCATCTGCACAATGTTCCCGACGGCTTCCGCCTGATCCCGGGCATGACGCTGACAGCCGACGTGCATATCGGCACCCGGTCGATCCTGATGTACATGATCAACGGCGCCATCCGCGGGGCGGACGAGGCAATGCGTGAGCCCTGAGCGGTCGCGGGTTCCTGGCCGCGATCGCCCCGACCGCCGAGTCAGGGCCGGGCTGGCCGCCGCCGCCGCCGGCAATCACCGCCGGGCGCTGCACTGCTTGCTGGGCGCGGCGGAGGCCGGCGATGCCGAGGGACAGTATCGTCTGGGCCTGCTCTATGCCCGCGGCGACGGCCTGATCGGCAATCTCAGCGACGCGCTCGTCTGGTTTCGTCGTGCCGCGGAACAGGGCCATGCCGAGGCGCAGTACCAGATGAGCCTCGCCTATCTCAGCGGCGGCGAGGCACAGGCCGGCATCGCCGAATGGTATCGCCGCGCCGCGGAACGCGACCGGGCCGCCGCCGAGCGCAACCGGGTATTGATGTTTCCGCACGGCCTCGCGGTTGCGGCCGACGCGGCCGAGGCGTTTGCCTGGTGTCGCGCGGCGGCGGAGCAAGGCCTTGTCAACGCCCAGGCGCATCTCGGCTACATGTATGCGCGCGGCATCGGCTGCGAGATCGATTACGGCGCGGCCTACCAGTGGTATCTGAGCGCTGCCGCCGAGGGCCATCCGATGGCGGAACTCGGGCTCGGCATCATCTACGCCAACGGCCACGGCACCGAAGCCGACGCCGCGGTTGCCGCCGCCTGGTATGAAAAGGCGGCGGCGCGGGGCAATGTCGATGCCCAGATTGCGTTGGCGCTGCTATGCGACACGGGGCAGGGCGTGCCGCGCGATCAGTC
>Ga0335074_10007990_pt1 | contig 14694 bp, 10 predicted proteins | sample Lox_Sample_23_FD_206715 | JGI IMG/M metagenome (GOLD analysis project Ga0335074, IMG submission 206715) | Soil microbial communities from Loxahatchee National Wildlife Refuge, Florida, United States - Lox_Sample_2.3 | ecosystem: Environmental > Terrestrial > Soil > Wetlands | place: USA...
ACGAGATCCCCATGGCGGTGATCGTCGCGCTGCACGTGCTGCCGCCCCTCGCCTTCTCGATCGTCCACGGCGCGGCGCTTTACCGGTTGCGGGGCATCCTGATGTTCTTGCTCCTGTGCGTGATTGTCGGAGGCGGTTTTGAGGAACTCAGTCTGCACACCGGTTTTCCGTTCGGCCATTATTACTTCACCGCTGCGATGGGCCCGAAGATCTTGCAAGTTCCGATTCTGCTGGGCCTGGCCTACGTGGGGATCGGATATCTGGCGTGGACGCTGGCGGGGATAATCCTGGCGGAGCCGCGTGTTGTCGCGCGGCCATTGCTCGCGGCGGCGATCATGACGGCGTGGGATCTGGCGATGGATCCCGTCTGGGCGAATCTGGTGCATGCCTGGGTTTGGGAGCGGGGCGGCGCATACTTCGGAGTGCCGCTGAGCAATTTTCTCGGCTGGTATCTCACGAACTACACGCTCTATCAGTTGTTCGCGCTGGCGGTGCGCACGCGCGCGGAGGGCTCGGCGGCGTTCTGGCGGGTGGCCGTGGTGTTTTACGCGGTTTCTGCGGCGGGGAATTTGATCGTGCTCGCGCCGCGCCACCTAGTCACGTTCACGGACGCTGCTGGAGTCACATGGCGCGTCAGCAATATGATGCTTGCTTCGGCGCTGGTCTCGATTTTTGTGATGGGCGGTTTCGTGCTCGTGGCGTGGCGGCGGCTCCGATAGACTGGAGCCATGGCCAGCAGGACCATCTTCGCGGCCGCCGCCCTATCGCTGGTGCTGGCGGCGCAAGCGCTTGCACATCACGCCTTCGCGGCCGAGTACGACGCGAACAAGTTGATTACCGTTTCTGGTGTCGTCACGAACTTCGAATGGATCAATCCGCATGTTTGGATGTCCGTGGACGGCAAAGATGCGTTGGGCGAGACCGGGACCTGGCGATTTGAAATGGGCAGTCCCGGCGGTCTGGAAAGGCGGGGCTGGAAACGGACCGACGTGAAAGAAGGCGACGCTGTCATCGTGGATGGTTTTGTGGCCAAGGATGACAGCAACCGCGCTAACGCGCGTACCGTGACTCTGCCGGACGGCCGCCAGTTATTCGGAGGATTCGCCAGCACGCCCGGCGCACCGGGCAAATAACCGCGAGACTTGATCTAGAGTCAGCCCGGCGCGCCCTTGCGCTTGATCTCGATGCTCAACCGCTTGATCTTTTGATTCAGCGTCGACAGCGGAATGTGCAGCCGCTCCGCCGCTTCGGTCTGGCTCCAGTTCACCGCCTCCAGCGCCTCGATGATTTTGCGACGCTCGAAATCGGCCAGGATCTCGGGCAGCGACGCGTCGGCCGGCAGCGCGCCCGATTCGTCGCGCCGGATCTTGACGCCGCCTTCCTGCAGGATCGAATCCGGCAGAACATCCACCGGCACTAATGTTTGGGCGGCCAGAACCACCGCGCGCTCCATCGCATTCTCGAGCTCTCTCACGTTGCCCGGCCAGTTGTAATCCATCAGCAGTTGCATGGCGTCCGGATCGAGGTGCAACTGGCAGCGGCCGTCGCCGTCCAGAAATTTTTCGTTATCACGGCAATACTTGGTGAAAAAATGATCCACCAGCGGCGGAATGTCTTCCTTGCGCTCGCGCAGCGGCGGCAGCGCCAGGTTGATCACGTTGAGCCGGTAATACAGGTCTTCGCGAAATTTGCCTTCGTCCACAAGTTTCTTGAGCTCGGCGTTGGTGGCGGCGATGATGCGCACGTCCACTTTCACGGTGTCGGTGGATCCCACCGGCATGAACTCGCGCTCCTGAATCACGCGCAGCAGCTTGGCCTGAGTTTCGGGGCTGATGGTTCCGATCTCATCGAAAAAGATGGTGCCCTTGTTCGCGGTCTCAAAATAACCCTTGCGCGACGCGATGGCGCCCGTGAACGCGCCCTTGACATGCCCGAACAAAGCCGATTCGAGCAGCTCGGCCGGCACCGAGCCGCTGTTCACCGGAACGAACGGCTGGTCGGCGCGCGCCGAATGGGCGTGGATCGCTTTCGCGATCAGTTCCTTGCCGGTGCCGGTTTCACCGGTGATCAGGATGGTGGCGCGGCTGGGCGCCACCTGCGTCACCAGATCCAGAATGCGCAGCATGCGCTCGTTCTTGCCGATGATGTTGGGAAAACTGTACTGCTGCCGGAGCGCCTTTTTGAGCTGAACGTTCTCGCGCTCCAGGCGGCTGTGCGCGATCATGCGGCCGATCTCGATCAGCAGCTTCTCGTTGTCCCAGGGCTTGGAAAAATAATCGTTCGCGCCGTTCTTGAGCGCGTCCACGGCCACTTCGACGGATCCGTAAGCGGTGATCATGAAGACCGGGGTCTCCGCGTCGCGTTCGCGAATCTCGCGCAGCACCTCCATGCCGGAACGGTCCGGCATCATGAGGTCCAGCAGGATCATGTCGTAGTTGGCCGCTTCGGCGCGCCGCAAGCCTTCGACGGCGTTCGGCGCCAGGTCCACGCTGTAGTTTTCGAGCGTGAGCAGCGTCTCCAGGCTTTCGCGGATGTCCGCTTCGTCGTCGATTACCAGGATTCGGCCTAGGGGAAGAGAGGAAGGAACGTCAGGAGGCAGAGGATCAGGCATGCACCGGCTTTCGCGCTAAAGGAAGCTCGACTCGAAACCGGGACCCGGCTCCCAGGCGGCTATCAACCTCAATGGTACCGCCGTGTTCGCGCACGATGCCATAAGTGACCGATAGCCCCAGCCCGGTGCCTTTGCGCGCGGCCTTGGTGGTGAAGAACGGATCGTAGATGCGCTCCAGATGCTCAGGCGAGATTCCCTGTCCGGTGTCGGCCACGTCGATGCGCGCGAAGCGGCCGTCGGTGAAGGCGCGGATGGTGAGCGTGCCGCCTGCGTCCATGGCGTCGCGCGCGTTCAAAAACAGGTTCAGGAACACCTGTTGCAGCTTGCCCGCGTTGCCTTTGACGGGAGGCAGTGCGGCGGGCGCTTCGAGCTTCACTTCGATCGACGATTTCTTGAGCTGGTGCTCCACCAGGTTCAAGGTTTCGCTGAGGATCTTGCTAACGTCGACTTCGACGAACTCGGTGGGCGAGGTGCGCGAAAAGCTGAGCAGCGAGTTGACGATTTCGCTCGCGCGGAAAGTTTGCTTGGCGATTTTATCGAGCAGCTTGGATTTTTGCTCGTCCTCGGAGATCTGCTTGGCGAGCATCTGCGCATAAGTGGAGATGACGGCGAGCGGGGTGTTCACTTCGTGCGCCACACCCGCGGCCAGCAGGCCGATAGAACTGAGCTTGTCGGCCTGCACCAGGCGGCGCTCCAGTTCGTCGCGGTCCGTCACGTCGTCGAAGATGATCAGGCGGCCGATCTGGCGCATGTCCTTCGATACCAGCGGCGCGATGGCGAGATTCAGAATGTGGGGGACGGCGGCGTGCTTGCCATTGCCATTCTGCTGGCCGTTGCCGTTCTGATGGCCGTTACCGTTGGATGCCCCGTTGGCGGGCGCGGGCAAAACGAATTTATAGATATTGTGCACGCCGGTTTGGCCGCGCACCTGGTCGAACATCTCGCACAGGTCGGCGGGGAAAAGCTCAGAGAGCGGACGGCCGACGGCGGCGTCGCGCGAAATGCCGGTGAGGCGCTCGATCTGCGTGTTCCAGCTCTCGACGCAATCGTCCAGGTCGGCCGCGAGAATTCCGACATTGATGGATTCGACGATGTTTTCGCTGAATTCCTTCAGCCGCTCGTACTCGGCGACCTTGCGTTCGAGCGAGCTGTAGAGCCGCGCGTTTTCGACCGCGATGGCGACGTAGCCGGCGAGCGTGGTGACCAGCTCCACGTCGTCGCTTGAAAGGAAGTCGCCTTTGTCGGTGCGGCTGAGCGCGAGGTAGGCCAGGATCCGGCCGCGCACGCTGCAGGGGAAATAATAGGTGAGATCGAGCTCCGAGATGGTCCGCCGCACGGAGATCGGCCATTCGTGCGAAACCGCGTCCAGAAGGTGGCGCGTGCGCTCGAAGAACAAATACGGCTTCCCGTTCCCGGGATGCGCGCTCAAGAAGCTCAGATCCAGCTCCTGCGCGTGCTTTCCGCGGTCCTTTTTGATGCCCTGCGTCATGTGGAGCTGGAAGCGGTCCTCGTCGCTTGCGAGGAAGAACGCCACGTGCTGGATCGAAAGCGTGTGCACGAGGCGATCGCCCACCGAGCGGAGCATTTCGTCCATGTTGGTTTCCGAGCCCAGCTCGCGCGCGAATTCGATCAGGGTGCGGCGATAGTCGTACCGGTCCTTGTAGAAAAAGTACCGGTCGAGCTGTTCCTGCAGCCAGTCCCGGATGGGCTGGAAGATGAAAGTGGCGAAAATGATCAGGCCGACGATCGCGGCCGGGCTCAAATCCTCGGGGCGCGCGAAGGAGAAGATCAGCCCGTAGAAGATGCCGAGGACAACCAGCGTGGCGAGGGTATAAACGTAGCCTTGCTGGAAAATGATGTCCACGTCCATCAGGCGATAGCGCAGGATGGCGTAGGCCCAGGTGATGGGCAGCAGGATGAGCGTGAGCACCGCCATCTTCTGGTAATGGCCTGGGAGGGCGCCTAGCACGTAGGGCACGGCATAGATGAGGATGAACGGCACCACGCCCAGCAGCGCGCCGTTGCGCATGTAGATCAACTGGCGGCGCACCAGCGGGTCTTCCGCGTGCGGCGTTTTGGCGGCCAAAACGGCCGTTCCAGCCAGGTAAAAGGCGCTCAGGAAGAGCAGCCAGACGCGATCGAGCAGCCAGCTTACTTCGACCGGGGACGCCGCAACCTGCAAAATACCCTTCGCTACGAGGACATAAATGGCCAAAAGTAGCGCTCCAGGGAGGTAAAACAGCGCGCTAGAGCCCCTTTTTCGCAGCCAATGGGGACGTTCCGGGAAGACCAGGCAGAAGTGCAGGAAGAGGGTGGGCGCGAGGATGCCGGCCGTTACGTTGCCCCAATAGATGGCTTGATCAAACGCATTCAGTTTGCCCGTGAAGTGGAAGGAAGAGAAGATAAACGACGTAAGACAAAGGACATAGAAGTGCACCGAGCGTGGCGCACCGACCCGGCGGTAGTAGACAAACAATCCAATCAGCAGGTAGGCGATGCCGACGGCATACTGATAGTACAGCGAGCGGTCGAGCACGGTTTCGGCGACAAAAACTTGCGCCGGCACCGATATATTGCCGCGGCGGAGCTCATAGGCGGTTGGGAAATAGGTGATAACGTGTTGCAGGGCTTGAGGAACGTCGACGGTGCGCCCTATGGAGTGGCCGGCAATCTTCAGTAAAACATCACCTGCGCGAATGCCCGCGTTGTCGGCCGGGCTGCCGGGGATGACGTGCAGAGCGAGGACTTCGTTCTGCCCCGAGGGTGCGGCGCGATCGACCCATGTAACTCCATCATCTGGAAGATGATACAGGCTTTGCTGGCGAAAATTTACGACGGCGCAGCACACCGCTGCCACTGTCAGTACGAACAGCAGCGCACTAGCAAATTGAGTTTTCAGATCGCGCAAAGCGGCCGTCTCCGCTAATGGCCTAAAAACCAGAATCCCAATCGGACACACTACACGCTACAAGTTTTAGCGCACAATCATAGCATTTCGTTTGCCACCCAATCCGTGCCAAGGCTTATAGAGGCTTATCCATGAGAATACAGGATTTGCCTTTTTCTAGCTAGTGACATTCGGATTACAGCTTCCGGTTTTGGGAATTGACACTACCGGAAAGTGTATGAGCGATGCTCCCCAAAGTATTTGAGAGGACGGGAGATTGTAAAGACTATTGACAAGTTCCCGCCTTCGGCCTTACCATCTACTTTCCGGTTGGTCAGTAGTTTGGCTGACAACCTTCTGCTGGCTAATCAGGCCACGGCGCGAGGCGGTCTCTGTATGACCTTGTTTCAGATTGGTGAGAAAGTAGTTTATCCCAATCACGGGATTGGCACCGTCGAGAATATCAGCAGCCGCTCTTTCGGCGCGCAATTCGAGCGATACTACCTGCTGCGCCTCGTTTACAACAGCATGACGGTGATGGTTCCGTTCTCGCATGCCGAGGAGATCGGGCTGCGCCGGGTGACCCGCAATGGGGAAATCTCGCGCGTGCTGAGCTTTTTGGCGGAGGGTCATGCGCAGCGCAAGGCGGACTGGAAGGACCGGTATAAGGAGAACTCGGACAAGATGCGGCATGGCAGCTTGCTCGAGATCGCCGAGGTGCTGAAGACGCTGCTGATATTACAGTCGCAGAAGCCGCTGTCGTTCCGCGAGAAGAAAATGCTGGAGCGGGCGCGGCACATGCTGGTGACGGAGCTTTCGATTTCGCGCGGGCTGCAGGAACGCGATGCCGAGGGTGTGCTGCAGGCGGCACTGGCGAAGTCGTCGTTGAATTTGCCGGCGCCGGCGTAGGCGTTAGCTGCGCTCCTCGATGTGCTTCAGGCGCGCATCAAGAACTTCCTCCACCCGCCGCAACTCGACTCTCCAAAGATCGCGCATGTCGTCGAAACGTTTGTCGATGGCAGCGAACTTAGCGCTGAAGAGCGAGACCACCAGCCCGACGAGAGCCGCGTTAAATAGCAGCGGAATCCCGACGGCAAGATAGAGCTGTTGATTGCTCACCAATAAGAGGTGCTCCCGTGAAACCTATTCTCTCACGCGGCCGAGCGTCGGCGGGGTCGTGCTATAGTTTGACCTAATGAAATCGCGATTCTGCGCGCTCGGTGCGCTTCTTCTGGGTTGTTTACTGTCTGGTCAAACGGCTTCGCCGCGCGTGGATGGGATCTGGCAGGGGGCGCTGGTGTTCGGCCAGGGGAAGATCCGCGTGGTGATTTACGTGGCGCCGGAAGAGAACGGCAAATACTCGGGCGCGGCGGTGAATCTGGAGAGCGGGTCGGGATCGAGCCTGGACGCGATCGAAGCCAAGAATGACAAGCTGACTTTCGAAATCAAGGCGCAGGATTTCAAGTTCGAAGGGACGCTCACGCCCGCGGGTGACGAGATCAAGGGCAAGTTCACGAGCGGCGAGACCAGGGGCGAAGCGACGCTCACGCGCAGCGGCGGGGCAGAATCGCACGTCGCGGAGCAATACGAAAAGCGCGATTACATGATCCCGATGCGGGACGGCGTTCATCTGCACACGATTGTCTTTTCGCCGAAGATGCGCACCGAGGCGCTGCCCTTTTTGATCGAGCGGTCGCCTTACGGGTGGGGCGAGGCGGCGGTGGACATCAATACCGGGCTGAGCGACCTGGCGCGCGACGGGTACTTCCTGGTGTTCCAGGATATTCGCGGGCGCTACCAATCCGAAGGGCAGTTCGTGCTGCAGCGGCCCGTGAGGACTTCAAAAGACGGGATCGACGAGGGCACCGATACTTACGACACGATCGACTGGCTGCTCAAGAACATTGCGGGCAATAACGGGCGCGCGGGGATTTTCGGGATCTCCTATGGCGGCTGGCTCACCGAGATGGCGTTACTGGAGCCGCATCCGGCGCTGAAGGCGGCCTCCGAGCAGGCTTCGCCCGCGGATATGTTTCTGGGCGACGATTTTCATCACAATGGGGCCTTTCGGCTGAGCTACGGCTTCGAATACGCGGCCATGATGGAGACCGGCAAGACCAACAAGATGTTCCAGTTCAAGCAGTACGACACCTACGATTGGTATTTGAAGCTGGGGCCGCTGCGCGAGGCCAATGCGCGCTATTTCGACGGCCAGCGGCCAACCTGGAACAATTTCATCGCGCACCCCAATTACGACGATTTCTGGAGGGAGCAGGCGGTACAAAAGATCGCAAAGGCCGCGAAGGTGCCGAATCTGAACGTGGGCGGATGGTTCGATCAGGAGGATTTCGCGGGGCCGTGGCGGATTTTCGCGGCGAATGAAACGGCGGGATCAAGCCAGTACAATTACATGGTGGAGGGGCCGTGGAATCACGGCGGATGGTTCTCGGGGCCCGGACGGACGCTAAAATCGCTCGATTTTGGCAGTAATACGGGAGATTATTTCAGAAAAAACATCCAGGCGCGCTGGTTTTCTCATTGGCTGAAGGGGCGCGAGCCGCTGAACCTGGCGCGGATCGAGCTGTTTGAGACGGGCTCGAACGAATGGAAATCGTATCCCGAGTGGCCGCCCGCGGGCGTGGAGCAGCGGCGGCTGTATTTGCGCGCGGGGAGCGAAGCGGGGTTCGATGCGCCGCAGGAAGCGAGCGAGACGTTCGACAGTTTCGTTTCCGATCCGCATCATCCGGTGCCGTACCGGGCGCGGCCGATTCCGGAGACTTACGGCGGATCGCCGGGCTGGTCGACGTGGCATACCGATGATCAGCGCTTCGCCGACGGCCGGCCCGACGTGGCGGTGTGGCAAACGGGGGCGCTCGAATCGGATGTCAGAATCGCGGGCGACGTGGTGGCGGATCTGTTCGCATCGACATCCGGCACGGATTCCGACTGGGTGGTGAAGCTGATCGATGTTTATCCGCCGAGTGTTCCGGAAGACCCGCCGATGGGCGGCTATGAATTGATGATTGCGGCCGATGTGCTGCGCGGGCGGTTCCGCAACGGGTTTGAGAAGCCGGAGCCGGTGACGGCGAACCAGCCGGCGGAGTATCGCATCGATCTGCTGTCGCACGATCATGTGTTCCGCAAGGGGCACCGGATCATGGTGCAGGTGCAGAGCACGTGGTTTCCGATTATCGACCGCAATCCGCAGACCTTCGTGCCGAATATCTTTGAGGCCAAGGAGTCCGATTTTCAGGCCGCGACGCAGCGCGTGTTCCGGACAAAGATGTATCCGTCGGCGGTGATCCTGCCGGTGCTTCCATAGTGTTCGCGGTGCGAACAAGGCACGCAGGAGTGTGTGCGCCACGTTCTATAATGGAGTCACTCGTCATGAAGAAGCTGTATCTCCTCCTGGTGCTTGGTGCGTTCTCGGCTCTGCTTTCGGGGCAATCGAAAAATCAGGCCAAGGCCGCAAAGGCCGCGCCGGTAACGCAAGGGGACACGAATCGCATCACCGTCGACGTTTCGCGCGTCAACATGCTCTACACGGTGTCGGACAAGAAGGGCCGCTTCGTCACCGATCTCACCCAGGACGATTTCGAGGTCTTCGAGAACAAGAAGCCGCAGACCATCGTGGAGTTCGCGGCCGAATCCGATTTGCCGCTGCGCCTGGCGATTCTGATCGACACCAGCAACAGCATTCGCGACCGGTTTCATTTCCAGCAGGAGGCGGCGACAGCGTTCGTCGACAGCACGGTTCGGCCGGAGCACGACAAGGCGATGATCGTGAGTTTCGACACCTCAACCGAGCTGGTGGCGGATCTGACGGGCGATATCGGCGAACTGGAAAGAGGCATCGAGAAACTGCGGCCGGGCGGCGGGACCTCGCTCTATGACGCCATTTTCTTCGCCTGCCGCGACAAACTGATGCAGGACCAGCCGCTCTACAAGTTCCGCCGCGCGATGGTGATTCTGAGCGACGGCGAGGACAACCAGAGCCGCTACACGCGCGATCAGGCGCTCGAAATGGCACAGAAGGCGGACGTGACGGTCTACACCATATCGACCAACATCACGCGCATCGAGACGGACGGCGACAAGGTCCTGCGCTATTTCGCCGAGCAGACGGGCGGCCAGGCATTCTTTCCGTTCCGCGCGTCGGATCTGGATCAATCCTTCGAGAACATCGCGAACGAGCTGCGGCACCAGTACAACATCTTTTATCGCCCCGATCCGCTGAAGCCGGACGGTTTGTATCACACCGTCGAGATCCGGGTGAAGAACCGCAAGGACATGGTCGTGCGGGCGCGCAAGGGTTACTACGCGCCGAAACTCTAGTACAATAGTATTTCTCCCCCGAGACATTTTAGAAGGACTACGTTTTATGGACGAAAAAGAACGCGCACGTACTCTCGGGCTCACGCTCGGCCAGATTGAAAAGCAGTTCGGCAAGGGCTCCATCGTACGGCTGGGGTCGAAGGAAGCGATCGTGCCGGTGGCGGCGATTTCGTCGGGCTCGATCTCGCTCGATTACGCGCTGGGCGTGGGGGGATTTCCGCGCGGGCGCATCATCGAGATTTTCGGGCCGGAGTCGTCGGGGAAAACCACCGTCGCGTTGCAGGTGGTGGCGGAGGCGCAAAAGGCCGGCGGAATGGCGGCGTTCATCGACGTGGAGCACGCGCTGGATCCGCTGTACGCGCGCAAGCTGGGCGTGGACGTGGACAATCTGCTGGTGTCGCAGCCGGATTACGCCGAGCAGGCGCTGGAGATCACGAGCGCGCTGATTATTTCGGGGTCGATCGACGTGCTGGTGGTGGATTCGGTGGCGGCGCTGGTGCCCAAGGCGGAGCTGGACGGCGAGATGGGCGACAGCCACATGGGCGTGCAGGCGCGCCTGATGTCGCAGGCCATGCGCAAGCTCACGGGGAACGTGTCGAAGTCGAATACGTGCCTGATCTTCATTAACCAGATTCGCGAGAAGATCGGGGTGATGTTCGGCAACCCGGAAACCACGTCGGGAGGGCGGGCACTGAAGTTTTATTCGTCGGTGCGGGCGGACATCCGGCGCATCGCGGCCATCAAGGAAGGCGACATCGTCACGGGCAACCGGACCAAGGTGAAGATCGTGAAGAACAAGGTGGCGGCGCCGTTCCGCGAGGCCGAGTTCGACATTATTTACGGCGAAGGGATTTCGCGCGAAGGCGATCTGATTGACCTGGCGGTGGCGCAGAACATTATTGAGAAGAGCGGGTCATGGTACAGCTACGGCGGCGAGCGGATCGGGCAGGGGCGGGAGAATGCGCGGTCGTTTTTGAAAGAGAACACGGACATTCGCGCGAAGATCGACACGGAGCTGCGGAAGGCGCTGGGGCTGGTGCGGAAGGAAGCGGAGGTCGTCAACGGCGCTCCCAGTCCGGTGGAAACGACCAAACCCGCTGCGGCAAGCGCCGCGCGGTCAAGGTAACGCCAGAAGTTACGCCAGGGCGGCTTTGCAGTAGTCGAAGCACTTCTTTACTTCCGCGACCGTGTCCATGCCGGGCTTGCCGTATTCATATTCGATCATGGCGGGGATCGGGTAGCGCTTGGTCTTGAGCACTTCGAGCACGCCCTTGATATTGGTGTCGCCCTGGCCGAACGGCATGTTGGGGCCGTGGTTCTTCTTGCGGTCCTTGATGTGCACCGTGATGATCTTCGCGTGGTGCTCTTCGAGGAAGCTGACCGGATCAAAATTGGCGGCGGTGAAGTGGCCGATGTCGAGATTGATGCCGGTGTATTTCGAGCGGCCGGCGAGGGCCTTGGCCCAATCGTCGGGCGTTGAGAATTCGTTGGGCTTCATGCTGTCGTGATTGTGGTAGCCGACGTAGATCTTGTATTGCTCGGCGTATTTGTCGACGCGGGGCGACATGTCGACGTTGGACGAAGCGGTGATCTTGTTGGTGCCGAGGGCGCGCGCCATAACGAACCCGTTCTCGATCTCCTGGTCCGAGAATTCGTCGCGAAAGCTGTAGTTGAAGGCGTAGATATCGATGCCCGCGTCGTCGAATTTCTTCTTAATGCCGCGAATTTCGTCCATGGGCGGATCGGTGCGGAAGGCTTTGGCCTGGGCGCGATCCCGCGGGACAACTTCGACGTCCCACAGCTCGGCGTAACCCAGGCCGATTTCCTTCATTGCGGCGACGATCATGTCGATGGAAGCGATGGGCCTGCCGAGGTCGCGGAAGCTGTAGGTTTGGGCGCCGAGCTTTACTCCACTTACGGTCGAGTCGATCGCGCCGAGAACGGGAACGGCGAGGGGTGCGAGCGCGAGTTTCGAAAAATCTCTGCGTGTCATGTGAGGGCCTCCGCGATAGCGCCGGCAATCTGTTTGCCATGAAAGCGCCCGTTTTCGATGAAAATCTCGTTGGTATGCATGCCGGCGACGATGACGCCGGCGAGGAAGATGCCCGGGCGGTCGCTCTCGAGCGTCGCGGGATCGATGCGCGGCTTCTGCGACGCCGGATCGAGGCGAATGCCGAGCGATTCCAGGAACTCGAGATCCGGGCGATAGCCGGTCATGGCGAAAACAAAATCGTTGGCGAGCGTTTTGGGGCCTTCGGGCGTTTCGATCTCGACGTATTTGGGATGAATGGCAAGAAGGCGCGAATTGAAGAAGGCCTTCACTTCCCCGCTCTTGATGCGGTTTTCGATGTTGGGCTTGATCCAGTACTTGACGCGGCTGGAGATTCCGGTACCCCGGTGGAGCAGAGTCACGCGCGCGCCGGTCCAGAACAGCTCGAGCGCGGCGATAGCGGCCGAGTTTTTCGCGCCGACGACGAGCACATCGTGATTGTAATAAGGATGCGGCTCCTTGTAATAGTGGATCACTTTGTCGAGCGCTTCGCCGGGGACATTGAGCATGTTGGGAACGTCGTAGTAGCCGGTGGCGAGGACGATTTTGCGGGCATGATACTCGGCCTTGCTGGTGGAGACGCGGAAATCGCCGTCGTCGCCCGAGATGACGAGGACGCGCTCATATTGATGAATGTTGAGGCAGTAATATTCGGCGCAGCGGCGATAGTATTTGAGCGCTTCGGTGCGGCCCGGCTTCTCGTTGAGCGAGGTCATGGGCAGGCCGCCGATTTCGAGCAGCTCCGGGGTGGTGAAGAAGACCATGTGCGTCGGGTAGTTGTAGAGGGAGTTGACGACGCAGCCCTTTTCGATCAGGACGGTGTTGAGGCCGCGCTGCTTGAGCTCGATTCCGCAGGCGAGGCCGGTGGGGCCCGCGCCGACGACGATGACGTCGAAGGATTCCATTTTTAGAAACCCCGAGCATTCACACGAGTGTGAATGCGGCACGCAAGAGTGCGTGCGCCACGTCGCATGCGTGCGCCACGTCGCATGCGTGCGCCACGGGGAGTGCGTGCGCCACGTCGCTTCATAGCATGCTCTCGACGGTTTTGTAGGCCGAATCGAGGGCGCCGGCGAGCGCCGAGGGATCTTTGCCGCCGGCCTCGGCCATATCGGGACGGCCGCCGCCTTTGCCTCCGACGGCCTGGGCGACGGACCCGGCGAGCTTGCCCGCGTGAACTTTGGACGTGAGGTCTTTGGTGACGCCGACGACGATTGCGACATTGGAATCCTGAGACGAGCCCAGAATAACGACGGCGGTCTTCCATTTGACGCGTAATGAATCCACCATGGTCCGCAATTGTTCGCGATCCATACCGGCCACTTGCGCGGACAAGACCTTGGCGCCCTTGATGTCGCGCACAGCGCTTTCGACGCCGGACACTTCGGCGCGCGCGAGCTTTTCCTTCATCTGTTCGATCTGGCGCTCGAGTGTGCGCTTCTCCTCGGCCAGTTTTTCCTGCGCCTCGCGCGAGAGCCGCGCCTCTTCCTGGAGTTTCGCGAGCACGGCTTCGCCGGTGATGGCTTCGATGCGGCGAACGCCGGCCGAGATGCTGGCTTCGTAAGTCACGACGCAGAGGCCGATGTCGCCGGTGCGATGGACGTGCGTGCCGCCGCACAGCTCCTTGCTGAAACCGGGGATGGAGACCACGCGCACGCGGTCGCCATATTTTTCGCCGAAGAGCGCCATGGCGCCGGTGGAGAGCGCCTGGTCGAGCTCCATCACGTCGGTGTGGACCTCGACGTTTTTCAGGATCTCTTCGTTGACCAGCTTCTGGATTTCGGCCAGCTCTTCGGGATCGGTGTGGGCGTAATGGGTGAAATCGAAGCGCAGGCGATTGGGATCGACCACGCTGCCGGCCTGTTTGACGTGCGTGCCGAGCACTTTTCGGAGCGCGGCGTGGAGCAGGTGCGTCGCGGTGTGATTGCGCATGGTGGCGGCACGGCGCGCGCCATCGACGCGAGCGATCAACTCCTCACCTTCGCGGATCGGCGCGGCGAGCTCGACTTTGTGCACGGTTCCGCCGCCGATCTTGCGGGTGTCTTCGACCAGCGCGACGGTGTCGCCGGTGGAAGGCGAGACCAGGACGCCCGCGTCGCCCACCTGGCCGCCGGCTTCGGCGTAGAACGGCGTGGAATTGAAGACCAGCTCTGAGGTGCCGTTGTTGTGGATGACGCGCACAACCTTGACGGGCGATTCGAGCGTTTCGCGGCCAATGAAATCGGTGGGCGGAAGGTTTTTATAGACCTCGGGGATTTGCGCTTTATCGGCGCCCCGCCAACTGGCGCGCGAGAGAGCGCGCTGCTTATCCATCTCGGCATGGAAGCCTGCGGTGTCGATGGTCAGGCCGCGCTCACGAGCCATCTCCTCCTGCTCGTCGAGCGCGAGGCCGAAGGTGTCGTAAAGCTTGAACGAAGCCGTGCCGGGCAACACGCCGCCGGCGGCGGATTTCGCTTCGTCGAGAAAAACCTTTTCGGCCACCTGGAACGTGGTGGCGTAACGGTGCTCTTCGTCCTTGACCACGCGCGCCACGCGCTGGATGCTTTCGAGCATTTCGGGATAACCGGTCTTCATGTGCTCGGCAACGAATCCGGTGAGCTGGTATAAATAAGGCTCCTCGCGGCCGATCATGCGGGCGTTGCGAATGGCGCGGCGCATGATCTTGCGCAGCACGTAGCCGCGGCCTTCGTTCGAGGGCGTGACGCCATCGTGTATCAGGAACGCGGCGGCGCGGCTGTGATCGGCATTGATGCGCAGCGCGACGTCGGTGCGGGGATCGTCGCCATAAGAGACGCCGAACATTTCGGCCGC
>Ga0335074_10007992_pt1 | contig 14689 bp, 9 predicted proteins | sample Lox_Sample_23_FD_206715 | JGI IMG/M metagenome (GOLD analysis project Ga0335074, IMG submission 206715) | Soil microbial communities from Loxahatchee National Wildlife Refuge, Florida, United States - Lox_Sample_2.3 | ecosystem: Environmental > Terrestrial > Soil > Wetlands | place: USA: Florida...
GCTCCTATCTATGTTCCAGGGACCGTCCGCACGTAAGAGCTTCGTTGTCGCCTGCAAGAAATGCTGCCGGGACGTCCCGACCGGTGTTGGCGAATTCCCGTTTCAGTCGATTGTCGTCGAGTGCCCGCTGTGCGGGGAGAAGCGCCGTTATCTGCCATCCGAGGTATTCCTCGGACGGGTCGATCAGCTTGTGAATCGCCAGAAGCGCGCGGGGGCTGTCTGATGTTCGACCCCGACGCACACCTGCCTCGGATCAATCGCGGGATGATCTATCTGGGGGCCTGCCTGATTGCCGGCATCCGGTTGGCCCGGGAGCGGCAGGTGAACGTGAGGGTGGTGCCCACGCGGCAGGCGATCGAAGAGTCAGTGGATCTGGCCCATGAAGTCTACAACCGGGTGTTCCGAAAGGTGCCGGAGAGAGTGAAGGAGATCCACGAATGACCTCACAACCAGGTTCGGGTATATGAGAACCTGGCCGGCAATGTTCGGCTACTCGTACCTAAGCGCAACCATGGGGTCGACTTTCACGGCCCTCGTTGCCGGGACCAGGCTGGCGAGCGCTGACACGGCAACGAGAAAGCTCGTGATACCCGCGAAGGTCCACGGATCGTAGAATCGCACACCATACAGAAAATCACTCGATCCAGGAAACGATAGCGTGCTGTGCAGTACCGCTGAGACTGCGGCACCGCAGGCTAACCCGACAAACATGCCAGCGACAACCGGCTTCAGTCCCCACAGAGCCACACTCCTAAGCACATCACCCGATTGTGCGCCCAAAGCCATCTGGATGCCGATTTCCTTTGTTCTCTGGCTGACGAGATATGCCATCACGCCATAGATGCCTACGCCAGCCAGCGATACGGCCAGCATGGCAAGGATGCCAGCGAATATTGCCATGACCCGGGCCAGTGTTCTTTGCGGATGGACCAGCATCGTCTCCACGTTCCAGACGGAGAGGCCTGTCAACAAGTTCGGATCGAGACTCTTTACTGTCTGCCAGACCGCTGGGAGAGCTGCCTGTTGGTTCGCACCGACGTTCAGAAGGATGGGATAGGTTGTGGCCGGGTCGGGTGCGAGATACACATGGGCTGGATCAATTCGCGTGAGGCTCGTAAAGCGCGCATCCTTGGCCACACCGACAACCTCGAATTCTGTTAGTTTGCCGGTGAAGTGCAGATCCAGCTGAAAATGTTTGCCCAGCGGATCCTGTCCCGGCCAGAACATGCGCGCCGCGGCTTCACTGACCACCGCGACGTGCTCTCCGGTAGCCGACTCCTGCTGGGTGAAATCACGTCCGTGCAATAGCGGGATTCCCAGAGTCTTCAGGTAATTTCGTGAAGCATAGCTGGCCAACGTCCGTCTGTGCGCGACCCCTTGCACTGCACCCGGTGTGTTTACGACGATCGGTGGTGTCCAGGTGCCCATCATCGGTCCGCGGCCATAAGCAACACTCGCCACCTCCGGCACTTCCTCGAGGCGGCTGACCAACCGGTGGAACCGCTCCACCGACGTCTGCGCATTGTCGCCGTAGTCTCCGAGCAGAAGAAATACTTGGCGCGTGTCGAATCCCGGATCAGCGTTTTGTGACTTCATCAGCCCACGGACCAGCAGGCCTGAGCAGGTCAGCAGCAGCATTGACACGGCGACCTGTCCGCCGATCAACAAACTGCGCAGGCGTGAGCGCCGCATGCGGTGGCCAAAAGCCGTGCTTTCGTCGCGCAAGGATGCTGCCATCTCCGGTCTCGTAAATTGCAGGGCCGGTGACAAGCCAAACACAACGCCCGCAATCACCGAGAGCGCGAGCGCATAGGCCATAACGCGCAGGTCCGGATTGAGATTCAAGCTGAAGGTGAAATCGCCGCCTAGCTGCGTTGTAAGAATGTGGGCTACCGCGATCCGCAACAACTTGCTTGCCACTGCAGAGACTGCCATCCCGGCGGCCCCTCCGGCAAGCGAGAGCAGGATGCTTTCCGTCATCAATTGCCGAATCACCCGCGCGCGACTCGCTCCCAGCGCCAAGCGCACGCTGATCTCCCTTTGCCGTACCGCACCGCGAGCCAGCAGCATGTTGGCGACGTTCGCGCAAGCGACAAACAAAACCATGGCCACAATCAACATCAACGCTGCAACTCCCGCCTCGAATCGAGGATCATTCGTGTTCCCGAAGTAGGCCGTGTGCTGCAGCGTAACGGTTCGCGTAGGCTCGTGCGTGATGTAAGTCGTAGAGAATTGGAGGATCAGTGCAGCCGTTTCGGCTTCGGCTCCCTTCAATGCAACCTCGGGCTTGAGGTGGCCAAGAACCTGGAAGCGGTAGTCCGCGGGTTTGCGGAGCCAGTCCTGACCGGCGACAAGTTGAGCCTGCATCGATACAGGAGCCCAGAAATCCGGCACGTGAGGCAGCAGTGCCGTTCCGGTAAACTCCTGTGGGGCGACGCCGATGACCGTATACGGCGCCCCGTTGAGCTTCAGCGTGTCACCCAGAATCCGCGCATTACCGTTAAACTCGCGTTGCCAGAAGGCATAGCTTAGAACGATCACAGGGTTAGCTCCTGGCACCCGGTCTTCATCCAGGCCGAAGGTTCGACCGATCTTGGCGCCGACTTCGAAGCTTCGAAAGTAATTGCCTGAGACCAACTGTCCTTCCAATGAAGTGGGCTGCGTTCCTTCCTTGTCGCCAGGCAATATGGCCTGGACCTTTATCGGCCAACTCGTCGCTACGAGATCCGAAAAGGCATTCTGATGATCGCGGCAGTAGAGATATTCAGGCCAGGAAAACCCATATTGCATGTCGCCGAGCCACCCATTAACGAACCATCGTTCCAGTCGCACCACACGTCCCGGATCGGAAACCGGCAATGGCTTCAGCGCAACCGCATCGTAAGCGGTGAAAAGGGTAGCGTTGACGCCGATACCTGCCGCCAACGTGATAACAGCGACCAGCGTGAATCCGGGATTGCGGCCGAATGCGCGGCATGCGTAGCGCAGGTCCTGACGCGTCTGCTCGAGCCAGTTAATCGACCGCTGATCCCTGTGTGCCTGCTTGGCCTGTTCCACTCCGCCTAACGTTCGATGTGCTGCCAGACGCGCCTCATCATGCGACATTCCCCGCCGCTCGTAGTCTTCTTCAAGGAGCGCCAGGTGCGTCGCAATTTCCCGCTCCAACTCATCGTCGGCTCGCTTGAATCTCCAGACATTCCGAATCTTTGCGATGGTCCGCATCAGTAAGGCGCGCATCAAGATCCCTCCGCCAGCAGCTTGTCCACCACACCGGCGATCTGTCGCCACCGCTGTGTTTCGTCTTCGAGCGCCTTGAGCCCGGCTTTTGTCACTTCGTAATATTTGGCCTCGCGGTTGCTCTCGGTCTTTCCCCAAGCCCCTTTGATCCAGCCGTTCTGTTCCAAACGGACAAGAGCGGGATAAAGCGTGCCTTGATTGACTCTGAGTAACTCGTCCGAAACCTGCTCCAGCCGGGCAGCAATGGCATATGCGTGCCGCGGGCCAAGCGTGGCCAGCGTACGAAGAATCATGAGATCGAGGGTGCCTTGCAAGATCGGGATCGGGGGCTTCTTCACTAGACCTCCAAGTGGGGAAATCTCATGATGCGCCCAACATCACTTGGATGTCAAGTGAACAAGTGACGGCATTTCTATATTTCGTTCATCGCGGCTATGGTGCTGCATTCTTCACGAGTCTCATTTTCGATCTATGTCTTTGAAAAGGAATCCCACCTCGATGAAACCTTCAGAACTTTACGAGGCGCTTCATGCGCTGATCAGCGAACGTGTACCCCTGCACGTCTGGGGCGCCTGTGGCGTCGGCAAGTCACAGATTGTTGCCCAGGTCGCCGCCGACCGAAAGTGCGATTTTCTCGACATCCGAGCTGTGCAGCTCGATCCTGTCGATCTGCGCGGCCTTCCACGGATCTCCGCCGATCGCGCGGAGTGGGTGCCGCCAAAATTCCTCCCGGTCGACGGAGATGGCATCTTGTTCCTTGACGAACTGACTGCGGCGCCGCAGATGACCCAGGCCGGCTGCTATCAGTTGGTCCTTGACCGCAAGCTGGGCGAGTATCGGCTACCGGACGGCTGGGTGGTGATCGCCGCCGGCAATCCAGCTTCAGAACGTGGCGTCCATTTTTCGATGCCCAGGCCGCTGCGGAACCGCTTCGTCCACCTCGACCTTGAACCGGATTTCATGGACTGGTGCAAGTGGGCCGTAAAGGCTGGAATTCGTCCGGAGATCATCGCGTTTCTTCGATTCAAGCCTGCGCTTCTCCATGACCCGGACGCGACGTCCGATGTGAATGCCTGGCCGACTCCGAGGTCGTGGGAGATGGCCTCGAACGTCCTGGGCGGTTTTGCGCGCCGCCAGCAGAGCGGCTTCTTTGCCGGCACTACGGAGATCGAGGCGCAGCTGCTCGAGGGAACGATTGGAGAGGCGGCAACGACGGAGTTGGTCGCCTTCCTGCGCCTCTTCCGGCAACTGCCGTCAATCGACGAAATCCTCCTCAATCCCGATGCGGCGCCGCTGCCTGACGAGCCCTCGGCGCGGATTGCCATTGCCACGGCTCTCGGACGGGCACTGACCGACCATTCAATCCCGAGGGGAATCCGGTATCTCGACCGGATGCCGACCGAGATGCGGGTGCTCGCCATGCGCGACGCCGCGGCCCGCGATCGGGCCATTACTCACACGCCGGAATTCGTCCGCTTCGGCGTAGAACATGCGGAGGTCCTGCGATGATTACCGAACGCGCCATGCTGGCCGCGGTCCACATCAGCATCTGGACTGCGATCAAACACGACCGGAAGGTCAGCCGCGAGGTTGCCGAGCAGCACGGAGCCTATGCCGGCGCCGGCCGCTACAACAAGCAACTGCTCCGGGAAGCGGAGCGGCTGGAAGCGCTGCGCTCGCTCTCCGGGCAGATCCGCCAATACTTCTACAAAATCACTTTGCCCTGGTCCGACGAGGGTTATCGCCTGCTGCCGGCGCACTTCTACTTCGAACTGACCACCAAGATGCGGGAGTTCGAGCAGGCCTTCGGGCAGCAGGTGGAGGAGTTCCTGGCCGTCTACCCCAGCTACATCGAACAGGTCCGGCCGGAACTGAACGGCCTCTTCCGGGAAGAAGATTATCCATCGACGGACAAGCTGCGGAACAAGTTTGGGGTCAAGCTCGAAGTCCTGCCCATCCCGAGCGGCAAAGACTTCCGGGTGACGCTGTCCGAGGAAGAACAGGCGCGGGTGGCGCGAGAGATCGATGAGAACGTCCGCCAGTCGCTGCAGAAGGGGACCGAGGACCTGTGGACGCGGCTGAAGGGTGTCGTTGCGCATATGGTCGAGCGCCTCAATGAACCGGAGTCGCGCTTCCATGCTTCGCTGGTAACGAACGTCGGCGAGTTGGTCGAACTGCTGCCACGTCTCAATGTGAATCAGGACGAAGAACTCAACCGGTTCGCCGGGGAAATCCGGGATCGGCTCTGCGGATTCACGGCCCGGGATCTCAAGAAGAACGAGATCCTGCGTGCGGCGACGGCGAACGATGCCGCGCAGATTCTCACGGAGATGGACGCGGTTCTGCGAGAACGCGGGCAACTTGCAGAGAGTGAGTCCGCACAGATTCCTGCGAGCGCCGACGACATCTTTGCGCACATGGCGGCGTACATGGAGGCTCCGGCGTGATGAACCACCAGATCCCAAGCGAGGTCCGCATTCAGAAGGCGCGGACTACGCTTCTTCTCGACCATCCGTTTTTCGGCACTCTGCTCTTCAGGCTCGGCGGTAAGGCGTCGCGGTCCATCGCGACAATGGCTACGGACGGCGTGTCGCTCTTCTATAACCCAGAATTTGTGGACACGCTGAATGCCGCAGAGCTGGCCGGCGTTCTCGCCCATGAGGTCATGCACCCGGCCCTGCAACACCATACCCGCCGCGACGACCGAAACCCGGCGCGGTGGAACATGGCCTGCGATTATGCCATCAATCCGATGCTGCTCGACGCCGGCCTGACGCTCCCCAGGGACGTACTTATTGACAATCGATTCCGCGGGATGAGCGCGGAGCGGATCTACAACCTGATCGAGGAGGACGAAAAGCAGGAGGGCTCCTCAGGCCCGTCTGAGAGCCAGCCGGGAAATGGTTCAGGCGGATCGGAGGATGGTTCTCTTCAGACCGATGGGGCCGGACGCGAGGCTCAGGCTCCCACGACCCCGGGTGGTGTCGGCCAAGTCCTGGACGCGCCGGAACTGGAAGAAGAATCGGGCCCTTCAATTGCGGAGCAGGAACGCGAATGGCAGATCGCCGTCGAACAGGCGGAGACCGTGGCAAAAGTCGCCGGGAAGCTCCCCGGAGGTGCCGTACGGGCCAAGGAAGCTTCGCAGGCTGCCAGAGTGGACTGGCGTGAGCTGCTGCGCCGAGCCTGGTCCAATACGATCCCTGCCGACTACAGCTGGACGCGCCCCAACCGGCGCCACGTCTGGGCCGAGCTGTATCTGCCGGGAGTGACATCGGAAGGAGTTGGAGAGATCGCGATCGCTGTTGACTGCTCTGGGTCGGTCAGCGGCCGGCAACTGGGGCTGTTCGAGGCGGAGATCCGGTCAATCCTGGATGGACAGCAGCCCCGGCTCGTCCATGTGCTCTACTTCGATGCCGCTGTCCAGAAGGTCGAGACGTATCAGTCGGGGCAGCTGGTTTCTCTCTCTACCGTTGGGGGAGGTGGAACCGATTTCCGACCGTGCTTTGGCTGGCTCCAGGAACATGGCGTCGTACCACAGACGCTGGTATTCCTCACCGATTTGTGCGGCACGTTCCCGAGCGATGTGCCGCCGTATCCGGTGATCTGGGCTTCAACCGAGGCCCGGAAAGCGCCCTTTGGGCAGGTCGTTGCGATGGAGGCTGCATGAACCCGACCAGGGACCGCGGAAAGGTAAAGCCGTCAGGAGAGCCGGTCGCTTGAACCCCCGTCAGCTTCCTTTCCCTGATTAACCCATCAAATCAGCTCGAAGCAGCGCCGTAGTGTGCCAGGAGTGTACCGTCTTGCTGGCTAAAATGCTCACCACATATGCGAACCTGTTTACAAACCGGATTTGAGTTAGGTCGCAGTACACGGGAGTCTCAAAATGTCACTTGAACTACAGACCTCCTGAAATGCGCAGAGGCGACAGCAAAGAAACTCGTCCACCGGAGCAATTTCACAGAAGGCATCATTATTGCGGCCGCTTCGGGGACCACAGCGTTCTATGTTTTGATCAGTGATCAAGACGTACTTCGAGCCGGCAACATCTTCATGGCAACAATGGTGCGGCTTTCCGTTTGTGAAAAAAGCGCGAGGAGTTGCAATGGAAGGGTTGATCAAAGGAGTTTCACGAGCTTGGCACTGTCTCTCTCTGGCCTGACCAAACTCGTGAAATGGGCAGATAATCTCTTCTGGGGCAGCCAACAAAAAGTGCGTCGCCTGTCCCGTGACAATCCAGAAATGACCCTCACGGCCGGGAAGTTCTTCGACTCCGTGCATTCCTTCAAAGGCGTCATCTGCATAGTGATCAAGTAGTGATGCAGGTTGCAGCGCCCGCCCAAGCCAATGTTGCACGCGCTCAAGAAGCCGCTCAGCATCAGCCCGCACCGCCTCCAAGTGTTCGACCAGATCTTCGTATCGATAGGGAAGAAAGTGCATTGCTCCTGAATCGATTACTCCGTGTCCAATCTTGAACCATGATCCGGTGTCTGAGCGCAGAACGATGGTGGGCATTACTGTGATCGTTGGGACCAGGTGTCCCACGGTCTCTGAAGTCGCATAACGCAATCGAAGTCCATGAAGAAGACTAACAACGCGCCCAGGGTCGATCGCACCGCGGATCGCGCCCGGAGGAATCTCTTTTGCATCCCGCGACAACTGTCGCTGATCAAGCAATTCAAATACGCGATTATAGCGTTCGATGATCTCATCCGAACTTGTAAACACATGGATGAAGTTAGGATTTGGCGTCCCACCATCATGGAACGCGTCCTCGGGGCGTTCAAAAATAACAAGCCAATCACCATCGGTGATGGCGGTGCGTATTGGATACCGTCCCACGCGAAGAAAAACCGACTGTACATAATTCCTGAGAGACGGCAACCACTCATCCCATGCAGCAGGCGCAGTCTGCGGCTGCGCCAGCCACCCGGACATCAGCCCTGACGCCGTTTGCATTGAACCATTCGCCGGAATTGGGAACTCACTTGGACGCTTGGCCTCAACTACAAGAAGCGGCTCGTCAACCTGGTGCTCATAACCCAGATAGTCCATATACCGACGAGCTCCAGTGATTGGATCGACCTGCGCCTCGGGAACCATATTCTCGATCTCGTTGGGAGCGGAAGGTACTATGACCCACCGAAGCGCCGAAAGCATTTCGTCAATCACGTACGTTCGGTTGTGCGCTTCCAATACCTGTTCCAATTGCGGGTTCTGGCGGGCAGGAGTGGCATATTTCGCTCGCAGCTCCCCGATCTGCGGTTCAAAACGCCGGTCATACGTCGCTCTGATATTCCGGAAGGCAGTCCGGAAATCATTGGCAGTCAGCCCTCTACCGTTGCTCACCGGAAGATCTCCTCTAGCCGGTAACTGAGGCGACGAGCGGAAGGCCAGCCTGCTTCAACGAATGTTTCAAGAATGTCGATCAACTCCTCTCGGCTCTGTCGATCATTCTGCAATTCCATTCGATATTCAGCGATATAGCTCTCGGTGACCTTCACCAATAGATCGACTGCCAGCGATTCGTATTGGTAACCCCATGACTTCGCGGACCGGACGACTGCGGCAATGGCGTGGAAAACATCAATCGGCTCAAAGGAGATAAAACTTTGCAGCGTCTCAACCAAATGATGCGCGGCTGATGGAATCGCGACGTCAGAAAGCAGACGGATTGCGTATTGAGATTCCTTCCAAAAGGTGCGTCTCGACTCGTCGTCCAACTTCTTTTGAGAGTTGGTTCCATCGTAAGCGCCCGACGAGAAATAGATTTGATTGCTGATGTAATCGACAAGTCGTCCGAGTTCTTGGAAATCGTTTTGCCAGCTCTCGTCGCGGTCCTCGACGTTAATTCCATGAATCAAATGATTCATCCGAGCTTTGAGTGACGCGACGATCGTCTCTATTACGCCGAAAGCTCGTTGACGAACCGCCGAGTCGCTCTCTTTCGGAACATCGGAGGAAAATGATAAGGCCTCTCGTATATCTCTGAGACACTGTCCGGCATAGAGAGGTCGAAAGGATTCTCCCTCCAACCGAGGCCGGACCAGAGCAAAAGCTGCGAGGTCATTTTGCCAGATATAAAGACCTGTCGCGATCCTATGGCCCCATTCGAAGGCGTCTCCTCCGTCGTTCGCAAGATCAGTCCGGCTCAATAGTTTCCGGATGAGCTCAACAACCTCAACTTTGTAACGGCCAGCCAATGGATGAACCACGGAATAGAGAGCGCCAGAAAGTACACCGACCCGAGGTTCGTCGAGCACAAACGCCGTGAGAATTGACCACAGCGCATCAATATTCTTGTCATAGAGGGGCAACAGTCGAATTGCAATCTGGAACCGCACCGAAGGTACAAGATCCTTGAGACCGCGACGCACCTGCGCCAACAAGGCCTCATCTACACAAGATCCATGCGAAATCAGAGTACCTATACCTTCGGCTGCCTCGATGCGTTGAATGGGGGCGCCCCATCCGCTTGTACTCTTATCCCATTGCGCATCATTTTCAGGATGGTGTTCAGGCTCAGGACTATCTAAGCCGGAAAACAAGATCTTCCGAATGGTCATTCCCCGAGGGCTTGAACAGTCAAAAGACTTCAGCTTTGCAACCGTGGCACACGCAGCTAAGAGCTGAGCCTCCACCGAATTCAAGACATCTTTATGCACATCGCCTGTTGGTCCAAGCAAAATCCCTCGAACTTCGTCGATGTCCGCTTCAATGCCCAAGACATCTGATTCCTTCGGTGTCCCATTGGTGAATTTGCTCGCAAACTCCCATAGGCGATTGCCCTTCTCTCGAAGCGATGCGTTAGGCTCGTCGTCAATTGGGACGCCGCTCTCGCGCAGCCTGTCTTCCTCGGAATATTGCCTGACGCCGCCGTGCGACCTGTAAGGGGGCGGGTTTCCGGGAGGTCCACCATCCGCGGACATTGCCTCTATTCGACTGAGTGATTCCGGTAAAACAAGCAGATCAGCAGGAATACAGCCGAGGAGCTTGTCTCGAACGTGCGCCATCGCTTCGAGCCGATCTCCCTCCTCTCCTTCGATCAATCCCAAGATTGCCCGTTCGATATTCGTGCGTGCGGCTTCATCGAGTCCCACGTAGTTCGTCTGAAGAGCGTCTCCGATCAATGACGAGAGGTCGAATGACCAGAGAGCCGTCGCACTTGAAAACAACGGATATACGACAGCAGCAAGTGCAGGACCGGTGTTCTTTGCAACGATTAGGAGTTTTCGAAGGAAGTAAGCGTATTGAGCATCGCGCAGAAACTCCTCAACGGCATGTTGGGCCAGTTCTCTTGTCGATGCGGATTTAGTAAGCTCTTCGAGTTTTCGAAAATACATATCCGCAATGTTCTGGGCTTCACCGCGAACCCCGGAACTGTCCCAAATTGCTGAATAGTCCACCGAAACAGTGCGCTCTCTTCCATCCATCATGTAGGAAATTACGTTTTCGGCACTCCGCGACACGTGTTCGGACTCGATCACATTCTCAGCTGCAGCCATGATGACGGGCTTACATAGGTCGAAATGATCTTCAACGAATCTTGGGAAGTGCTGCGCCAACTGCCAGTGGGCCTGGTGGTAGTCCTGACGTCGGTTAGAAGTCATCGCCAGGATGCGGCTACCTCCCATCGAGGTTGTCTCTTCAGAGCGTTCGCTATATCCAAAAAATGCCGTATAGATATCGGCAGCCAACTGCGGGTCCACATCGAAAAGTAGAGGGATCTTCCGTGCTATCCAGTGGCCTTGCTGGGCTCCATGTTGCTGAATCTCTTCGGGAGTTATGAGCTTCCGCAATGCAATGGCGGACCCCTCTGGATCGGCTCGAAATAGATCCATGACGTTCGATATGCAACGCCCCACGATCCAACCCTCGCGTCGCTGCCCCGATGCGAACCGATCTAGCAGGTATACAGCGGCTCGATTCAAAGAGCGTCGGCCAGCCAAGGTGTTAGGTACTCCGTTGTGGGCGCGTTCCAAAATATGATCAATCAGGGATTGGCAGACTGCTGCGATTTGAATCGAAGGATTCGCGTGAGTTAACTCCAAGCAAAACTTTGACCAGAGTTCAAGACCAGATGTGGGGACTCCGGCGAGAACAGCACCAACAACGTGAACGACCCATTGTTCGGCAATCCGTTTCGCTATCAGGTCAGACGAACCTAGTGCTGCTATTAGCGGTGCGAGCTCACCTTCCTCCTTTGCCAATTCCGGGATTACCGCTGGCCCGATGATCTTTGCTATAGCCGGCACAGCGTCGCGCGAGCTAAACAGGGTTAAATCTGTCCAGAACGCATCGCGGCTCCGAAGCCACGCCTCTTTGAAGAAAAGATCGATACTCGGCCTTAAGAAGAGAGACAAATCGCGTTCGGTAGCGATTGCTTCCAAAAAACTGTCGAAATCAGAACCGAGAACCAACCGACTGACGGCGTAGTCAAACAGCAAGTGGTGGGAAAAACCAATGATGTTTCGTCCATGTAGATTCGCCACCTGCTCGACAATTACGTTGTCAGAACATAGAGAAGAAAACTGGATTTCTTTCGTCGTGTTCAAAATGTGGCTTTTCGCAATCGTTAGCTTGCGCTCCTGAACGAGGGCATTGACGATTTCGGTGAGCACGGCTTCACGGGTATTGCCTTCTGCTGCGGATCGAATGACGCGATTGAGCCAGTATTTCTCAAGGAGTCCCACCTGTGTTTCAATCCCGCGAAAATCTGTTCTCTCCCCGCTTTCGGACAACATCTCAGCCACGAGCCTCAGATTGAATGGAATGTCCAACAATTCAAGTAGCGCTTGCGTGGCAGTATTAAACACTGCATCCAGCTCTAACGCCTGCGAACGAATGTCATGGAGTTCCTGTTGAGAGAAACGAGGAACTTTAACGTGTCGGACGAGAAATGTATTGTCTTGGTACTCGTCGGGTCCAGGCTCCCCAAGGCCGCGTCGGAAGAGTCGTTGTAATTCCTGACTGTAGCGAAGATCGAAAACGCGGATGGACGCGACCGCTCGCCACCGACTTCCAGTAGTATTGACCACTCGGCTTATCAGTTCTCGCAGCACCTGCAAAGCGCCAGAACCACGTGCGGCGTCCAGAGCATCAATGATCAGCAGGCCTGGCCGATCACCACTCCAATTCTCAAGTACCTCTGACAAGTCATGGTCGAGCCCGAGCTCCGCTCTCAACGACTCGTCAAGACGATCGGCCGCCAAAAACACTACATCCTGATTGTCGCGATGCAGGGCGGTCGCCAATTCATGGAGCACGCCCGACTTTCCGGCACCCGGATCTCCGATAACGACGAGCGACTGCTGTTCGGCCTCTCCACGTAAATACTTCGTAACCGGTCTTTGAATTCTGATTTCTCGCCCGTGGACAACGAGAGTAGCGAGGTGATTCAGCGAGTCCACAGTGAGCTGGGTGTACTTGCGCAATGCATTGATGTCTTCGCGATAGCTGGGCGTCGATGCAAGAGCAAACTTGGCACGCTGTAGTTCTCGTCGAAGCTCTTCACGGGTAACGAACATCCGAGACTCACTGGCGTTCCCCATCAATTGTGTCAGCACAGCCCAACACTGCCTCCCGTCGTCCCCAGCAGCAAGCACACTCTGTTTCAAGAACGATTCGGCATTCTGTTCCGCAGGCTCTCCTGGATTTACGTCGAGAACTCCAATCTTAAACAACGAAAGTAACCGCACGACCTCGTCATCTTCCGGCTGCACCCCTAAGATCGCTTTCCATGCGTCCCTTAGAACCGCAAGAAAGTTTTCGAATGCGTCCTTTTCGGCGTCATTTTGAGGAATCGCAGCAAGATCCTCTGGCCTTGATTCTGGATGAAGCCGCGAGAGGCAAGCAGACAAGTGCTGTGTCAGTCTTGCCGGGGAATCAGAGGAGGTGATCAGAAACAAACGATCCCGTCGGGCATCTAGCGGTCTCCGCCATGGGAATTTGCCGCCAGAAGTACCTTGCAACGAAGTCAGATACTGCTCGATGAGATGGGAAACGACCGGCTTCATTCGAGCGGTCCCGAACTCTATTGCACGCTTGACCTCAACAAAAACGAGACCCTCATCTTCAAGGGTTAAGAGGATATCGGCGAGGGGCTCACCGGTCTCGCAACGAAGGGACTTCAGCAGAGAGGTCGATAGTCCTGGCAGCGCCACACGTTCAGCCAAGCAACATGCCGCGAAGTAAGCGGCGACTCGGTTCTGGTAGTTAATCCCTCGCTGGGTAGCGTACCCTCCAGCCGGTCTCGATTTGTCCTGATTCTCTATCACTTCGGCTCCGTTTATTCACCAGCATTAAGACCCTGCCTGATTAGCCTCAATTGTTTCGCGAGGGACCAGAATCTTTTCGCGGTAGCCTGCCCAGCGCCAAGGCTTGGACTTGAGATAGTCGGCCAGGTTGCTTACCCTCATGGCCGGCCCCAAGACCATTCCCCATACGATGAGCCCTTTTCCGAATTGTGCGCCGTACATGAAGAAATCATCCGTGTCTTTGTACCCGCTCTTGTATCCGAACCTCTCACCGTAGTTCTTTACGTTTGTTCTGCCACCGATCGTTTCGTCCGGCAATAGCTCGCCCAGGTACTTCGTCAGCGTGCGGTCACTGCCCTGAATCTGGTAATGCTCGCTTAAATATGGATGAGCCTGTGTAAGTGGCTTGCCAGTTTCGCGATAGTACAAAGCATGAGTGAGCTTCCTCTGTAAGGTCTCCATCGTCTGCGAGAATGCAATAGGACGCTGCACGGAGACAGCGACTGGGCTCGGCGTGATGATCGAGCCAACCTGATGTATAGGTACGGACGTTGAAGAATCCGGCAGTGCATCCGGGTAGTTCCGTGCGATGGCATCGCGTAGCTTGGTCATTTTCGCAGCATCTTGCGGCGTCCGGTTCGATTCGTTGAAATCGAGCAGTTGCGTGTAGAACCCGGCAAGCTGGTCATCTCTCTTAGAGCCTTGATTACAGGTTTCGCAGGCTGGGAACTCAAATTCTTCGGGCCAATAGCCATCAGGAAAACATGCTTTCGGTGGAATGTGATCTATCGTTGTGGATGGCTCCGTGCCCCCACAAAAACAACAGTAGGGATGGGCTAAAAGAAACCGTTTCTTCTTTCCGAGCTTCTTCTTTGCTGTCTCCATTCCTATGTACCCCGAGTTGCCTGCTGATTGGGCAGCTCTGCAGCCCTGATTGTTCGGATCGTGTTCTCACTTAAGGATATTCCCTCGGAAGGAGAGAAGTCTCCTCGATGTCTGCGGCCCTGCGCCTGTGACGGACGAGGGCAACCTGGTGTGGGGGCAGAAGAGCCATGGAGTATGTTTATCAGAATGCTGATCCGGCATCAGCAAACTCGAAATGCGTTTTGGGGACCAATCGAAATTAGGTTCAAGCACTTGCCTGGTTGTCGTCTTGCACGGTGGGCCGCGGAATGTGCCGTGCGTTTAGCGCGTTGCGA
>Ga0335074_10007995_pt1 | contig 14688 bp, 12 predicted proteins | sample Lox_Sample_23_FD_206715 | JGI IMG/M metagenome (GOLD analysis project Ga0335074, IMG submission 206715) | Soil microbial communities from Loxahatchee National Wildlife Refuge, Florida, United States - Lox_Sample_2.3 | ecosystem: Environmental > Terrestrial > Soil > Wetlands | place: USA...
TGGATCGTCCACGCGCCCCAGTCTCCATCCGTAGTCATGGTCCTCCATCGGCCAGAACACCGTCGCTCCCGCCGCAACTGCGCGCTCAAACACCGCGTCCGGATCATCCACTGTCAACACCAGCCGCACCGTGCTGCCCTTGAGCGTCTCCGGACTCGGATTCTGGTGCTCAGGCGACTCATCCGCCAGCCAGAACGTCTCCCCGTCGATCTTCATCCGGGCAATCGTCGAACCTGTTTCCGGCGGAATCAGAAACACCACCTCCGCCCCAAACGCGGCTTCGTAGAAGGCGATGGCGTCGGTGCCGTTGCTGACGTTGAGAAAGGGTTCAAGTTGCATAGCAACAGAGTATACGGAGAATAGCGCCTACGCCCCCGCCTTCGCCTTCTTGATTTCCTCTGTCACCGCAGGAACCAGGTCAAACAGGTTCCCCACCAGACCCACATCGGCAATCTCAAAGATCGGGGCCTCGGGGTCCTTGTTGATGGCCACAATCGTCTTCGATCCCTTCATTCCGACGATGTGCTGAATCGCTCCGCTGATGCCTAGCGCAAAGTAAAGCTTTGGCGCAACCGTCTGGCCCGAGCTGCCGATCTGCCGTTCCAATGGAAGCCAGCCGTTGTCGCAGATCGGCCGCGACGCAGCCACTTCACCGCCCAGCGTCTTCGCCAGCTCTTCCGCGAGCGCCAGATTCTTCTGCTCCTTGATGCCGCGCCCCACCGCCACAATCACGTCCGCCTGCGACAGATCCACCGCCTGCTTCGCTTCCTGGAACACCTCATGCGGCGTCACCCGCGGCGCACTCGCAACCTTCGCTGCGACCGTTTCTGCCGGCGCCGAGCCCGCCTCGGCGGCGTCGCCTCGGAAAGCCCCGATCTGCAGCGTCGCCAGCCACGGCCCGTCTCCGGCAAACGACACATCTGCAGCAAACTTCCCCTGGAACATCTGCCGCGTAAAGAGCAGCTTGCCATCCTCGTACTTGTAACCGATGGAGTCCGAGATCAGCGTCCGGTCCAGCGCCAGCGCCAGCCTCGGCGCAAAATCGCGCACCTGATAGGTGTGCGGAAACAGCACCAGAGCCGGCTGCTTGTCTGCGATGAACGCATGCAGCGCCTGCACATATGTGTCCGACGTATACACCGCCAGAGCATCACCCTCCAGCGCGTAGACCTTGGCTACGGCCCTCTGCGCCAGCTCGCCCGCAAGAGCGGCCACACCGCTCCCTGGCAGGACAACTTCCACCTGCCATCCGGTCTGTTTTGCAATGGACTGTGCAGCGGCGATGGTTTCAAACGAGACGCGATTCAGCTTGCCTTCGCGCTGCTCGGCAACAACAAGGATGGTTCCAGACATGCGACCTCAATAGCTCGAGCGGGGCCACGTGTCCCGCCGGTAATCCTGCTTGATTTTCTTAATCCAGAAACTCGAGATTGCCGCGCTTCAGATAGCTTCCATAGAAGTAGAAGATGACAGCAAGCACGGCGGTAAGGACATCCAGATAGAGCATGGGATGAACCCAGCCGGGCGAGTAGGTGGCGTCCTGTCCGGACCATAAGGTGATCAGAATGGCGAAGAAGGCAAACTGGCCTCCGATGACCTGGCAGGTAAGTCCCCAGTGGCGGCGATTGTCCAATGCCGTGACTTGGTCAGGCGTAAGATTACGCTCTTCTTCGGGGATGCTGAGATTGGCCATGATGCGGACTTCTCCTTTGAAAATTTCGCGTCGGTCGGCGGGGCTTGTCCCCACCCGGCTATCCATTAAATCACGCGCGCCTGATTTTTGAGATATTCAATCAGCTTCTTTGCGGCCTCCGCCGGCGCAGCCTGAATCATTTCGGTCTTCTTCTGCTTTTGCGGCACGTAAAGCCGCTCGATCTGCTGCTGGTTCTTGCTCAGGTGCGGCTCAACATCCGCCCACTCCACCTTCCGCACCGGCTTGTTCTTCGCCTGCTTAATCCCGATCAGCGTCGCATACCGCAACTTGTTAATGCCGCTCTGAATGGTCAGTACCGCCGGCATGGGCATGTCGATGTACTGGTACTGTCCTGCCTCGAGCTCGCGCTTCAGGCGCAGCCCGTCGCCGGCCTTTTCTATCCCGATAATGATTGTCGCGTGCGGAGTCCCCAGTATCTCCGCGAGCAACACCCCTGTCTGCGCGCAACCGTAGTCGTCCGACTGCAACCCGGTCACAATCAGGTCAAAGTTTTCCTCCCGCACGGCTGCGGCGATGGCCCGGGCCGTATTTGCCGAGTCAAGCCGCGTAAACCGCTCATCTTCCAGGTGGATAGCCCGATCTGCTCCCTTAGCTAGCGCCTCGCGCAGCACCTGTGACGCTCGCGCTGGTCCGGCCGTCAGAACCACCACCTCGCCCTGATGCTTCTCCTTCTGCCGCAGCGCCTCTTCCAAAGCATAGGCGTCTGGCTCATTTACTTCATAAGAAACGTCTTCCCATATCCACTTGCCGTCTTCGGCCAGCTTCAGAGGAGCATCCTTTTGCGGGACTTGCTTGATGCAGACAAGTATTTTCATAGGCAAACGCGCCAGTATATCTGAAAATCCTGGATCCGGGGCCCGCCGCGCCATTGGTGACTACGGGGAGGATCCAAAAGTGTCCAAAAAAAATAACTAAAGTGTTCTTGATTTTTGTACCTGTATGAGGCATTTCAGGCTAAACTGATCGGAACTGAATCACTTCCCATAGGTTTGATTGCGTTGTAGCTGAAATCAGGGAGTTAGAGGCTTTATGCCAGTAATTCGGGTGTGTCAGCGGTGCAGTGCAAAGAACCGCGTGCCGGGGTCGCATCTCGCGGACGTGGGGTATTGTGGTGCGTGCAAGACCATGCTGGCTCCCCAGCAGGAACCCGTCGAAGTGGATACAGAAACTTTCGACGAGATCATAAAAACAGCGCGGGTTCCGGTATTGGTGGACTTCTGGGCCGAGTGGTGCAGGCCTTGCATGATGTCGGCTCCAGCAGTGGCTCGCTTGGCCGTTGAGATGGCTGGCGACACACTCGTCATCAAAGTGGATACAGAACGCTACCCCGAGCTTGCAAATCGCTACTTCGTGCGTGGGATTCCTCACTTCATGGTGTTTGTGGGCGGCAGACCCGTCGAGCAGCATACCGGCATGGCGAGCTTTGAACAGCTTCAGGAATGGATCCAGGGAGCAAAGGAAAAGGCGGCCGAGCGTCTGCGGCAGCTGCGGGATCAAAAGCGCGTCGGTTAAGGGTCTTTTCGCACAGCTTCCTCGTCACAACCCCTAGTATGCGTCTGTTTGGCGCGGCAATTCCTACTGTAAGGGAGGAATGAGTGCGTGCACTGGGGTGCCTCTGGGGAGCTGCTCTACTTCTTCTTCTATCCTCAACCGCTGCTTCCGCTCAGCTAGGGCATCCGGACAGCAGCCAATCCCGGCCGAGCAGTATTCATCTCGATATAGTTGTCACGGGGCGCGACGGCGTCCCCGTCGCGGGACTCCAGAAATCAGACTTCACCGTGCTCGACAACGGCGTCGCCCAGCAAATCACCTCATTTCAGCCAATGACCGGAGACGCCTGCCCGGTCGAGGTCATCATCCTGGTCGACACGGTCAATCCGAACTACACCACCGTGGCCTTCGAACGCCAGCAGATGGACAAGTTCTTTGGCTCGAATGGCGGCAAGCTGCCTTACCCGACATCTGTGGCGATCTTCTCGGACGAAGGCGCGCAAATCATGCGGGGCTTCACTCGGGATGGTGCATCGCTCGCCAAGGTACTCGATCAACAGGCAATTGGCCTCCGTGCCATCCGTCGATCCGCGGGTGTGGAGGGCGCCAGTGAGCGAACGGACATGTCGCTGCAGGTATTGCGGCAGCTGATTGCTGCCGAGGGCCCGCTGCCCGGCCGCAAAATTATTCTCTGGATGTCGCCGGGATGGCCATTCCTTTCCGGACCGGAAATTGAACTGGGGGTCAAGCAGCAGCGTGGGTTGTTTCGTGAGATCCAGGACATTTCGACTGAACTGCGCCAGGCACGGATCACTCTATACGCCATCGATCCGTTGGGCACATCAGGCAGCGTAGCAAATTATTACGAGAACTTCATCAAGCCGGTACGCAAGCCAGGTCAGGCGCAGTTCGGCAATTTATCGCTGCAGGTGCTGGCCGTGCACTCGGGCGGACTGGTATTTCGTTTAAACAACGATATCGCCGGGCTCATGCAAAAGGCTGTCGATGACGTCAGCAATTTTTACGAGCTGAGTTACACTCCGCCGGGCGGCGAGCCCAACGAATTCCACTCAATTCGAGTCAAAATAGCAAAGCCAGACCTTAAGGCGCGGACCCGCGCAGGATACTATTCGGGCTATTGATCGCTGCGCCGGGCTCCAGGCTCAGGCAGACTGCAGAAATGCCACCGACTGAATCCCCGCGACCTCGAACCGCTTGCGGCAACGGATGTTCTTGCATGCGACGACGTCGTCCCGCCGCACCATATAGGATTGTGCCTTGGCGAACCGTGCCCGGTCGCGGTCATCCGCATGACGGGGTAGCCCATTCTTCTTGCGGCGAACGAGCCAGCCCAGCTGATACTCGTTGGCTTGTCCGCAATGGGGGCAGGTAAGCGTATGATTTCGCTGCTCGGGCCGCTCATCAAAAAAGTCGCGCTCTTCCATCGGTTCACCCCCGCTTACGGTTCTTCTTCATTGTAAGAAGAAGCGGGGCCGACGGAAAGTGCAGGTCGAAAAATCGTCTGAATGGAATGAGTTACGAATGGCGAAAAAGAAGAAAAGGTTTTCCGTGGTCAAGGCTGTCAAGGCCAACGCTCGTGAACGGGTCGGCCAGCCAAAGGCCAAGCGTGTGATAGAGGAAAAGCCGCACCCTGGCACGCGCGCCGGAAAGCACAAAAAGACATTCGGAGAGCTGCTCACGGAAGACAGCCAGTAAGCCGGTAACAGTTCTACATTGGAAATCAGGATCCAATGAGATTCTTAGCCCTCGCGATTCTTTTGCTCCACATCACCTGGATTCTCGCGGTGATCTTTGGGGCGTTCTTCACTCGGGGTCGCCCGGTGTGGAGCACGCTGCACGTGATTTCACTGGTCTGGGGAATCATTGTGGAGGTTGGCCCGTGGCCCTGTCCGCTCACGCTTGCTGAACAGCACTTTGAAGCGCTTGGTGGTATGCATGCCTACCGGGGAAGCTTCCTTCTGCATTATCTTGACCACATTGTCTATCCCAATCTGCCATGGTGGCTGGTCGGCTCTATCGGCGCTTCCATATGCGCTCTCAATCTCATCATCTACGCCCGCCGCTTCTGGCTTTGGCGGAAAGCAGTGACCAGGCAAAACGCAGTTGCCGGCTACTAGCGAATCGCAATTATCCAGCAGCTACGATCGTTTACGTTAAGCGCCGTGCGCGAACAGCGCTTCTGACCGCCGACCGCTTTCTAATCCGTAATGGCGATTGCCTCTCTATACTGTTCTCATGAGCCAGCATTTGGTGAACATGATTCGAAGGGGCCAGAAGGCGGAGATTGCTGCGCTCGTGGCAGAGGAGCCCGGTGCTGCCCGTGCCCGGGACGCCCAGGGTGTCTCCGTACTGATGTGGTCGGTCTACCTGCGCCAAACGGAAATCACGGAATGCCTGCGCGCTGCGGCAGGCGAACTCGATATCTTCGAGGCGGCGGCGCTTGGCGACTGTGCGACGCTCCACGAAATCATCGCCGCCGACGCGATGCAGGTATGGGCGGTATCAGGCGACGGATGGGCTCCCCTGCACCTCGCGGCAGGCTTCGCCGGGCCCGAAGCGGTCAGGCTGCTGATCGAGCACGGCGCGCACGTGCATCAGTGCTCTCACAACCCGCAACGCAACCAGGCGCTGCATGCGGCCGTTGCTCTGAGCAGCTCAGAAGAGAAGGTGTGGTTGCTCATCGATGCTGGTGCCGATGTCAACGCTGTGCAGGCAGGCGGATTCACTCCATTGCACCAGGCCGCTGCCGCAGGAAAAACGGATCTCGTCAAGCTGCTGCTGAAGCACGGTGCCCGCGCCGATGCCCGCTGCGACCAAGGGAAACGCCCCGTCGATTACGCCCGTGAACGCGGACACCTGGCCGTGGCCGAAGCGCTTGAGGCTGTGGCTGTAACACAAACCTGAATCTTGATGTCCCGCACGGTTAAAATTCAAATAAAAGCTACCCGGGCGAGCCGGTAATTTTCTCCATACGACTCGACGCCGAAATGCAACAATCTGCGACTTTAAATCGTCAATAGAAACGAATTTCGCCTGTACTCTGAGAGTGTCATCGCCAAAACCTGCGGCACTTGCTCCGGATACTTGTTGAATCGACTCGCTAGAAACACTCCGGTGATCTGCAAGAAGCCGCCCGCCAGATTGAAGAACAGATAAAGGTCCACGCAGCCTGCCTCGGCGGGTTAGCGGGAACGGTGCAAGAAGAAACGATGGAACAAAAGCCGCCAGTGTCCTCAAGTTCACCTGATCGAACATCGACTGCGTACGCGAACAATACCGGGTCGCCGGAGCGTAAAAAACGCCGGCAGTGGCTATGGATTTTGATCCTGCTGCTGATATTTGCCGGGATTTTTTATCTGGTTCTCCGTAAGAGCGGAAACCAGCAGGCCGCGCACGGCCCGGGCGCCAGCCGTATGTTCAGCGGACCCGTCACCCTGACTGCGGCCACGGCAAAAGTGGGTGACATCGGCGTCTACATCAACAACATTGGCACCGTGACCCCGATCTACACCGCGACCATCTACAACCAGGTAACAGGCGTGGTGACGGCGGTCTACTACCGCGAGGGGCAGATGGTCCGCAAAGGCGAGCCTCTTGTTGAAATCGACCCACGGCAGTACCAGGCAAACGTGGACGCCGCGGCCGGCAACCTCGAGCGCGACACCAATCTGCTCGCGCAGGCAAAAATGGACCTTGCGCGCTACCAGGACGCATGGGCACGCAACGCAATTGCACGGCAGACGCTCGAGGACCAGGAAAAGGTGGTATTGCAGGATGAAGGCCTTGTGCAGGCGGACAAGGGCGCACTTGAATTCGACAAGGTGCAGCTGAGCTATTGTCACATCGTGGCTCCGTTCACCGGCAAAGTGGGCCTGCGGCTCATTGACCCTGGGAATCTCGTACAGGCCAGTTCCAGCACGCCGCTCGTGGTCGTCACGCAAATGGAGCCGACGACTGTGGTTTTCACCCTGGCTGAAAACGACCTTGAGAAGGTGCTCAAGCAGAGGCGCGCCGGACATAGGCTCACGGTGGAAGCGTGGAACGCAAGTCAGACCCAGAAGCTCGGCACTGGTCTGCTCACCGCGCTCGACAACCAGATCGACACCACCACCGGCACGCTCAAGCTGCGCGCGACGTTTGCCAACCGTCAGGACCTGCTCTATCCCAACCAGTTTGTGAACACCCGTCTGCTGGTCGATACCGAGAAGAACCAGACGCTGGTTCCCTCGCAGGCAATCCAGCACAACGGTCAGGAGGCATTCGTATTTCTCATCGTCAATGGCAAAAAGCCGAACGAGAAGATAGCAAAGATGCAGGACGTAAAGCCCGACACCACGAACGAAGGCATGACCGCGGTGACAGGCATCAACCCCGGCGACATGGTCGCGACCAGCAGCTTTGAGAAGCTGCGGAACGGCTCTGAGGTCCATATCGCAAAGACCGCGCCGCAATCCTCAAACAACGAGAGCAACGCGCCGTGAGCCCGTCCCGCCCATTTATTCTGCGGCCGGTGGCAACCTCGCTGCTGATGGCCGCCATTCTGCTTGTTGGCGTCGTCGCGTTCACGCAGCTTCCCGTATCGGCGCTGCCTGAAGTTGATTACCCGACAATTCAGGTGCTGACCTTTTATCCGGGCGCCAGCCCATCGGTCGTCGCGACTACGGTCACGGCTCCGCTGGAGCGTCAGTTTGGCGAAATGCAGGGCCTCAGCCAGATGACCTCCACAAGTGCGGGCGGCACCTCGGTCATCGTTCTACAGTTCGATCTCTCTCTCGACATCGACGTGGCCGAGGAAGAAGTGCAGTCCGCGATTAACGCAGCGCAGAGCTTCCTGCCGTCCGTGTTGCCGTCGCCTCCGATTTACAGCAAGACTAATCCTGCCGACGCCCCCGTTCTCACGCTCGCGATTACGTCAAACACGCTGCCGCTCCCCCAGGTCGAAGATCTCGTAGACACGCGGCTGGCCCCGAAAATCTCGCAGCTCGCCGGCGTTGGCCTTGTCAGCATCAGCGGCGGGCAAAAGCCGGCGGTGCGCATCCAAGTCAACCCCACCGAGCTCGCATCTTATGGCCTCAATCTTGAGGACGTGCGCGCCGCGCTCACCGAGACCAGTGTAAATGCGGCCAAGGGCACGTTTGACGGTCCCTACCAGAACTACCAGATCGATGCCAACGACCAGCTTGAGACCGGCAACCAATACAAAAACGTAGTCATCGCCTACCGCAACGGCTCGCCCGTCTTTGTAAGGAACGTGGCAAACGTGGTCAACGGCGTCGAGAACAGCACCCAGGCGGCCTGGATGGACACAACACCGGCCGTCATCGTCAACATTCAGCGGCAGCCCGGCGCGAATACCATCAGCGTGGTGCGAAGCATTAAGAACCTGATGCCGCAGCTCCAGGCCACGCTGCCGGCCAGCATCAAGGTCACCACGCTCACCGACCTTACCACCGCCATCCAGGCGTCCGTTAACGACGTCGAATTCGAGCTCATGCTCACCGTGGCGTTGGTGGTAATGGTCATCTTCCTCTTTCTCAGAAACCTCTACGCCACCATCATTCCCAGCGTTGCCGTTCCGCTGTCGCTCATCGGCACATTCGCGGCAATGTATCTTCTGGGCTACAGCCTCGACAACCTCTCGCTCATGGCGCTAACCATCTCCACCGGATTCGTGGTCGATGACGCGATCGTGATGATCGAGAACATCTCGCGCTACCTTGAGGAAGGCGACCCGCCGCTGCAGGCGGCGCTCAAGGGTGCGGGGCAGATCGGCTTCACCATTCTCTCGCTTACGGTCTCGCTCATCGCCGTGCTCATTCCGCTTCTGTTCATGGGTGACGTCGTGGGCCGCCTGTTCCGCGAGTTTGCGGTTACACTCGCCGTCACCATTGTGATTTCGGCGGTCGTCTCGCTCACCCTGACGCCGATGATGTGCTCGCGCATCTTGCGGCACGACCCCAGAGCGCAGGAGGGCTGGTTCTATCAGGCCTCTGAGCGTGCCTTCGAGCGCATGATTGCCTTCTACGGACGCACGCTCAAGTTTGTGCTCAAGTTCCAGGGGATCACCCTGCTCGTCGCTCTGGCTACGCTGGTGCTCACTGTCTGGCTCTACATCATCATCCCCAAAGGCTTCTTCCCCGTGCAGGACACCGGCGTGATCCAGGGCATCTCCCAGGCTCCGCAGTCAATTTCCTTTGACGCCATGAAGCAGAAACAGATGGAGCTGGCCAAGGTCATCCTGAAGGACCCTGCCGTCGAAAGCCTGTCATCGTTCATCGGCGCGGACGGCACCAACACCACGCTGAACAGCGGCAGAATATCTATCAATCTCAAGCCCCTTAACGTACGCAAAATCAGCGCATCCGATGTGATTCGCCGCCTCCAGAAGAGTCTCAAGCAGGTGAATGGCATCACGCTCTACATGCAGCCCGTCCAGGACATTACCGTGGACGACCGCGTCAGCCGCACGCAATTCCAGTACACCCTTGAGGACCCAGACCAGAACGAGCTCGATATGTGGACGGATAGGTTTGTGGCCAAGCTGCAGAAGCTGCCTGAGCTGGCCGACGTGGCAACCGATCAGCAGACCGGCGCGCGCGCCGTTTCACTCATAATCGATCGCGTTACTGCGTCGCGTCTCGGAATCGCCCCTGCGACGGTGGACAATACGCTGTATGACGCATTCGGGCAGCGGCAGATCAGCACAATGTACACCCAGCTGAACCAGTACCACGTGATTCTGGAGACCATGCCGCAGTTCCAGCAAAACCCGGGCAATCTGAACGATCTTTATGTTCAATCTGGCGCTTCGAACGGCACCAGCGGCGCGGGCGCTTCAACTAGCTTTGCGCAGTCCAGCTCTGCTTCCGCAGGCTCCAATGCGCTCACCTCCTCTGCGCAATACACGCCCTCAGCGAATACTCTCGCTCCGCCGGCCCGTGTGGTACAGGACGCAAACGCATCGACAGTTAATATCACCTCCGCGTCAGCCAGCGCCGTTCCGCTTGCCGCATTCAGCCACTACTCAACCACTACCGAGGCGCTCTCCATCAACCACCAGGGACAATTCCCCGCAGTCACGGTATCGTTCAACCTCGCGCCCAACGCCTCGCTTGGTCAGGCCATCACCGCCATCGACAAAACAGCCGACCAGATGCACTTCCCCGCGAGCCTCCAGGCCTCCTTCCAGGGAACAGCCCAGGCATTCAAGAGCTCGCTCACCAACGAGCCGCTTCTCATCCTGGCCGCGCTCGTCACCGTCTACATAGTGCTGGGTGTTCTGTACGAGAGCTTTATTCATCCCATCACCATCCTCTCCACGCTGCCATCGGCGGGCGTGGGTGCGCTGCTCGCGCTCATGATGTTTCACCAGAACCTGAACGTTGTGGCGATCATCGGCATCATCCTGCTCATCGGTATCGTGAAAAAGAACGGCATTCTTATCGTTGACTTCGCGCTGGAGGCCGAGCGCGAGCGGGGCAAAAATTCGACTGATGCAATCTACGAAGCCAGCCTGCTGCGCTTCCGCCCCATCATGATGACAACCATGGCCGCGCTTCTGGGCGGGCTGCCTCTGGCGCTCGGCACTGGGCTCGGATCTGAGCTGCGCCGCCCCCTCGGCATTGCCATGGTTGGCGGCCTGCTTCTCAGCCAGGTCCTCACCTTGTACACAACGCCTGTGATCTACATCTTCTTCGACAAGCTCGCGCAGCGCGTCTCTGGCGCGAACGCTGAAAGCACCATCTTCCATCCTAAGCCGGGCGAGGAAGTTCGATGAATATCTCTGCGCCGTTCATCCGCAGACCGGTCGCGACCACGCTGCTCACGGCAGCAGTCGCGCTTGCCGGCGCCGTCGGATACACGGTGCTGCCGGTCTCGCCGCTGCCGCAGGTGGACTTCCCGACCATCTCGGTGAACGCCGGTCTGCCCGGTGCGAGCGCGGAGATTATGGCGTCATCCGTTGCAACGCCGCTGGAGCGGCAATTCGCGCACATCGCCGGCGTAACGGAGATGACATCCTCAAGCTCGCTGGGCAGCACCCGCATTACGCTCCAGTTTAATCTCAACCGGAACATCTACGGTGCCGCCCGTGACGTCGAAGCGGCGATCAATGCGGCCCGCACTTATATGCCCGCAAACCTGCCCGGAAATCCAAGCTACCGTATGGTCAATCCTGCGGACGCTCCCATTTTGATCATGGGCATGACGTCGGACACGTATAGCCGCGCCGAGATGTATGACAAAGCGTCAACAGTCATCGAGCAGAAGCTCTCGCAGATTCAAGGCGTCGGACAGGTCTACGTCGGCGGTGGCGCGTTGCCCTCGGTGCGCGTGGAGGTGAATCCGACCAGGCTCAACAGCTACGGGCTCAGCATGCAGGACATCCAGGCAGTCCTGAGCCGCGAAAACTCCGATTTCGCGCGCGGCTTCCTGGCCAACAACAGCATGACCCAGGACATCGTCGTAAACGGCCAGATCTCGCGTGCCGCCCAGTACGCCCCGCTGATCATCGGCTACCACAACGGTGCCGCCGTGCGCCTCAGCGACGTGGCCCAGGTCATCGACTCCACCCAGGACCTCCGCAACGCCGGATACCTCAACGGCAAGCCGTCGATCGTAGTCATCATCTTCCGGCAGCCTGGCGCCAACATTATCCAGACCATTGCCCGCATCAAGGCGCAGATGCCTTTCCTGAAGGCAGCGATCCCAGCCGGCATGGATTTGCGGATCACCCACGACCGCAGCGAGACAATCCGGGCCTCAGTCGACAACGTGGAGTGGACCCTGAGCTTCTCGATTGTCCTCGTAGTGCTCGTCGTCTTTCTATTTCTGCGCAGCCCGCGCTCCACCCTCATCCCCACGGTGGCCGTCCCGGTGTCGCTCATCGGCACGTTCGCCGTCATGTACCTGCTCGGCTTCAGCATCGACAATCTCTCGCTCATGGCGCTCACCATCGCCACGGGATTCGTCGTGGACGACGCAATCGTCGTCATGGAGAACATTACGCGCCACTTGGAAGCGGGTCTGACGCCGATGGCGGCGGCGCTCAAAGGCGCCGAGGAGATCAGCTTTACGGTTTTCTCCATCAGCTTGTCGCTCGTGGCCGTCTTCATCCCCATCCTGCTCATGGGCGGCATTGTCGGCCGGCTCTTTCGCGAATTTGCAATGACTCTTTCGACGGCCATCCTCGTTTCGATGGTGATCTCCATCACCACCACGCCGATGATGTGCGCACACCTGCTTAAGAAGCACGGCGAGGAGGCGAAACACGGGCGCTTGTACAACGCAATCGGGCGAGGGTTCGACGTGCTGTTGAACGGCTACCGGCACAGCCTGGAGTGGGTCCTTGAGAACCCCGCTCTTACGCTGGTCACGCTCATCATGATCATCGCGCTCAACGTCGTGCTGCTCGTCCGCATCCCCAAGGGATTCTTTCCGCAGCAGGACACCGGAGGTATCGTCGGCGGCATTCAGGGTCCGCAGAGCGCTTCCTTTGCTGTCATGAACAACTCGATACGACGGCTTGTGGCGGTGGTAAAGAAAGATCCGGCGGTCGAGAATGTGGTGGGCTACGTAGGTTCGGGCAATGGCGGATTCATGTTCATTGTGTTGAAGCCGCTTAATGAGAGGAAAATCAGCGCGATGGCAGTCGTCAACCGCCTGCGGCCCAAGCTCAACCGGCTACCGGTGGCTTCCGTCTTCCTGCAGCCCGCGCAGGATCTCCGTATTGGCGGTCGAAGCAGCAACGCGCTGTACGAGTACACCATTCAGGCAGACACTCTCCAGGATCTCTTTCACTGGGGCCCTGTTCTGCTCGCGCACATGCGCAAATTGCCCGGGCTGCTCGATGTGAATACTGACCAGCAGAACGGTGGTCTGAGCGAGTATCTCGACTACGACCGCACGACCGCCTCGCGATACGGCGTGACCACGCAGGCCCTCGATCAATCACTGTACTCGGCGTTTGGGCAATCGGAAGTTTCGGTGATCTACACGCAGCTCAACCAGTATTACGTCGTGTTGGAGGTTGCTCCCAAGTACTGGCAGTCGCCCGCCGGGCTTGAGAACATCTATCTTCAGACCGGCAATGGGCCCGTTCCGCTTTCAACGATGACCAAAGCGTCGCAGACCACAACGCCGCTGGACATCAACCATACGGGCCTGTTTCCGTCCGTCACCGTGTCGTTCAATTTGGCGCCCGGCGTGTCTCTGAGTCAGGCGACCAAAGAGATCGAGCAGATGCAGGACAACCTCGGTACGCCGGAGACCGTACACGGCTTCTTCTCCGGGACCCTGCAGGCTTACCAGCAATCGTTGGCAACCGAGAAATACCTCATTATCACGGCTATTCTGGCGGTCTATATTGTCCTCGGAATTCTCTACGAGAGCCTCGTGCATCCGCTCACAATCCTCTCCACGCTGCCTTCGGCCAGTATTGGTGCCATGGTGGCCATTGAGATCTTCCACACGGACCTGAACGTCATTTCCATCATCGGAATCGTTCTCCTCATCGGCATCGTGAAAAAGAACGCGATCATGATGATCGACTTCGCCCTCATGGCTGAGCGCGAGCAGGGCATGACCACGCGCGACGCGATCTTCGAAGCCTGTATGCTCCGCTTCCGGCCAATCCTTATGACCACCATGAGCGCGCTCTTCGGCGCGCTGCCGCTCGCATTCGGAACAGGCATGGGGTCGGAGCTGCGCCGTCCGCTCGGCATCTCCATCGTCGGCGGACTCATCATGAGCCAGATGCTCACCCTCTATACAACGCCGGTGGTTTACCTGTACCTCGACCGCCTGCGGCTGCGCGTCCTCGGCAAGCACCATGATACTTTCAACCCCGAGCTGGGCGAGGCCGCCTTATGAAAACTGGACGAGACCACGCTATGAGTTTTGACTGGAAGCTGGCTATGACAAGAACGAAAGAGAGACCGGCAGCGGTGCTGCTCTGCGCGGCGCTGTGCGCAGTGCTTGCGGGATGCATGCCGGGGCCAAAGTATCACGCGCCGAGCGCACCGGCGGCGGTCGCGCCCAACTACAAGGAATCCACCGTCAATTTTCAGAATGCGCCTGGCTGGAAAGTCGCGTCCCCGCAGGCTCCTATGCTGCGCGGCAACTGGTGGGAAATCTTCCACGACCCCCAGCTCAACGCTCTTGAAGACCAGGTGAACGTCAACAATCAGAGCATCAAAATTTCGTTCCAGAACTACATGGCCGCCCGTGCCCTGGTCCGCGAGGCCCGCGCACAGTACTGGCCCACGGTGACCACAAGCCCCTCCTACAGCCGCTCGAGGTCATCAGGAAACCTCAACAACACCGCCACGGCCAACGCCGGGCACACCAGCCAGATCTACTCCTTGCCGCTGGAGGTCTCCTGGGAGCCGGACTTTTTCGGAAAGATTCGCCGCGAAGTCGAATCGGAGGAGTACGCCGCGCAGGTAAGTGCCGCTGACTTGGCA
>Ga0335074_10007996_pt1 | contig 14687 bp, 11 predicted proteins | sample Lox_Sample_23_FD_206715 | JGI IMG/M metagenome (GOLD analysis project Ga0335074, IMG submission 206715) | Soil microbial communities from Loxahatchee National Wildlife Refuge, Florida, United States - Lox_Sample_2.3 | ecosystem: Environmental > Terrestrial > Soil > Wetlands | place: USA...
TCGCCTGAGGGCACAGCACGGCTCGAACATGCAGTAGCGGAATTGCGCGGACCCCGAACGAGCGTCGGAGGTGCTTCTGCCGATGGGGATGCGATCCTTGCTGGGGCTCAGGCGCCGGCTGCGCCGGTTCCCGCCGTGCTGCCGGGCGGAGCCACGCTGAACTACTACTTTGACGGGTATTTCGAGAACAATTTCAACAACCCCACCGGGCGGGTGAACGATCTGCGGGCTTACGACGTGTTGAGCCGGGTGTTCAGCATCAACCAGGCCGACCTGGTCTACGATCTCGATCCCGACGTGCAGGCGGGGCGGCGTTATGGCGCGCGGCTCGATCTGCAGTTCGGGCAGGCTACGGAGACGTTGCAGGGGAATCCGGCGAACGAGCCGCGGCCGGAGATTTACCGCAATATCTTCCAGGCATACGGGACGTACGTGGTTCCGGTGGGCAAGGGATTGAATGTGGATCTGGGCAAGTGGGCGAGCTCGCTGGGGATTGAGGGCAACTACGCCAAGGACCAGATGAATTACACCCGCTCGTTCTTCTTCTATTTCCTGCCGTTTTATCACCTGGGTGCGCGGGTTCATTACGGATTCAACGACAAGTTGGGGGTGAACTACTGGATCGTAAATGGAACCAACCAGAGTGAGCCGACGAATGGGTACAAGGACGAGATGTTTGGATTGGCGTTGCAGCCGGCGAAGAGCCTGAGCTGGACGGTGAATTACTACCTGGGGCAGGAACATCCGGATGCGGCGATGGCAAGCAACTGCACGGTTCCGGTGCAGCCGGGGCTGTGCTTCGTGCCCATCACGCCGGCGCCGAATGGGAAGCTGCACATCTTCGACAACTACCTGACGTGGACGGCGACGCCAAAGCTGACGCTGGCGGCGGAGGGCGATTACGTGATCCAGCGGTTGTGGACGAATGCTGCGCCGGGAGAATCGGCGGCGCCGATGACCAACTATGGCGGCGCGGCGTATGCGCAGTATCAGTTCTCGCCGAAGTATTCGCTGGCCGCGCGGACGGAGTATCTGGCCGATCCGGATGGCACGTTCAGCAACGCGAGCCAGGATCTGAAGGAGATCACCGGCACGTGGCGCTACAACGTAGCTGACAACCTGGCGCTATTTCTGGAATACCGGCGGGACTGGAGCAATCGGGACTACTTCGTGACGGACAATCCGGCAGCGCCCGTAAACCACCAGGACACGGCAGGAGCGGGGGTGGTGTGGTGGTACGGGGGAAAGCAGGGGGCGTGGTAAGGACCGGGAGCGAGGGAGCAAGGGAGATAGGGCGGACGGTGTGGAGCCGCGGGGATGATGGCGGCTCCACGCCGGACTGTTTTGTTTGTTAGAGCTGCTGCAAGAGCGTTGCGGGTTTAGATGGTGGCGTTGATCGTGTAGGAGGTCGTCGCGCCTATCGCCGGGATGCTTGCAGACGTTGCGAGTGGGCCTGCGGTATAGCGAAGCCCGTTGCCGGTAGAGAATATCGATCCGGACGGGGCTAACGCCAGAACCTCGTAGGTAGCGCTCATCGAGTTTGCGACGCCAGTGCCTGGCGATAGTAGAGACCACGAGTAGGGGATTTTCAGGGTGCAGGTGTAGCTCGTACCGCTGCCGGTCGCCTCCGCGTAGTCCCACTCTTCATAACTGAGGCCGGCGAGAGGGTTGGTTTCGCTATAGGAGGACACCAACGCCTCCGTCCCACAGGCGATGATCGTCCCGGTCTTGAACGTGCTCTTAACCGTGATATGGATCGTTACGTCCAGCGTGCCGGTGTAGTCCGTTTTTGCAACGGTGTCCGGCACCGCCTGATTGAAGGGGTGAAATACTCCTTGTTCATCCTGGTAGCCGACGGTTTTCTGGTGACTGGGGGACATCTGTGAGTAAGCCGAGGTCATGCAAAGGCAGAGACCGGCGGCCATAGCTGCGCGCATCAGAATATACATAGGTCTTCCTTTCACCTTGAATTTCCAGATTTTGATGTAATTGGGGGCCCTACCGGAGGATTGATCAGGAGTGTAGCCCTGTGGTCAATGGGCGGTCAAGGAAGAAGGGCAGGGCCAGGCATCAGGGACCAGAAAGGCAGGGACAAGGGACAAAAGGACGAAGGACAAAGGGTAAATCGATTGTTGAGCGGGGCGGGCGGTGTTTTATACTGGCGCGGCGTCAGGAAAGGGATTGACCGCCGATGTGGATGAAAACGTTTGCTTGCGCTTTGTTACTTTCTTTGCCACTTGCCCCCGTGCTGGTGGCCCAGCAACCGGTTACGCTCACGATTCATGCGGACCAGCCCACGACGACGGTGAGCCCTACGCTTTATGGGCTCATGACGGAGGAGATCAACTACTCCTATGAGGGTGGGCTCTATGCGGAGATGGTGCGCAACCGCACATTTCACGGCGATTGGAGCGGGATCAATTACTGGTACCTGGTAGAGAAGGGAAATGCTGCCGCGAAGATGACGGCAGATCGGACGACAGGGCCGAGCGACGCGCTGAAGAACAGCCTGCGGCTGGACATCGAGACGGCCGACGCGCAGAACCAGGCCGGGGTGCTGAACGAGGGCTGGTGGGGCATGGAGGTGAAGCCGGAGACGGAGTACAAAGGCTCGCTTTATGCGAAGGCGGCGGATGCGGGGATCGGCCCGGTTACGGTGAGCCTGGTAGCGAACCAGACGGGCAGGACGCTGGCAACGGCGAAGGTGGACGGGATTGGGACCGATTGGAAGCAGTACACATTCACGCTGAAGAGCGCGGCTGCCGGAGACTCCGGTGCGGCGAATCACCTGGAACTGACGGTGGGGCACGCGGGCACGCTGTGGCTGCAGCTTGTGAGCCTGTTTCCGCCGACCTACAAGAACACGACCAACGGCCAGCGCATCGACCTGATGGAGAAGCTGGCGGCGATGCATCCGCGGTTCTTGCGCTTTCCGGGCGGGAACTACGTGGAGGGCGACACCATTGCGGAGCGGTTCAACTGGAAGAAGACGATTGGGCCGCTGGTGGACAGGCCAGGGCATCGCAGCCCATGGAATTACTGGTCGACGGATGGAATGGGGCTGCTGGAGTTCCTGGAGTGGTGCGAGGACCTCAACATGCAGCCGGTGCTGGCGGTGTATGCGGGCTACTCGCTGCACGGCGAACACGTGAACCCGGGGACGGACCTGGAGCCGTACGTGCAGGACGCGCTGGACGAGATTGAGTACGTCACGGGCGGGCCGGATACGAAGTGGGGCGCGGAGCGGGTGAAGGACGGACATGCGAAGCCGTTCCCGCTGCATTATGTGGAGATCGGCAACGAAGACTGGTTTGACCGGTCGGGGAGCTACGACGGGCGGTTCACGCAGTTCTTCAACGCGATCAAGGCAAAGTATCCCGACCTCGAGTTGATTGCGACGGCGCCGGTGAAGAGCGTGAAGCCGGACGTGCTGGACGAGCATTACTACGTCCGCGCTACGCAGAATTTCAAGAGCGCAACCCACTACGACAACCCGCCGGCGAACTCGGCCGCGCCGACGTGGGAAGGCGGCCACTACGACCAGGCAGATCGCAACGGGCCGAAGATTTTCGTGGGCGAGTGGGCAACGCGCGAAGGCCAGCCGACGCCGAATATGGGCGCGGCGCTGGGAGATGCGGCGTGGATGACCGGCCTCGAGCGCAACTCGGACCTGGTGATCATGGCCTCCTATGCGCCGCTGTTTGTGAATGTGAATCCGGGCGGCATGCAGTGGGAGACGGACCTGATCGGGTACAACGCGGAGAAGAGCTACGGATCGCCTTCATACTACGCGCAGGTGATGTTCGCGGGGCATATCGGCGATCACACGATGGCGTCGCAGGCAGAAGGCGTGGGCGCGAAGTTCTTCTACTCGATCACCGGCAGCGAAGCGAAGAAGAAGCTCTATCTGAAGCTGGTGAACGCGGATTCGAAGGCGCAGGCGGTGGATATCGACCTGGCCGGCGGGAAGGTTGCGCCGACGGCGAAGACGTGGACGCTGAGCGGCAAGGACACGACTTCGACGAACTCGATCGATAACCCTACGGCAGTGGTACCGGTGGCGAGCACGGTGCCGGCAGCGGCAAAGATGCACCACGTGATGCCGGCGTACTCGATTCAGGTGATCGAGTTCGATGAGGAGTAAAGAGCTCCTTTGCCGGTAGTTCGAGCCTGCCTGTTTCCCGGGTCCCCGAATCGGGACCCTTTGCCTGCGCTCAAGTACAGGCTCTGGGGCACCATCGTCGTGGTGATGCGTCCGCGTTTCCTACCCTGACCGGAGAAGACGCGGTTAGGATGAAGCACCCTCGCTCTATTGCTCTCGCACGGCCCAGGCAAGGCCGTCGGGGCCGCCGCCGGGCTGGATGTGGCCTGTGACGGAAAGCGTCTTCAGGTCGATGACGGCGACGTAGTTGTCGGGCGTGCAGGCCACGTAGGCGCGGGCGCCATCGGGTTGAACCAGGATGCCGGCGCCGCCGTGGCCGATGGGAATGCGCTTCTCCACCTGGTGTGTGGCCGTATCCACAACCAGCAGATCGCCCTGGCCGAGCATGGAGATGAGCACGCGCTTGCCGTCGGGAGTGAACTTAAGGCGGTTGGCGGATTGCACGTTGAGCGGCAGAGTGGCAGTGACGCGCTTGGCATCGAGGTCCACGACGGAGACGGTGCCGTCGCCGGCGTTGGCCACCCAGGCTTCCTTGCCATCGGGCGAGACGTCGAAGCCCTCATCGCGGGAGCCGACGGGGACGACGGTGGGATTCCAATCACCACCTGGCGGCACGATGGCTCCGCGGGGAAATCCCGGTGGTGGCGGCGGACCACCCGGGGCGCCGGGACCACCGGGCGGCGGGCCACCGCGGGACGGCTCAAAGTCGAGAATGCTGACGGTGCCGGAATTGACGTTGGTGGTCACGATGCGCTTTGCGCCGGGGAAGACGTAGAGCATGTGAGTGCGGTTCTGGCCGGTGCCCATGATCCAATCCACTTTGTTCGTGGCCGGATCGTAGCGTCCGATGACCTTGTTGGCTTCGGCGGTGAACCAGAGCTTGCCGTCGACGAAGTCGAGGCCGTGCGGCCCGCGCAGGGGTGTGAGGTCGATAACCTTTTCCTGCTTCTGGGCGACGAGATCGATGACGGTGATGGTATGGAATGCGCCGAAGCCGTAGTTGGAGACGTAGGCGGTGCGGCCGTCGGAGGAAGCGGCGACTTCATGAGGATCGTCGCCGACGGGTGCGCGGGCCACAACCTGGAGCGTTGCCGGATCGACGATGGCGACGGTGTGATCCTGCTTGGAGAGGACGAGCAGCGCGGGCGAGGGAGTGGATTGCGCGAGGGCGAGCGCGGAGCTTGCCGCGAAGAGAACGATGGGAAAAAAGGACGGGCGCATGAGGCGGGCCTCTGGGTCCAGAGTACCTCACGCACACCGGGTGAAAGGCCTAATCGTCGGCGTGGGCGTTTTGAGCGGCGCGGCTGCGCGGCGGAGCGGGCGTCCGCAGGGCGTCCACGATGGCCTTGAGCGCGGCTACCACGCCGGAGACCTGGCGCACGGGCACGTTCAGAAACTGGCCCACGCGATCCACGCCATTGAGCGCGGTCGTGGTCATGGTATCCATCCGTTCCGCCTGCTTCCGGATGCGCTCGGTGATTTCGTCGGCAGAGGCTTGGATGTTCCGGGTCTCCTCGCGGGCCGCCTGCACCATTTCGGCCAGATCGCTGGCAGCCGCATCCAGCCGCGGCTCCAGCCGCGCGATCAGCTTCTGCGTGCTCTCCAGCACCTCACGTGCGTGCTGCAGCGCCGGAGTGGCAACGGAGCGAAAGTCGTCTCCGTACTCTTTAGCCAATCTCAGCGCTCTGCTGCCCATGATGGCCGCGCCGATGACGAAGCCGATTTGGAGGATGACAGAGATCCCGACGAGGACGACGATCGCGATCATGAAGGTATCGGTGTGTGACATTGCAGCCTCATAAGGAACACTTGCAGGCAGATGACAACCATTGCTCGCATATCAGTCTTCGGAAACGCGCAGGCCGGAACGACGTCCACGAGATTCGCGGCGTTCGCTCCGGCCGTGCCGGTCCAGTGCGCCGGCCTGACGCGCAGATGGGTTTCTCTTGACGGCCTTAGATGTCGGAGCTGCCGGTGGAGGGAGCCGGAGTGCCGGAACCAAACACGCCGCTGCCGCTGCCGCCGGTTGAGCCGGAGGGCGCCGGGGACGAGCTGATGCCGCCGCCGCTCGAAGTTGAGCGGTAGGCTTGCCGGCCGGCGTCCACCGCTGCCACCACGCGAGAGCTCTGCTCGCCCACGAGACTCTTTCCGCGCTCCACGAATTCCTCCCACTGGGCGCGACCCCGATCCACGACCTCGCGGCCGCGGTCCATATACTCGCTCATCTGCTCGCGTCCTTTATCCACTATGGTCCCGACCTGATCGGCCACCTGCTTGCCGCGTGCGCGCAGATACTCGGTGCCTCCGCGCGCGCTGTTGGCCAGGTCTTCCCGGGTTTCGCGCCCGCTCTTGGGTGCATAGAGGATGCCCGCTAGCGCGCCGATACCCAAGCCCGCCAAGAACCACGCCAATCCATTAATGCCGCTGCTTTCTTCTGACATATACGATCTCCCTTCGCTGAGCCCGAGAATAACGATGCGTCCTAGGACTCTCCATGTTACCGCAAAACGGAGTCCCCTCCAGCAAATACGCGAAAGGGGCAGACGGACGCCCCGGTCTGAGCCCGCGCACTGTCATCCTTCTCCGTTTGGACGCCGCCGCGAATGACCGAGTTGCAAAATGAGCAGAAGTCACTTTCCGATGAGGTTGCGTGCCACCGCATCGAGAACGCCGTTGAGGAAATTGATGGATTCCGGCGCGGAATAGCGCCGGCCGATCTCCAACGCCTCATTGATGACAATGGGAAACGGAGTTCCCTTGAACGCCAGCATCTCGCCGATGGCCATGCGCAATAAATTGCGGTCTACTGCCGGCATGCGCTCCAGCCGCCAGTGTTTGGAGTGGTCCGCGATGATCTTGTCGATGCGTTCCTGGTGGAGGGTGGAGGCGCGGAACAGGTCCTCGGCGAAGCCCCGCACCTCCGGCTCAACCTCGTCGCCGGATCGCCAGAACGTTGCCCGTACCTCGTCGGCCGTCTGCTTGCCAATGTCGGCCTGAAACAACATCTGCATGGCCAGTTCGCGCGACTTGCGGCGCGTCCCCGCGGTCACGCCGTCCTCTCTTCCCGGAGCTTGCGCCGGAGACTCACCATCTCGATGGCCGCCAGGGCTGCCTCAAATCCCTTGTTTCCGGCCTTGATGCCGGCGCGGTTCAGAGCCTGTTCCAGGGTCTCGCAGGTGACGACTCCGAAACTATGTGGGATGCCGGTCTCCTGCTGCGACTGCCCGATGCCACGCGAGACTTCGTTGTAGATGGCCTCGTAATGCGCGGTCTCGCCGCGCAGCAGGCAGCCCAGAGTAACGATCGCATCGAGCGGCGCCGATCCGTCAAGCGCGCGGTTGGCCAGGGTGCGCGCCGCTGCGGGAATCTCCCATGCGCCCGGCACCCGCACCACTTCAATGTCGCTGCGGGCCGCACCGCTGCGCCGCAGCGCATCGAGCGCACCTTCGAGAAGGCGGTCGGTGATGACGGCGTTCCAGCGGGCGGCGACAATCGCGAATCGCATTCCTTCGGCGGAGAGATCACCCTCCACCGCAACCGGCCTGTCTTTCGCCGGGTCCAACCATGCCCAGAACGAAAATGCATGGCCGGGTTCCGGCTCGATGGTGAAGTAGCGGGATTTCCAACGCGTTTCCTCGATGGAGGAGAGAACTGCGGTGGGGTCAAGGTGCTCGCTGCAAAGCCATGCCGTAGCGGCCTGGTGCGCCGAATCCAAGGATGTCACCTCAATGGCGAGTTCGGCAAAGGGCGGCATTTTGCCGTGAACGAATTCGAGATTCCCCAGCGGCGCGAGGAACGACGCTCCACGGCTGCCCTCGCCGGCAGACGTCTCCTCCCAGCCGCGGCCGCGCTCGAACCCGAGCGCTTCAAAGAAGCGCGTCAGACGTTCGTAGGCACTTTGACTTCCGGCAGGCTGCAGGAAGGAGATCGCCTTGATCATGACTTGATTCTATCGTGGGGTGACAGCGGTCAGGTGTCAGAGTTGCGACGCTCGATGAGCGTGCAGAAGAAGGAGGGCCGGCACGGGGCCAGCCCCACTCTTAAGCAGTTCTGGTGTGTCTTACGTTGTCGAGCGCGGCTTGGTTGCGACTGCCGTTGCCGGTACCACGCTGGGCGCCGGAGCTGTAATGGTGCAGTCCGGATCCGAGCCCGGTGCGCACGCCGGCAGGTTGGGGCTGATCTGCTTCACGTCCTGCAGCTTGGTGGTGTCGATGTAGTGAATCATGTTGTCACCCGCTGTCGAGACGAAGAACAGCGTGCCGTCGGGGCTGAACGCGCCAGCGACCGGGGCGGTGATGGCCGACGCACCGACCAGCGGAATGTAGCCCACCGTTCCCAGCGAACTGGTGCTGCCGGTCGTTTGCAGGTAATAGGGAAGCGTTGCCCCCGTCGTTGCACCGTTGTAGGTGATGAAGCTCAGGCTGGTGGATGCGGCTCCCGACCCCTGCTTGATTGGCGCCGGCGAGGTTTCGATACTGGTTACAGACGTGGCATTCACGTTCAGTGTGGTCTGGTTGAGCGCCTCGCCGATGGTCAGTGGCAGCAGCGTGCCGGTGGTTTTATCTACCGGGCAAGTTGTGTTGACGGGGATTGTCACCCCGATGTCGGAGAAGGAGATCGGGCCGCCGGCGGCCGCTGCACCCAGAATGTGATTGCCGTCCGTGGTCGCCGCCAGAACATCCGTATTGGTGTTTACGCCAACGTCGCCCTGGGGATAGTACACGATGTTGGCGTTGCCGGGGGGTCCGGACGGGCACCAGGTATGCGCCAATGTGGGGTCGCCGCTGATGTAGGCGCCCACGCCGGGAACCGTGACGGCGACGTTCTGCGGCCCATTGGGTCCGCCCGACGAGGTCAGCGGGTAGGTGGTCCATCCGGTATTGGCGTTGTAGACATAGAGCGTGTTGGTGTGGCCCGGTCCCGCTGCTGCGCTGTCGGTCACGTACAGCGTTTTGCCGTCCGGCGTCCACTCCGCCGCGGTTCCAAGCCCGCTGAACGTAGAGCTGACCGCGCCCGCCGGTGCCAGCAGATAAAACACATCGCGGATCTGATCGTTTACCAGCACCAGAGTGTTCTCCGGATTCACCGCCAGCACTACTCCCGGCGCGCTGGTATTTTGCGAGCTCAGGGAGACCCCGGAGCTGCTGATGCTGTAGACCATCAGTTCATGTTGCGAGCCGAAGTAAAGGTCCTGCCCGAACCGGTCCATCATCATGGAGTTGGGGACATAGGGCAGGCGAATGGTGGAGCCTATGGTTCCGGTCAGCAATTCCACCGGGACAAAATACTGCGACTTGCCCGGAGCGGAGAACCAGGCGAAGGTACTCGCCGTTCCTGGAACCGAGATATCCACCGCGTTGCTGGAGATCGACAGGCCCGTCCCGTTTACGCCCACCTGGTTGATGGGAGCCGGGTTGCAGGTTGTTGGCTGGCACACAGCATAGATGGAAGTGGAGCCCGGAAAGCTGGCCGTGACGGCGCCCGTGGAGCTGGGGGAGATGTCGACGGGGTTGGTGGATTGGTAATCCAGCGAGAGGCCGGTGAGCGGGTTGCCATTGGTGTCGGTTATGGCCGTGACTAGGTTCTGCGGCACGCCCTCGGTCACGCTTCCGCTGGTGCTGCCGTTCAAGGTCACGGAGATCTTTGCCGGCGGACAGACGGAGAAATATCCGGCGGACGATCCCGACAGGGCGACTGATGCGGTGATCACCGTGGTCCCCGGTTGCTCGGCTGTGATCTGGTTGGTTTCCGGGTTGATGGATGCAATGGCGGAGTTGCCGGGTGTGTAAGTCAGGGTACCGATGGCATCGGTGCAGTTGGGCACGGACGTTACTCCCGGAGGCAGCGGGCACGCATAATTGGCGCTGGCGACCGACGATGGCGCGCACATCAGCACCTGCTTGCCATTGGCACTATAGCAGGCCTGCGCATCCAGTTGCGCCTGCTGCCCCTGCGAGTAGCATCCATTGGCAGGAGGAGGGGTGCCGGCCACTGGAGTTGACGCTAAGGTCACCGACGTGATGGGGGCATGGACGTACACTTCCACCGGGTTCGAGGTTATGGAATCGGCGGACGCGCTGATGTACGCGGTCCCGTAGGGCAGGCCGCCGCTATTCGGGAGCGGGCTGGGATAGTTACAGATGGTGTAGTCGGCGATACCACCGCCCGAGTTGCGGTTCCACGTTCCCGCACACATGTTGCCGGTGGGAGAGATATCCACCAGCTGGTTGTTTGTAGTGCCGTAACTGTAAGTCGAAACCGATACGCTGCCACCTTTACAGTTGGTGGCCGTCGGTGGACTGACCTGCCGCGTCTGCCCGAACGCCATCGAGATTCCGATGAACTGCGGCTGCAGTGTGATGGTGTAAAGGTCCGTGTTCTTGGGCCCGTAGCCCAGACCATTGCAATAGGCGCCAGCCGGATTACGATAGCAGCCGGAGACGGAAATACCGGCCGGCAGGGCCACAACTAACAGACAGACAAGCGTCAAAAACCGCCGCATGAATCCTCCCCGCTCCGCCCTCACCGGCGCAGAACGGTCGTTCCGTAGATCACATCGGAAAATAGCTATCAGTTCGCGCCGGTCCGGCTACGCTTGTCCAGAATTTCCGCGCGCCAACCACGCTCAACCGGTTGAGTTTTGCTCCAAAGAAAAGTGTATCAGGCCTGCGCGGTGAGCCACTTCCACGCTCCCCACGTAGCAATAGACTGTCCTGCGCCGGGACGGCGAGCAGGGAATCCGCAGGGTTTTCTATGTCTTGCATCGCGCCCTATCGGCTTTTGTTCTTTACTTCCCTGCTCCCTGTTCGGCAGCGCTGGATGCCCGCTTCTCCGGCATGTACTTCGCGAACCAGTCGATGGCCCGATCCATGACGTCCCGGGTGTGCTCCGGATTGACGAAGCCATGGCCCTCGTTGGGATAGACCACCAGCTCCGTAGGAACGTGCTCGTCGCGGAGCGCGTGCCAGAACTCGTACGACTGGGGCGCCGGGCATTCGCCGTCGCGGTCGCCGACCACCACCAGCGTGGGTGTGTGCGCCTGCTTGATGTAATTGATGGCCGAGCTCTTCGCATACACCGCCGGATCGTCATAGACGCTGGCGCCAAAGTACGGAATCATCCACTGGTCGATGGAATTCTCGCCGTAGTAGCTCTGCCAGTTCGAAAGGCCGGCTCCCGACACTGCCGCCTTGAAGCGGCGGGTCTGGGTGACGGCGAACATGGTCATGAAGCCGCCGTAGCTCCAGCCGGTGATTCCGACGCGGTCCGGATCGATGGGGTACTGCGCCTCCACCGTGTCCACGCCCTTGAGGATGTCGCGCAGGTCGCCATAGCCGAAGTCCTTGCGATTGGCCTGCGTGAACGCCTCGCCCTGCCCATAGCTGCCGCGCGGATTGGGCTGGAGCACGAAGTAGCCGAGATCGGAGAATGCCGCGGGACTCAATGCGCCGCGCGCACCCCAGCGCGCCTGCACGGCTGCCGCCGGACCGCCGTGCACCTCCACAATCAGCGGGTACTTCTTGTTCGGATCGTAGTCCTTGGGCAACAGCAGCCAACCCTGCACGCGGAACTGATCGCTCTTCCAGCTAAGCGAGACCGACTTGCCCCACGCCGGCTCCACGCCGTCATTCAGGTGGGAGAGCTGGATCACGCCCGCCAACCCCGCATTCATCACGGTGCCCGGCCTGGCCTCATAGATTTCGGGCGCATGGTCGAATGTGCTGGCTGAAAAGACGAAGAGCTTGCGGTCCGCGGTATCCGAAAGGCTGTGCGACCAGCGGCCATCGCCGACACTGCCGGGAATGCTGAAGATGGGTGAGCCGAACGCGACCGGGCTATCGCCGGTGGGGTCGCCCTGCAGGTGCAGCCGGATGAGCTGATCGTTGCCACCGGCAAGCTCGCTTACGAAGAGGTAGTCGTTGCCGCTCCACTCAATCCACGCTGGTGACGTCGGCCGCCCCTCGGTGAGGTCGCGCGGCTGCCCGCCGTCCGCGGAGACGATCCATACATCGCCGCCGGTCGATCCCTGGTCGCTCATCAGTCCGCCGATAAAAGCGATGGTCTTGCCGTCCGGCGACCAGCGCGGCACCGCAATCTGCAAGCCATGCAACGGACCGCTGACGGTCTCCGGCTCCAGCACGGCCTTTGCGTCGCCGCCGAGAGTCTGCGTGTAGAGTTTGGCAACCCACCAGTTATTCTCGCCGGGCGGATCGGCGGCGACATAGGCTACACCCTTCGAATCGGGCGCCCAGTCAAACTCGTATGCGTGCAAGTTGGCCGGAGAAATGAAAGTCGCTTCGGCGGGCGAACTCGCGTCCGCAGCGGTGTAGGCAATGCGCTGCACCTCGACATTGTCCTGGCCAATCACGCCCGACGGCGGCTTCATGGCCGCGAGCGCGCCGGCAGGCCGCGTGGCTCCTTCCACGTAAAGGAATGCAACCTTCGTCCCGTCCGGCGAGAACGCCGGTTCGTGCACGTAGCCTTTCAGCGCGGTCAACTGCTTCGCCGGGCTGCCGTCGGGCTTCGCCAGCCACAAGTCCATCTGGCCGTCCGAATTTCCGCAATCGGAGAAAAACGCCAGCGCCTTCGAGTCCGGCTCCCAGGTGATCTCGCTCTCCGAGCAGCGCTCCTGTGGGTTCGCCGACACGGCGACGCGCTGCGCTTTCTTGAGGTCGTCGATGGGCGCCACCTGGATCGTGCCGCCGCGCCGGCCGCCTTCCACCCAGGCCAGCTCCGTCCCATCCGGCGAGACAGCTACCTGCCCCACGCCGTGGCCTCGATTGAGCCCGCGCAGCACCTCTTCAAGGCGAGGAGCATCGGGCGCGGTTTGCGCCACGGCGCCGCAGGCTGTAAGGGCAACCAGGCCCACGGCCAAGCCTGCCAGAACCGAACCACAAAGTTGTTTGCGAAATTCAGGGAAGATCATACGCAGAAATCCTACCAGCCCTCAGCCTCCATGTCCCTGCTTTCTCATTCCCTCGGTCCTTCGGCGCGCGCATTTGCCGGCTTCCAGCCCAGCCAGTCATTGATCCATGCCCAGGTGCCATCCATGGTTCGCAGTTTCGGCGGCTCGGGGAGGGTCGCAGTGGGATACTGCACTGGCTTTCCGCGATTCCCCGCCGCCAGGCGCTGAAACGTGCGACCCTGCTCCTTGACTCGACCTTCGTTGGTGAGCAGGCCCAGCGAGTACTCCAGTGAATTGAAGCTGAACTTGCGGTCCACGTCGTGCGAGTCCCAGTAGCTGAACCAGCTCACTCCCTGCTCGATGCCCGCAGTTACCGACCGCTCCAGCCACTCCGCCTGACCCTTCTCGTCCAGAGCCTCGATGCAGGTGTTGAACTCGCCGGCCCATACCGGCTTTTGCTGCGTGCCCGCGTAGCTGCGGATGAGCGCGGCCATGGCGGCAAGCAGCTTTACGCTGGGCGGGTCCATGGCTCCGCCGTATTTGAGCGCGCCCGTCCACCACGGATAGCAGTGCATCACCGGGAAGCGAGCGGTGGCGAGCGCCTGCGGCGAAAACGTGTCTTCTTTGAACCAGGGATTGTGATCCACGCCGTTCACGTGCAGATGGTTCGGGAGCGCTTCGTTCATCAACGCGAACATCCGTGCCATCCACCCGTCTCCTGCTTGCGTGGGCGCTTGCCAGCACGTGTTCAGCTCATTGCCGAAGTCGAAGCCGACGATGTTCGCGTGCGAGGCCATGGTCGCGGCGAGTGAGCGCACAAACAGCTCCTGCGCGTCCCACATCAACCGCGTGGTGTAGAACCCATCGCTGAGGCGATTGAATGGCGGCAGAAAGAACCACCCGCTGAGCTGCCCCGTGAATACCGTTACCAGCGCGTCCAGATTGCGCTGGCCCATGAGAGCGAGCAACTGATCCAGCCGTTCGAGGTGCGCCGTGCTGACCCACCTGGGATTCGGCTGGAAGAACGGCCAGATGAGCATGATGCGCAGATGATCCGCGCCGAGTGCCGCGATCGCGTCGAGGTCGCGCTGGATCGGAGCCGGGTCCCAGTCGTTCCAGCAGAACCACCAGTTGTGCGAGGGGGTGTAGTTGACGCCGAAGCGGTGGCGGTTGAGGTCGAAGCTGGCGCGATCCGCCGCCGCGAGCGTACCCATTGCATCGCTGTTTGCCGCAATCATCCCCGCGGCCGCCGCGCTTCCCGCAAGAAACCTTCGCCTGTCCATGCTCTGCCTTTCGCAAGGGAAACGATCTGAGCGATACTCGCGGCCTTACCGCACACGCTCGGCCGCGATGCGTTCCAGGATTTCTGCGATATTGCCGCTCGCGATGTTCGACAAGTCCACACCGTAGACTTCTCTGATCTTCGCGATCAACACATCGTTGTCCTCGGCTGTGTGAAAATCCGAGAGGCTCGATTCATCGGAGATGAACGCCCACGGCAAATCGAGCACGCGATGGACGAAGTCGTTGAGCAATTCGTCCTGTTCGCTCACCCGGTCCTGCGAAGCGAACTTGACTGGCACTGCGGTCCCTGGCCGAGGTACAGGCTTCCCTTCGTTC
>Ga0335074_10007999_pt1 | contig 14684 bp, 11 predicted proteins | sample Lox_Sample_23_FD_206715 | JGI IMG/M metagenome (GOLD analysis project Ga0335074, IMG submission 206715) | Soil microbial communities from Loxahatchee National Wildlife Refuge, Florida, United States - Lox_Sample_2.3 | ecosystem: Environmental > Terrestrial > Soil > Wetlands | place: USA...
GCTTGATCACGCCTAACGAGGTCAAACATGTCGAGCGCGAGCGCTGGCCGCAAACCAGCATTCAGAGCGTCATGCGACCGCTCAGCCAGTTGCGCGTCGTTACGCCGGAAACCCCCATCGTGGAAGCGCTGCAGATGATGGGCCGCGACGACATCAATCAGTTGCCGGTAGTTTCCGGAGGACAACTGCAGGGAATTTTCTCCCGCGGCAGTATCATGGGTTTTTTGCGCACTCACGCCGAACTGTTCAAGCATTAGGAGCAAGAACGGTCGTACTTTGCGGGAGCCCGCCAATGGCTGGCGATCTTCCCGAAAGTTCGTATGCGACGGGCTGGTTTCGTCTGTTGCTCTGGCCGTCCGCCGCGGTGCAGCGGCGGATGGTCGAAGTCAGCTAGCCACTAGACACTGATCACTAGCCACTATGTTCACTGACTCTCACTGTCATCTTGAGAACAAACGCTTCGATTCCGATCGCGACGACGTCTTCGCGCGTGCCAAAGACGCCGGTGTCGGAACGCTTCTCGCCATCGGCAATGGCGACGGTCCGGGAACCGGCACGCTCGATTGCGCCATTCAACTGGCGCACCAGCATGAGAACCTCTACGCGACGGTCGGCATTCATCCGCATGAGGCATCGCTGGCCACTCAGGCCGACTTTGACGAACTTGAGCGCCTGGCAATAGATCCCAAGGTTGTTGCCTGGGGCGAGATTGGCCTCGATTACTTCTACGATCATTCGCCGCGCGACGTACAGCAGCGCGTCTTCATCCGGCAGATGGAGATGGCGCGAGCTGCGAAGCTGCCGATCATCATTCACAATCGTCCGTCGGACAACGGCGAGAATGCATGGGAGGATCTGTTTCGTCTGCTGCACGATCACTGGGCAACAAGTGGTATCGCGGGTGTTCTGCATTGCTTCACCGGCACTGTCGACCACGCCCACGCCGCACTCGACCTCGGATTCATGATCTCCTTCGCCGGTAATATCACCTATCCCAAGGCGCAGAACATTCGCGATGCCGCGGCGATGGCGCCGCTCGATCGCATCTTGATCGAGACCGATTCGCCATATCTCGCACCCCTCCCGCATCGCGGCAAGCGCAACGAGCCGGCGTTCGTCATCGAAGTCGCGCGCCAGATCGGCGAACTGCGTGGATTGTCCAGAGAGGAAGCTGGTAAGCAGACGACTGCGAATTTCTACCGCTTCTTCCGGCTTTCCTAATGGTCTGTGCCGCGTAGGGTGCCGGCGCTCCGCGGCTCAGGTGCTAGTGCAATATGCTGTTCCGCGGGCTCACGCCCACATCTGACACCAAATCGACCTTTTGGGCTTTCAATAACGCGTCCTTTCTTCCTGCGAAGACGGGACCATCACGCCGTGAATTTTCATCCGTGCGACCGCACGCCCCGCGGCTCATCCAATGTGGTAGCCTTCTACTGGGAAGAGTGTTTCTGGACGGAACCAAATTCGCTCACCGGGCACCATCCATCAAGGTCATCAAGGTACACCGCATTGTTCAATAAAGTAGTCGCCGCCGTCTTTGGCACCAGTAACGAACGCGAACTGAAGCGCATCGCGCCGCTCATCGACGAGATCAACTCGCTTGAGCCGGCGATGAAGCAGCTTTCCGACGAGCAGCTCCGCGCCAAGACCGACGAGTTTCGCCAGCGCATTCGTGATCGGGTCGATCCTATCGAAGACGCCGAGGAGAAAGACGCGGCCATGAAGGAGGTGCTCGGCGAGATTCTGCCCGAGGCCTTCGCCGTCGTGCGCGAGGCGGGCTGGCGCGTGCTGAACATGCGGCATTTCGATGTGCAACTCATCGGCGGCGTGGTGTTGCACCAGGGCAAGATCTCCGAAATGAAGACCGGCGAAGGTAAAACGCTGGTCGCAACTCTGCCGGTCTATCTCAACGCGCTCTCGGGGCGGGGCGTCCACGTGGTCACCGTCAACGACTATCTTGCTAAGCGCGACTCGGAGTGGATGGGCAAGGTCTACACCTTCCTCGGCCTGACCGTCGGCGTCATCGTTCACGATCTTGACGATGTCCAGCGGCGCGAGGCTTACGGCTCCGACGTCACCTACGGCACCAACAACGAGTTCGGCTTCGACTACCTGCGCGACAACATGAAGTTTGACTTGAAGGATTGCGTGCAGCGTGCTCACAACTTTGCCATTGTTGACGAGGTCGATTCCATCCTGATCGACGAGGCTCGCACCCCGCTCATCATCAGCGGCCAAAGCGAAGAGTCCACCGACAAGTACTACAAGGTAAATCGCATCATCCCCTCGCTAGAGATGGGCGAAGAGATCGATCGCGGCCTCGGTGAGGACAAGATTCTCACCGGCGATTACGTGGTCGACGAGAAGCACCGCACCATTACGGTCACCGACAGCGGCTGGGAGAAAGTCGAAAAGTTACTGGGCATCGGTAACATCGCTGATCCCGAAAATTGGGACCTGAAGCACCACGTCGAGACCGCGGTCAAAGCGCATGCGCTGTATCGTCGCGATGTCGAGTATGTCGTCAAGGATGGCGAAGTCATTATCGTCGACGAGTTCACGGGACGCCTGATGCCGGGGCGCCGCTGGTCGGACGGATTGCACCAGGCGGTCGAAGCCAAAGAGAACGTCAAGATCGAGCGCGAGAACCAGACGCTGGCCACTGTCACCTTCCAAAACTACTTCCGTATGTATAAGAAGCTGGCCGGTATGACCGGTACGGCCGAGACCGAAGCGCCCGAGTTCGACAACGTCTACAAACTGGAAGTGGTCGTTATTCCCACCAACAAGCAGCTACTACGCGTCGAGAACCCCGACATCGTCTACCGCACTGAGAAAGAGAAGTACTTCGCAGCCGCCGACGAAATCTCCAAGTTCGCCGAGAGCGGCCAACCGGTGCTGGTTGGAACCGTGTCGGTCGAAAAATCAGAGCGTCTGTCGGACCTGCTGAAGAAGAAAGGCATCAAGCACGTCGTACTGAACGCCAAGTATCACGAGAAGGAAGCCGAGATCGTGGCGCAGGCAGGACGCAAGGGCGCCATCACCATCGCCACCAACATGGCCGGCCGCGGTACCGACATTTTGCTGGGTGGAAATCCCGAATTCATCGCCAAGCAAGAGTGCCTGAAGAAGGGAATTGCGCAGGCGCTGAAAGCAGTTGCCGGCGAAGTCTCCGTCAAGCCTGACGATCCCAATGTTTCCTACTTCTATTACGGCGGCGTCGAGTACAAGGTCGACACGGCGAAGTGGAACGAAATTTATCATAAACACAAGCAGGCGACGGACGTCGAGCACGATGAGGTCATCAAGCTGGGCGGGCTGTTCATTCTTGGCACTGAACGCCACGAGGCGCGCCGCATCGACAATCAGTTGCGCGGACGTGCCGGCCGTCAAGGCGATCCGGGTGCATCGCGCTTCTACCTGTCTCTCGAAGACGATCTGATGCGCATCTTCGCGAAGGAGTGGGTATCGAACCTGCTGCAGCGGCTGGGCATGGAGGAAGGCGTACCGATCGAATCGAAGATGATCACTCGCCGCATCGAGGGCAACCAGAAGGCGATCGAGGCGCAAAACTTCGAGGCCCGCAAACACCTGCTGGAATATGACGACGTGATGAACAAGCAGCGCCAGGCGGTATATTCTTTGCGCCGGCAGCTGCTCGAAGGCCTCGATCAGAAAGAACTCATCCTCGAAGATTACGTGCGCGACATTCTCGGCGGGCTTCTCGATCAGTACGCCGGCAAGGACACGCGCCCCGAGGATTGGGACGTCAAGAGCCTCAAGAACCAGATCTTCACCCGCTTCGGAGTGGACATTACAGCCGAAGGAGTCGATCCCGAGCAGCTCAATCGCCAGGAGCTGGGCGACGCCATCTTCGACAAGCTGAAAGAGCGGTACGAAGCCAAGGAGCAGCTCATCGGCCCCGAAGCGATGCGGCATCACGAGCGCATCATCATGTTGAGCGTCATCGATCAACAGTGGAAAGACCACCTGCTTTCGATGGACCACCTGCGCGAAGGCATCGGGCTGCGCGGCTACGGCCAGCACGATCCGCTGGTGGAATACAAGCGCGAGTCGTTCGACATGTTCGAAGCCATGATGGAGCGCTTCGAGGAAGAGACGGTCCGGTACCTGTACCTGATGCAGGTGATCGAGGCGCCACGCCGCGAGCCGCAGCCGATCAGTGTCGGAGGCGACAACGGCGAGGCGGTCGCGGCGTTCACCACAGGCCGGCGACGCGCAGCAACATCCATGGACGACATGGAAGAAGCCTTCCAGCGCCGCAAGCGTCGCGAACTGGAACAGGCGCGCATGGCCGGCGCCGGGGAAGCGGGAACGGTGCAGCAAGTGGTGCGCGGAGACAAGATCGGGCGGAACGATCCCTGTCCTTGCGGCAGCGGCAAGAAGTACAAGAAGTGCTGTGGAGCGTAGAGGTAGAGCGGCCCTTCAGCGCCGCGTCGACAAACGATTCAAGAATTGACGGGCGATGGCGTCAGCTCTGGGCTGAGCCGACTGCCCACCCTCCGACGGCCTGGAGGCCGGATCTACGATTATCCCCTGACGATCACCGCTCCATGTCCTTCACATATTCGTGCAGCGGCATGGCGAAGAAATCCGTTGTCCTTCCGGATCGGCGATAGCCATGCTTCTCGTAGAAGCGCATGGCGCGCTGCAGCGGCTCGGTAGTGTCGAGTGTGATCCGGGAACAGCCTTGCCGTGCCAATTCCGCCTCAGCCGCGCGCAATAATTTCTCTGCAATCCCGCGTCCCAGCCATTCCGGCAGAACGGCCATGCCGCGCAGATGTCCCTCGTCTGCATTCTGCCTCGCGCATGCAATCGTGCCTACGATCTGATCGCCAGCGACCGCAACAAAGACCCGCATCGATGCAAGCCTCGTCGCGAATGTCTCCTCAGTCAGGATCGTGTCGAGATAAGCGTCGCGTGTATAGCTGGTGCGATACGGCTCGAAGGCCACAGCAAGACACTCGAGAATCCCGCGCACATCGGCGGCGGTACCTCGGCGAATAACAATCTCGGGCAGCACTGGCATCGGCTCTTATAATTTCAGCTCCCACGTTTCGCCAATCAGATCATGTCCGAAGCTGTGATGCCGCTCGCGCTTGACGACCCGGAAGCCGGCCTTCTCATAAATATGCCGCGCCGCCAGCAGAACGTGGTTCGTCCACAGAACGATTTTGCGGTAGCCCGCCTGGCGCGCGAAGCGTATGCATTCTTCCACCAGCCGCTTGCCAATGCCCAGTCCACGCGCCGCGGGTTCCACCAGCAGCAGGCGCAACCGGGCCGCAGTTTTCGTGTGCCGCACCAGCAAGACACAGCCCAGGATCTCGCCCGCGCGTTCCGCAATCCAACAGTGTTCGCGCCGGGAATCAAACTTCTGGACAAACTGCGCGACAACTTCAGCCACCAGGGCTTCGAAATGTTCATCCCAGCCGTACTCCTGGAAATATAGAACGCCGTGGCGATGAACGATCCATCCCATATCGCCGGGACGATGCGAGCGCAGCAGATACGGCACCGGCTGTTGCTCGCGCGGCGCCAGCGTTCCTTCGATTGAGTTCATCGCGGTACGAAGATCCTGCTGTCGCGCGGGAGACAGCCGGGCCAGCAGCCTGGCCACGTCCTGGTTGGCGCGCGCGTCCAGCGAGCCAAAGGCCTTGCGGCCTTTTGCGGTGAGCGACAGCAGCGTCTGCCGGGCGTCGTCAGCCGACGGAGTGCGTTCGATCAGCCCTTGCCGGCGGAACGATTGCAGCATGCGGCTGAGATAACCCGGATCCAGGGCGAGTTCCCGCGCCAGCTCGGTCGCCGTCGGTTTGCGGCGATGCGCTAATTCGTACAGAACTCGCCCTTCCGTCAGCGAGAAGCGGGTTTTCAGCAGTCCCTCATCCAGAAGGCCGATCTGGCGAGTGTAGAAACGATTGAATTTGCGTATGGCTTGAACCGCGCCGGGAAAGGCGTGAGCTGAATCGGAATGGGAGGACGGCTGTGCCACAGTTAATTCCTTTTCTAAGTTGACATAAGCAATTAATATAGTTGCTTGGGTCAACTAATGCAAGAAATCGGGGGGCCGGGGAAGGCCCGCTCTTACCATCCAATCGTTTTCGAGAATTGAGACTGAGACACTACCAAGACCGGTTCAGCAGAATCGGCCCCAGCTGCCAAACGTGTAGGGCGTACAACAGTAAGCCCAGCCTAGGCGGCTGGGCTTGAAAAACCTAATATTGGTAAATCGTTACTGCATTCTGGTCACGTTCCCGGCTTGTGGTCCCTTTTGTCCTTCGACAATTTCGAACTCAACCTGGTCGCCTTCCTGAAGACTCTTATACCCATCGGCGTTGATGGCGCTGTAGTGTACGAACACGTCCGATGCGCCGTCGTCGCGGCCGATGAAGCCAAATCCTTTTGCGTTATTGAACCACTTGACCGTACCTTTCAATCTCACTTTCTCTCTTCCTCCGGGCAAAGCCCTCCAGCAGCCCCATCCAAGGCGCTGGTCTTAATTTGCGTCCATCAGGTTGAAGCCCAGAAGCCAAAGTCTGGATAAGGTTGGTTGCCCCACGTAAACCATTGGCAAGGTGTTCGGAGCCTGCTTGAACTTATAACCTAACTATGTTGCCGCTTCGTGGTGTTGTCAATAGAGTATATAGGGGAGAGGCGCATTTCTAGCGGCTTTTCGACATTTTTCGTCAGACAACGGGCTAAAGGAAATCCCCTAGTCTGTTGTCAAGGTGGGTGACGGCGGTTGAGTTTCAGCTCCGCCACGGCGCAACGACCCGGCCAGGCACAACACGCCGGCGATGGTTTTTCCGTCGCGAATCTTGCCGGAGAAAATCATGTCGATAACTCTCGACAGCGGCATGAGCTCACATTCGATCGACTCATCTTCTTCCGGTTGAGCGTCGCCCGAGGTCAACGCGCGCGCGAAGAAGATGGTCATGGTTTCATCGAGGAATCCTGGGCTGGAGTAGAAGTGCAGGGCGCGCTTCCACTGGCGCGCGCGATAGCCGGTCTCCTCCAGCAATTCGCGCTTGCCGGCGGCCAAGGGCGTCTCTCCCGGGTCGATGCGGCCGGCAGGCAATTCCCACAGATAGTCGCGAGCGGCGTAACGATATTGGCGCTCCAGCACGACGCGCGGCTCGGGGCCGCTATCGTCGATGGCGAGCACGACCACTGATCCGGAATGGCGAACGATGTCGCGGCGGGCGGTGATGCCGGTCGGTTCTTTGATCTGGTCCGAAGTGACTTTGAAAACCTTGCCGTTGTAAACCACTTTCGAAGACAGAACCTTCAGAGGGTTCTTATTTGTGCGGGATTTGGATGCAGCGCGCTTGCTTGACATGACCAACAATATAGCTAATAGCCAAAGGCGAAGAGCCAAGAGCGAATAGCGAATGGCGAAAAGCGGTTACTTGCACGTGGGCACGCCGCGCTCGATCGCCGTGCCTTCTTCGTAATCATTCCAGGTTTCGATCATCAGAAACGGCAGCGGCCGCTGCTGATCGTAATAGCGCCGAAAGAGACGCAACGTGTCATTGAAGGTACGGCCGCAGCGGTAATCCATCTTGCGGTCCTGGCTCCAGCTGGCTTTGGAATCGTTGAAACCCGGCCACGCCGCGCCGACGGCGATCTTGTTGGGATAGTCGCCGATCATCGTCCTATAGAAGTTGTCGAGATACTCTTCGCCCCAATTGCTCCCGTTCGCCTGCCAGCCCTCCTTGCCGGGATTAATCCACGCATAGAAGCCGTCGAAGTCCTTAGCAAGATCGGGATGGATATCCTTCATGATGAGCAGTGGTGGATCCTCCCATGAGTTGACGGTCTGGCGCACCTGGTTCCAATCCGTGTGCCCGCCTTTGGGAAAAATGAAGATCAGCGGCCGGCCCTGGAAGTCCAAGTACGCATCGCGCGGAACCGTCGCACGCGGACCGATGTAGTGATCGTAGGCGTACTGCAGATCGGAGATGACGGCATCGGTTTCGCCGGCCGGATCGGCATCGTCCTCGTCATACATGATCGCTACTTTGAAATTGCCTTCGGCCGCGACCTGCTGCATCAGCGAGTACGCTTCATCCTCAAAGTCGTGATGCTGGCCGTACCAGTTAACGACAAACGCCTCGATGCCGAGCTGCTTTGCCTGCTCGACCTGTTTTTCGAGGACGACGCGATCCTGTGAGGAGTAGCCAACATCGATGTGGCCGGGACGCCCGAACCACGGCAGGTAAACGGCAATCATCATCGGCTCGCCCGAGCTGCCGACAAAGCTGTTTTGCGCGAGCGACGCGCGCAGGTCAGTGCGGTGACAGGCCGAGGTGAAGAGCACAAGCGTCACTAGCGCTGGCAACGTGAGCAGGCGCAGATTCGTTCTTGATGGGGACATGAGACTGACTTGGGCCAAGAAACTTGGATGGGCCGATGCGCTGTTCAGTTGCCAGCCACTCGCGCTCCTGTTGCTTTGCTGCGCTTTTGATAACGGATTCGCGCAACAGGAAATCAGGGCTACTTCGCAGTCAGGCTACTTGGTCTTAGTCCACTCGTCTACCCACTCGTTCACGGTCTTGTACCAGAGGCGGCTGTTCTGCGGCTTCAGCACCCAGTGGCCTTCGTCGGGGAAATAGAGCATCTTCGACGGAACCTTCAGCCGCTGCAAGGTGGTGAATAGCTGGAACCCTTCGGAGACGTCGAGACGATAGTCGAGCTGACCGTGCACAACCAGCAGCGGCGTCTTGAAGTTGGTGGCGAACATGTGCGGCGACCACTTGTTGTAGAGCTCGCGATTCGTCCACGGCGTGCCTTTGAACTCCCACTCGTTGAACCACAGTTCTTCCGTCGTCCCGTACGCCGATTGGGTGTTGAACATGCCATCGTGCGAGACCAGGCACTTGAAGCGGGTGGTGTGGCCCTCGATCCAATTGATGGCGTATCCGCCGTAGCTGGCGCCCAGCGCGCATTCGCGGTCCTTGTCGATGTAGGGGTAATTCTTCTCGGCGTAGTCGAGGCCGAGCATCAGGTCTTCGTAGGGCGGTCCGCCCCAGTTGCCGTTGATGGCGTCGATGAACTTCTGTCCGTAGCCGGTTGAGCCGTGGAAGTTGACCATCACGACCACGTAGCCGTTGGCGGCGAACAGCTCGGGATTCCAGCGATAGGACCAGTCGTCGCCCCAGGCGCCTTGCGGGCCGCCGTGGATGAGGTATTTCACGGGATACTTCTTGTTGGGATCGAAGTTCGGCGGCTTGACGACGAAGCCCTGGACTTGCTCTTTCAGCGCGCCCGTGAACCAGTAGGGCTCCAGGGGTTGCATCTGGATTTGCGAGAGGACAGGCTCGTTGAGTTTGGTTAGCGGCTTGTTCGGGAGGGAGCACTCAACGCCGCTGCGACGACCAAAGATTACCGTACACGTCTGTGCTTGGGTCGGACTGGGGGCATTAGCAATGTAAATTTCATTAGGCGCCGCGATGGACATGCGGTCGAAGAGCAGCATCTTGCCGTCCGGCGTCGGAGTTGGGCTGTCGTTAAAACCGGCCATTATCATGTGCGGCCAAGCGCCAGCCTTCAGCCCTTGCGGCAAAGCCTCCGGCTGCGTGATTTCGAGCGCATAGATCGGCGCTTCGCCCTCGTTCTCTGCCGTGAAGTAGATGGTGGTCGAGTCCGGCGACCAGGCCATCGAATCGACCCAGCGATCGAAGTTGGGCGTCATGTCCGTGATCTTGCCGGTGGCGCGCTCGTAGAGCATCAGGCGGAAGCGATCGCTCTCGTATCCGCCGCGCAGCTGGGAGCGGTAGGCGATGTACTTGCCGTCCGGAGAATACAGCGGCGTCGAGTCGCTGCCGGGATTGGTGGTGATCTTCTTCGGCGCGCCGCCACTAACAGGCACAATGAAGATGTCGCTGTTCGTGCTCGTCGCTTGCACCTCGTCGATGTTGCTGGTGTAGGCGATCTCTTTGCCGTCTGGCGAGAACGAGTACTGATCCTGTCCGCCCAGCGAGAACGGCGGGACATCGTGCGCGCCGGGTGTGAGATCGCGTGCCACGCCTCCTTCGGCCGAAACCAGGAACAGGTGGCTGTACTTGCCATCGAAATAACTGTTCCAGTGGCGAAACATGAGCTGCGTAAAGATCTTTGCCTTGACCTTCGACTTGGCCTTCTCGTCGTCGCGCTGCTTGTTGCAAGCGTCGTCGTTGCAGTCGGGATAAACCGATGAGACAAACAAAATCCACTTGCTGTCGGGTGACCACGTCCCACCCGAAGCCTCAGTCGAGATCCTCGTGACCTTACTTGACTCGCCTGTCAGCTTTCCGGTGGCAGTATCAAAGTCCTGGACGTAGATCTGCGATTCGCCGTCGCGCGAAGCTTCGAACAGAATCCGTTTGCCATCGGGCGAAAAACGGATACGATCTTCGCCCTTGCCGTCAGCAGGCGTTAGACGAATCGAGTCTCCACCAGTGATCGGCACGATCCAGAGATGTGGCGTCTTGGTGTTCTGTTCGAGATTGACATCGACGGCGCTGAAGGCGACCCATTTGCCATCGGGCGAGACGACGGGGTCGCCAATGCGCTTCAGCTGCATCATATCTTCGAAAGTGAAGGGATGTTTGGTCTGGGCAAATCCGAGAAGGGAACAGGTGATCAGGAAAAAGAAAAGATGACGAAGCATGAAGCCTCCAAAACCAGGGCGCTCACTAACGCAGGACGACGCGTTGAGATGCACAGAAAAACTGGATAGTGTAGCAGGCGGGTTGGGGTGTCGTCCCTGCCGGGATTCGGACGTGAAAGACAGGCTACCCAAGACTCCGCTGCGCTGCGTCCTGGGCTAAGCTGTTCCGTCCTGCATGGCGAGACTCGGTTCGATGCGAACCAGCCATGATGCGAAACCTCACATCCATAGAGCTGTGCGAGAAACCCTCGGCTGAATGGCGAGAGGCAAGAAGGCGGCGGAAGATTCCGCCGCCTCGCCGTCATCGGCTCGCGATGAACGCTACTTCACGACTTGCAAATCGTTGGTCACTTGAAACAAATCGTGCACTTGGTTGGCGGCAACGGTAGCCATGTTCTTGTCAGCCTCGTTATTCACATAGCCCTTGAGCGTGAGGCGCTGATTGTCTACGATGATGCGGATATCCGGTGAAGCCGGGTAGAAGTATTGCGACAGGCCCGCGGTTCGCGACAGAGCGCGAAAAACACGCTCGCGCGCCTGATTGTCCCACGAACTCGCCGGCAGCACACGAATATTGTTAACCACCTTGTCCACACCTTCGATGTGCTTGACAGCTCTCTCAGCGTCCTGGCGGGTCTCAGAGTGAATCGTCGTAACTGCTCCACTCAGCGTCACGGTGCGGCCCTGTACGCTGTATTCGATATCATCGTACATCCCGTAATGCAGCAGGGTGAGCAGTTGGTGGCGAACCTGTTCGCCGATCTTGGCCTCGGTCGGATTAGCCGACGCGGGGGGCGGATTCTTGATATCCAGCGTCACCGGCCCATTACTGGTGACCGCCGGCGCTTGGGTTTTCGTCGATGGCAGCGCGGCCGAGGATGCGGGTGACGTTTGCGCCACCGCTCCCACGCCCAATGCCACCAGCGAGGTGAGCAGTAGCATGCGTTTCATGACTTTAATACCTCCGTCCTTAATCCATTAGATGTAAGTAGAAACACGCGGGCTGCGGCAGCGATGCGTTGAGGACGGGCACTTAACAAATCGTAACGAAGACCTTATTCGTAGCGTAACGCTTCAATGGGATCGAGGCGCGAGGCTTTGATCGCCGGCAGCATTCCGCTGACTAGCCCAACGACCGTAAGAATGATTGTTGCAACAACAACGGTCGAGGGATTGATGATGAGGCGGATATCCGCGGCCTCGGCGTTCTTGGCGACGGCGCTGTAGAAGGTGATTCGTCCGACGCCGATCGACACCGCATATGCCAGGAGGATTCCCGCGATGCCGCCGATGAAGGTAATGGTTAAGGCTTCTGCCAGGAATTGCAAAAGGATATCGCGACGGCGGCCGCCTAGCGCTTTCTCCACGCCGATCTCACGGGTGCGCTGGGTGACCGAGACCAGCATGATGTTCATCAGTCCGACCCCGCCGATGCCCAGCGTGAGCGTGCCGATGAAGCCGAGCAGGACCTTAAGACCCGCGGTGATGATTTCGAACTGCTTCAACTGCTTCATCATGTTGTAGAGGAAGACCGCGCGCTTGTCATCGGGATTGAAGTTGTACTGTTGCGCCAGGGCTTCGCGCACCTGCTTCTCAACCAGTTCGTAGTCGTTGCCTTCGTAGGACATCCAGATGCCGTCGAGGTAATGGGTGTCCTTGAAATCGCTCATCGTGCTGAAGGGGATGTAGATGGTTTTGTTGACGTCGTCGTTGTCTTCCTGCATGTGCGGCGCAAGCACACCCACCACGCGATAGCTGATGCCTCCGATGCGGATGTACTGGCCCAGCGCGTATTCGCCGGAGAAGAGTTTAAGCTTGGCATCCGAGCTAATCACCGCGACCCGCGCGCGTGAAGCCTCATCGTCTTCATTCAGCAGGCGGCCTTGGGCGAGGCTGAGAGCCAGAATGTGGAAGACGCTGGGGCGGTTGCCCTGGATGGGGAGATCATAGGTGCGAACGTCGTGCTGCACGCTCAAGGTTTTGTCTACCTCTGGCGTGATGCGATTCACCAGCGGCGCTGCAGCCTGGATGCGATCGATGTCTTCAATGGTGAACTTGATCTGCGTGCCGGCTTTCTGCCCGCCAGCCTGCTGCGAGGTGCGGCCGGGGAAGACTCCGATGATGCGCGTGCCCCAGCTGGCGAAAATAGCATCGATGGCACGGCCGAAGCCGGCGCCGTAAGCGAGCAGGAGAACGACCGTGGCGATGCCCCATGCCATGCCCAGCATGGTGAGCGTGGTACGGCGGCGGTTGTAGCGCATCGCTTCGTAGGCCTGGGTTGCCAGATCGCGCATCATGACTGATTACCTCGATCCCTCTTCGCCTTTCGCTCTTCGCTTCTCGCTCTTCCCCAAGGCCCCAGCGAACACGATCGCTGGCGAAAAGCGAATAGCGAAAGGCGAATGGCGGTCTCTCCTACTCCTGCCTCAGCGCATCCACCGGCTGCAGCATGGCCGCTTTGCGAGCCGGGTAAAGTCCGGCGACGATTCCCGCAATGGCCAGCGTCCCAATGGCCAGCGTCGCTGACATGAACGACATGGTCGGGGGGTCGAAGCCCGGCACCTCACCCATGCCTCGCATCATGTACATCAAGAGCCCGGCACCGGCCATTCCAATAGCGCCGCTCATCAGCGTAAGAAACGCGCCCTCCAAAAAGAACTGCAGCAGAATGCTGCGATTGGTGGCGCCCAGGGCTTTGCGCAATCCGATCTCGCGCGTGCGCTCGCTGACGGCCACCAACATGATGTTGATGATGCCGATGGCGCCCAGCGTCAGGGTCACGATGCCCACGCCGCCGAGGAACAGATCCATCGCGTCGAAAATCTTGGCCACGGTTTCGGAATTCTTGATGGTGTCCCAATCCTCGAAGGCGTCTTCGTCATGCCAGTCGAAGCCGTGATTGCGGGCGATGATCTTGCGGACTTCTTCACGCGCCAGCGCGTGCTCCTGGCGGATGCGGGGCCGGTAGTTGATAAAGGACACGGCGTCTTCCTGGCCATCTTTGGTCAGCGGGAAGTACTCGCGCATGGTGCTGAAGGGCATGAAGACGCGATTGTTGGTGGAGTTGTTATCGCCGTGACCAACGCGTTGCACCACGCCAACTACTTCAAAGCGAATGCCGTCAAGCAATATGGCATTGCCAACCGCCGGACGGCCGGGAAAGAGATTCTTCAGCATCTCGTCGCCGACGACCGCCACCAGGCGTCTCTGGTTCTCGTCATCCTGATTAAACCAGCGTCCAGCGGCCAGCGGCAGATAACGGATCAGGTTGTAATTGGGCGGAACCCCGCTGACCTCGCCGTTGGTATTGGCATATTCGCTGACCTCGCGCAAATCCGTCCGCGACAGCACCGGCGCGGCAGCGCGGACATGCGGAGCTTCGTTGACGATGTCGCGGTAATCTTCGTCGGTCAGGTTATAGCTACGGCCCGAACTCATGTTGCCCGCAACCGCAGGCGCGCGGCCGGGAAAAACGAACATGATGTCTTCGCCGAGCGAGTTCAGTTCACGGCGATTGCCGGAGCGGAAGCCTTCGCCCAGTCCCACCAGCAACAGCAGCGATCCCACGCCCCAGGCGATGCCGAACATCGTCAGGAACGAACGCAGCTTGTTCGCCCACAAGGTGCGCAACATCTGGCGAAGAATCTCGAAGAACATCATGGAGGCAGTTCCCCGGGCGCGACCGAAATCAATCCACTCTGATTTACGTGAATGTGCTTAAGTTGGTTCCGGTAATCGGCACTACAACTGGTATTGGACTCTATTAACTCCCGAAACGGTAGCGACTTAGCGCGGGATGGAGCACCCGCTTCGTGGCACGTTAAGGCGCGATGAAAAAGGTGCAGATCCGCACGATTACCGCCCAAAATCGGCAGGAATTGGTTATAGTAGAAGTACACCAGCCGCGATCCAAAGATTGCTCAGGGTGTAAATTTTTCAGGGTTCAGGGAGTAGAAAGATGCCGAAAGCACCACGGGACAAGGACAGCGCAACGCCCAAGAAACGCACCCGCAAA
>Ga0335074_10008000_pt1 | contig 14683 bp, 12 predicted proteins | sample Lox_Sample_23_FD_206715 | JGI IMG/M metagenome (GOLD analysis project Ga0335074, IMG submission 206715) | Soil microbial communities from Loxahatchee National Wildlife Refuge, Florida, United States - Lox_Sample_2.3 | ecosystem: Environmental > Terrestrial > Soil > Wetlands | place: USA...
TTACGGTACGGTCCAGGATCCCATTTGCGCCCAGCCACTGTCTAGAGTGCCATCATAGACTTCAACATACACGCCCTTGGATCCCGCGAAGGCCGTCTGGAATGTGATCGCCGCATTCAAGGTCAAGTTATTGCCCGAGCCGCTGGCTGACGATCCGGCCGCACTCAGCGTGCACTGGCTGTTTTGTAAAGTGGTGCTCTGACCCATGGTAATGGGCCCTTGCCACGCAGTGCCGGCATTATTGCTCAGGTAAAGGGAATTGGAGGCAGGGATGAAGAATATAAAGCAGCCGTTGGAGACCGAAGCGGTGTTGTTGACGATGATCATCGAGGACAAAATCGCACCGTAGCCTTTGCTGTCGGTGTAGGTGAAAGTGAAGGTCTGGCTCATGCCGCCACCCGAACTGGGCGTCACCGAAAGAGCCCCCAACGGCACACTGGCAACGGTGAACGTGCCGAGCTGACTCCAGCCGCTGTCCAGGACACCGTCATACACCTCGGCATATACACCTTTCGAGCCGGCGAAGGCCACCTGGAAACTCAGCGCGAGGTTCAGCGTGAGATTGTTGCCGCTGCCGCTGAACGAGGAGGGCGACGCGTTCAGAGTGCACTGGCTGTTGGTTAAAGTGGTGCTCTGACCCATGGTGACGGGGCCTTGCCACGCAGTGCCGGCATTATTGCTCAGGTAAAGGGAATTGGAGGCAGGGATGAAGAATACAAAGCAGCCGTTGGAGACCGAAGCGGTGTTATTGACGATGATCATCGAGGACAAAATCGCACCGTAGCCTTTGCTGTCCGTGTAGGTGAAGGTGAAGGTCTGGCTGGCACCGCTGCCCGAACTGGGCGCCACGGAGAGAGCCGCCAACGGCACACTAGCCACAGTATACGTGCCGAGCTGACTCCAGCCGCTGTCCAGGACGCCGTCATACACCTCGGCATATACACCTTTCGCGCCGGCGAAGGCGGATTGGAAACTCAGCGCGAGGTTCAACGTGAGATTGTTGCCGCTGCCGCTGAACGAGGAGGACGACGCGTTCAGAGTGCACTGGCTGTTGGTTAGAGTGGTGCTCTGACCCATGGTAATGGGGCCTTGCCACGCAGTGCCGGCATTATTGCTCAGGTAAAGGGAATTGGAGGCAGGGATGAAGAATATAAAGCAGCCGTTGGAGACCGAAGCGGTAGTGTTGACGATGATCATCGAGGACAAGATCGCACCGTAGCCTTTGCTGTCCGTGTAGGTGAAGGTGAAGGTCTGGCTGGAACCGCTGCCCGAACTGGGCGTCACGCTGGTGGGCTGGATGAAAGCGGCTGGCACAGTCCAGGTTCCCATTTGCTGCCAGGAATTGGACGCCAGGGGATTAGTAGCCTGCAGGTAAACGTTCTTCGACCCGTTGAAGGCGGTTTGGAAGGTAATCGCCAGATTGAGGGTGAGGGTGTTTCCGGAAAGCGAGACGCTAGATCCGGCCCCATTCAAAGTGCACTGTGAGTTCTGTTGGCTGCCACTGCCAGGAGCAATCGTACCGGCGGGCGTGGACCCGGTATCGGTGAGCAGGCTGAACGCGTTGGCGGGCCGATTGTAAGTGACGGCGCAGGCGGCGCTCGTGGAGGACGTGGCGTTGAAAAGAACGGAGACCGTCGAAAGATCGGTGGCGCCGTAGGTATCCGAGAACTGGAAGGCGAACGTTTGAGTCAGCCCGCTACCCGAAGAGGGCGTGACCCCGACGTTAGTGGGCGGTGTGCCAAATGAGAACTTGGCGAGAAACGCGGCGTAGTTGCTGGTGCTGATCGATTGGTAGGCGTCGTAAACCGGGAAATTCGGAGAGAGCGTCCAGCCGGCCACGTAGGCATTACCGGAACTGTCGAGTGCAATCCCGCTAGCGGTGTCGGAGGCGTTCCCTCCCAGGTAGCTGAGATAGAGCAGGGAGTTGCCCCCGGGGTTCAGGAGCGCGACGAAGGCGTCGTAATCGCCGCCATAGGTGGCTTGCAGGGCGTTGCTGGTGACGGGCAGATCGCTCGAAATCGTATACCCCGCCAGGTAGGCGGCGCCACTCGCATCCACCGCAATGGCGTTGGCCACATCCGTGCCCGATCCGCCCAGGTAGGTGCTATAGAGCAGGGCCCCGTTGGGGCCGAATTCGGCTGCGAAGGCGTCGACCCAGCCATCCAGGGAGGATTGCACGCCGCCAAGCACCGGAAAATTCGTCGAACTCGTGGAACCAGCAACATAGGCGTCACCCTGGGCGTCCACGGCAATCGCTTGTCCGCTCTCGGGATATCCGGTACTGCCGCCGCTACCGCCGAAAAACGTCCCGTAGACCAGCGAATTGCCATCGGCACTGAGTTTGACAACGAAGGCGTCCTGGCCTCCCCCGATGGCCGCCTGATAGGCGCTCGAAGAGACAGGGAAATTGGTCGAAAAGGTCGACCCAGTAAGATAAGCCGCCCCGGAGCTGTCCACCGCAATGGCTGCCCCATGATCGATCGAGCTCCCGCCCAAATAAGTGCTGTAGATTAATGCCGATCCGGTAGAGCCGATCTTAACCACGAAGGCGTTCTGTGAACCGTGATTGGTTTTCTGAAAGTTGCCGGCGGGGAAATTTTCGGAGGTGGTATCGCCCACTACGTAGGCATTGCCCGAAGAATCGAGCGCCAGGCCGTAGGCGGTATCCGAACCGCTGCCGCCCAGATAGGTGCTGAACAAGAGCGTGTTGCCCGCCGGATTGAGCTTCGCCACGAACGCGTTGCGCGAGCCTTTGAGGCTGGACTGAATCGGGCTGCGGAGAGGAAAGTTTGAGGAGTTCGTATAACCGGCGACAAATGCGTCGCCGCTCGCATCGACGGCGATTGCATACGCCCGGTCATCGGCCGAGCCGCCCAGATAAGTGCAGTAAACCAAGCCGTTCCCATTGGGGTTGAACTTGGCGATGAAGGCATCGTTGCTACCGGCGTTGAAGTTCTGCTCGGGGCTGGCGGTGGGGAAATTCTGGGAAGCCGTGAACCCGGCGAGATACGCGTCTCCAGAGGAATCAAGGGCCACCGCCGTAGCGGCATTGGAACCCGAACCCCCCAGGAGTGTGGAATATACCATGGTTGGATCGATCACCAGAGCAAGGGAGGTATCGTAGCGACCGGCGGCAAAGCCCACAGTTCCATCCACAGCCACAGCAAAACGACCCGGCACCAACTCGCGCTGGCCGCTGCGCACTTGGTAAATGAGGGGTGCCTCTTCGCGCAGTCGATCACCTTGCACCGTGACGATCAGAGCGCCGGATTGATCGATCACCGGCCGGTCGGCGCCAAGGTACGCCAGGCGGATGCGGGACGGATCGGCACCCGGCTGGACCACGTATTGAGATTTCAGGTTTCCGCCATCGGAGCCGTAAATCATGTCGATTCCTGGGTATAGCCCGCGGTAGGCGATGGAACGGTAGAGCGGAACGCCGGTTCGCCAATGCTCCTCCGGACCGACCAGGAAGTTAGCCGTCGCAGGAAGACGGTCGATACCCTCTATTTTCACCGCGGGATTAGAGCCGGCGGCGAAAATCCTTACCAGCGCCTGACCCGCGTGAAAGTCGACCTCACCGGGCGAGAACCAGGCACTGCCTCCTGATCCCTGGGCCACGAAACGCACGGGAGCCGGGGCCTGCCCTGCGTTTTCCACGAAGAACAGCGGAACCTTATCGCCCGCGGGGTCGGAGGCCAAAGCCGCGCCGGAGAACATCAGGCCAATCGCCAGGAACCAGAGGGCCAGAGTCCCCATGCCGCACAAACTGCGGGTGATCGCCTGCGAGGCCGTTTTGAGGGGGTAAGTTTCAGATCGCATCATCATCATGCCGTCGGACAATGGATCGGCAGGTTGCTCGGGGAACTTTAGAGGCGGTTACGAGAAATCTGGGGCTGAGACTCAGCGCACCCGGCAGATCGAGCTGGCGACCGCACCCTCCCCCGCCTTCCCCAGCCACAGGGAGGTATGCCTATGGGAACTCCTGCTAAAATGGGGTTGATCCACGCCCGGGAGGAAAAGCCTACATTGAATGCAGCAATCCTCGCCCTGGAAGACGGAACGGTCTTCGAGGGCGGTAGTTTTGGTGCGCCCGCCGAGCGGTCCGGTGAAGTCGTTTTCAACACCGCGCTTACGGGGTACCAGGAAGTTTTCACCGATCCGTCCTATTCGGGACAGATCGTCATCCTCACCAACCCGCAGGTCGGCAACTACGGAACCAGCCGCGAGGATAACGAAGCTGCCCGGCCCTATATTGAGGGCCTGGCAGTGCGGGAATTCTCGGCTGTGGCGAGCAACTGGCGGTCGGACGCCGCAGCCGGCGCCTTTCTGGCGGGCGCCGGGATACCGGTAATTTCCGGCCTGGACACACGCGCCCTGGTCCGGCATCTGCGCACGCGCGGGGTCATGCGGGGTGTGCTTTCAGCGGTCGAAAGCGACCCCCAAAAGCTGATCGCCAAGGCTCGCGCGATCCCCTCCATGGCCGGACTCGATCTGGCCAGCCGCGTCTCGACCCCCGAACCCTACGAGTGGACGAAGCCGGTCGAGCCTTGTTCGCCATCGGAGTTCCTGGGACGCCCCCCCGCGCCGCGGTTTCATGTGGTGGCGTACGATTTCGGCATCAAACAGAATATCCTGCGGCGCCTGGTACAGTCGGGCTGCCGGGTCACGGTGGTCCCGGCACTGACCTCCGCGGAAGACGTGCTTGCGCTCAACCCCGACGGCGTATTCCTCTCGAACGGGCCGGGCGACCCCGAGCCGCTCCAGCCACAGGTGGCCAATATCCGCCAACTGATCGGAAAGAAACCGATTTTCGGCATCTGCCTGGGGCACCAACTGCTCGGTTTGGCGGTCGGCGGCCGCACCTACAAGCTCAAATTCGGGCACCGTGGCGCCAACCACCCGGTTCGCAACGAACTCACTCGCCGGGTCGAAATCACCTCCCACAACCACGGCTTCGCGGTGGATCCCGAATCGCTGAACCTCAACGAGGTAGAAGTGACCCACGTGAACCTCAATGACCAGACCCTGGAGGGCTTTCGCCACCGCAGCCACCCGGTTTTTTGCGTCCAGTACCACCCGGAGGCCGCTCCCGGGCCGCACGACTCGCACTACCTCTTTGCGGAGTTTATCAAGTTGATGGAGGACGCCCACGGCAGTCATGCCTAGACGCAACGATCTCCGGCGCATCCTTATTATAGGTTCGGGTCCGATTATCATCGGCCAAGCCTGCGAATTCGACTATTCGGGCACCCAGGCGGCCAAGGCGCTGCGCGCCGACGGCTACGAAGTGGTGCTTGTAAATTCCAACCCGGCCACTATAATGACCGACCCCGAATTGGCCGATAGAACCTATGTGGAGCCGCTCACGGCTCCTTACCTGGAAGAGATCATCCGGCGCGAACAGCCGGATGCGCTGCTTTCCACGGTGGGCGGGCAGACCGGCCTCAACCTGGCGGTGGAGCTCTCCGATTCCGGCGTCCTCGCCCGTTACGGCGTGGAACTGATCGGCGCCAAGATCGACGCCATCAAGAAAGCCGAGGACCGCCTGCTGTTTAAAGACGCCATGCGCAAGATCGGACTGGAAACCCCGCAATCGCAGCTCGTCAACAGCATCAAAGGCGGCCTGGAATTCGCCGCACGCATCGGCTATCCGTGCATCCTGCGTCCCAGTTTCACCTTGGGGGGCACCGGGGGCGGCATTGCTTACAACCAGGAGGATCTGGAAGAGATTCTGGAACGGGGCATTGCGCTTTCGCCGGTTCACGAAGTGCTGATCGAAGAGAGCGCGCTGGGCTGGAAGGAATTTGAGCTGGAGGTGATGCGCGACCTGAATGACAACTGCATCATCGTGTGCTCGATCGAGAATTTCGATCCCATGGGAGTGCACACGGGCGATTCCATCACCGTGGCGCCCGCCCAGACCCTCACGGACCGCGAATACCAGATGATGCGCGACGGCGCCCTGCGCTGCTTGCGCGAAATCGGTGTGGATACGGGCGGTTCCAACGTGCAGTTCGCCGTCAATCCGGCCAACGGGCGGATGGTGATTATCGAGATGAACCCGCGGGTTTCGCGCAGTTCGGCGCTGGCCTCCAAAGCCACTGGATTTCCGATCGCCAAGATTGCCGCCAAGCTGGCCGTGGGGTACCGGCTGGACGAGATCCCCAACGACATTACCCGAAAAACACCGGCGTGCTTTGAACCGACCATCGATTACGTGGTGGTGAAAATCCCCAAGTGGGCTTTCGAAAAATTTCCCGGCGCCGACCCGGTGCTGGGGACCCAAATGAAGTCGGTGGGCGAGGTGATGGCCATCGGCCGCACTTTCAAGGAGGCCCTGTGGAAGGGCATGCGCAGCCTGGAGACGGGGAGAGCTTTCGGCTCGGAGAAGTTCGATAAGAACCTGATCGGCAACAAGTTGATCACGCCCACGCCCGACCGTCTGAATTACATCCGCTTCGCCATGAGCAGCGGCTACAGCGTGGAAGAGATCCACGAGTTGACTGCCATCGACCCGTGGTTCCTGGCGCAGATGAAAGAGGTGGTGGATTTCGAAGAGCGGCTGGCGCAGTTCTCGCTGGCCGACGCGACGGCCGAAACCTTCCGCCAGGCCAAGCGCTATGGCATTACGGATGTGCAAATTGCCAAGACCTGGGGCACCGACGAAATCGCCGTGCGCGCCCGGCGCAAGGAACTGGGCGTCGAGGCGGTGTTCAGCCGCGTGGATACCTGCGCGGCCGAGTTCGAGAGCTTCACGCCCTATCTCTATTCAAACTACGAAAGCGTCTCCGAGGCCGAGCCATCCGATCGTTCCAAAGTGATGATCCTGGGGAGCGGTCCCAATCGCATCGGCCAGGGAATCGAGTTCGATTACTGCTGCTGCCACGCGTCTTTCGCCCTCCAGGAGATGGACATCGAGTCGATCATGGTCAACTGCAACCCGGAGACCGTCTCGACCGATTACGACACCAGCGACCGTCTCTATTTCGAACCCCTCACCCTGGAGCATGTCCTCAATATCGTGGACACCGAGAAACCGTCCGGCTTGATCGTGCAGTTCGGTGGACAGACTCCGCTGAACCTGGCCCTGCCGCTGAAACGCCTGGGCGTGCCCATCATCGGCACGGATCCCGCCGATATCGACCTGGCCGAGGATCGTAAGCTCTTTGGCCGCCTGCTGAAAGAACTGGCCATCCCGTGCCCCGCCAACGGCACCGCGACCAATGTGGAGGAGGCCTGCGCGGTAGCTGCCCGCATCGGCTATCCGGTGCTGGTGCGGCCGAGCTACGTGCTGGGCGGGCGCGCCATGGTGATTGCCTACGACGAGGAGATGGTCCGGCAGTACATGCGCGAAGCCGTCACGTTCTCGCAGGAGCGGCCGGTGCTGGTGGATCGCTTCCTGGAAAACGCCACCGAAGTAGACGTGGACGCGCTTAGCGATAGCGATGAGGTGCTGATCGCGGGCATTATGGAGCACATCGAGGAGGCCGGCGTGCATTCCGGCGACAGTTCCTGCGTGCTGCCCGCCCAATCGCTGCCCGCCGCCACCCTGCGCACGATTGAGGATTACACCGTGCGGCTGGCCCGGGCGCTGCGCGTGATCGGGCTGGTGAATGTGCAATACGCCATTCAGAACGGCACCGTTTACGTGCTGGAGGTCAATCCGCGGGCTTCGCGCACGGTTCCCTACGTGAGCAAGGCCACCGGAGTCGCGCTGCCGAAAGTCGCGGTGGGGCTAATGTGCGGGCGCAAGTTGAAGGACTACGGGCTGGCGCCCGGCGTGTTACCGGTGAGCCAGTTCTTCGTCAAATCGCCGGTGTTTCCATTCAACAAGTTTCACGGCGTGGACCCCGCCCTGGGGCCCGAGATGCGCTCCACGGGCGAAGTGATGGGTGTCGGGGCTAACTTCGGCGAGGCTTTTCTCAAGGCGCAGATTGCCGCGGGGAGCCAGTTGCCGGTCGAGGGGACGGTGTTCCTCAGCGTCAACGACCACCATAAGACCGAAGCTGTGGAAGTGGCGCGGCGCTTCGCCGAGATGGGCTTCCGCCTGGTGGCCACGCGCGGCACGGCGGCGGCCTTGCGTAACGCAGGCCTGGTGTGCAAGACCGTGTTCAAGGTGAATGAGGGGAGGCCAAATGCCGTGGACCTGCTCAAGGCAGGCGGCATACAGCTTGCGATCTACACCACCACGGGCGCGCCGGCCTTTCACGATGAGAAGGCGATCCGCCGAACCGCCGTGGTCTACCGGGTGCCGTGTATTACGACTCTGAGCGGTGCCCGTGCCGCCGCGGATGCCGCCATCGCCCGCCGGCGCGACCCGATCCGCGTCTGGAGCCTCCAGGAGATCCACCAGGAGAAAGAACTATCGGCTACTGACGAACGCGTGTGAGGCGCCCGGCCGGCAAGCGTAGATCTTTACGCCAGCAATCGGACCACCCCGTAACAGGCGAACGCCACCACGCCCAGATTCCATAGCCTGGCCCGCAGCGGTATTTCCCAGAACAGGCTCAATAACATCGCCAGCCCCAGTGGGCTAAGCGCATGGAAATGAAAGGCTTCCGCCCAGTGTCCTTTGGCGAGCGCAAACACCGCGCGGGTGAGGCCGCACAGCGGGCACGGCCGACCGGTCAGCCAGTAAAATCCACACAGGCGGATGCGCGGCGCGCTCGGAGGCGTGAAACTCCACAATATTCCCAGAAGCGCGGCAGTGGCGGCCAGCCTCCAACTGAGGTCGCGCGAAACTCTCACAGGGATTCCATCGACGCTCACAGCGCTTCCACAGTCGATGTCTCAAAGCCGACGATGTCGCGATAGGCGGCGGTGATGGCGGCAATACTCAGGGGGATGGTGACGAAAATTCCCACAATGCAGCACAGAACCCCGAGCAGATTAATCAGCGCTAGTAATACCAGAAAGAGTGTGAACCCGACATAGTCATTCTTCACCACTGCATGGCTGGCCTGCATCGCCGGCCAGAAATCCATGTGCTTGTCCAAAATGAATAGGTAGGTGAACTTGTACATGGCCGCGATCACCAACCCGGGGATGATGCAGGCCAGCGTTCCCAGCGCTACGAATAGCGAGATCAACAGGCTGGCCACCAGGGTCGGCACGAAATAGGCGAAGCCTTTGAAGAGGTCGGCGAACTCAGCGTGCCGGTTGAACATCTTCTTCATGCAGTAGATGTGAAAGCCGGCCAGCAGCGGTCCCTGGATGATCACCGGAACCATGCTGCTGAGCAGAGTAAACACCAGGGCGATCAACAGGAAATTTACCAGATCGGCCTTGACCATATCCCAGCCGAGGCCGATCCAGTGGCCGGTTTGGAGTGTGACGGAGGTGGGCGGCTGCCACGCGACAGCCGGGCCCAGGGGACCGGCCGGCGCTGCCCCCATCGATTGGCCGCAATTGGGGCAGAATTGCGTGCCGTCGGCTACTTGTGTTCCACAGGTATGACAATACATCAGGCTCACCCTTCCCGCGGGCGGGCGCCCGCGATACGTCAGGGTGGATCATAGCACTTCGCCGCGTCCCGTGGAACACGCACGCGAAGGTTCGATTTACGAAGCCGCCGGCAGGGTGAGGCCGGCCTTGGCCAGCGAGCGCTGGAGCAAAGCTATGGCATGAATCTCGGGCACATTTCGGGAAATGGAGATCTCGGAAACCAGCATATGGCGTGCACGGTCCAACATTTTCTTTTCCCGGAAAGACAAGGGTTTATCGATGTGAATTTGCAGCAGCGCTTTGAAAACCTCGGCCACCTTCAGCAGGTCGCCACTCTGCATTTTGTCGGTGTTCTCCTTAAACCGGATCTTCCAATCCGGGTTGATGGCGCACCACGCGCCGGATAGAAAGGACAGTATCCGCGAAATCTCCCTATCTTTGGTCACCCGACGCAAACCGATGTTGGCGACGTTCGAAAACGGCACTAAAACGGTCATGCTATTACATCCGAAACGGAGCAGGTAGAATTTTTCGAATGCGGAACCAAAGGAGCGGGTGCTGATATTCTCGATCGTCCCAACGCCTTGGTTGGGATAAACGACTTTATCGCCGATCTGAAAGGTCATACGGGGTCCCCCACAAACCACCGCTGTCAAGTGTTGCCACAATCTTGCGTGACGACTCTTGAATGGTACGCTCGCATCCATCGGCTGTCAAGTGGCACCGTTGCATAAACCCGCATCTGGCGCGGGTTTTCGCAACATCTGTCTGAGGGATTTTGGGTTGGCTGTTGGGATTCTCTTCAGTGGCGAGGGAAAACACTACCAGCTTACACCGAGCATCGGTGTTGCCCCGGCCGACAAATCCAACCACTTTTCGACCGTCTAGTCCCCGGTACCCGACCCCGCCGCCATTCCCCGCTCCGCCGGCGTTGCGCGCTCCGCCAGCAGCAGCCGCCGGAGGCTCCGCAGGTCGTTCAGAATCCTCCGGCTGGTGGTGATGTGCAGATGGAGTTTGGCCAGGTTGTAGGAGACCAGAAGAAGTGCTTCTTTGCGCCGTTCGGCCCTGTCGCGGTCGGCTACGGCTATTTCCGCTTCCACGTCGCGCCGGGCTTCATCAAGGGCTTCGGCCAGCATCGCCACGTATTCGTGCGAGCCTTCGATACAGTCAAATGGCGTTTCCGGGCAATAACTCACAACCACGCCTTTCCGACCAGTCCGCTTTGGCGGTTGGCCCTTTTGCTAAAAATGAATTTCCCTTAATTCTGCCACAAGTCTAACACGATTGAAACATGCATCTAAACGTATCGAGGGATCGGGACTCCGGCGCCGGCCGGCATGCGCGGACCAAGCGACCAATTCTACCTCGCATGCAGACCCGGTGGCGTCAGCGAGGGCAGCGCCAGGGCAATGCGGGTAAAAGTTTGGCACACTGCCGACTGGCACGGATGGAGTGAAGGAAACCCGGCGAACACTGCGACAGACTGTAACCGGTGCGCCTAATTGGCCACGGGCGTCTTCAGAATGTGGTCGATCACCAGTACGTCGAGCGGGGCTTTGGTGGCGTCCAGTTTCAGGCCAAAGTTCCGCAAAGCTGCGTACAGCGACTCGTCGCTAGCGCCGTCCAGCAGTTGCAGGGCCTGGGGCGGAAGCCGGACGCCGGCGGAGACCGCCGACTGGATCAGCATCGCCCTGTAGTCCTCGGGGGTCAGGTCAATCGAGATATCGTAGTTGCCGGTGAGTCCCGTGCGATCCACCACGGGGCGATCCATGAAACGCGCCAGGAGGTCGGCAAAATTGGCCATGGTCAACTTCTTGGCCTCCAGCTTGTCGTTGGCAAAGGTGAAGAAGGAACCCTTGCCGAAGTTGACCGAGACGCCACCCCGGCCGCCGCTCGCCGACACGTCGGTTGCACCGCCCTGAACGGTCCCGGCTGCATCGCCTTGATCCGGCGCCGATTCCTTCAGTTTCAACCCTCCGGTGGCCACGGTCAGGGCGTAAACCGGAAATTCTTTGCTGTCGCGGTGCATCTTCATCTCGAACCGGCCGGCCAGCAGGGCCTGAAGCATTTCCGGCACCTGTTCCCGGGTGGCGCCCTCCGGCAGTTTGGCGTCTACATCGAAGCGCTCGGACAGCCAATCCGGCCCGGTGACCTGATAGTTCTTTACCCGGTATGCCACGCGAATGTAATCCTGCAAGGAAAAATCCGCAATGTGCACCTGGGCACCGTCTACGTGTACGCCGACATTGACCCGGTCGGTTTCGCCCGACGAGGGCTTTACCGAGGCCACTTCGAATTCCGGCGCGGGCGGCGGCGTTTGGGCGTGAACCGCCGCCGCGGCAAAACACAGGGGAATCAAGGTACGAGCCAATTTCATATGAGGTGTATACGATCTATTTTAGAGGAAAGATCCATCCACACCGGCTGGCTGGCCGGGCACCATCCGGCAGTGGGGGCGAACCTGCGGACGTTTGCAGCCGCCAAGTGCGGGACCAAACACCGGCAGGGGTCCGCCAAGCAAGCCCGTCGCTTACCTTCCGTGTGTTTCAAGATCGCCCAGTACGACCACGGCTCAGTCCGTCCCGGCTTGAATGTGTTTGGAGCGCCCGACCAGCCGTCAGGCAGTCAGAACCAGCGGCTCGTCCATCAGGGTCAACACCTGCCCCAGCAATTGGGATCGGCGGAAGGGCTTGAGCAGAAACTTACCGTGCCAACGCGCACGCACGCTACGTGCCAACTCACTGGGGGATTCGCCGGAAAGGAACAGAACCCGCAGAGAGGGCGAGATCTGGTGCAACTGATAGACAAGATCCTGCAAATCGATGCCTGGAATCGTGGTATCAATTACTGCCAGTTCGGGATGAAGCCGGTTTCTGCGGCAACGCTCAACGGCGGTGGCGGCGTTCGACGCGCCCGTCACGACGAACCCAGCCTTCTCCAGAGTAGAGGACACCGCCCTTTGGACGGCCTCCTCGTCATTTGCAACTACTAATACTACAGGCGATTCTTTCGAATCCATACAACTCTATGATAGCGCTCCCGCCCCTGGCTACGCTCCCGATGCCGGCATTTAAAAGGTTATATGGCCCGCTAGCCGGCGGCGTGAGAAATCGCACAGATCACGGCATCGGTGAATTCGCCGGTGGTCGCTCTGCCGCCCACATCGCCGGTGAGGTGCTCACCCGCCGCGTATACCTGATAGATGGCCCGGTGCAGGCGGGCGGACGCCTCCCGCTCCCCCAGATGGGCCAGCATCAGCACCGCCGACTGCATCAGTGCCGTAGGGTTGGCCAGCCCCTTGCCGGCGATATCCGGCGCGGTCCCATGCACCGCCTCAAAGATCGCGTGGTGATCGCCCAGGTTGGCGCCCGGCACAATCCCCAGGCCACCCACCAGGCCGGCAGCCAAGTCGGAAATAATGTCGCCGTACAGGTTCGGCAGCAGGAGAAGGTCGAAGGTCTCCGGCCGCATGACCAGCTGCATGCAGGCGTTGTCCACGATCAGCTCGTTATACTGCACCTCGGGAAACTCCGCGGCCACCTCGCGGCAGCATTTGAGAAACAGGCCGTCGCTCAGCTTCATGATGTTGGCTTTGTGAATAGCGGTCACTTTTTGGCGGCTTTCGCGGCGCGCGTATTGGAAGCAGGAGCGGGCGATCTTCATGGAAGCGTTGCGGGTGATGATCTTGAGGCTTTCCACCACCCCGGGGACCACTTCGTGCTCCAGCCCGGAGTACAGGTCTTCGGTGTTCTCGCGGAAGATGGCCAGGTCCAGGGGCAGGTCCCGAAAGCGGGTCTTGAGCCCGGGCAACATACGCACCGGGCGGAAATTGGTGTAGAGGCCCAGTTTCTTGCGCAAAGCCACATTGATGCTCTGATGGCCTCCGCCGATGGGCGTGGCGGTCGGCCCTTTGAGGCCCACGCGGGTCACTTCCAGCGACGCGAACACCTCATCGGGAATCAACTGGCCGTACTCGGCCAGGGCACGCGCGCCGGCTTCGACGCGCTCCCATTCCACCGTCACGCCGGTAGCATCCACAGCGCGAACGGTAGCATCGGCCACTTCGGGGCCGATACCATCTCCTGGAATCAATGTTATCGGATGCGCCATCACCGCTATTATAGAGGTGGGGGTGGCCGTGATTCCCGATTGGCCCGAGGAACGCCGGCGGATGGTGGAAAAGCAGTTACGCCGGCGCGGCGTCCACGATCCCCGCGTGCTGGAGGCTATGGGCCAGATTCCCCGCGAGGAATTCATACCGCCTGAGTCGCGGCTGCTGGCCTACACCGATGACCCGGTTGCGATCGGCTTCGGCCAGACCATCTCGCAGCCCTACATGACCGCCCTGATGGCCGCGCTCCTGGATCTCACCGGCACCGAAACGGTGCTCGAAGTGGGCGCCGGATGCGGATATGCGGCTGCCGTGCTGGGTAAGCTGGCCGCCCGCGTGATGGCTCTGGAAATCGTGCCCGGCTTGGCCCGCATGGCGGAAGCCAACCTTAAACGGACCGGGACGGGAGGCAACGTCGAGGTGCGCGCAGGGGATGGTTCCCTCGGTTGCGTGGAGTGGGCGCCCTACGATGCCATTTCCGTCGCCGCCGCGGCCCCCGAAATTCCTGCCTCGCTGCTCGCCCAGCTTCGCGATCCGGGGCGGCTGGTGATCCCGGTGGGCCCGCGCTACGATCAGGAACTGCGGGTGGTCACCAAGCGCAACGGGCGGATTGATTACCGCGTGGCTACGCTGTGCCGTTTCGTGCCCTTGCGGGGCGGACAAGGCTGGCGCTAGATGCGGCTGCGCACGGCCAAAGACCGGCTGAAGGTGGAGCATAGCATCATCGATGGGTTGCGCCCGCTGCTGGAAGAATTGCTCGCCGCCAATCCGGAAATCCGCTCCGTGATTCCGGGCGTGATCCGGCCCGTGCGGGATGCGAAGGGCAAAGTCAAGGTGCGGGTCACCGTACCGACGCAGAACGGCTGGAAGGCGATTGCCCTGGCCTCCGGCGCCCGCCAGGAGCTGTTCATCAGCACCGGCTGGGGCCGAGAGGAAGTGGAAGGGGCCTTGCGCAAGGCGGGCGGCGAAGTGCCGTAAGGCGGCCGGCGGCCGACCGAACTGCGCGGTGCCGGGGAACGTGCCGGCAAGGCCGATGGCACGCGATCAACGGCCGGTGATCAGGTCCGGGTTCCGGGCGTGCAACCGAGCACGGCGCCGATGGCCTCCAGCAGGTTCTTGAGATTG
>Ga0335074_10008001_pt1 | contig 14681 bp, 15 predicted proteins | sample Lox_Sample_23_FD_206715 | JGI IMG/M metagenome (GOLD analysis project Ga0335074, IMG submission 206715) | Soil microbial communities from Loxahatchee National Wildlife Refuge, Florida, United States - Lox_Sample_2.3 | ecosystem: Environmental > Terrestrial > Soil > Wetlands | place: USA...
GCCGGCTCCTCTATGCGGTTGTGGGCGCCGCGCGGGGTGCCACCCGCTCGGCTCAATCACCCCACAACGCGTGGGGGACCGGCCAACTTCATCAGCCTGACCGGACGACAACCTCCATATGGTCTGATGCCCAACATGAGAATCAAGCTCATTTTCGGAAGCGGGCAACAAAAAACCCTCCGATTTGGAGGGCTTTCGTTGATGGAGCTAGCCGGACTCGAACCGGCGACCTCCTGGGTGCGATCCAGGCGCTCTCCCAACTGAGCTATAGCCCCGGGCGGCGGCACATGCCGCGCGGTTGCGGGACAGTTTAGCCCTGAGCAGGCCGACCGCTCGTTCGTTGGCGCGCCTCCATTCGTCCAATCGAACCGGCGGATTCGGCTCGAGTGGCCGCTAGCCTGGGCATCGGTCGGGAGTCCCGATGAGCTTTCGCGCGCGCCTCACCACCTTCTTCGTGTTGATCGTCGTCGTGCCGATGATCGCCATGGGCGTGCTCATGTTCAGGCTAATCGGGGACAGCCAGCAGGGGAAGGCCGACGCGCGCGCAGACGGGCTGGTAAGCGCGGCCACAAGTCTCTATCAGAGCGAGGTGGCTGCGGCTCGGGCTGATGCAGCGACGCTAGCGCGGGGCGTCGGAAGCGCGAGCGGTAACGCGCTTGCAACGCGTTTTGCGGATCTCGCGAGGCAGGCGGGACTTGCCCGGGCCACGTTGACCGATCGGCTAGGCGTGCTCGCCGACATCGGGGACACCACTGCGATTGCGCCGGGCGCAGCCTTTCTTAAGACGCCCGCCGCCACCCAGGTCATGACGGTGACAGTGTCCGAGCTCACCGCCTCGCAATACGCGCGCGACCTGGCTGGGCCCGGGGTCGCGATCGTGGTGCACACCGGCCCGCGAATCCTCGGCTCCACGATCAGTCTTCCCGCCGGCAAGTCGCTGCCCGCGAACGGGAACGTCATGCTCGGAGGGACTGCATATCGCGCCGTGGCGCAGGGCTTCAACGGATTCGATGGCGCGCGGGTCACGATCACCGTCCTCTCGGCGCTCTCTGCAACAAGCTCGTCGCTCGGCGGCAGTCGTGCTGTGGCTGCCGGCCTGATTGCCGCGTTCCTCGCTCTTGCCCTGGGCTTCGCGCTACTTGCTTCGCGCGCCCTCCAGGCTCGGCTCCGCGACTTCCTGCACGCGGCCCACCGCCTTGCTGGCGGCGACTTCTCCTCGCTCGTCACCGTTGAGGGCCATGACGAGTTCGCCGCACTGGGCGAGGAGTTCAACCGGATGTCGACGGAACTATCCCGGCGGCTCGACGAGCTCTCTCAGGAGCGAGCCCGGCTGAGGGAGGCGATTCGACGCACCGGCCAGACGTTCGCGTCTAGCCTCGACCGCGATGCGCTGCTTGAGGTGGCGCTGACCACCGCCGTTGACGCCGTTCAGGGAACTGGGGGTCGGTTGAGCGTCAGATCTGTGGACGACGAGGCGCCGGCCGAAACGGTGCGGGAAGGGTCGCTCGTCGGTCTGGAAGATGCCGTCCGACGGGCGGAGCAGGCTGCGCTCGACAATGATGGGCTCGGCGAGGCGCAGGAAGACGATGTGAGCGTCGCGGCGGTCGCGCTCGGCTCGGTCGAGCCACGCCATCAGGGGCACGGACTAATCACGGTGGCGCGTCCCGGACGTCCCTTCACCGAAGACGATCGGGAGGTGCTCCGCTCGCTGGCAGCCGAGGCGGCGCTGGCACTTGAGAACGTAGAGCTCCACTTCCAGGTGCGTAGGCAGGCCGTGACCGACGAGCTGACCGGTCTCTCCAACCACGGCCGTTTTCAGGAGCTCCTGAACGCCGAGATCGAGCAGGTCCGCCGTTACCACCACCCGATCGGTCTGATCATGCTCGACATCGACGACTTCAAGGCGGTCAACGACACCTACGGGCATCAGCAGGGAGACGCCGTGCTCAGGCATGTCGCGCGCGTCCTGCGGGAGAACTCGCGCGATGCAGACTCGCCCGCCCGGTACGGCGGCGAGGAGCTCTCCCTAATCCTGCCGCACACGGATCTCGAGGGCGCTCACGCGATCGCCGAGCGCATCCGTACGGCGGTGGAAGGCCTACGTGTGCCGAGAACCGATCGTGCCGGCGTGCTTCGGGTCACCGCCAGCGTCGGCGTCACCGCATCGACCGCCGGGCACAAGGATTTGCTGATCGGAGATGCCGACGCCGCGCTGTACGAAGCCAAGCGCCGTGGAAAGAACTGCACGGTCGGCACCGAAGCTCGGGTCGCGGACGCGCCGGAGCCTGGGTACGCTTAAGCAGCATGGGTTTACTCGACGACGCGATTCGCGAGCATCTTGACCTCAAACGCCGGCGCGGTGCCGACCCGACCGAGATAGAGCGCGCCGAACGTGAGGCGCTTGGTCCGGTCCGGCGTGGGCCCGAGGCGGCCGAGGACGTGGCGCCTGACGCGGTTCTAGAAGCAGACGAAGAGCATCTCGATTCCGAGGAGCACCTAATCCCCACGGAGGCTGCCGCTGAGCCTGACCGTTGGGATCGGTTCGAGGAAGATCCCGAGTTGCAAGAGCTCGAGGACCACGACGAGTCCGGCCCCTATGACCATGCTCATACGCCGGGTGGCGATCCACTCCTGGAGGATGAGCCGTTTCCGGAGCCAGGCGTGCAGCCACCGTCCCATCCTGCCGACCAATCAGAGCCGCTCGAAGCCGAGCCGCCATCTGTTCCTCCGCGGGCCCCGGCAGCGCCGCACCTGGACCAGGAGACCGAGGAATACGAGCTCGAGGACGAGCCGGAGGCCGACGACGTGCTCGAGTCGACGCCAGAATTCCTCCAGGACGCGCCGGATCACGACCGGCTCTGGTTCGAGCAGCGCCCGCCGCGGGATTTCGATTTCGACGGATGAGTCTTTAGACTCGATTTCGAAGCGGGGCCATAGCTCAGTTGGGAGAGCGCCTGCTTTGCAAGCAGGAGGTCACGGGTTCGAATCCCGTTGGCTCCATTTGAAAAGTTCCTGCTAACACGTACTTTTCGTCAGTCGTCGCCGAAGTCCAAGTAGCGGTTGCGGGCCCCTATGGAAGCGTCATGGAAGCCTCCGGAAACGCGCCCGCTGTCGCTCCGCTCCGCGTTGACCCTGGATGCGGCCGTGGGCCTCGGCAGCCTGCGGGCCAGCCGTTCCAAATGGAAGATCCGTTATTCGAGTGACAGCCCCGACCTGCCCAGCCTCCACTTCCGATTTGGCGACGGCCTGGATGGCCGTCGTCAAATCGGAAGTACGCCCGCGGCAGGCGACGTTCGAAATGCCGATGCTCCCCGCGCACCGCGGCAAGCCCCGCCGACCTACGGGCCGGACGAGGCCCGCGGCCCCCGTCCTCGGAGAGAAGACCTTGCTCTTCCTCGCCGGTGAGCAGGAGCGCAGCCCAGCGCCGGGGCCTTGTAGTTCTCGTCCTCGCGATCACCTCCCGCGACACCAACGGGTCGCTCGTCGGGACCGGCGACGGCGGCGACCCGCCCGGGTCGGAGCGGGTGCCTACTCGTCGGCGGCTCGTGCCGTATCGCCCGCGAGGTCGCGCTTCGTCCCCGAAGCGATCGCGGAGCCTCGAAACAGGAGAACCGAAAGCAATCGTCGCGGGCGACCGGGCCGATTGCGTCCTACGACACGCACGCCTTGGAAATTCGCGTCTGCGTGCGCAATGAGCTAACGGCCGGAATCGATCCGCTCGAACGTGTGGGGCCGCGTAGGGTCCGCTGGCGTGCGCGTCACATACCGCTCCCCGAGGGCGTTCGTGAAGCGAACGATGTAGCTCCGCGGGAGCGTCACCCAGTTCGAGGGCAGCTCGTCTTCTCGAACGACGACGACAAGCGGACGAAAGCCTCCGAGCTCGGAGTCCGGAGGCGGCGACGAGAACCCGGCGCCGAGTGCCGCAGTCTCCATCCCGCCCCCAAAGAGATACTCGACGCCGGCCAGCTCGACTCCGTGAACGACGTTCAGTGCGATACCTCCGCCCTCGTTCGCGATTCGGTACGGGAACCCGATCTCCTCAGTGCCGACATCGCCATACGAGTCGGGACCTCTGATTGCTCCCCCAGCGGGGTACCCCAAGACCCTGGGCTGAACAAAGATTCTGGCCGCGTCCCGGATCGCATTGCTTTGCGCGATCGAGGCGTCGATCTGCTTCTTGACGGCCTCCGCGTCATCATGCGCAGCCTTCCGCATGACGCCCACTTGGTCTCGAGCCGCTTGCATCTGTTTGATCGCGACTCCTGCCAGTACTGCCGTTGCTACGAAAGCACCTAAGCCGCCGATGGCGGTCAGCCACTCCGCAGAGATGTCCCCAGGCACGAGCATGACTGGAGGGTGTCGCCCGGCTCGGACGAATATGACCCAGAGGGGCGCCGCGGAGAACTGGAGACCGGTGCTTCGTCCCCAATGCAAGAAGGCTTCAAGCACGCTCGATCGTCGAGAGCTAGCGTCAGCAAGTTGCGCGGTCTACCCGTGCAGGAGGGGCGCCGCTGGCCCACCATGAAGAGCGTCCGACGACGAGAGCGGGTGCGGGTGCAATTCGCCGGATGGCATGGAATGCTGGACCTGTGTCATCGCCAGTTGACCCTGCGTCGATCCAGCCCCGTCTCGATGACGTTCAACGTCGCCTGAGCGAACACCCCGGATACCGTGAGTACCTCGCCTGTGAGGAGCTTCGCCGAACGATCAATGCGGTGTTCGTGCTCAATCTCAGAGCGCTGCTCGCGGTACTCAACCGCCCCACGCAGGACCAAGCCCTTGCCGTCGAGCTGTTCCAGAACATGCGGCGGCCTGATATCCGCGAGGGATACGAGGCTGCCGTAACAAACACCTTGCACAACTACGTCGCTGGCTCCGCGACCCTCGTGGATCACACTCGCCGGCTTATGGACCGAAGGACGGGACCGATCGCCGAGGAGTTCGACCAGCGTAAAAAGCGCGTGGCAGACGACCCCGAGGTGCTGTTCATCAAGAACCTCCGCAACTTCGTTCTCCACCGCGCGCATCCGTTTCTCGGGCACACGGTCACAGTCGCCGACCAGTCCGGACGTATCACGGGCGAGATCGAGCTGAGCCGGAAGGACCTTCTCACCTGGGATCGATGGTCATCGCCTGCGCGCGCGTTCATCAGGGATCAACCTGAGAACATCCCGCTTCGCGCGATCCTGCAGCATCACGCCAAGCTGATGATCGAGCTGCATAACTGGCTCCACGATCAGCTCGCGCTCGCGAACCGAGCCGCTCTCAAAGACACAAACCGGCTCGTCGACGAACGTAACGCGATCCTGAGCGGCCTCGACCCCGCTGCCGCCCAAAGGCTGTCAGAAGCGGCGACGAGGCTCAGGAATTCGCCGACACCGATCAAGACCGAGGACTTCCTCGCCATGCTCCGTGGCGAACCGCTTGCGCCCGGGTCGGAGGGAAGCCCTCCACGTCGAGATGCATAACCATGCGTTATCGCACGCCCGCGGGTTGCCCGGCCGGCGGCTAGGGTGGCGCCATGGTCTCCGCCACGCTGATCGACGTCACACGCCAGATGGCCGCCGGCGACCTGCTGGTCGGCCGCCATAGCGGCGCTCACGTATCTTGCGGTGCGGGTCGCGCGGCAGAGCCTTGAGGCGGCAGATGCACCGCTTGTGATCGGCGCGCATGTCCCCAACGACTCGCAAGGCTTGGATGACATCATCAAGCAACCGGCCGCCGCAGCGGTAGTCCACGGCCCGGGCGCCTGCTTGCTCGTCGTCGGGAGCACTGCCGCGCGTCTTCGTCGTGCTTGGTGGCCAAAGCACCGTACACCGTGAGGCCGAGGTCAAAAGCGATTGTGCGGGAGGAACTGTGGGCGGCAGATCAGGGAGCGCGGTATCGGGGGGACCCCTCGTCATCAGACGTGGAAAATCCCAGGGGCGTACTCTGCCCCACCCGGGGTTAGCGGACACACGCGAGACGCTCTTGAGCGGGGCGGAATGCAGTCACCGGATTCAGTCGGCGCCGAATTCTGGAGGACGCCAGCCCTCAGCGTATTTCCGGGCAAGTTCGATGAGGTCCTCGTGTCCGGCGATCAACGGAGAGTCCGTCAACGCTTGGAGCCTGTCTTTCAGCACCGCTTCGTCCCGATACACGGCGATTAGCGCGCCCCACTGTAAGGTCTTTGCGCGGCGCACTGCCCTGCTGCCAACACCCTGAGCGCGCGACTCGGCAATTCCACTTTGCAGCAAGGCCAAGGTGAGTCGTGGATCGTCTGCGACTCCGATCGGCTCCCCTCCGTCAGCTGCGGCTTTCTGGGCAAAATAGAGGATGCGTAAGAGATCCCATTCGTTCAGGAGTTCATCGACTGATGCTGATCGCACTTCGTCCAGCCAGATCGATTCGAGCTTCGAGGCGATGTCCTCCGAGACTAATCTGTGGCCTGCGCCCTTTCGGTATCCGACGTCAGTGATGAGCTCGAATCGTGAGGACAGCGACGTGACGTCTGGCATGATTCTCTCGACCGCGTCCGCGACCTCTTGTTCGCCGTCGAATGCGCGCAGGAGCCGGACCGTAACTCGGCTGACGACGATGCGTTGATCGAAATCGAGCATCCCGCGCTGGCGCTGTGGTAGGTCCGGAAGCAAGTTGAGCAGAACGGTTACTCCTGGCACGACTTGTTCGCTGGCAAAGTCGCCTTGAAACGTCTCGAGTCCTGCAATGACATCCTCTAGCCGGGCCGGATCGAGCGCCCGAAGGTAGCTGTCGAACGCATGTCGGTCCATCGATAGCGCCCATGCACGCTCGGCGTCGACAAATGCCTGGAGCGATTCACCGGCGACTCGCTCCAGATAGAGCAACAGAATGTCCCGGTGGGCGATACGTCGATCCCGCAGCCATTGTGCTTCCCAGTCTGGGCCGTAGCGACTGCCACCAATAAAGCGGTCACCGGCTGGAAACAGGCGAGCAATGATTGCCCTGACGACCTCCTCGTTATGCCCAGCGATCTCGACGAGTGCCTTGACTGCGAGGGCTGGTTGGGAGTCGTCGCGCAGTGGGATACCGGCCGTTTCGGTGAGCCCTTCGGCAGCCTCGTGAAGATGACTGAACACGTCGGGCAGAAACACGCGTATCGCCTCAAGGCCGAGCACATCGACGACCGCGATCTGACCGCCAAGTGCCTCGAGAGTCCCGTGGGCCGAGAGGCCGTATCTCCGAACGTCACGCATGTTTCTTATTAGCGGCCGAATGACTTCCGCGTAGATATCAGGCCACGCATCCGCTTGGACCGGGCCTGCCGTCTGGATGTCAGAAACGATGCGGTTAATCTCGGCAATCATTTGCTTGTCCAGCAGTCGACGAGGAATCGCCGGCAAATCGAGTACCACCTGGAGAATCTTTTCGAGGTAGTCGCGCCCAGAAATGCCGTGCTCGCCTAGCGCCTGCTCGACGCGAACGCGATCAAACGCAAGGACATAAACGAGGTTCGGGAAGCTCGCGGTCAGTCGGACCAACTTGAAGACGTCGCGGATTTCCGGAGTCGTTAGGCGATCAATGTCATCAAGGACCACGATGATTGGGTGCTCGAGCTGGGAAAGCCGGTCGGCGAGCCTTTTTCGCCGCTCCCCCGCTCCCTCGCGCCGTCGTTGCAGCAACTTGGCGAGCAGTTTCGCCGTGCCGCGAACGCGCTCTATCCAGACTCCGACTAGCGGCAGCCAACCGAGACCCGAAAACGCCTCTCCGTAATCGGTGAGACCATCAGCGACGTCCGACAGGCCGGTCCGAAGCCTCAGCTGCGCCGCCAATTCAATGAAGAACGACTCGACGAGTTGCTCGGCGCCGCTAAACATCCACGGGTTGAAGTCAAGGACGACCGCCGCATCATGTTCAAGCTCCCGCCTTACGAGGTTCATGAACGAGGTCTTGCCCGATCCCCACGGCCCGAGCACGCCGACGACAGCACCCTCCGAACGGTCCATCGACTCCACCTCGTTGGCGAACGAGCGGGCCAGCAACGCGCGCCCAAGCAGGTCCTGATCGGGACTGTGGATGGGATTGTCGCCGGGGAGCGTCACGATTTCATTCTCCGCGCTGGGCTGGTATTACTCAACCGCCTCGCGCGCGCCGCAGGTGGTGGCGCGGGCCAGCGTCCGGCCCGTGAGGTGCTGGTGCTCGCCGGGACCATCTGGATTGACCGCGGCGCAGCGGCTTGATCCGACCTGCTAAGCGCGAGCGAACGCGCACGCGATCGGCAGATGCGCCTATTCGTTGGCAGCCCGGGCCTCCGAGGCGGGGCTAGCCCACTCGTAGAAGCGCTTGCGACGAGCCGTCGAAGCCAAGAGTCACGGTTTCGGCGTTGAGCTGCGTGTCGGCGAGGCCGGACCCGCAGAACGGCTCGGCTACATCGCGGCCCGCGGTCCTGCCCGACGACCGCGGAGCTCGGCGCGTTTTGATTTCGTTGCAGCGTTCGGACCGGAGCGAGCGGCCTCGAGTTGCGCTCTGGCTGAGCACTTCACGCGTCGAGTGCCTCACGTCGTAGCTCGTGGTAGTTCCGTGCCGAATCGTTGATGTCCACCATCAGGTCCGGTGGGATTCGCTGACCAAACGCGAAGTACGCTTCGGCGATGTCCCCGACCTCGCGAAGCGCGCGAGACATGCACTCGTACAGCTCGCCATCTGGGTTCGGAATTACGTCTAGCCGCGCTTGTTGAGCTCGCTCGATCAGAACTTCGATCTCGTCGTGGAAGTCGCCAATCGCCGCTGCGAGGCTCGGGGCCAGGATCTCGCGATCACGGTCCGCGATGAGATCGAGGTTTGAACGAAGCTCGGCGGCGAGCTGAAGTTGGGGCGGGGGGCCTGGATACCCGGGATACCGAGAATCGTCGGCGTTCGGGAGTTCGTCGATCAGCAGCCTTATCCATCCGAGAAAGTCGTCAGGCAGCACCGCAGCGAAAGTCCGAACGTTCGTTCCTGCGTAGCCGTTCGCGGCCGCTAGCAGGAAGTGATAGAGCGCCGCATTCATGGTGCGCAAGGCTTGATCGAGCCGTGGCTGTTGCCGGCGCCGATCGGCGCGCTGGAGCGATGCTTCCACGACCGTGACCGTGAAACCGACGGTTAGTGAGCCGACGACGACGTTGGGCATCCACGCTCGAGCCCAGCCGCAGGCATACACCCCGGCCCCAATCGCGGCGATGAAGAGCGAAAACGCTAACACCCAAGCGGGTGTTGGACTCCGCGTGCCGCCCCGGCTGGAAAGCACCAACTTTGCCAGGACCGCAAGCGCGCCTACCAGGGCGAAGCCAAGTGAAGCAAAGCCCGCCCAAGCAAGATGAAGGTGTGCGGACCGGTGGGGGGGGAAGAGGGACGCGAGCGGCCGTGGGATCTCGCTGCTCGCGTGCTGCGCGGCGGTAGGCGGATTCAGGAGCACGAATCCGATCAGCGCCACTCCGAGCAGGACCACGAATGTCGTGATGAGCGCGGCGCGGGATGATCCGATAGCCCTCGCTACTCGTCTGCTTGCAGTCAAGATGGAGCACGCCGCCAGCAGCGGAGCGAAGACGGCGATTGTGGTCCACGCGTCTTCCGTGCCGGGGCGGAACGCCAGCTCGAAGCCGGTGTGCGTTCGGGTCACCGTGACGGTAGTGATGTGAAACCAGGGGCAGAACAGCGCAACGCACAGGGCGGCGGTCGCCATTCCCGCCAGGCCGAGCAGCTGCTTCGTTAGCCCCTCGTGCATGACGCGAGGCTACTCAAAGCGGTCGCCCGGATTCGTCGACCCGGCGCCAGAGGCACCGGAGCCCCAAGGCTCGCTCGCGAGCGCAGCCCGGCTTGCAGACTTGGCGAGCATCGCGAGGAACCCAATGTGCCGCTCGCCGCCGACCGCGGCGTTCCTTTTGCGCGCGGGTACAGGCAACCTGGCAGCGAGCCTGGCCGATGGTCTCGGGCCATCGCTTTGGTCAGCGGCGCCCGATTTCGCTGGCCATTCCTTTGGCGATCAAGCAGCCGTCCCCGCGCCGCGAAGCGGGCTCTAGCTTTGCCACTCAGTGCCGCCGGCGGTCCTTTGTCCTGATGAGTGGATGCGTGGCATGCCATAGCGCGGCCGGCGGCCCGGAACAATCACGCGGGTCGTGCCACGACGCGACAACCTCCGACGCGCGGGGCGAGAAGGGCACAGAAATCGCGGCGAGCACGACGTTCCGGCTTGACAAGCTGTCTCATCCCTGAGACATTGTCCCCGTGACCTTGGTCCGAGACACTAGTGGCGCGCCCATACGCATCCAGCCCGGACTTGAGACGGTCGCCAACCGAGCCACCCATCTGCGCCAGATCGAACGACTTGCCGATCAGCTACGCGAGGCCCACCGCTTCGCGGGCCAGGCCGAGGTGGTGTTCGCTGACGCCGTCCGTCGCGCTCACCCGCGCTACCCAATCCGTGACATCGCGGAGGCGACGGGCTACAGCCGGTCAACGATCAGCCGAATCCTCGGCAACCGCGGCTGACACCTCGAGCCTCGCGGCTTCGACGCTGCTACTCGTCTGCGACGCTTGACCCATCAGAGTCGGCGCAAACGCCGACTGTTCGAGCGTACTACCGGGCTGTCGTCTCCAGGGCTGCAGATGATGCGCGTCACCTGATCGGCGAGCACCCGCGCCTCGGCATCTTGGTTCGGGGCCAGCTTACAAAGCGAGGAGGGGTCAGCGAGGGGTCGCTAGAGGGATGAGCCGCCGGTATCGATCTAACGACGATCGGTCTTCCTCTCGTACGGCGAGACGTTGAATCGTGAGGCTGCTCTGTTGTTCGTTCCTGAGGCTCGCGCGGACAGTGTCGTACGCGATCTGAATGGCTCGATTTTCGGGCTCAAGGATGGCGCGGCGAACGATGTAAGCCACCGCATCGACGAGTTGTAGGCCACCGTGTTCCTGAGATGGCTCGAATTGCAGACCATCCTCGAATATGCCGCTGAGATCGATGGCGTTCGTTACCTCTCGTCCGCGGATCCGACCGAACTCACGAGAGAATTTCTCGATGAACGGGTGACGCGGCTCTCGGCTCCACGGCTCCGGCAGCGACAAACTTTCGGCTGCCCGCGACCCTAGCGCCGGCACGATCACATTGTTCAAGTACTTCTCTTCAGCGGACATTTTCGTAGGCAGCTTGCCGTCGAGAACGAAGTGAAAACTCATGAAGTCGTCGCGCCAACGATCGTCGACAAAGAAAAGCAGCGACTTCTGTAAGGCATCAAAGATCAACTCGACCAGAAATCGCGCCTGAACGAATTCACCATGATTCATCTGCGCACCCAGGCCCGAGCGCTTGATTTCGCGATCCATGCGCTGCTCAATCTCTGGCACGGGAGCACCGATGGCCTTCGTGCTCTCTGTGCGGTACCACTCGAGATTGCGGCTCAGCGTGGCCGCTTGATCGAGCCGAAACTGTGCAATCCGCTCGGTGGTCACGAGGACCGTGTCTACTACATGTGCCAGCAGCTGGCATGCGCTCCGGTTGATGAAGTCAGCGATATCTTGGAGCTGGTCGTCAGCCAGATGCGTCGCGTGCAGCTCTTCGAGTCCCCACGCTGCCTGCCGCCCGCTGACAAAACCGTCGACCGCATTCAGCTGGCTGTCAGGGCAAATTAGCGCGGCCTGGACGTAGCTATCGAAGCGGTCATCGGGGAACGCGAAGTCGCCGCTCTCGTCAAAGAAGTAGTAGATGCGAGAATCCTATGAGTCCTCGGATGCGTCTACGAGCTCGCCGTGCCGTCGGCCTGTCGTAGTGGGCCGGAGCGCGAGACTCGGGCGAGAGGCACCGCCCAAGGGCGGACGGGGCAGAAGGCGATACCCCGACGCCCGTTCCAGCTGCAACGCCAGCGCGACGCGCGGGGACGCGTCCGGCGTGAGGTTCACAGTCTGTGCATGGCTGAGCTCCTGCGGGATGCGCTAGGGGTCCAGGACGACGAATCCGTCGTGCTTTCGGTCTGCGCGCAGACGGTCGGGACCGGATGGGGAATTGCGCACGGGACCCTGATGGCCGTCCCGTGCCGCTGCGCCGAGCTGAGTTGGTCCGACTGGTACCGCGACGAATGCGGGGGCCGCGGAACCTATAGTGGAGACCCTCTGGCGCCCCAATTCGTCGTGAGCGGCGACGGATGGTTGCTTGCCCGTTCGGTCCTGACGGTCGTCGAAGCCGAGGCATGGTTGAACGCGGGCATAGCTTCGATTTCGACCGTCGACCACAATCCCGTACCGGTAGGTTTCCCGGCGCTCGGAGCGGTCCCGGCACTGTCGGCGGAACTCAGTGCGCCATCCGCCCTGCTCCTTGTCGTTCCGCGGATTGACTCGGCGACGAGCTCGCTGCTCGCGAATCTGGGACGACCGGCCCAGGCGATGCTATGGCGCGGTGCGCCCGGCGAGCGGTTCGAGGTGCCAGACATTGTTGAGATTGACGGGCAACGGTGCCCCAGCCCAACTCGCAACCTGACCGGAATCCACATCGCGCCCCCAGATATACAGCCGCGACTCGCAACCGCGCGAGGGCTACTCGTCGGTCGCGCGACACGCCGGGCCTGGATCCAAGAGGCGAGGGGAGAAAAGACATTTGAGCACTTCAACGTGGATCTCGCCTGGGATCCGACGCTAATCGCTTTGGCGGACCTCGAGCTCATCCATGAGGAATACGTCGAAGACGATCTCGCGTCATCTGTCGCCGTCCGTCTCGAAGACTTCGAGCTCGGGGCCGTCGAGCGAACGGGCCGCTGCCGCGTCTCCCTAATGTCGCTCGGTCGCGGCGTGCGGCACGGCCTGATCCTGAGAACGATCGATGGCGAACTACTCGATCGCAGTGGGCCATACCCCTTGATCGAACGCGCGGCGATCAGCATGACGATTAACGGCGAGGCGCAGCAGCCAGTGGTGCTCGGGGAAACCAGAGCGCCCGAGTCGGTCGAGGATCGGTCGAAGCGCGCGCGAGCGATCGAAGCCGATGTGAGACAGGTACTCCAGCTTGGTGCTCAGGCGAGGATCATCGCCGACCGCGCGACTGCCCTTTCCCGACTCGTCGATCACCTCGAAGGCGCAGCCGGCGAACTCTGCATCCTTGATCGCTATTTCGGGCAGCACCTCGACGAGTGGCGACTCCTCGATACCGTTCCCGTCCCGGTTCGAGTGCTCACCGGGAAGGTCGAGACTGACTCCACCGGTGCGCCGGCAACTCCGACGCTCGGTGCCCATGTCACGGTGCGATTCCGGAAGAAGGCTCCCATTCACGAGCGGATCTACTTCTGGGATCGCGGCGGAATCGTGCTTGGGGGATCGCCCTCGACCTTCGGACAGTCACCGTTGCGAATCACGCGTCTCCGACAGGCGGAGGTCGCGGAATGGCGCACGCTGTTCGAGGTCGAATGGCAATCCCCGCTCTACTCGGCGCTCCAAGGCCGGGTCGACGTGTAGCTCGATGACGACCCGCACGTCCCAGTCCTAGCCGACACGATTGCTTTGGCCAGGGACGCAGCCTTGGTCGGTGTCATCGCTTTGGCGACGAAGCGCGACCTCGTGGGCGATACGGCACGAGCCGCCGACGAGTAGGCACCCGCTCCGACCCGGGCGGGTCGCCGCCGTCGCCGGTCCCGACGAGCGACCCGTTGGTGTCGCGGGAGGTGATCGCGAGGACGAGAACTACAAGGCCCCGGCGCTGGGCTGCGCTCCTGCTCACCGGCGAGGAAGAGCAAGGTCTTCTCTCCGAGGACGGGGGCCGCGGGCCTCGTCCGGCCCGTAGGTCGGCGGGGCTTGCCGCGGTGCGCGGGGAGCATCGGCATTTCGAACGTCGCCTGCCGCGGGCGTACTTCCGATTTGACGACGGCCATCCAGGCCGTCGCCAAATCGGAAGTGGAGGCTGGGCGGACCGGGGCTGTCACTCGAATAACGGATCTTCCATTTGGAACGGCTGGCCCGCAGGCTGCCGAGGCCCACCACGGCACCCAGGGTCAACGACCGCCCGGGTTCCTGGGGCGCGTTCCTCTTCGAGCTCGGTGCTCCTTCGCCCACGACTCGATCTCCGAGCGGAGCCAGATCTTTGTCCGCCCGCCGCTCAGTTCGACGACGGGGCGCGGCATGTCCTCGTACCTGCGTTGATACAGACTGACGCTATTGCGGTGCGATAGACCGAGGACAGCGGCGACTCCGTGGGCGTCAATGAGGTCTTCGGTGGAGACGATTGGGGTCACCACATGAAGTCTACTTTCGGAGACGGATCTGTCCGACCCAGGCGATAGTCTCCTATCGTAAACACAAAGCGGCCCCGGCGGTGCAGCCACACCCCGGGGCCCGGACGAGACCTAAAGGGAGGTCCCGACGATGGCAGCCTACGCCACCCAACAGCGCGAGCTTGCGGCTCGCGGGCATTCATCTTCGTCAAACCGGCTGGATCTCGCGCTCACTCAGGCGATCTCTGGCCAGGCATCCAGCCGTACGCGGGGACCCGCGGACGCAGCCGTGGCTGAGCCCTCGATCCTCGAACAGCTGCTGGATCACATAGCCGACCGTCTGGCCGTAGTGATCACCGACCGACTCGTCGTGTCGGACAATCGCCCTGACGAGTGGTTCGACTCCCGTCATGCCGCGGAGTACCTCGGCGTACATCGCGACACGCTTCGCAAGCTGGCGGCCGAACGAGCGATTCCCTCCGAGCAGGACGGTCCTGG
>Ga0335074_10008003_pt1 | contig 14681 bp, 12 predicted proteins | sample Lox_Sample_23_FD_206715 | JGI IMG/M metagenome (GOLD analysis project Ga0335074, IMG submission 206715) | Soil microbial communities from Loxahatchee National Wildlife Refuge, Florida, United States - Lox_Sample_2.3 | ecosystem: Environmental > Terrestrial > Soil > Wetlands | place: USA...
TCTCGCCACCCTCCTGGGCGGGATTTTCCCGGCTGATCGCGTCGCAGCGATCCTCGGTAAATGGCGCCAGGCACTGGCGACCGCGGCGCCGCTGCTCGAAGCACGGCGGGCGGCGGGCAAAGTGCGCCGCTGCCATGGCGACCTGCATCTGCGCAATATCTGTCTTGTCGACGGCCAGCCGACGCTGTTCGATTGCCTCGAATTCTCCGAAGAACTCGCCAGTATCGACATCCTCTACGATCTCGCGTTTTTGCTAATGGATCTTGAGCATCGCGGGCTGGCGGATTTCGCCAACCGGGTGCTGAACCGCTATCTCGACCGCACCGGAGAAGACGATGGCCTCGGCGCGATGCCACTGTTCATGTCGTTGCGCGCCGGGATCCGCGCGCATGTGACGGCAACCGCACTGCAGCATCCGGCAAACCGTGACAAGAAAGCGGAAATGGCCGAGGAGGCGCGCAGTTATCTCGATCTGGCATGGCGATGCCTCGAACCGCGGCGCTGCCGGCTCGTCGCGATCGGGGGTCTGAGCGGCAGCGGCAAGTCGACCCTCGCCGCCGCATTGGCGCCCGAACTCGGTCGGCCTCCCGGTGCGCGCCTGCTGCGCAGCGACGTCACCCGCAAGCTGGCGTTGGGGGCCGCGCCCGAAACCCGCTTGCCGGCCGAGGCGTATACGCCCGAGATCACCGCGCGCGTCTATGACGCCTTGCAGCAGAAGGCAGCCACCGTGCTCGCCGGGGGCTGCACCGCGATCATCGACGCGGTAGCGCTCGATCCGGCTGAGCGTCGGGGGTTTGCCGAAGTGGCGCGCAAGGCGGGTGTTCCGTTCATCGGGTTGTGGCTTGACGCCGAACCCCAGGCGATGACGCAACGCATTCGCGATCGGCGCGGCGATGCGTCCGACGCCACTGCGGAGGTGCTGGCGTCGCAGCTGAAGCAGGATCCGGGTGCGATCGAATGGTCCCGGATCGACGCCGGCGGCGGTCCCGACGAATCTCTGGCAGTGGCGCGGCGAGCCCTTGCCGCAGGGTGAATTCAGCTTCCTACCGAGGCCAGTTCTTGACCAGGTTCGCCGCATCGACGCTGCCGAGCCCGGTCGCAAAATTCCAGCCGGAGGCGGCAACAAAAGCCGGCCGGTAGGTCTTGTCGCTGGTCGACAGGACGCCCGTGGCACCACCGGGAAGATAGCAGTCAGTGGTGCCGGCGCAGGGCACGTCGGTGTCGCCGATAGTTACATTGTGAAAAATGCAGTCGCCGGCCATCGCTATCCCGCGCGCGGAATTGCAGGCGCCGTTGCCGCGCCAGGCGTATTCCTCAGCCGCCAGCCAATAGTAGATCGGAGCCGGGTTGCCCTGGCGCCCGCCGGCGTGCTGATCGACCAGCGCCTGGATCCCCGCCATGATCGGCGTCGCGTAGGAGGTACCACCGCTGCCGGCCCAGCCGCTGACCGGGCCGGTGCACGGGCTCCCGCCGTTGTTGGGATCGGAAAAGCACGTCACATAGCGGTGTCCCCAGGTACCAGGCGAGGCGTAGAGCGCCACATCGGGCAGATCGCGCACACCGTCTGCCGGATTGCCGCGGATTTGCCGTTGCCAGAACGGCTTTCGGTAGCCGGCGCAGGTGCCGCTGACGATATCGGCCATCGATGGCGCGCCGGTGGCGCAGCCGCTGCGCCCACCAGCGCCGCCGCTGACCTTGACATAGACGGATCGAGCCTTGTTGCAGAATCCCTGCGCGCCGTAGGTTCTCGGCGAGAGGCTCAGGTAATTGGCGAGCAGTTCACTGCCGCAGCTCGAATTCCACGGGATTTCAGGGATGTACGATTTGGCCGAACCGTCATAGACGGTGTTCGTCGATCGCCAGAAGACCCGGTTGGTGCCGGTATAGGTGTCGGCGAAATCGGTGCCTCCAACCGCGACGTCGTAAGGGGTCGAGGCGATCCCGTTGACGGCGGTTCCGTGCAGTGCCGGCGGACCCCCATGCGGATCGCAGGCGGCAGCACCAAAATCGCCGGCTGAGACAAAGACCGAAATGCCTTCGGCGACCGCCTGCTGAAAGGCGAAGGCCCAGGCGGCATTACCCGCCGCCCCTTGTGCCGCCTCGCACTCGCTCGAGCTGATACTGATGATGTCCGGCGTCGCGGTGGCATTGACAACATTCTCAACGGCAATCAGGTGCCCGCTGGTCACCGCCGTGTCGGCGCAGGAAGCGAGCTTGATTGCCGCCCCGGGTGCCGCGGCGCTGGCCCATTCGGCGTCGAGTGTCGCCTCGGTGTCGCTGGTCGTGACGCCGGGCGGCTGGCAATTGCCGGCGCCGGCCGCCGGCTCCGGATGGATCTGCTCAAAGGAGCCGGGAAACCTGTCCAGGCCAAAAGCCGCGCGAAATGTGTACCAATTGGCGACTTTGTACAAATCCGAGTTTTCGATGACGTCGATCTTCAAACGGGTGCCGACGATTTCGGCACGATGCAGTGGCTGCAGGTTGTAGATTGTCGCGAGATCGGCGGGCACCATCGCGTAGCAGGTGCCGGCGAGCACCGATGCCGAGGCGCAGCGCGCGGCGAAGGTATATTGCGGTGCCGGTCGGAAATCGTTCAGCGAGGCGACGCCGGTCACGGCCGGCGCCAGTGCTGCCGGTATCTTCGGGTCGCTGATATTGGCGATGTGTGCGGCACCGTCGACATCGAGATGATGGATCTCGGTATGGAAGGCGGCACGCACCTGGCCGGCGGTCCCGGAAAAGTCGACCGCCAGCCTGTTCGGATAGAGATTGTTGATCCTGAAACCGTGACGGCCGAGCCAGCCGGTGATTGCGGACAGATCCGGCGCGGCAGCGCCAAAGCGTGCGCCGAATTCCGCGGCAGTCAGCCAATGGTGGTAATTGGGCGAGTGCGAATCCTGCAGGTCGTCGATTGTCTGGTCGAGTGCTGCCTCCTGCGCAGCCGATCGGCGCAGCACCAACAGCATGTGTGCGATCGGCAGGCTGTCGGCGACCGCACCACGGTCATTCGCGGCATTCGCCTCGGGCCGGGTATTGCCGGCGAGCGCGACAAGCTGGGTCTCTTCGATCGGCTTGGTGATCGCCGCGCGGTTTGGCGCCATCGCCGACGCCATCCCGCCCGACGCTGCGGCGAGCGCGATGATTGTCCAGACCGTATTCGCCAATATCCTGCGCATCGCATCGCACCCCCGGGTACAAGACAGCCAGCTGCGCTTGCCGTGGTTCGAGTTCCATCCGGAGGTCCGTCTTAGACTTCGACAGTTAAGACACGGTTTCTCGGCGATCCGGGGCGCACGCCGCTGAACCGGCACCGCCGGTTTTTTGCCGGCCAGCAGCGAATTGTCGGTATCGGGCTACAGGCCGGGCATGAGGAATGCGGGACGGGGACGAAGCCCGCCTGCCGCCCCGCCGCAGCCGCTTGCTCTCGCCGGGTGCGAGCCTACTCCATCGGCAGCCCGGCATGCACGCCGCGGGCGTCGAGCGGGGTGAATTGCGGCGCCAGCGCCGGGATCGCGACCTCGGCCAGGGTTTCGGGTGTCCAGCCGCCTTGGCGATGCACCATCCGCACCGGCCGCATATGACCATAGAGGGAGAGTTCGCCGGCGCGCTGGTGAAACACCTGGCCATTGACATTGGCCGCCTGCTCGGAGGCGAGGAAGACGCATAACGGTGCGATCGCATCGGCCCGGCTGCGCCGCAGCCGCTCCTCGCGCTGTGCGGCGGCGTCGGGGTCCTTTGGGGTCGGCACCGAACGGGTCATACGGGTGTCAGCGGAGGGAGCGATGACATTGACGGTGATCCCGCGCGCGGCGTTTTCCATCGCGACGATCCGCGCCAACGCGACGATCCCGAGTTTTGCCGCGCCATAGTTGCACTGCCCGACATTGCCGAGCAGCCCCGAGGTCGACGACACCATGATGATCCGCCCGTAATTCTGTTCGCGGAACAGGTTGATCGCGGCGCGATTGACGTTGAAATGGCCGGTCAGATGGACGTCGATGACCGCTTGCCAATCCTCGGGGAACATGTTGTGGAACATCTTGTCGCGCAGGATCCCGGCGGCGTTGAAGACGATGTGCAGCCCGCCAAACGTGTCGCGCGCCTGGCTCACCATCTGGAGACAGTCGTCGAATTTGGCGACCGAACCGTAATTCGCGACCGCCTCACCCCCCGCTGCCCGGATCTGATCACAAATTTCCTGGGCCGGGGTCTGGTCGGAGCCCTCGCCGCTGCCGGTCGTGCCGGGATCGTTGATGACGATTTTGGCGCCGTGCGCCGCCATCAGTTTGGCGACTTCGGCGCCGACCCCGCGCCCCGAGCCGGTGCAGATCGCGACCCGTCCATCGAGCATGCCCATCCCTCGAGCCCTTCCTTTATTGTTTCATCGCGGTTTGTCAGGGCCGCGGCCGGTTTTGTCAATCGGCGCCGCTTGGGCTCGGGTTCAGGCGGCCGGGTGAAAGCGGGAGCAACGAGATGGCATTCGAGACCAGGCGAGCCGGGTCGGCTCCCGACGCGACGGCCCCCGACGGATCGCAGGTGCGGGTGTTGTGTAGTCTCTCGCGCGGCGGGTTCGCGCTGTTTTCGCTGCCGCCGGGTGCAGTGGGAAAGGCGGTGGCACACCGGACAGTGGAAGAACTGTGGTACGTCGTCGCCGGCGCAGGCCGGATGTGGCGCAAGCTCGGGCCGCAGGAAGAGATCGTCAGCCTCGACCCCGGGCTCGCGCTCAGCATTCCGACCGGAACGTCTTTCCAGTTCCGCTGCGACGGGCCGCAGCCGCTGACCATTCTCGGTGCGACGATGCCGCCCTGGCCCGGCGCCGAGGAAGCCTATGCGGTCGAGGGGATCTGGCCGGCAACAATGTAGCGCCGCTCAAGGAGCGAGCTTGTGCGCCGGCTAGAGCAGATGGCCGCTGCGCACGGCCTTGGTGCGCAGATAGCGCTCGTTGTGACCGTTTGACGGGAAGATGTGAGGCACCCGCTCGACAACGCGGATACCATAACGTTCAAGTGCGGCGACCTTTTCAGGATTGTTGGTCAATAGCCGGATCGTGCCGAAGCCAAGCTGCCGCAGCATTTCCGCTGCCGGCACATAGACTCTTTCGTCAGCATCAAAGCCGAGTTGTTCATTGGCGTCGAGCGTGTCGAACCCGGCATCCTGCAACTGGTAGGCGCGCAGTTTGTTGACGAGACCGATACCGCGGCCCTCCTGGGCAAGGTAAAGCAGCACACCGCCGCCATCACCCGCAATCGCCGCGATGGCGCCGCGCAGCTGGTCGCCGCAATCGCAGCGCAGGCTCGCCAACAGATCGCCGGTAAAGCATTCAGAATGCAGCCGCACCAGGATCGGGGCGGAAGGATCGGGGGCGCCGATCACGATCGCCAAATGCTCGCCGCCGCCATCGCCCGGGCGGAATGCGATCAGGCGGGCGTTTTCTGCGTCGGCGAGCGGTACCCGGGCTTCTGCCACACGCGTCAGTGCGGCATCCTCGGCATGGCGGCGAAAAACGGCGGCGGCCTCGATCCCGACAAGGTCGCCGCGCCGCGCCAGCAGCGCCGCTTCGGCGCCGCCGACCCGAACGACAAGCGCTGCCGGCAGCAACGCGGCGAGCTTGGCCAATGTCACCGCTGCGAGACCGCCGCTTTTAGCCACGACCGGCTCGGGCCCGAACCCCGGCGGTTCCGCCCCAAGCGATGCCGCCGGATCGGCGAGATTGCGGATCACCGCCGCCGGCATCTCGGAAGACACCGAGATCGTCAGCGCGCCCGACAAATCCTCGCGCCGGGCCAGGCCGAGCGCCACCGCCCGCCGGCGCGTCAGCACGATTCGCGGCGCGGTCGCAGACACTTCACGCAGCCAGCGCAACTTTGCCTCGCTGACCAGTTCGGCGGCGATGGCGAGCACAGAGAGCCTGTCGTCCCGGATCAAGACCGGATCGCCTCGCCGCAACGCGGTGATCGCTTCGGCGAGGCCGCGACCCGGGTTCATCGACGAACTCGACATGCCATCCGGCGCCGCTCCTTGCGACGGGGTCGAAATTGCTGTGAACTCAGGCACCGATCTCTCCCTGCCGCAACTCCCCGATCATATGGAACGCCCGCCGCGGTGCGAGCAAACTTATTTCACGGCAGCCATCTCGGCGACGGTCGGGCTCGACCGCAGTTGGGTCGAGGCGGGCGGCGCTGCCCGCAAACCGGGTCGGCCGCGGGGGCGACCGTCGAAGACTGGCAAAACCGCGGACGATCGGGTAGATGTGGCGCGCCGAGGGATGAGCGATGCGCGGCGTTCCGATAATACCCTGGCTGCAATCCTGAATATCCCGGTTCCGATCGTGCTGGGATGGACTTGCAGCCATTGTTCCGTTTGGACCGGCGGGGAGAGTCATGCGGGCTGGTCGCCAAATTCTGATCGTCGACGACGATGCGGCACTTCGCCAATCGCTGGTCGAGCAGCTTGAGATCAACAATGAGTTTGTCGCCATCGAATGCGATACCGCGGCAAAGGCCCTGGCAGCCGTCGAGCAGCACCGCTTTGACGCCATTCTGCTCGACATCGGCCTCCCCGATATGGACGGGCGCGACCTTTGCAAGGCACTGCGGCACAACGGCATTCACGTCCCGATCATGATGCTGACCGCCTCCGATACGGATGCCGACACCGTCCTTGGCCTCGAATCCGGCGCCGACGACTACGTCACCAAACCATTTCGGCTCAGTGTGCTGCTGGCCCGGCTGCGCGCCCATCTGCGCCAGAGCGAACACAGTGACGACGCGATCTTTACGATCGGTCCCTATTCCTTTCGGCCCAGCGCAAAGCTGCTGACCGACCCCGATAACCGCAAGAAGGTGCGGCTGACCGAAAAGGAGACGGCGATACTCAAATACCTCTATCGCGCCGGTGATCGGGTGATCGGCCGCGACACCCTGCTGGGCGAGGTGTGGGGGTACAATGCCGGGGTCACCACCCACACTCTCGAAACGCATGTCTATCGTCTTCGCCAAAAAATCGAGCGTGATCCGGCCGCGGCCGAGATCCTGGTGACTGAGCCCGGCGGCTATCGGCTCGTCCCTTGAGGCTGCGCTCCATCGTGTGCCGGGCTGAACGCGCTCGCTGTATGTCGCATCACAGATCCTGTTGACCAGGTGCCGGCCGCCGATCTCCTGATCGTCAGCGGCGCCGACAGCGCCTATTTCCCGCTGCTGCGCGATCTGGTTCTGTCGGTACGCGAGCAATACCGCGATGCGGCTATCGGCATTCTCGATGTCGGTCTCGACCCGGGTCAGCGAGAGTGGCTCGGCAACAGAGTGACCCATCTGGTTCACCCCGGTTGGGACATCGACTTTCCCGGACGGGCCTATACCTCCGAAACGCGCAAGGCGCAGTTCGCCCGCCCCTTTTTGCCGCGCCATTTTCCGGGCTACGAGACCTATCTGTGGGTCGACGCCGATGCCTGGCTGCAGGACCGGCGGATCGTCACGCTTTATGTCGAGGCCGCGCGCGGCGGCAAACTCGCCATCGTCCCGGAGATCGACCGTGCCTATAAGCGCCATTACAAGCGGCCGAAACTGTTCGGGCTGACCCTGACATGGAAGAACTACCGCCAGGCGTTTGGCTGGCGCGTCGCCGATCGGCTCGGCCGCAACCCGATGGTCAATTGCGGCGTCTTTGCATTGCGCGGCGATGCGCCGCACTGGCAGATCTGGGGGCGGATCATGGAGCGGGTGGCGCAGCGCACCCGATTTTTCTTTGTCGAGCAGACCGCGCTCAATTACGCGATCTTCGCCGAGCATCTGCCGGTCGACTTTCTGCCGGCTTATTGCAATTGGATGCCGGGCGATGCTCCGCCGATGTTTGACGCCGAGCGTGGATTGTTTGTCGAGCCGTTCTCGCCGCACGAGGTCATCGGCATTATGCATCTCGCCGGCCCGGTGCAGAAAACCCACGTGTTCCGCCTTGACCGCCTTGATGGCGGTACAATCGCGACATCCCTGCGCTACAGCGAAAGCAGACCGATTTGCCGGCTGGGCGAAGCGCCGTCACGGTTGCCGGCCAAAGGTTAGCCACGGCTGTGAAGCTGGCGGGTTCGCGTTTCCGCCGATCCGCAGCGGGATCGACGGAAAGGCGAATGAATTGTCGTCGTTAGGTGGTCTTGAGCTCGATCCTGCGGGCCTTGGCGGGAGCCGCCTTGGGCAGGACCAGATGGAGCACCCCATCTCTCGCTGTCGCTTCGATGCGGTCGCGGTCGATATCTTCAGACAGGGTGAATACGCGCTCGTAATCGCCATCGGCGTATTCAGCGTAAACCCGCTGGTAGCCGGCATGGTGCTGAGTTGCGGCTCGCCCGCGGATCGTCAATACCCGGCGTTCGAGCGTGATATCGACGCCGTCCGATCCCACCCCCGGCAACTCGCACATGACGATCAGGTTGTCGGCGGTCTCATAAATATCAGTCGGCGGCACAAAGACCGGCCGCGAGATATTGCGCTCCGCATTCCCTTGCGGCTGAGGCGGATGTTGGCCTTGCGCCTGGGGCGTGCGCTGGCCCTGCGTCTGCGGACGTTGTTGTTCAACGGTGCTGACTTCCTGGGGCATGTCTTAATCCTCCGGGTGGGTTCAGGCGGCGCGGATCTGAATTTTCCTGGGCCGATCCGCTTCCAGCCGCTCGAGTTCGATTTCGAGGACGCCATCGCTATAGCGGGCCTGGACTTTTTCCGAGTCGACCTGGAACGGCAATTGAACGGTGCGCGCAAAGCTGCCGTAAGTCCGTTCGCGCCGATGCCATTTGACGGTTTGATCGTTCAGCTGTGGCTGCCGCGACCCTTCCAAGGTCAGAACCTCATCCTGCAGGCTGATATTTACGTCCTCGCGCTTTACGCCCGGCAACTCGGCGGTAACCACGACGCTATTTTCGCCAAGCCAGATGTTTATTGGCGGGAACTCGCGGGTGGCAACGGCACTGAACCCGGAAAACAGGCGGTTCATTTCGCTTTGCATTCGCCGCAAGTCGAAAAATGGATCGAGCCCTAATCGGGGAAACTCGGATAACGCCATGCTGTCGCACTCCTCTCGATGCTGACCGTACCAGTGCCGTCAACGCCTGGCAGGGCGGGGGAGGAGCGGTCGGCCCAACGGCGGTGCCGCGACTTATCGGATGGCATCCGAGAAGACTTATCGGATGGCATCCGACGAGGAGTGAGAAACGGTTGATCACATCCTCGCCAAGAAGCGACATGACCCCCGGTTGGCCGATTTGGCCCAACCCTCTTTCCTGCCGAGACCCGCTGAGCGGCATCCGGCACTTGCCCTCGATCTAAGCAGCGGCACGCGTCGTTCAAGCGGTTCACAAGCGGTTTCGCGAGCGGAACTAGCAGCGATGCTGCGTGGTTAACCTGAGGCCGGCGCGAGGCGGATCGCAATCCGAAGAGCGGCCAGCTTCCATCGCTAACCCCCAAGAATCGAGACCCAGGGAAAGGGCTTGAAATCATGCGAATTGCCCAGATCGCACCGCTGTGTGAGAGCTGCCCGCCCCAATTTTACGGCGGCACCGAGCGCGTGGTTTCGCATTTGACCGAGGAATTGGTGCGGCAAGGGCACGAAGTTACCCTCTTTGCAAGTGGCGACTCGCGCACCTCGGCGACATTGGAGGCTCCGTGCGAGAGAGCACTGCGTCTTGACTCGCAATGCCGCGATCCGCTGGCGCATCATATGGTGCTGGTCAATCGCGTCGCCCGCAAAGCACATCTGTTTGACGTTCTCCACTTCCACATCGATTATCTGCATTTTCCACTGTTCGCATCACGCAGCCGCAAGACATTGACGACCCTTCACGGTCGTCTCGACATGCCGGATCTGCCGCCACTGATGCGCGAATTTCCGATGATGCCGCTGGTCTCGATCTCCAACACGCAACGCGGTCCTCTTGCTTGGGCCAACTGGCACGGCACGGTGTATCACGGGCTCCCTCCCGATCTTTTTTCGCTCGGTCGCGGCGAGGGCGGTTATCTCGCTTTTGTCGGCCGGATCAGCCCGGAAAAGGGGCCGGAGCGGGCGATCGAGATCGCCCGCCGGATTGGCCTGCCGCTGATCATTGCCGCCAAGGTCGACAAGGTCGACCAGGATTATTACCATGAGCGGGTCGAGCCGTTGCTGAAAGACCCGCTGATCGAGTTCATCGGTGAAGTCGACGATACTGAAAAAGGAGCTCTACTCGCCGATGCGGCGGCGCTGATGTTCCCGATCGACTGGCCGGAGCCGTTTGGCCTCGTGCAGATCGAAGCAATGGCGTGCGGCACGCCGGTAATCGCGTTTCGCCGCGGCGCGGTGGCAGAAATAACCGAGCCCGGCACTACCGGCTTTATCGTCGATACTATTGACGAGGCGGTCGCGGCGATCCCGGCGGCATTAAAGCTTGACCGACAGATGATTAGACGGCATTTCGAAGAGCGTTTTCTGGTCGAGCGAATGGCCCGCGATTATGTCGAGCTTTATCAAAAATTGCTGCACGCCGGTGTCAATCGCAGGCCGCGCACCGCCGCGGAGGCGGAAGACGACTGAGGATCGGGTTTCCGGTTGGTACCTGTAATGGCGGAAACAAGGCTCGAAAAAGGAGAGACCTCCCAATATTACATCGAATCGGCAGCCGCGTTTCAGGAGCGTCGCCCACGGTCGCTGAAGCAGGGCCTGATGTTTGCGGTTTTCGATCAGCGCGGGGATATTGTTCCCCGTCCGGGCAGCCCAGACGGGATCTATCATCGCGACACGCGCTATTTGTCGCAGCTGGTATTGCGGCTCGATGACGCGCCACTGCTTCTGCTGAGCTCGAACGTCCAGGAGGATAACGTCGTCCTGTCCGTGGATCTGAGCAATCCGGATCTCGGCGAAGGCGACGAAAAGGTGTTGCGCGGTGAACGGATCTATGTCAATCGCCGCCGATACATAGCGCAGAATTGCTGCTACGAGCGATTGCTCGTTCGCAATTTTGACGTGGCGCCGCAAAACCTGACCTTGTCGATCGACTTCGCGGCAGATTTTGCCGATCTGTTCGAGGTCCGCGGGCAGCAACGGGCTCGGCGCGGGCGCCAATCGACCGAGCGGCGGTCGGACAGCATGATAGCGCTGCGTTACTTTGGACTGGATGGGGTCGAGCGGGTCACGACGGTAAGCTTTGAGCCGGCCCCCGCCCGCTTGGATGATCGTCAGGCGCGGTTCGAGCAATTGCTCGGGCCGGGCGAGGCGGTTCGCATCATCCTGCAGATCGCCTGCGAAGAGAGATCCGTCGATCGCGACCTTGTGCGCCAGTTTTATAGCGCGCTGCGGCTGGCCCGACGCGCGATGCGCAGCTCGAGCGGGCGCGCCACCGCGTTGGAAAGTTCGAATTCGCTGTTCAACGAAATGGCGCGGCGCGCGGTGGCCGATCTCTACATGCTGGTGACGCAGACCGAGCACGGCCCTTACCCTTTTGCCGGAATTCCGTGGTTCAGCACCGTGTTCGGTCGCGACGGGATCATCACGGCACTCTTTTCGCTGTGGATCGATCCGACGATCACTCGCGGCGTGCTCAATTTTCTCGCCGCCAACCAGGCGACCCAAATCGATCCGGTCAACGACGCCGAGCCCGGCAAGATTCTGCACGAGATGCGCGATGGCGAGATGGCGCGATTGGGGGAGGTGCCCTTCGCACGCTATTACGGCAGCGTCGATGCGACCCCGCTGTTCGTGATGCTGGCCGGCGAATATTTCGCGCGTACCGGCGATATCGCGACGGTGCGGGAACTCTGGCCGCATATCGAAGCAGCGCTGGCCTGGTGCGACAGATACGGCGATGCCGACGGCGATGGCTTTGTCGAATACCACCGGAAAAACGCCAACGGCCTCGTCAATCAGGGTTGGAAGGATTCGCACGACGCAATTTTCCATGCCGATGGCCGCCTCGCCGAGGGGCCGATCGCGCTGTGCGAGGTGCAGGGCTATGTCTATGCCGCCAAGCAGCACGCCGCGCATCTGGCGGCGGTGCTGGGCCACGCCGCGCGGGCATCGCACCTGCGCCACGAAGCCGAGATTTTGCGCCAGAAATTCGAGGCAGTGTTCTGGTGCGAAGAACTTTCAACTTACGGGCTAGCGCTCGACGGCGCCAAGAATTTGTGCCGGGTGGTCGCTTCGAATGCGGGGCATGCGCTGCTGACCGGCATCGCCGAGGCCGACCGCGCCCGCCGGGTCGCCGATACCCTGCTCGGATTGTCGTGCTTTTCCGGCTGGGGGATCCGCACCGTCGCGGTGTCGGCGGCGCGGTACAACCCGATGTCGTACCATAACGGATCGGTATGGCCGCACGACAATGCGCTAATCGCTCTCGGTCTGGCGCGTTACGGCTTCAAGCAGGGCGTCTTACGGATCTTTCGCGGCCTGTTCGAGGCCGCCGGCTATATGGAGCTGCGGCGCCTGCCGGAATTGTTCTGCGGCTTTCCGTGGCGCAAACTGACGGCTCCCACGCTCTACCCGGTCGCCTGCGTCCCACAGGCCTGGGCGGCGGCCACGGTGTTCGCTCTGGTTCAGGCGAGCCTCGGATTGAACTTTGCGCAAGGTCCCGACGAGATCAGGTTCGACCGCCCGCTATTGCCGCGCTTTATCGATGAGCTGCATCTGCGCGGCCTGCAGGTCAAAGGCGGGTCGGCCGACATAGTGCTGCGACGTCATGAACGGGATGTGGCACTCAACATCGTCAGGCGCGAGGGCGCCGTTCCGATCGTCGTTATCCCCTGAGATCGGGCCCGGCTCAAAATGGCACCGCGAGGTCGGTCGCCGCCGGCCCAAAATACGCCTGCGGATCGGAGGGCGGTTCGCCGAGCGCCCTTTCCTCGCGGGCAACGCAGTGGCTCGCCACCGCAAACACCGCACGCCAATTCGCCGCGCCAGGAAGCGCCCGCAGCAGACAGCCATCGAAGAAGCTGTAGGTTCGCCCGACCTGACAGCCAAATGATGGCCGGTCGCGGCGCGAGGCGGTCAGGATGATGCGGTTGGGCTTGATCATCGCACCGGCGGCAAAGCCGCCACTGTAGCAGCTCGATACGATGACGACGGTCGGCACCGCGGCACAGCCGCGCGACAGGGCTTGCGCCAATTCTTCGGGATGCAGTGCCCGGTGCGACCGTGCCAGCCACAGGCCGGCATTGAATTCGCCATGCGATGTCAGAAAGACAAAGCATCGGTCACCCGGCCTAGCCGGCAGATCGGCGATGCGGCGGAGCACGTTCCCCGCCGTGGCCGGCTCCACTCCGTTGCGCAGTTGAGCGGGGTTGGCGCTCAGCCGATGAATGTCGTGCCGCGGAACCCCGGCCGCCGCCAGCCGCCGCGCCAAAGCAATTGTCGCATCGTCGAACACCGGCTCCTCGTCATCGCCCGCCGCCAACACGACTTGCCAATTGCCGCCAGCGGGCGCGGCTCGCGCCCCCGGCACGACAGCCAATGTCAACGCCAGCACGATGCCCGCCAGGACAATGACTGCCAGCCCGCCCGCCATGTACCTCATGCAACCGTCTCCGCGCCGCCTTGGCATTCCGTAACATGTATTCGGATTGTTCGGCTTAATGTAGCCGCCTGGCGCGGATTTGGTCGACCTGGTCCCGGCATCCACCAGCAATCGGCAAGGCCTGTAGCGCGGCTCGCGAACGCCCGCCGCTCCGCTGCGTGAGCGGACGGCCCCTGGCCAAGCCCGGCCAAGACGATCGAACCGGCCAAGACGACCGGTCAATCCTCCGACCGGGTCCGAACACCCCGGAAAAATAGCGGTGAAGGAAGCGGCACCGGCCGAGGTTTGAAAGGCACTATCCCGAAAGCCGCTTTGGCTGGGGTTCCCGCTACCGTGTCGTGGCAAACAAAGAAGATCGAGGGACTTTACCAAAACGACTTTATGATGACGGCCAAGCTCGACCATGATGGCGGCCAAGCTTGACCGCATCGCGGCCGAGCCGCCGGCTTCGCGCGAACCAGGCGCCAAGCCTCGATCTCGTCAACACCCCTGACAGCAATGATCAGGGAACGGGGGAGCTGGGCCGATGTCGACCTATATCATGCTGGCCAACTGGACCGATCAGGGCGCCCAAAAGGTCAAGGAATCGCCGCGCCGGCTCGACGCCGCCAAAAAGGCGCTGCAAGACATGGGCGGGGAGTTCAAAGGGTTTTACATGACCATGGGGGATTACGATCTCGTGATGATCTACGAGGCCCCGGACGACGCGGTCGCGGCGCGGTTCACGCTGGTCCTCGGAATGTTGGGGACGCTGCATAGCACGACCCTGAAAGCGTTTCCCGAGGCGGCGTATCGCGAAATCGTCGCCTCGCTCAGCTGATCGAAGGATCGCCGTGACGTCGGCGAGCAGCCGGTCAGGGCGCCGCTCGGGTCTGGGCATCCCTCTGCATGGCGTCGGCGACAAGATCGAAAAGCGGCCGCACCAGCGGGCACATCGACGACAGCGTCTTCACCGCGATGGGCAAACAGATCGAGGACCTGCACTCTGCGCCAGCGCTCAGTCGAGTGCGACGGCGGCACCGCCTGTTGGGACGCCTCGCGGCCGGCGCAGCAACAGCAGCAACGGCAAGCCGACCACGACCAGGATCATCATCAGCATGAAATCGTCGAGATAGGCCACCATCGCCGCTTGCCGCGTCGCTTCGGCATTCAGGGCGGC
>Ga0335074_10008004_pt1 | contig 14680 bp, 12 predicted proteins | sample Lox_Sample_23_FD_206715 | JGI IMG/M metagenome (GOLD analysis project Ga0335074, IMG submission 206715) | Soil microbial communities from Loxahatchee National Wildlife Refuge, Florida, United States - Lox_Sample_2.3 | ecosystem: Environmental > Terrestrial > Soil > Wetlands | place: USA...
TACGTGTGCGTTCTCCGCAAAATCGCGTAGAGCATCACGTTGTGTGGAAGAATCGGGAAAAGGTGGATCGCGCCAAACATCACGATCGGATAGCGCGCCGCGGAAAGCATTCCCCATCCCACTAGCGGCTCAACGAACAGCAGCGTGTAGAGAAGGATTTCCGATGCATGCGCGATGAATCGCTCCTGCGACGACATTGTGGCGGGAAACGGCGGCAAGGTGCTGAATTGCCGGTTCACGTAGCGGATCACCACCAGAATCAAAATTGAAATGCCGAGCGGGCGATGCAGCGACACCAACCGGTGGTAATCGCCGAGCGACGCGACCATCGCGACACCGATGCCCAGCATGGTCAGCACCATCGCGGCCATCAGCCAGTGCAGGAGTCGCATGAGGCCGTTAAATTGTTGCGGACCACTCGTCGTGACGCTCACTTTCGCACCTCCGCCGGAGTGATCGCGCTCGGCTCTTTCTTTTCGCCGGCGCGCCTTGTGAAGGATTGCGAATAGATCGCGGACCGAGCGCTGAGCAAAGGATCGTCCGACGGCTCTATTCCCACCGGCAAAACCAGGGGATCGAAATTAATGTCGCGCGCGGGACTGGTTTCTTCGCTTTCAACAGAATCGAGAGTGAGCGTGCCCGCGTCCACTTGCTCGCGTCCTTCGGGCCACGGGATGGTGGCGTCGTTGGTCGGATCGCCGGGCTGCCCCACCGTGAGGATCAAGTGCCACTGCAGCGGGTGCTGAAGGATGCTCGCGATCAGCGCGTCGAAAAGAAAGTTTTTGTCGCCGGCGGCTGACTCACCTGCGCCTGCCGCTGCAAACGGCTGCGCGGGCACGAACGACCAGCGCACCGGAACCGACGCGCCGCCCGCGTCGACGAAGCGAAACGCATTGAGGCCGTAGAAAGTGCTGTTGTCGAAGCCGGACGACGGGGCGTGGCTCTTGATGATTGCGATCGCCCGCGCGCTTTCGGGATTGCTCGCAAAAAACGCCGCGATTTTTGCGGGATTGGGCTGATGCGTCGTGGGGTCGGGCTGCGACGCGATCAAGTTGTCGTAAAAGGCTTGCGGGTCCTTGAACGGAAACACCGGCAGATTGATCATTGCCGTTCGCCACTGCTCGCCGTCGGGCAGCGAGAACTGAAGCCCCAACCCGCGGACGGTAGTCGGGTCGTCGCTCTGATACGGATCGCCGCCGCCCAAAGAAAAGCGCCCGATCACTGGCACGCGGCCGCTTCGGAAAACAACGGCCTTCGAGAGGCGCAATCCGTTGCCGTTGCTATCGAAATAACCGCTGACGGGCAAGCCCTTCGCGTGGTTGCGGCGGAAACCGGAGTAGGTGCCGTCTACCTGCTGAAAGCCGTCGACGAACCGCCCAGGGGTCAGTTTGTGCGGGCTGAACCACCCGCCCAGATAGAGGAATGCCGCGACGACGCCGAGCAAAATGACGCCCACGCCCGCCAATCGAGGCAGTGCGTCGCCTCCGGTGAGGGGCGCAGGCAGCTTTCCGGTCGACCCGGTCGAATCGCCTGGCAACTGCTCGCATTCAGAGGTGGTTTTGGGGTCCCGGTCGCCCGCTGGCGGTGGCATTGCGCCCTCCTTTTTTCTTTGGGCCCGCGACAGAGCTTCGATGCCGGCGGAAGCAAAGCGGTTCCGCCTTTTTTCCGCGTGTCGGAAAAGGTATACAATTTGTCGCGCTTTGAAGGAAAGCTCTTTCGAAGGGGGAATGCATGTTGAAGAAGCTTGCCGTAATTTTGGCCGCGATTGCGGCGGCAGCCGTATCCGCGCAGGCGCAGAGCTGCACGCGCGACGCGCTAAAAGGTATGATCGCGGACTATTTCAAGGCGGTCCAAACGCACGATATGTCCACGCTGCCGACGACGGCAAATCTGCGCGTGACGGAAAACGGGCAGGTGATGCAGCCCGGCGAGGGGTTCATCAAGACCGGTGGCGCGGTGCTGCTGGAACGCGACCTCATTGACACCGAACGCTGCGGCACCGTGAGCGAGGCGGTCACCGACGAAACGGTCGACGGCGCCCAGACCCTGGCCATCATGGCCGTGCGCCTGAAAGTGGACGACGGCAAAGTCAGCGAGATCGAAACGATCGTCACCCGCGAGGCCGGCGAGAAAGGCTTCTACAATCCTAAAGAGCTGCTCTCCACCAAGGATCAGGATTGGACCACTCCCCTTCCCTCGGATAAGCGACTCACGCGCGAATACATGAACGACGGCGCCAACAAATATTTCGATGCCTTCGTGAAGGATCCCACCGTGTTGCCTCCTTTCGCCACGCCGTGCAATCGCTGGGAGGGCGGCACGCACACCACGCGCACCGGGAACTGCTCACCGAAGGGTTTGGTCCTCACGCACACGCACCGCCGCTTCCCCGTTACCGACCTGGAATTGGGCGAGACGGCCGTCTTCGTCAATTTCGCCACGGCTCTGCCCGACGTCCACATCTTCAAGTACAACGCCGACGGCCAAATCTATCTGATCAATGCGGTATTCGGTGGCCGCAGCTCGAACGCCATCTGGCCCGAAGACAAAGACGACGCAATGAAGTAGCGTCGTCGCGGCCGGCCGGAGCGAGTTTATTTCGGGCCGTTGGCCTGACTGTCGGATGCCGGGTTGTTAGGCGCGGAGCTGGAGACTGGCTTGCCGTTCACCCGGACATGATAGCCCGCCGGCACGTGCGTCAAGGTATGGACGTAGCGCAGCTTGCCTTTCTCCACGCGAAAGAGGTGTGTATCCGGCAGTCCGCCTACGCCGAAGGTGCAGAACGCGACGACCGCGCCCATCGTCTCGTCAACAATGAAGCGGCGCGCCACGATGTTGACGCCGCTCGGCACGCCGACCGAACAGCTGTCGTCCGGGGCGCCTTTACCGGTGCGGACGCCGCCTTCGGTGCGGTTGCACGGATATCCCCACGGCACAAGGTCGAGTTTCTTCTCCAGGAAAGCGTCAAGGTAGGCATTGGCTGCCGCAACCAGCGTATCGCGGCTATCGCGCTGGTCCGGCGGAATCGTTCCCCAATCCTCGTTGGGCGACCACTTGTAATAGTTGTCGGCGTTGAATAGCCAATCGCCCTGCTGCGTGACCATCGATTCGATCTCCGCGATTTTGTCGTGATTCACTCGGAGCCGCGTGCCGAGCACGTACGGGTGGGTTTTATCCGTAACGATCACTTCGGTAAACGTCTGGCACGTGGCCGTGTCGATCAAGGTTCGATGGAAGTCGATTTTCAGCGGCTTCTCAATCACGCCCGTTTTGATGTCCACCACCTGCATGTTTTCGATGTACGCGAGACCGGTTGCCAGCGGCATCCCGGAAGGATCGCCCTTGGTTTGAGCGTCCAGATAGAGATTGGTGGCGGCCTGCAGGCCGTCGCGCGTGCACGAAACCTGGGCGAAACTCGCCGCCGGCGCCAGCACGACGGCCGAGAGCACAATCCACTTGCAAATCATACGAGTCATCGAACCCCCTCCCGATTTCAATTCGCGTTTTGCGAGCGAGAGTCTACCACTGGATCGCGGAGCACACGCAGGATTGTGTGCGCCACTTCGCCGGCTTACTTCTTGGGCGCTGTCGGCGCTGACGCCGCTGGCGCCGGAGACGGAGTGTCCGACGGTGGTGGCGTGAGCGTGAAATGACCGTCGACGACGGGGTTGCGGTCCTCGCCTTCGCAGTCCTCGTAGACCATGCGATGGAGGTGCGCCACTCGCTCGTAGGTGCGTCGCATGTGCCACGGCGCGGTGAGATTGGCCGGATCGATGATCGTCATCTGATCTTCCAAATGACCGGGGTCGATCATCCGCATTCTCTCGATGAAATGCGCTTGCTGGGTCAAAATGCCGATCGTCAGGAATCCCTCGACGTCCCCAAACGCCGCCACGGCGCTGCCCGAGTCCGGAGGGCCATAAGGATCTTTCACGGCAATCGTATCCATCACGAGCGTCTGCCCTTCCCAATGGCCGATGGAATCGCCCCAAGGCGTCGCCCACAGGTCTTTTTTCGCGGTGTGTGGCCTTCCGTCCGTATAGATATGGCGAATTTCGCGGCTCGAAAAAATCAGCGCCGTTTCTTTCGGCGTCACCAGAACCTCGAACATCAACGGCGTGTCGAGCATCAGGCCAGGGTATCCGAACGTGCAGGCCGTGAAAGCCCCGCCGGGATCTTCGCCGCGCGCGACAGCCGCAAGCCTCTTGCGTTCCCTCGCCTGCATGGCGTCGACTTTGGCCTTCGTGGCGGCATTCAGCGGTGGCGACCACTCCATTTGCTTGAGAACTTGATCGAGCGTCTGATTGAATCCGCCCGTCGCATCGGGCGTCGCGCCGACGTTTTCCCACTGGCCGCTCCAGTCGGGCAGTCCCGTGGACGCTGCGCCCGCCTTTGCCAGCAACGTTGTCGCCAACGCCAGCGTCGCCGCGCACCCCAGCGCGATCGCCGCTGCCAGCGCAGTTTGCCGCGGGATCATTTGCCTTCCCCTGGCGATGCCGGCGAGCCGAGCAGGGCTTGCCCGTCAGGCCCGATGCCCGAGAGATACTGCCCGCCCTTGACGCTCCCGTCGCGCAACGGATGGAGTACCAAGGTGATTTTGTCGCCCGGTTTCAGAGTTCCGGGCCGCCAGCCGACGCGCGCCAGATGCTCGGGACTGGTCATCTCGATGCTCCACTCCTCTTCGACGCCTGCGTCATTCTTGACGAGGAGCTGGATGAACACGTGAGGATTGGTCCAGCGGAAATCCTTTACGGTGCCTTGCACCGTAACCTTCTTCGACTGGTCGAACATCGCAAACGAATGGTGCGCACGCGCGGGGCTTGCCATGAGCGTTGCCGCCGCAGCGATGAGGGTGTAACTCAGCACCCTATTCATTTGGTCCTCCATGGATCCGGAAGTGCGTGTCCCCAAACGGAGGACGACTGCCATGGTTCCGGGCGAGCTGAGCCGCTTATATAACACATACGATGCGGCGGGCGTTAGATGGCTCTCGGCGGGCCGTGCCCGGGATACATGATGGACCCCAATTGAAATTAGGGCTGTGTTAGTTTGAATTGCACTCACTCGACGCGCGCGACGCAGCGGCTGATTTGCTATTTCGCACCCAACGCGCTACCGTGCCAAAAGAAGCTGAAGGTGCCTTATGCGAACGGCCCTGTTGACCATCGGGACGACGCCGATCCTGGTCGCAGTTATTATCGCGGTAGCGTTGGCGGGTTCGCCCACTCGCGAAGCCCGAGGCGCGCAGCAGGCCGCCGCGAAAACATCGAACCCGGCTCCCGCGCAATCGCCAACTCCCGTGATCGTTGAGCTTTTCACTTCGGAGGGCTGCTCGGACTGCCCTCCTGCCGACCGTCTGCTCTACGCTCTGGGAAAAGCGCAGCCCGTGCCCGGCGCCGAGATCATTCCTCTTGAAGAGCACGTCGACTACTGGAACAGCGACGGCTGGAACGATCCGTTTTCCTCCTCGCAATTTACGGTCCGGCAAAAGGATTACGTCTACGTCTTCAATCGCGCTTCGGAATACACGCCGGAGATGGTGGTTGATGGCGCGTTTGAGTTTGTAGGCAGCGACCAGAAGCGCGCCCTCGCGGATATCGCCAAAGAAGCGCTCGTTCCCAAGGCCGATATCAAGATCGAGGAGCTTCCTGGCACGAACCCCGACGCCCGAAAAATGCAATTGCGCGTGAGCCTTGCCCCGCTCGGCGCATTGAATCCCAAGCATGGCGCGGAAGTAGTTCTTGCTATTACCGAGGACGACCTCTCGTCGGACGTTACTCGCGGCGAAAATGCCGGCAAGCGCTTGAATCACTTCGGTGTCGTGCGCGAGCTTCGAGTACTGGGCAAGGTGGACTCGGCGGGGAGTTTTTCGGCGACGCCGGACTTGACCTTGAGCCGCGATTGGAACCGCGAGAATTTGCACGTGATCGGCTTCGTCCAGGATCGCTCCACGAAACGAATCCTCGGCGCCGCGATTCTCTCGTTGTCTCGTGCCTCCAGTTGACGCAGCCTCGCAGCGAATCGCGGCGTCTTGCGAATCCTTTCGTCTCGCGCCGGGTCTGCTGATGAAAGACGATGGTGAGGGACAGTGGCTTTCGAGAGCTTGCGCGTGATAGCGTGCTCTCCGAGCACGCCAAAGGTGCGCTGTGTGGAATAGCCCCTTCCATCTGCTGATTATCGCGATCGTTGTTCTTGTGCTTTACGGCGGCAGAAAAATCAATCCCCGGAAACCTCCCACGCACCCGCTGCCGGTTACCAGCACGATAGAGACCGCGCGCACATCGCTGCCGCCGAAAGAAGGGCCATGGCAAGCCTTGATCGGGTTTCTGCACCCGCGCCGTCCATCGAGTTGATGGCGCGAAATTCGGTCGCTTTCCGGCTGCACGATCGGTTATAAACACCGAGCAAGAAACGCATTTCGGGATTAGTATGTGTGCGTTTGCGTGGCCGGATTGGGACTCCGGATCGCGATGATTTTCGTGTGGGGGGAATGGGAATGCGAAACGGAAGCAAATGGTATTCGCTCGCGCTGTTGGTCGTTCTTGCGGCTTGGGCGGCTTCGGCGCAACAGACAAATCAAGTCACCAATAAAGATCTGCTGAACGCCGGCAAAACGGGTGACCAATGGCTGATGGCCGCCGGCAATTATGACTCCACGCGCTACAGCCCGCTAAAACAGATCGATGCGTCGAATGTAAGCCGCCTCGGGCTCGCCTGGTATTACGACACCGATTCCCTGCCCGGCACGCTCGAAGCGTCTCCGGTGATTTCGAATGGCACGCTCTACGGCACGGTCACCTGGGGCGCGGTGTTTGCGGTGGACGCGCGGACCGGAAAAGAAAAGTGGCGTTGGGATCCCCACGTCGGCCACCAGAATTTTCCGACCGGCTCGCTGGGAAATCCGGACAAAGTCCGCACGGGACCGAGCCTCTGCTGCGGCCCGGGAAATCGTGGAGTTGCGGTCTACGGCGGCAAAGTGTACGTCGGCACGCTCGACGCGCGGCTGGTCGCGCTCGATGCGGAAACCGGCAAAGTGATCTGGAGCGTTCAGACGGCGGACAAGAACGCGGACTATAGCATTACGGGCGCCCCGCTCGTCGTGAAAGGCAACGTCATCATTGGCAACGGCGGCGGCGAATTCGCCGTGCGCGGCTATATCTCCGCATACGACGCGGAGACCGGCAAGCTCGTCTGGCGCTTCTATACGGTGCCGGGCGATCCATCGAAGCCATTCGAAAACCACGCAATGGAAGTCGCTGCGAAAACGTGGTCGCCCGATATTCCCTGGTGGAAATTGGGAGGCGGCGGCAATCCCTGGAACGCGATCTCCTACGATCCGAAGCTCGACCTGCTCTATTTCGGCACCGGGCAAGCCGGCCCGTGGGTGCAGAAGTTCCGCAGCAAGCTCGGCATGGATAATCTCTACATCTGCTCGATCATCGCCGTGAAGCCCGAGACGGGCAAATTCGTCTGGTATTTCCAGACGACGCCGGGCGACGAGTGGGACTACGACGCGATTGCCGACCTCGTCCTCGCGGACGTCACCATCGACGGCAAACTCCGCCACGTGATCATGCAGGCGCCGAAGAACGGCTACTTCTACGTTCTCGACCGTAAGACGGGAAAATTTATTTCGGCGGCGCCGCTGCAGAAGATCACCTGGAACAAAGGACTCGATCCCAAGACTGGCCGGCCGATCGATAATCCGGAAGCGCACTACGGCACGACGCCGGACGTGGTTTGGCCGGGCCCGGGCGGCGGGCACGTGTGGCAGGGGATGTCGTTCAACCCGGAGACGGATTTGGTGTACGTGACGCCGGGAATGGCGTCGAGCTTCTCGTACGTTCAGGCGCCGGAATTCAAGCCCGAACTCGGTGAATACAATTGGGGCATCATTTTCAGGGATGCCGCGGGCAGGGGCACCGGCCCGGTCGCGGCCCGTGGCAACGCCGCGCCTCCACCTCCTCGTCCCGCAGCGCCAGCCGGGAATTTCCTGGTCGCGTGGGATCCCGCAACCGAAACCGCGCGCTGGAAGGTTCCCGCCACCGGTGGCGGCGGCACGATGACAACCGCGGGCAACCTGGTTTTCGCCGCTTCCAACTCTGGCGACTTTGAAGCATTCAGCGCCGACAAGGGCGAAAAACTCTGGAGCGTAAAGCTCCAGCCGGGATTCGCGAATCCGGTGACGTACATGCTCGACGGGAAGCAGTACGTCTCGGTGCTCGCGGGACGCGCCGGCAAGGGCCGCCTCTACACATTCACGCTCGACGGCAGCGTGCCGGTGCCACCGCCGCCCGCGTCCGGTGCGGCTGCGCCTCCGCCCGCCGGCGAAGCTCGATAGGAGATCGACGCGATGCGATACGAGCTTGAACTTCGGCCCGGAACAACGCGGCCCGCGGCGATTCGATTCTGTTTGCTCGCCGCCGCGGTGATAGCCGCAGCCGCGACTCTCGCGGCGCAGACCGGCCCGAACCAATGGTCAACCGTTGGCGGCGATCTCGGCAACACGCGCTATTCCCCGCTCGCGGAGATCAACGCGCAAACCGTATCGAAGCTCGGAGCGGCGTGGGTGTCGGAGAAGATCTCGCCGCCGCCCTCCGCGCGCGCCATGCCGGTGCTTCACGACGGCTTGATGTTCTTCACCGCCCCGCCATACGTGTACGCGGTCAGTATCGACTCGGGCCAAGTTGCATGGCGCTATAAATTGGCTCCGGACACCGCTCCGGGCGCCCCGGTCACAGGCTCACCCGCGCGAGAAGGCGTCGCGGTGGCCGAAGGCATGGTCTTCGTGGGTCTCTCGGACTCGCATCTCATCGCCATCAACGAAAAGACTGGCGAGCTTGTGTGGAAAACATCGCTCATCGATCCGGGTGGCAGCGCGACGGGCGGGCCCTCCGGTGCACCGCTCTACTCCGATGGGTTGGTTTCGATCGGCACGAATGGAGACAACGGGAACCGCGGCCAGATCATCGCGGTCGACGCAAAGACCGGACGCGAGGCGTGGCGCTTCTTCGTCATCCCGTCGCCCGGGCAGCCGGGCTCGAACACCTGGCCCAAGAACGATTCCTGGAAGCGCGGCGGCGGCGCCGTGTGGCTGGTCGGTGCGACCGATCCTTCGATGGGCCTCGACTTCTACGTCACTGGAAACGGCGTCCCGCAGTATGGCGGCGAAAACCGCGCGGGCGACAACCTCTATCTCTGTTCGGTGATCGCGCTCGACAGCAAAACAGGCAAGCTTCGCTGGCACTATCAGGTGATTCATCACGACATCTGGGAGGCCGACATTGCCGAGGCTCCCGTGCTGTTCGACGCGGAGGTCGACGGCCAGCCTCGCAAGGCGATTGCAGCGATGCGCACGGACGGGTATCTCTTCATGCTCGACCGCGCCACCGGGAAGCCGCTCACTCGCATGGAAGATCGGCCCGTCGCGCAAGACGCGTTCCAGAAGACGTCTCCGACGCAGCCGTACCCCGTGGGTGCCGAGCCCGCGCTGCCCGATTGCGCCCAATGGAAAAATGATCCGATACCCGCCGGCTTCGAACTGGGCTGTTTCTTTGCCCCTGCCTCGGTCGACAAGCCGAATCTGATCGCTCCGGTTTACGGTATGCGCGCGACGCCCATGGCCTTCGATCCGCAAACGAACTTCTTCTACGTCACCGGCAATGCGGGACTGCAATGGTTCCGGCGCGCTGCTGATCCCGATTTTTTCGGCCTCAGCTTCAACCGCGTCCCAGGATTGAACAAGTTGAGCTACGGCGTCCTCGCCGCGATCGACAGCCGCACGGACAAAATCGCCTGGGAGAAGAAGTTTCCCGGGCAGCGGCCGAGCGGAGCGCTCGCCACCGGGGGCGGCCTCGTGTTTCAGATGGCCGGCGACGGCAACATGCAAGCCTACGACGCCGCGACCGGATCGCTCATCTGGCAATTTCAAACCGGCGCGCCCGTCGCGAGCCCGCCGATCACATTTGAAAGTGGCGGCGAGCAATATATCGTCACCATTGCCGGCGGGAATCTTTGGGCCTTCAAATTGGGTGGCACGCTCCCCGAGCGCCCCGCCCCGCACGTGGCGCCTCAGGAAGATTTCAGCGGATTGATCGCGGACACGGCTACCATCATGACCACCACGCTCGATCGCGATGCAGGCCTCACCGGCGCGCACTACATGATCGACGAATACGAGTTCGATCCATACCGCGCGCGAGTGAAAGCTGGCACACGAGTCACCTGGCGCAACAACGGCCAGATGACTCACACGATCGTCGCGAACGATGGCTCGTGGACAACCGGCACGCTGCACCCGCTCGATTTCGCCTCGGTTACCTTCGACAAGCCGGGCACATACATCTACCACTGCAAGGAGCACCCGTGGGTCTACGGCGAAATCATCGTCGTGCCCGCTGGGCCCGAGGAAGGACAGGCCCAACCGCTTTCAGACCCGGCGCCATAGAGGGAAATCCTCGCTCACCGGCTCCGGATCGCGTCCGATGGGAACCTCTATCTATTGGGCTGCCTGTTTCAGCGATTGCTCTGCGTAACTCTTGCAACCGGCCTGCAGCGGACCGGAGATCTGCGCGCATTTCGTGAAGGCGTCGGCGGCTTCCTTGAACTTATTCAAGTTTTGGTAATCGCCGCCCAGAACAAGATAATCTGTCGGATCCGGACTGGAAGCATCCTGGGTGGCCTCTTCGAGTTCTTTCACGGAATCGTCGAATTTTGCCTGGCGGAAATAGATCAGCCCGAGGCCGCTGTGCGCCGTCCCTAGTATTTGCTTCTTGTATGCCGCGAAATCCTTGTCGGACATGTTGGGAGGAATGTCGGGGTTCTTCATGAGCTCGAGTGCGTCTTTTTCGTAGTTCTCGGCCTTTTCGAGCTTCTTGTCCGCGTCCGGGTCGTCGTGGTTGTACGCGCGCGCCATGGTTGCTCCGGTCACCGACAACAGGGTCGGGTCATTCGGGAAACGAGCCATGCCCTCGTCGCTGATGGCATAGAAGTTCGCCAGGTCGTTCTTGGCGTAGTAGGTCTGCGCGAGCTCCTCGTACACCGCGTCCACGCGATAGTTGGATGGATACCGGTTGATGAAATCCTTGCCGAGCTTGATCTTTTTGTCGGGCTCGTCGGCGTTGTGAAACTTCTTGTACTCCTCGGCCGCTTTTGGATTGTCCAGGCCATTTGCCTCGATTTGCTTGGCTGTTTGGTCGCCGTCCATTCGCGTCAGGGGATTCGACATCGGCGAGCTGGTTGACCCTTGCGCGCGCGAAATCGCCGGCGCGCACAAAGAAACCCCGATCGTTGCGATCGCAAGCCACATCCAGGAATTCGTTCGCGGCATTCTCATAAGTTGCAACCTCCTTGACTCAGCTCAAGCCGCCCCACCCAGCGGCAGGAACCCTCGGAAGTGCCCCCCGCACCCGGCTGCATGATACATGAAAAGCGCGGAAGGATTCGAGCCTCCGCCGGCCGGCCCGCGCACTGTCTTTCGGACGCGATTCCGTTCGAGGAAGTTTCAGTGTATGTTGGGGCGGCCGTGCGGCGCGCACCCGATCCCCAGCTCATCGGCTTCCTCGAAGCCTACGATCCGCACATCGCGGACCTCGCGCTCGCGCTGCGCGAGATAATTCTCGATGAGGCGCCTGACGCATCCGAGTCGATCTACCAGGTCTATACCGTCGCAATCTGGTTCGGCTTCAGCGGCAAGATGAAGGACATGTTCTGCTACATCGCCACCAATGCCAGGCACGTGAACCTTGGATTCCCTCGCGGCGCATCGCTGGCCGATCCGAATCGCGTGCTCGAGGGCGAGGGTAAGGCCATGCGCCACATCAAATTCGCCAGCCTCGGCGACCTCGACCGCCCGTTCGTGCGCCGCTACATCCGCACGGCGATCGAACAAGCCGCGCCCGGCGGAGCGCGCGGCACCGGCAAGAGCGTCGTCAAGACCGGCGGCGCCAGCAGCAAGGCCGTGAAGAAACGCGCGAAGCCCCGCCCAAGGCGTGTACGCCCGTAAAGCCATTCGGCCGGGGAAACCAGCAGCGCGGTAACTTACCCGCCGTGCGCGGACCCTGTGAACTACGTCACAGACTTTTGCGCCGCTTTGGTACAGAATCTCTCGCGTGAGCAATTCCACAAACACGGTGGTCGTCGGCGGCGGGATTTCCGGGCTGGCGTGTGCCTACCGGCTCAAGAAGCTTGGCGTGCCGGTGACGCTGCTGGAGGCGTCGCCGCGCGTCGGCGGCCTGATCGACACCGTCGAGAAGAATGGACTTCTTTTCGAGAGCGGGCCGCAGAGCTTTCAGGGCACGGAAACGCTGCTCGGGCTGATCCACGATCTCGGTCTCGATGACGATCTGTGCAGGGCCGATCCGGGGGCGCCGCGCTACGTCCTGCGCCAGGGACGGCTGCGCAAAGTTCCGATGTCGCCGCAGGCCGTACTGGTCACTTCCCTGCTGAGTCCTGGGACGCGCTGGAAAATCGCGTCCGAGCCATTCAAGCGCACGCAGCCGCCCAGCGAAGACGAATCGGTGGCGGATTTCGTGCGGCGCAAATTCGGCCATGAAATACTCGAGTACCTCGTCTCGCCGTTTGTCTCCGGCGTCTACGCGGGCGATCCCGAAAAACTGAGCCTGCGCGCGGCCTTCCCTTCGCTCGAGGAATGGGAGCGCCAATACGGCAGCGTTCTGCGCGGAGCGATCAAGTCGCGCTCGGCGGGATCGGGCGCCACGACAGCCCGCAAAGGACCGCCGCCGCTCTGCTCGTTCCGGCGCGGGCTGAATACACTGATGGCGGCGATGGGCGCAAACCTCGGCGAGGATGCCCGGACCGGCGCCTGCGTGAGCGCGGTGAATCGGTCCGGGAGCGTGGGCGACGCCGGATACGAAGTGCGCGTCACCCGCGGCGGGCGCGAGGAGACGATGGTGGCCCAGGGCGTTGTGATGGCGACGCCGGCGTATGCTGCGTCGCATCTGGTCGGCTCCGTATCGCCCTCGCTCGCGAGCGTCCTTTCGGGAATCGCTTACGCCTCGCTGGCCGTGGTCGGCACCGCGTATCACAAGAAGCAGGCTGGCGCAGCGCTGGACGGCTTTGGCGTCCTGATCCCGCGCAGCGAAAAATATCGCACCCTCGGGATTGTCTGGAATTCATCGTTGTTCGGCGGCCGCGCGCCCGAAGAGCAGATGGTGCTCACGAGCTTCGTCGGCGGCGCCACTGATCCGGAGATCGTCGCGAAAACAGAGAGCGAAATTATCGCGATCGTTCAGGACGAGCACGCGAAGATTCTGGGCATTACGGGTGCGCCCATCGCAGCCGCCGTGTGGAAACACGAGAAGGCCCTGCCGCAGTACAACCTCGGCCACGGCCACGCGGTCGAAGCGATTCGCCAAGCCGAGCGCTCGCTCCCCGGCCTCTATTTCGTCGGCAACTACCTCGAAGGCCCATCGATCGGCAAGTGCGTCGAAGACGGATTCGCAACCGCCGACGCGATTCAGGGCTACTTGGGTGGGAATTGACCATCGCCATTCGCATACAGGCTACGTCGAATTCTGGGGCTCTCGAATCAGCCAAATCTCGGTTCCCGCAGGAACGTCCAGTTTGGTGATGTTGCTTGGAAGCGTAAAAGCCATTCGATCCCGAACGTCTGGGCCGCAAAGGATCTCGATTCCCGCAATATGAGTGTCGATAACCCTACCGTGAGGGTCGCGAAGCTGAATGGGATCTTGCGCGCGAAATTGCCACTCGCAGGCGGAGCGGGCTACGGACGGCACAACCACACAGCCACGTCCTGAAATCTGGAAGGCGTCTTCGATGTTGGAAAAGAATATCAAGCTGCAACTCTCGACGGCTTGGCTCGCAATAGTCCTACGAGCTCGGCCCGAATGCCAAACGGCTTGGATCGCACCGTGGCGCCCGTTATAATACCGCTCGATCCCATGGCCACTCCGCAAAAGAAATCGCGCCGCGAGATTCTGGAACAATTCGTCGCCGATAAGCCGGGCGACGCTTTTGCCCGCTACGGACTCGCGCTTGAGTGCGTGAAGTTGGGGGACGACTCCGCTGCCACTGGCCACTTCCACAAGCTCCTCGAAATTCATCCCGAGTACGTTGCGGGATACTTCCAGTTCGGCCAGCATTTAGCGCGTCTCGGGCAGATCGATGGGGCGCGCAAACTCCTTTCCGACGGCATCGTCGTCGCGCAAAAGACAGGCGACGCGCACGCGCGGGACGAGATGGAAGCGGCCCTCGCGATGTTGCGTTAAGCCTGGCCGGCGCCCGGGCGCCGTACCCTGTTGAGACCGACGCGCATTCCCTTGTTTCCGCTCGACGTCGTCCTGCTTCCGGCGATGGCGCTGCCTCTGCACATCTTCGAGCCGCGCTACCGCGTGATGATCGCGCGCTGCATCGACGAGAAGCTCGAATTCGGCATGATCCTCGCGACCAACAACAACATCGCGAGTACGGGATGCACCGCCGAGATCGTCCGCAAGATCCGCGACTACCCCGATGGGCGGCTCGACATCGCGACCGAGGGACGCGCCGTTTTTCAGCTGACCGAGCTTCTGGACGAGAAGGAATACTACGAAGGGCTGGTCGAGTACGTGGCCGACAAACCTTCGAGCCTCGACCCGGCGAAGCAGTCCCGGCTCGTCGCCCTGTTCGGGCAGTGCCACGAGTTCCTCTTCGGGCAGCC
>Ga0335074_10008005_pt1 | contig 14680 bp, 13 predicted proteins | sample Lox_Sample_23_FD_206715 | JGI IMG/M metagenome (GOLD analysis project Ga0335074, IMG submission 206715) | Soil microbial communities from Loxahatchee National Wildlife Refuge, Florida, United States - Lox_Sample_2.3 | ecosystem: Environmental > Terrestrial > Soil > Wetlands | place: USA...
CGGCAACTCTCATGTTATTTTTGTGAATCTTGATCTTGATGTCCATCACTCCAGTCTGAGAGTGCGACGGAGTGTGAATGCTTGCATCAGGAGAAAGATCCCACCCGAAGTTCTTCCCCGTCAACTGTAAGGCAACTTTTACCCGACCTAGACATCTTTAGCGATAACAGGTAATAGAGGTTTCAGAACAGGGAAAAAGTCACAAATAGCCGGGGTATATCTCAGATGTAAACTTTATCTGGGACCGGGATTGTAAAACAGTCGCTGCTCAGACGTCGGAACTTCCGAAGTCTTCGGTGATACGGAGGCGGCCTGTCGGGGATCTGAATCGGTGACTTCGGTAATTTGGTAGCTTCTGCGAGGCCTTGCTGATCAGTGGAAATCACTTCAGCCGCTATAGATCCAGTAGGAAGCGGCTAAAAGAGACTGAACGTCAAAATGACAAAAAGAACTGCATACACTGAGATAGGAAGCATCAATTATGACAGGTGTTGAAACCACTATATTAATTTACACTATTAGATAATAATCCGAATGGCCATATCTAATGAAAACTGCTATGTACATCCTGCCCTAGCCAAATTGTTCAAGTAGCTTGCAGCGCCTATTTACATTTTAGCATGCACTATCATGACCCCTACAGAGGCGTGGGATCGCCTGATTTCATCGCTGCTCACGTCCGTCATGCTCTGTTTTGTAATATCCCAGCTACTCACTTCGGTGAGAGGATGTGTACTTCCTTCCCTCTCCCGCACTAAGACTGGCCCGGCTTCCAAATCCTGATCAGGGCTCGGGTTGCTACGAAAATTCTTGGAAAGGCTGCCTTGAAGACAGAATCCCTCGACACCTTTCGAGGCTCTATCACGCCCGTAGCCGTTTCGTTGTGGACCCCAGCCCGAGATGACCTGGTTACTAGAGCCAAGGAGTCTGGAGCGGGACAAGAATGCCTGAAAAAGAGGGCGTAGGCAGGCCATTGATGAGGCTGTGATGCCCATGCCGGGTTCCACTGTGGACCAGATGGATACATCCGTGTTCTTGAATAGAAAGTCCTGGCCTGCGCCGATTTGCCAGATGAAGGGGATTCGGATGATGGTTGCGGTTGAGCCACTATGGCTCGTTAGTAATCAGTAAAAATATATGGAGAAAGGTCGTCTTACACAGCTCCAAGAGCTAGAATGAGAGCTACCGAAAACTTGGTTCGGGGATTCATGTTCAAATTCCATACCAGAAAGATTGGTAGGATGCCCAGTGTCCAATCTGCAGCGGCGCTCAAGGCTCCATGTGCGTAAGTCGAGTCTGCAATGATATCTCTTGGGATACACGACTCGCCGGCCGGGGCTGGCGCTCCTGGTTGAGGATTCGGGTTCTGCGTCCAGAAGTATGAGACAGGATGGCATTGGAAGATCATCAGGAATAGGAAATAGGTAGTGAAAAGGCTGAACACTAGCATTACCCCACGAATGATGTTGATTTGGGACTTCTTGACGCATATCTGCATCAGAAACGTGCCGATAGCGATTTTTAGAAGGCATGTCGTAATGACGTAAGTGAGTTCTCCACAATACCACCACTAAATACTGTTAGAAATAAAGAATTTAAGTATCAGGCTTATAAATATTACCATCATAGCCGTTTGATACTGCTCTGTGGTAAGTTCGTCTACATGTCTCCCGGTGCCGGATGCTTCGCCAAGCAGAACGAATGTGCAATACAATGTGAAGACAAACTGCAGGATAGTCAGCTAACTGTTCATTTCAGATATCACAATCAGGGCCGCTATACCAGGGTGGCTACAGCAAGCCAGTCATCAATCCGAAAAAGCTTTGTTAGGAAAACTCGGACGTAGCATCTCAGGCTGACAGAAATCCATGTTAGAGTAAGGAAGAGGATTGCGACGGCTTTGATATCTGGACCACGATAATCACTATCATCAGCAGCGCTAGTAGTGGTAGTCACGTTAGCCATGGTCAAGCCTGTCGATGAAGTTGTAGTTCAACGCAGTTTCGCGCAGGCAATAGCTGAGATCAACCATGAATGGTGGCCGAAAAATGTGGGGGAGCCGTACCCCAGAAAAAGTTGGGAGGGTGTCGAGATTTATATCTTGTTCAGCCTTATCTCTGTTAATATGGGCGGGGACGCAATGGCATTCTGACAGCTAGCACTAGTCAGAGTAGTTGCAATTCGTTGAAGGTTAGCATCATGCGGAGTGCGTCGTAAATTCTTCACGTCGAGCACGCTTTGCCGTTTCTCGTCGAGTCCGAGCACGGTATATAGCTAATCTCCACGTTTCTTGAGCGTAAAGAACGCATGCAACTGTATGGGTTCGCGGGCACTCCTGCGACTTCTATCCCATATTGGATAAATGTCATTCCGGGGGAGAAAGAATCGGGCATGAAGTACACATGCACAAGGCGTGTGACGCATCCATTCTCCGTGCCGGTTATTTGCTTCAGGCCTGGGGGGAAGTCAAACAGCGCCTACGAATTGTGCATGCATAGGCACTCCTTAAAGAAAAACAACCAGGAAGAGAGCACGCCATTTACCAGGTTTTGCGACCTGAGTCTTTCGGGGGGGCCGTTGTGGCTACCCAATCCAGGTGCGGGGCGTAAGCGACGACGTAAGCGATGGCTTGGCCGTTTGCTCGTTTTTCTTCGTTTTACGTGGTTCTATTTTGAAAGGAGATGGCTCTGCTCGTATCATTGAGCGCTTCAAGAAAGCAAACTATTGATATTTTATCCATAGGTAAAGAAGCGGCGTCCACGGTGCGTCGTTCTGAGGAAATGGGCCTTTACACCCGAGCGTAGCCGTGTGCAGGCTTCAGCTTTACGGCATACTAAAGTCTTCACGGAACAAAGCTTAGCGGAACTACAAAGCTTGCTCTTGCTCCGGCTCTGGGGAACCCAAGCCGGACGCCCAGATCCACGTGGATATTCTCCATTACTTGCATGCTCAGGGGCACAATATCCCAACCCTGCCCTACAGGCTTGATAAAGATCCCCCAGCCAAGACCTTCCCCACAATTATCTCCGCAATTGTCTCAAGTGTGGCGCAAATCAATAATGCAAAAGGAGTCTTGCACCGCTTTAGAGCATTGTTCGACCTCTGGACCCTGTCCGGGCCGAGGGATCTAAGACAAAAGTGTCACGACTTATGATGGTCGGTAATGGAAATATGTCCACGACTCCCCCTGTCTCTGATCGTATCTTACTGTAGTAGCCCGCGGCCGTTAGAGGCTCGGTCCTCGGCAAGACCCTAGACTGGACCAAACGTGGCTTTCACCCGCTCTGACATGAAGACAGACGACAGATAAGTAGACAGGACATAGACTAAGGCTAAAGTACTACCTCGTAACTATTCTTCTGGCGCCATGTCAAGTCACATATACATCACGCTACATAATTCCTTTCTTGGGCAGATGGGAATGGTTACGTACAGTATAAAATTCTTGGAGGGGCCAGATATGGTCCGTGCTGTCTCTCCAGTATCAATTTTTCAGCCAAGTTAGAGGGCTTCGGCAAAGTTGAGGGTGGACTGCTACCAATAATACATTAAGGTATAGAGCTCCATCCCTGCTGGCACGGCGGCACGGCAAGCCACATGGCCCCAGAGTAAGGGAAAGTGCTCGGACGACGGCCGCACGGTTCGTTAATCGCGCACTAAACAACTCGGTCTTCCACCTCAACCTCGGCTGCGGTTCCGCTGGGCCTCGGAAACAAGAACACACGTGACTTGGGCTAGCTCTTAGGATTTCTATCACAGTAGAGGATCAGATCTTGACAGATTGACAGCTATGTTCGAGACATGGTTCGGTAGAATTAATTACGCCAAGTGATTGTAGGATTTCAAGAGACTAGGAGGCTGATGCCAAGGGGTTCTTCATATAGTAGTAGACAATGAATAATCAGACCACTTTTGACACCTTCAAAACAAGGCAACAAGTCGAGAGTAATGAGTTAAGTAGACATTCTCAAGCGAGCCATAATTTATGCCGTTGCCTTTCGTTCCTTAACTAATCCTATATATAATAATAACACTATTGATAGCAAAACTAAGTAAAGAATTAAATAATGCCGTCGCTGAGGAGCATACCTTTCCTCACGTCCGAATCTTTCTCTTCTGACCCTCTCCTTGATACTACTATTATGCAATGCGATCTATAATGACTTTGTTCTCCGGTTGTCCGAAGTCTACAGCCGTTTAATTAACAGCATTGCATGGCGACAACGATCTCTAACATAGCCTTATGAGTGGCTTTGTGGCTGCAGCTGTCAACTTTAATAAAGAAGCTTGCGAATTTTAAATTCGCCGCACTCTATGGAGTCACCTGACGAGATTCGTCTGTTGCTGTACCAGGATCGTATGCAGTGTATTGAATAGTTACAGCACTAGATGTGTTGGATGCCTTCAGCCGAGGCTCCAACTTAGGACTGTGACCAATTACCGAAACACTATGTCTTCAATAAAAGAGCATGTCTTTTCATTGCTATGTAGCCAACCTTTGGTTTCGAATCACTTCTAGTACGTTGTAGGTTTCATGTAATAGATCTAAACTTGTCTTCAAATAATGTAATTAAAAGAAGTGGGTAACGTGATATTTTAGGCTAAAGAACGCGGTACAATCATGCGCCGGCATATTCCAAGTATTCTTAAATCCGTTCGTCATATCTGCTTCTTTTTCCACATCAGGCTTCTAAGTTTTCGGTTTCAGTCATTCAGACTAAGGGTTGTGCTGCCATAATGAAAAATCGACTGTTTGACTACACCATATGTGTGATGTGTCCAATCTCCTTCTCGCTCATCCCCTTAATAAGACCCGAAAGGTCACCGACTGGGACTCGGAATGGGAAATCAAGAACCGCGAGCATTTCAGCCAAGAAGAGCCACCACACTGTCATAGAAGTCACGAACAATGCTGCGCCAGCAGCCTTGATGATTATCAGCGAGGCACTACTGAGATCCTGATTTGGCAACTTACATATTGCAGCTCGCCGGCAAGTTCCATGTTTCCGGCAGTGCCTAATGCGATGTTGAAGTGCTGGCCAGTAAGAAGTCCAAAGGCGAGAACCAAACTTGAAAAGCATATTACGTGCGTGATATCCGTTCTCAATGAGCAGACTAGGAAAATAAGGTTGAGTAGTCCCATGAAAAGTGTGAAAAATCCTAATGTTTTGTTAGTAATCTCGAACCGCCTCCTCTTCTGACTTTGGCAAACTAACCAAAACTAGCGTTGAAGCCTGTGCTCGTGAGACCTAACGCGGGGTTTGTGGGGTCCGACGAATATGCACCATAGGCAAGATAATATGGCTCGATCGTGTAAGCGAATGTGAGCCAAAAGGCGCCGTATGCCATGAAGACAACAAATGAGAAAGTATCGCCAGTGATAAAGTTCAGGAGGCCACCGATTATCAAAAGCGCGCCACCAAACCAGTAGTAGGCTCCGCTATATTATTTGTCAATAAAGAGAAAATACGTATTGTGAAGCATTGTGGCTTACACTGAAGCTATGCCATTACCCCCAGATCCGCGCCAGCCCATGAGGTCACAAGAGAGAGGCGTCAATGCGAGCATAATACCAAGCAGGCCGCTTTGAACAAATTAGAATTCCTTCCCTTGTTCGAACTTCGACGACTTACATGGGAGTTGGGTTCCCCATATTCTCAAGCAATCCACGTTTGGATTCCCTCTGGGGAACTATAAACATCTTTTCAAAGAGTTCAGTTGAGATTGTGATCCCATTAAGTCTCATAGATTGTCTCTTTTCCTTGGAGGGATCCATATCACCTATACGGCTGCGGCGGTCTCCTCCCATTGAGGGATTGGGAACAGAGATGGGCCGGGTGGTAGTGGTGTCGCTCATCTCATGCTCTGGCATCCTGCCGGTGGTATGGTCATCATTGTATTGAGGTGCCATTCTGAAGTTATGGATGAAAGCCGTGGTGAGATGGTCAGGCAGATGTTTAAAGACTCTGGTTTGTGTGGGTGGAGTAGAGAAAAATAAGAGGTACTCATGATATATATATTGGGAGCTGATATTTTTATAACTTGTGCTTTGATCCCGAGAGGAGTGCTGGCACCTCGGCCATGTTCCACTGCCTCATAGGCATGTAGTCTCGGACACAAGGAAAGCGGAGTCTATACATACTTTGAAACGCTGATGCCATGGCTGAAGTATGGTGCGGTTTTTGTTGCTATGAGATGAAATGTCGACTTGAGACATTCGGAAGGCCAAGATCAGGTACAATCGGCATATGAATAGGGTGATGTGATTGGATGGGCTAGGTATGGGATCTACCGGAGGTGGCGGGGTAACGGCTCTGCAGCGACGGACGAGATTGCGCGCCATTGGCTGTATACCCGCAGTTTCAGATCTGAAGTTTTTCTGGAACTGCATACAGAAGACACAACGGACTGATGGGAAGGGGTAACTTGTTTCACTGTAGCATGGCACGAAAACATTCAGCTGTGGTAAATGCCGGGAGGATCGGGAGGAATAGCGGAGGAACCTTGTAACTGGGGCAATAGCCTGGTCAATCAGGTACTTAACAGATACATTTTGTATAACGTCAAGATTAATATAGAAAACCATAGGCCTTGCAACAAAATTGGTTTTATATATGTTGTCTTACAGGTGGTCGGACCTCACTGTCGCCAAAAAAAATCCTTCGCGGCGTTCCGTGTGAAATGCGGGAGCCCCGCATAGTAATACAATCGGCTCCTAATCCTGCGAGGATAAACACAGGAATTGGCGTTAAGGCTAGAATTACTCAACAGTACGCAAATTAAACGGACATTCTGATTCAAGTCCTAAAACAAAACCCAATTAGGAGCCGCCGAGGCTGAAATAAAACCCCTCCTCGGCTTTTGGGTAGTACTGGGCAGTACTGGTTTAGTAAAGGTGGCTGGTAGTTGTTTCAGATCAAATCAGTCTCATAGATCATCTTGCACACGTCAAATTTAGACCTCATACTTATCCTCCCCAGTCCACATGGCAGCCCTGTTCAAACATCAAATTTTCTTGGTTGATCATAACCAACCATCACTCCGGTGCGCTATGACGAGTGTCTTGCCCGCTGAGCCGAACTTGTGACGTAATAGTCTAGACTAACTGACCTGGACAACCTGACCTGGATTACCTGACCTGGACTACCTGACCTAGTATTGCTCAGTGGCGTCAGTCTCATCAGTCACAAGCCTCGTACAGCATACCTTGTCTGCGCTGTAACGTAGGAGGCATTTTGGTGATGCCTTACTCCATGTTGAGAATCCACAAACCGCATACCTTGTAAAACAACGTTGGTGAGGTTTCGACGTTTAAACTGCGCTTCCTGTAACAGCGAGTCCGAGTCAATTATCGTCCATGCGGCATTTCCGTTATGCAATATCAGTTTTGATTGTGTCATAAAAACTATCCTTGGTTCTCATTTTCGAGACCATAAGGTATAGAAATCCTACAAAGTAAGTGCATCCCCATTCTCGTTGTCGTTCTCAATTCAATCCAATCAATAATCTTCTCGTCGTGATGACACTCCCTTCTTTTGAACCAGATACAACACTCACGACCCTCTCTGACGCGGAAAATCCAGACGTCGCTACCCAGCAAATGGAATTGGTAATCAGGACATCAGGCCGAGCAGCTTCTCTGCAGCCAACACGATTCTGTTACCCATATGGCCATGAGAGCCGCAAGCGTCAGAAAATCCCGTACAATGCGAGTATCGGACACAATGTGACAAATGGTGACAAGAAAAAGGCCCAGATTGCAGAAGGTGAGTTTTGATATCAAATTGAAATGAGCCCCAATCCTTATGTCAAGCCATCATTCTACATACTATCTTCACTATGTCTATTTCTACCCAGGGCAATCTGACAATTTAAAGTGAAACAGATGATCACTGCAGCGCAATGGATCCCCGTGGAGAGAGTTGACAGCCAAATTGAATGGTTTTACAATGAGCTAGGCATTGACGATGAGTATTTCGAGCAAGAGTCCGCCCATGTTATTTCCAATCATATCGCGTCGCTTTATGCCGCTAAGGTCGCCTCGGTTGCACGAGAAGGGACCAGGGAAGAGATTGGATTGGATGCCGAGGCCAAGGACCATGCCATCTACGTCGACACTAGTGAACGAGGAAGACCATGGAGCCGTAGCGGTGGCCGGAGATACGAACAGAGATTAGAAGAAAAGTACCTCGATGGATCAACTGCCAACAAACGCTTCCGGGTCGAGGCCTACTGTTCGCCTACCAACTTGACAGGCTATCCACCTTTGGACCCTTCAAAAGTGCCGATCATGCGATGCTATTTCGTTTATGAATGCCGGTTTGCCGAGCCAAATCCTAGCCCCGTGGAAACAGACCTTGCACGCATTAGCGACAGGATGTTTCTCGCCAAAACCACCAAAAACACTATGGATATCTACCGAAATATCATCGACGAGGCAGTTAGCAGAGCTGGACCCGTAATTAAGGTCTTTGATTCAAATGTTGGGGCTTCCTCGGAACGAGAGAAGAGACTCGTGGTAGCATTCCGCCAACGAACCGCACCTGGCATGTTCAGTGCACTCAGCGACCTTTACCACTATTATGATGTGATCTGCCCGCGAAAGTACCTCGATAATTTCTCAAACGGAATTACCGTCCTATCAATGTACCTGAAGGCTGCGACTGATTCGAAGCGAGCTCCGGGCGTCAAGCCTCAATCTATCGAGCAGTCGATACAACAAATTTCCAAGGAAATATCGCTGCTTTACTGTATTCCGCGCAATAAGTTTCAATCTCTATTTGCGAGTGGCCGTCTAAGTCTGGAAGAGACAATCTATGCCCATTGCGTATGGATTTTTGTACAGCATTTTGTAAACCGACTCGGTAACTCTTTCCAAAGCCGACCCTTCATCAAAATGGGCGTACTGATGTCTTTTAGGTCCCGAATATAGTTCACTTGTCTCGGTCCTGGACCCAAAGAACAATGATCATGCTGAGATTCTATCTATGATCAAGCGTCGGCTAAGAACTGGTTTCACTGCAGACTATATCGCCGAGATCATTGCACAATATCCCGAGCTAGTACGACTGTTGTACGCGAAATTCGCAGACATTCATGTCAAGCCGCAAGAACGTAGCTTTGATTATGTCCCGCCTGCGCCTCCGGTTGAAATGCTGTCCGATGCTCAACTCAAGGATCTTATTTCAAGGACTGTAAGCAACGACTATGAGCTGATGGTAATGGAAGCCTTCACGGTTTTCAACTCCGTTGTCCTCAAGACCAACTACTACACTCCTACTAAGATGGCCCTAAGCTTCCGTCTCGATCCAAAGTTTCTCTTGGAACTTAAGCTTGAATATCCTCAACCGCTCTATGGAATGTTCTTGGTGATCAGCTCCGAGTTCCGTGGTTTCCATCTTCGTTTCAGGGACATCGCCCGAGGCGGCATTCGAATCGTCAAGTCTCGGAACCGCGAGGCCTACTCAATCAACGTCCGTTCTATGTTCGACGAGAATTATGGCCTAGCCAACACTCAGCAGAGCAAGAACAAAGATATCCCTGAAGGTGGATCTAAAGGAGTTATTCTTCTCGAAGCCGGAGAACAAGACAAAGGCAGTGTAGCTTTTGAAAAGTACATCGATAGCATCATTGACCTTTTGATTCCTCTAGAAAATCCAATTGTCGACCTCTACGGCAAGCCCGAAATACTCTTCATGGGCCCAGATGAAAATACGGCTGATCTTGTGGATTGGGCTACTGAGCATGCCAAGAAGCGTGGAGCACCGTGGTGGAAATCATTCTTTACTGGCAAGAGCCCGAGACTCGGCGGTATACCCCACGACACTTATGGAATGACAACACTATCAGTTCGCGAGTATGTTACCGGCATTTATCGCAAGCTTAACCTAGACCCATCAAAAGTCAGAAAGATGCAGACTGGTGGGCCTGACGGTGACCTTGGCTCAAACGAGATCCTTTTAAGTAACGAGAAATACGTGTCAATTGTCGACGGTTCTGGTGTTCTCGTCGATCCAAATGGCATCGATCACAAAGAGCTCATTCGACTTGCTAAGGAGCGCTGTATGATATCAGAATTCGACGTCTCAAAGCTCTCCAAACAAGGCTATCGGGTCCTAGTGGACGAGACAAATGTCAGCATTCCAACAGGCGAGGTGATTGGTAACGGTACAACATTCCGAAATACGTTCCATTTACGAAACATGGGCACAGGCTCTAATGTGTCCGATGATCCGCATTCGGAAGCCGTTGACATGTTCGTACCTTGTGGCGGCCGTCCAGAGTCGATTAATCTTTCAAGCGCCAATAAGCTCATTAAGGATGGCAAATGCATAATCCCTTACATCATCGAGGGCGCCAATCTTTTCATAACCCAAGACGCCAAATTACGTCTCGAAGCTGCAGGCTGTATAATCTACAAAGACTCCTCGGCCAACAAGGGCGGTGTGACCTCGTCCTCACTTGAGGTGCTGGCATCGCTCTCCTTCGACGACCAAGGCTTCATCGAGAATATGTGCGTGGGCCAGAACGGCATGCCAGAGTTCTACAAGGCATATGTGAAAGAAGTCCAAGGGATCATCAAGCAGAATGCGAGACTGGAGTTCGAAGCCGTCTGGCGCGAGCACGAGGAAACAGGCATTTCCCGGTCGCTACTCAGCGATGCTTTGAGCGTGACGATTACTAGATTGAATGAGGAGCTCCAAAATACTTCCGGGCTCTGGAATAACCCCATCTTGAGACAGGCTGTGCTGAAAGACGCCTTGCCTAAGTTGCTTCTCGAGAAGATTGGATTGGACCTGATCATTCAGAGAGTAGGTCCCGCAAAAATCAGTCCAAAGGTTCCATCTGACGTCTTATATAGGTTCCTGATAACTACCTCAGATCCATCTTCGGCAGCTATCTTGCATCCCGATTTGTGTACGAGTTCGGAAGTAACCCAAGCCAATTCGCATTCTTCGATTTGTAAGTGTCCCACGATATCATATCTTTCCGATCGTGTCAATACTCATGTTCCCCGCAGTATGTCCAAGAAAATGGCCGCCGTGGCGCCTAAGCATGCTTCCCCACAACGCAGCATCGCCATGCCGAACTCCCAAATGGGAGTCGTCGACTTGCGCAAGCGTGGACGGCGCTACACGTTTGTGGCCGCGCCTGCCGCGCAAGAAGATCGAGATAGGAGGCGCCGCAACGACGATTGGAGTGAGGAGCGCGCTGACCATCGCGTCCCCGGGGAGATGATGACTATCTTTGACATCAAGGACTCTTCCAAGGGCCAGATTTACATCCTCTGCCGCGCGGCGGGAGCGGGCTTCAGGCAAAGGCTGTCCAGCCAGTGGTAACATAGTGTGTGCTGGATGCTAATCATGTTGCTTCTGAAAAAGATTTGTTTGTATTTCATTCACTGTTTTGCATTGACGCATATCTGCAAAAAGTCATCATGTACCATCACATAGTTGCCTTGACGGAACACTGCAAACAATCGACTATTCTGCTCTTAAAAACAGCAACGAGCAGGCAGGTCCTACGAATTGCAATTCTGTAAGACAATAATGGGTGGGATTTTGCTTATATTGTTCATTAATTCAGTCTCTTCATATATTTTTTCTTTTTTTTTCCTTTTCAAAAATAAAATCACGTTGATTGCCTTAACCTGCTATCCAGCCATGTTCCAGTCTCGTGATACGCCTTTTCAGCTCCAATATTAAGTGCGGATATTGATTAAAATCCTACAAATTTTGATAGACCTGTAAAGACCCGAAATGCCATATGAGAGCCTATTTCAAACCATCCGTAGAAAAGCGGAGATCAACCATCTTCGCTACACAATTTAAGATCTCCGCTTCGTCAACTTCTTTAGAACGATCTGCGGCTTCGGCAGGCTTCACATTCTCGTTCTCGGGTTTTTGATGTGCAGGAGTCTTCCGAGTAATGCCGAGTTTGAATGACCGTTCCACGATGTCATTTGTTGCCTCGCCCATCATGTCTGATAGGACCTTGGCTGGGTGGAATCGCGTTGCGAGAGCGGACAGGAGAGGTACAAAGTCCGAGAAGCGTCCTGCATTCGGGTCATCCGGCAGCTTGCTATCCAACTCGGCGAGGACCTTGAAAACAGCCATCGGGAGACCAATCCAGGCAACGCTGCGATGTTGGGAGTGAGGTCAGTAGTGAAAATATTGGCTAGGAGCAAAAATGCTGGGTAACTCACATTGCCACAATAACCTCTTCTTCGATTTTTGTAGACGAGTTGAGGTTCCGGACGTGGAGGGCCACCATCGATGAGGCAGCTTTGAGTCTTCCCAATGCAAATTTCTGAAATCGCTGTACAATTGGGATGCTACCGCTGGGGCAATGGATGTACGGCGAGTATAAAGTAGCAAGAACGGAGCTGAACATGGTTAGAATAGTTCACCATGACCAAGGCCTTTTACCGAACTTACTCGCTGACAATAAGTATATAGTTGGGCATCCTGCAAGATCTTGGTGCTAAAGCTTTAATGTAGTCACCCGTAATTTTCAGGTATCCCTCCTTCCAATTTTTCAGGCGGTTGTCAAATTGCGAGATTTGGGTTATTTCAGGAATGATAGATGCCTTGTCAATAAGGCCACCAGACCATTCCCGATCGAAGCTGTTATTCTCATGGAAAACGGCGACGTCCCGTACTATATCGGTCAAATCGCACAAGCAAATGAAAGCCTCCAGTACTATTCGCTTCGTCTTGACATCCGTGAATCGGGGAAACATAACTTCAAGTCCAAAATCTGATATGCTGACAAGTGGCCATGTCGACTTAGCTTCTTGTATGCGGTATGCGCGTCGGAGGGCAAACGATATCATTCGATCGCGCACGAGGCAACACCACCATACTATCTGACGGCGGCTGGGCGTGACCTCCTCTTGAGGTTCCCAGAGTTTCATTGCGCGGGCGTGGAGGAAGGCTCGGTCAACCCAGTAGCTATTGACTTGATATTCGCTATCAAAGGGACTCCAGAATGTGAGCAGAAGAGCGACTTTGGTAAGAATCATCAGATCTGACGTATAGTTGATACGATATAGTAGCTAAGAAGTAATTAGCAGTTTCTATGATGAGGGGTCATCTTTTGCTTACACTAGCTTTGTCGAAATATGCTCTTTGGCCTTCATAGACGGATTTGAATGGAGTGCTAAGAAGTCGAACCGCGGAGATGTGCTACAAGTTGATGTGTCCATTAGAAGGGGTGTGACTACGCGCTAATTAGAAGACACCTACACCGAAAGCCACAAACATCATAGCCTGGAAAAGGGGCAATTCAATCTTCTTCCCAAGCTGCTCATCGTCCTCAATCTTGTCGTAAACTTGCATGAAATCGTACTCATCGACCACCGGGCAGAAGGGGTGGAAGTACTGGAAGTAGAGCTTTACCAATTCATCGCGTACAGCCTTATGGGGAATTCTGCACGCATCTTCGACCGTCATGAATTTTCGGGGGCGATGCAGAAAAGTGTCGTCCGATCCGAATGCTAACTCGTGGGAACGTTTACCATCGGCTCCGAGCCTTTTGGAAAGCGCGATTGCAGATGTGCCATCTAGGTCTAAGCGAATAGTCAGACAGTCAGACTATGCGATTTGGAAGAGTGCGCGTAACGAGAAGTAACTTGCCTGCGGGGAAGAGTAGCTTCTCTATATCTATATCCTCCTCCAAGTTGACGCTCGGCTTAAGCTCCACCTTTGCGGAATAAGCGCGCTTATCCGCTAAATAAGCTGCTGGAGAGGACCAGGACGGCGGATCCGTGCCGGCTCTCTTGACAAATGAGGCTGTAGGCGTAGAGATGGATGAAGATGTGATAGTGGATGCGGTAGTTGATGCGAAGGTAGAGGCCGATGAGGCTGGAGTCGACGAACGGTGTTGCAGGCCTGGAACACTTGGCATCTGAGGTCCGTCAGGGTCAAAGTGCACAGGAACACCGTTGAAGATAGCGTTGATTACGTTCTCCACTTCAACAAAGCGATCAAAATCAAAATCCATGACTCTTACAGACCTTTGTTGCGACGTTTTTGAGAGAGAAAGAAAGTTGATGAAAAGTTTTGTTGATAGAGCCGTTGATGGACGTTTGAGGTCGAGAAAGATAACGTGTTTAGTGGCTGGGCGGGGTACGCTGGACTAATGCGGGGGATTCGAAAATGGTCACGGAAGCGACAGCAAAACAGGAAGAATTCTGCCTAACGAGGCGCCGATACTGCGACTGGCGGCGACGGGCCACTTCAGATTGTGCATATGCAAATAACGAATATAAGATGGGTTAAATGGTATAGAAGCAGGACAATGCAGATAGAAGCAGCAGTCAGCCGCTATTTCTATATGTATGTGTATGTATGTATGTAGGTATGTAGGTATGTAGGTGGGTATGTATGAATGTATGTATGTATATATGTAGGCATGTATGTCTGTATGTAGGTAGGTATGTAGGTATGTAGGTAGGTAGGTAGGTAGGTATGTATGGATGGATGTATGTATGTATTTGTGTGTGTGTGTGTGTATGTATGTATGTATGTATGTTTATATCGGGAGCCATATCTATATCCTTGCAGCTAAAATGCATCCTGGGCTTATGGGACGCCATTTCGCACCCCTTGCGTGCTGATGCCGAAATTGGTAAATCCTTGAAGAAGGGGCTCTGGCTGTGCACATCAAACATAGTGTT
>Ga0335074_10008006_pt1 | contig 14680 bp, 12 predicted proteins | sample Lox_Sample_23_FD_206715 | JGI IMG/M metagenome (GOLD analysis project Ga0335074, IMG submission 206715) | Soil microbial communities from Loxahatchee National Wildlife Refuge, Florida, United States - Lox_Sample_2.3 | ecosystem: Environmental > Terrestrial > Soil > Wetlands | place: USA...
AGAAAGAGGCCAAAGGACATTCGCCATTAATTGTCCGTATAACACTCTAGCAGCGTAGGACAACCGCAGACTAGCGAAACAATGCAGGCCAGCGAGGCGCGGGCCCGCCGCACCGTCCGCCCCCGCGGGCCAAACGCAATCCCCGGAAGCGGATGGCGCCGCCCGCCACCGCGGGCGATCCAGTCAGTTTACCTGTTGTTAACCATGTCTGAGCCCATCCGTCCTGGTTTTTCTTACCCCTTAGGCTCTCGGTGTGGACTGGACCACCGTCGCCTCACTTGGAACCGCGGCCGGCACGCTCGTGCTGGCCGTGGCCACGTTTGCCGCCGTTCGCTCGGCCAACCTTGCGGCCCGCACGGCCGAGCGGACGCTGCAGGCCGGGCTGCGCCCGCTGCTGTTGCCGTCCCGGCAGGACGACGGCGATCAGAAGGTCTATTTCGCGGGGGGCCAGTACGTCGTCGTTCCGGGCGGCCGCGCGATCGTGACCGAGCAAAGCGACGCCATCCTGCTCACGATCTCGCTGCGCAACGCCGGCAGCGGGCTCGCCGTGCTGCACGGCTGGCGGTTCTACCGGCACGACATTCGCGGCGAGATGCGCCCCGCCCCGGCGGATTTCACCGGTCAGACCCGGGATCTGTACGTGCCGGGCAGCGACACCGGGTTCTGGCAGGGCGCGTTCCGGGATCCGGCCGATCCGGCCTACGAGGCGGCCCGGCAGGCGATCAAGGAACGCGACGTGCTGACCATCGACCTGCTCTACGGAGACTTCGAGGGCGGCCAGCGGATGATCACCAGGTTCATCCTGCGGCCGGGCCGCGACGACGTCCTGGTCAGCTCCGCGATCCGGCACTGGAGCGTGGACCGCGACGATCCCCGGCCGGCTCGGTAGGGCGGGCCAGGACGATCAGAACGGCGTGGCCGCGAGCCAGGCGGTGAGCACGGCCTGATCGCCCAGGACCTGGACCTGGGGGTCGTCCGCGGGCAGCCGCCGGACCAGCACCAGCAGCAGCCGCCCGGCCGGGCCGCGCAGCGCGACGTCGCCCTTGGCGTGGCCGTGCTCGACGGTGATCTGGTCCCCGTCGCGGCGCACCAGCCACTCCCCGGCGCCGTCCGCCAGGCTCTCGTCGGTCGCGTGCACGTGCAGCACGCCGCCGTCCGGCAGCGCCCCGAGCCGCGGGTCCTCGGCCACGGAGCCCACCCCGGACAGGAAGCCGAGGAGCCACTCGTCGATGCCGTCGGCGGCCACGTCGGCCGCGATCTGCGGATCGCGGCCGGCGGCGAGCTCGGCATCGGCCCGGTGCACCGCGGTCTCGTGCGCCATCCGCCGGGCCCAGAAGCTGGCCGGCCGCAGGCCGCCGAACGTCCAGACCTCGTCGCTCCCCGCGGAGCGAACCGCGTCGATCAGCCTGGCGGCGCCCGCCCGCAGCCACGGCGCCTGCTGCGAACGGTCGTCCGGGATCCGGCCGTCCGGCACCTGCCGGAACGGGATGAACTCGGCCGACCGGGTGCTGGTGATCTCCCCGGCCCAGCGGTGGGCGCGGCCGACGTGCGTGGCCAGCTGCCGCAGCGTCCATTCCGGGCAGGTCGGCACCGTGACGGTCAGGTCGGTGCCGTCCACGATCCCGGCCAGGGTCTCGGTGCTGGATTCGATCTCGGCGTACCAGCGGTCGGCGTTGATCGGCATCGCGGTCCTCCGGCGGCGGCGCAGGGGCTGACGGCGTCAGGCTATGGCCGGCCCGCTCGCCGGGCAACCACCTGATCTGTTCGGCGTCCATTCCCGGGAATGACGGATACATTTCGCCAACCGGACGATCCTCATGCTGGACGATTGACGGCGACTCCCGATATTGTTGACTGAATGATCAGTCAGTGCCACGAAGGCCCGTCCGGCACCGAATCCGCACCGGAAACAGGCTCCGGCAGTTAATCGCCGCGGCGCACGCCGCGTCACGGAAAGGGCGATGTGATGCGGCATTTGGGGCGTCGTTCCGTCACCATCCTCGCCGCGGTGGCCATCGGCCTCGCCACTCTGGCCGGGGTCGCCCCCGGCGCGGCCGCGGCCCGCGAGCAGCCCGGCCGGGCCGCGTCCGCCGCCCGGCTCGCCGCGGCCAGCCCGGATGCCGCGCCGGGCAGCAACCTGCTCGTCAACGCCGGCGCGCAGGCCGGGGCGGTGTCCAAGCGCGGCTGGGACGCCGTGACCATCCCGGGCTGGCAGGTCGCCGGCGGGCTGCCGACCGTGGTCCGGTACGGCACGCCGGGCTTCCCGCCCGCCGCCGACGCGGGGAAGCGCGGGTCCGGGCAGCGGCTGTTCGCCGGCGGGGCGGGCGGCACGGCCGAGCTCACCCAGCGGGTGCCGCTGAAACCCGGCTCGGGCGCGGCGCTGCCGGCCGGGGCCAGATTCCGGGTATCGGGCTGGTTCGGTGGCACCGTGACCAGCCGGGCCTCGCTCACCGTGATCTTCCTGTCGGCGGCCGGCCGCCGCCTCGGCGAGGAAACCACGGGCCCGGTCGGCGGATCCGGGACCGCCCGGCGTCCGGACTGGGCGTTCAAAATAAAAAACGGCCTGGTGCCCGCGGGCACGCGCGCGGCCGAGGCCGAGCTCACGCTCAGCACGTCGCTCAAAAACGACGACGGGCCGAACGCGCCCCTGGCCGGTTACGACCGGGCGACCGCCGCTGGCCTGCGGTTCAGCATCTCGGCCCCGGTCCGGCGGCCGGTCCTGACCGCGCCCGCCGCCCGCGTGCCGCGCTACCAGCACGTGTTCCTGTTCTACTTCGAGAACGAGGACTTCGGCCAGATCATCGGCAACACCGCGCAGGCGCCGTACCTGAACCGCCTGCTGCCGGGCTCCAGCCTGCTCGGCAACTTCTACGCCGAGGAGCACCCGAGCGACGGCAACTACCTGGCGCTGGCCGGCGGCAGCACGTTCGGGATCCCGCTCGACGACCCGGCGGAAGAGAACCCGCAGTACACGATCGACGCCCGCAACATCGCGGACCTGGTCGACGGCGCGCACGAGTCGTGGAAGGCGTACCTGCAGAGCGCCAACGGGCCGTGCGACGACACCGTGCACGAGAACTACTGGGACGACGACCAGCCGATGATGTACTTCGCGGACGTCCGGGAACGGCCCGCCTACTGCGCGCGGCACGTCGTCCCGCTGCAGGAGCTGCCGGGCGATCTCGCGCACGCCTCGACCACCCCGAACTTTGCCTGGGTCTCGCCCGACGACTGCTCCGACATGGAGGGCTGCGGCATCGCGGCCGGGGACGCGTTCCTGCGGCAGGAGCTCGGCGCGATCATGCGCTCGCCGGCCTGGACCAGGCAGCGGTCGCTGGCGATCATCACGTTCGACGAGGACAACTACGACTTCCAGCACCCCGCCCAGCGCGTGGCCACGATCGTGCTCGGCTCGCGGGGCGTGCGCCAGGGGTACGTGTCCACGGCCCGCTACACGCACTACAGCCTGCTGCGCACGATCGAGGGCGCGCTCGGGCTGGGCACGCTGACCGGCAACGACCGCTACGCGCCGGCGACCAACGACATTTTTATCTCTAACGCCCCGTCTCGCCCCGCCCTGGCCGCTGAATCGGCCGGGCCGGCCGGGGGTGCGCCGGCGGCCGCGGTCCCGCGAGCCGCCCGCGCTCCGTCCGCCCCGGCGGGCGCCGCGGCTACCGGGGCGGCGGCCGGTGCCCCGGGCCCGACCGCGTTCGTGGTCAACAACGCCTCGAACTCGGTGACCCCGGTCAGCATGACCACGAAGAAGGCGGGCGCGGCGATCGGTGTCGGCGCGGACCCGGACGCGATCGCGCTCGCCCCGGACGGGCGCACCGCGTACGTGGCCAACGGGGGTTCGGGCACGGTCACCCCGATCGACACCGCGACCAGGACGGCGGGCACCCCGATCCCGGTCGGCGCGGACCCGGACGCGATCGCGATCACGCCCGACGGGCGGACGGCGTACGTGGCCAACGCCGGGTCGGACACGGTGACGCCGATCGACACCGCCTCCGGGCGGCCCGGGCGGCCGGTGCGGGTCGGCGCGTACCCGCGCGCCCTGGCGCTGACCCCGGACGGCCGGACGCTGTACGTCGTGAACTGGATGGGCGGGTCGGTCACGCCGGTGGCCACGCGCACCGGCCGGGCCGGCCGGGCGATCGGGACCGGGGCGTTCCCGTTCGCGATCGCGATCACCCCGGACGGGCGCACCGCGTTCGTGGTCAATTACGGCTCGGGCACGGTGACGCCGGTCGGCACCGCGACCCGGACGGCGGGGCGCCCGATCCCGGTGGGCCAGGCGCCGGACTCGATCGCGATCACCCCGGATGGCCGGACCGCCTACGTGGCCGACGGCGACGGTGACGCGGTCACGCCGGTCGCGACCGGCACCGGCCGCGCCGGGCCGCCGATCCGCGTCGGGTACTCGCCCGCGTCGGTGGCCGTGTCCCCGTCGGGGGCAACGGCCTACGTGGTCAACACGATCTCCGGTACGGTAACGCCGGTCGCGGCCGCCACCGGTGCTCCCGGCGGCCCGATCCCGGTCGGCCTGTACGACTATCCGCTCGCGATGGCGTTCGCGCCGGGCGGGGGCAGCGCCCTGGTCCTCGACACCTACGCGGGCCAGGTCACCCCGGTCGGGCTGGCGACCGGGCGGCCCGGGGCGCCGATCACGGTCGGGAACTACCCGGTCGCCGCCGTGATCACGCCATGACCGGGAAAAACGGCAGGATTCGGGCTTTCAAAGGCGGGCGGCCATGGTCACACTGGGGAACGTGCACGACTTCGACCTGCTGGTGATCGGATCCGGCCCGGGCGGGCAGAAGGCCGCGATCGCCGCGGCCAAGCTGGATCGCCAGGTGGCGATCGTGGAGCGGCCGCGGATGCTCGGCGGGGTGTGCCTGAACACCGGCACGATCCCGTCCAAGACGCTGCGCGAGGCCGTGCTCTACCTGACCGGGCTGGACCAGCGGGAGATGTACGGGCAGGCCTACCGGGTCAAGGACGAGATCACGATCGCCGACCTGACCGCCAGGACCCAGCACGTGGTCGGCCGCGAGAGCGACGTCGTGCGCAGCCAGCTGACCAGGAACGGGGTCACGATCCTGGCCGGCACCGGGCGGTTCACCGGGCCCAACACGATCGAGGTCAACGACCGCGACGGCCGGCTGCAGCAGGTCAGCGCGAAGGACATCGTGATCGCGACCGGCACCAAGCCGGCCCGGCCGTCGAGCGTGGCGTTCGACGAGAAGACGATCATCGACGCGGACGGGATCCTGCACCTGGAGAAGGTGCCGCGCTCGATGCTGGTGGCCGGGGCCGGGGTGATCGGCATCGAGTACGCCTCGATGTTCGCCGCCCTGGGCACCAAGGTCACCGTGGTGGAGCAGCGCGACCGGATGCTGGAGTTCTGCGACCTCGAGGTGATCGAGGCGCTCAAGTACCACCTGCGCGACCTGGCCGTGACGTTCCGGTTCGGCGAGACCGTCGTCTCGGTCGAGGCCCATCCCGCCGGCGCGATGGCCACGCTGGCCAGCGGCAAGCGGATCCCGGCCGAGACCGTGCTGTACTCGGCGGGCCGCCAGGGCGCGACCGAGGAACTCAACCTGGAGGCCGCGGGGCTGACCGCGGACAAGCGCGGCCGGATCGAGGTGGACGAGTTCTTCCGGACCTCGGTGCCGCACATCTACGCGGTCGGCGACGTGATCGGGTTCCCGGCCCTGGCCGCCACGTCCATGGAGCAGGGCCGGCTGGCCGCCCACCACGCCTGCGGCGAGCCGGTGCACACCGCGCACATGCTGCAGCCGATCGGTATCTACAGCCTGCCCGAGATCAGCTTCATCGGGAAGACCGAGGACCAGCTGACCAAGGAGTGCGTGCCGTTCGAGGTCGGCGTGTCCCGCTACCGGGAGCTGGCCCGGGGCCAGATCATCGGCGACTCGTACGGGGTGCTCAAGCTGCTGGTCTCGCCGGACGACCACACGCTGCTCGGGGTGCACGTGTTCGGGACCGGGGCCACCGAGCTGGTGCACATCGGGCAGGCCGTGATGGGGTGCGGGGGCACCATCGACTACCTGGTGGACGCGGTGTTCAACTATCCGACGCTGGCCGAGTCGTACAAGGTGGCGGCGCTGGACGCCACGAACAAGATGCGCCAGGTGGAGCGCTTCGCGTTCTAGGCGCGGGCCGCGGGCCGGTCAGCCGCCGCAGCCGCATGCCCCGCCGCAGCAGCCTCCGCCTCCGCCGCCTCCGCGCTGCGGGCCCGAGCCCGCCCGGCCGCCGACCGCGACCGTGGACAGCAGCTTGACGGTGTCGTCGTGGCCCTGCGGGCAGGCGCACGGTGCGTCCGACTCGCTCATCGGGCGGGTCCGCTCGAACGTGTCGCCGCAGGCGCGGCACCGGTATTCGTAACGAGGCACGAAACCAGTCTAAGCGGTCGGCGTGGGCCCGTGGGGCGGCACACCGTGGCCCGGCGTCCCGGGCTTCGTGGTCACCCACCGGACCCGGCAGGACCTGCTCGGCGACAACGGCGGGACGTTCTCCTTCTGCGGGCCGCAGAGCGCGGCCCGGCGGGCCAGGGATGCTTTATCGGCCGGCCGGGATACCCTCGGGACGTGCGAGGGTACACGCAGGACAAGGACGCCTACCTGAAGCGGCTGCGCCGGATCGAGGGCCAGGTGCGGGGGCTGCAGCGCATGGTGGACGAGGACGTCTACTGCATCGAGGTGCTCACCCAGGTCTCCGCGGTGACGCGGGCGCTGCAGGCGGTCGCGCTCGGGCTGCTGGAGGATCACCTCGGCCACTGCGTCACGCAGGCCGTCGAGCAGGGCGGGCCGGAGGCCGAGCAGAAGATCCGGGAGGCCGCCGAGGCCGTCTCGCGGCTGGTCAGGTCCTAGTCGGCCAGGCCGTCGCCGTTGACCTCGGCCGGCCTGGCCCCGCTGCGGGGCGCCGGCCCGGCGCCGTTGCTGTGCGGTGCCAGCCCGGCGCCGTTGCTGTGCGGTGCCAGCCCGGCGCCGTTGCTGTGCGGCGACCCGGCGCCGTTGACGTGCGCTGGCCCGGTGTCGTTGCGCGGTGCTGGCCCGGTGCCGTTTGCGGCCGCCGGCGCGGCTGCGGCCGCGGGCGCCGGCGCGGCGGTCGGCGCGCTGTCGTCGTAGATGAACTGGCGGCCGCGCAGCAGCGAGATGAGCGCGCCGCCCAGCGACATCGCGATCGCCGCGCTGAACACGATGATCAGGCCGTGGTGGAACGGCCCCGAGATCAGGCTCGGGAAGAAATGGTGGCCGGTGAGCACGGCGACGTTGTGCGCGGGCAGCTTCTTCAGCACCCCGGACGGCCCGAGCAGGTTGCCGACCGGGTTGTAGCCGAGCAGGGCCGAGAACAGCGTGCTGACCGGCGGCAGGTGCGCCACGTGGGCGGCCACGGACGACGGCACGCCCTGGGCGCGCAGCCCGGCGCTCAGGGTCCGGGGGAGCGTGGTGGCCAGCCCGGCGATCATCAGCGAGAAGAAAATGCCGATGGACAGCGACATGCCGGAGTTCTGGAAGGTGGACCGCATCCCGGACGCCGCGCCCCGGTCCTGGGCCGGGACGCTGCTCATGATGGCCGAGGTGTTGGGCGACGCGAACAGCCCGGAGCCGACGCCGTTGAAGAAGATCAAGACCGCGAACAGCCAGTACGGGAAGTTGACCGGCAGCAGCATCAGCCCGGTGAACGCGCCCGCGGCGATCAGCAGCCCGGCGGTGGCGAACGGCCGGGGCCCGTACCGGTCGGACAGGACGCCGGAGATCGGGCCCGCGATCAGGAACCCCCCGGTCAGCGGCAGCATGTAGATGCCGGCCCACAGCGGGGTCTGGATGAAGTCGTAGCCGTGCAGCGGCAGCCAGATCCCGGCCAGCCAGATCACCAGCATGAACTGCAGCCCGCCGCGGGCGATCGCGCCCATCAGGCTGGCCGCGTTACCGGCGGCGAAGGCACGGATCTTGAACAGGCTCATCCGGAACATCGGCTCGGGGATCTTCGTCTCGATGATCCCGAACACGATCAGCAGCACGGTGCCGCCGATCAGGCCGGCGTCCACCCACGGGTTGGTCCACCCGGTGGCGTGCCCGCCGTAAGGCTGGATCCCGTAGGTGATCGCGGCCAGGAGCACGCTCGCGCCGACCGCGAACGTGGCGTTGCCCGCCCAGTCGATGCTGGCCCGGCGGGTGCTGGCGATCTCGCGCAGGCTGCGGTAGGCCCAGACGGTGCCGAACACGCCGATCGGCACGTTGATCCAGAACACCGCGCGCCAGTCCCACGCGGCCAGCAGCCCGCCCAGCAGCAGCCCGACGAACTGGCCGGAGATGCCGGCGATCTGGTTGACGCCCAGCGCCATGCCGCGCTGGTTCGCGGGGAAGGCGTCGGTGAGGATCGCCGCCGAGTTGGCCATCAGCATCGCCCCGCCGAACGCCTGCACGACCCGCCAGCCGATCAGCCAGAGCGCACCGCCGCCGCCCACCATCGGGTCGAGCGACAGGGCGATCGAGGCCAGCGTGAACACGACGAAGCCGAGGTTGTAGATCTTGACCCGGCCGAACATGTCGCCGAGCCGGCCCAGGGTCACCACCAGCACCGACTGGACGAGCAGGTAGCCCATGATCATCCAGAGCAGGTAGCTGATGTTGCCGGGAGTCAGCGGGTTCAGGTGGATGCCGCGGAAGATGGCCGGCATCGCGATGATCACGATCGACGCGTCGATCGTCGCCATCGTCATGCTCAGCGTGGTGTTGGAGAGCGCTACCCATTTGTAACGGCCGCCGCCGCTGGAATTGCCGTTTCCTGCCTGGCTCAGCTCCGCGATCGTCGTCCGCACTTGATGGAGTGTACCGCGAAGCAGTTGCTTGATAGCAACTACATAACCTGGCGTCGCGTCTAGCGGACCGCGAGGTGCACGCGGTACGTCCACCACCAGGTTCGCGGCTGGCCGAGGCGACGGGACGCCACGTCCCGGAGCGCGGCGATCCCGAGTTCTTCCTCGGTGCAGCCATCGGCGAGGAACTCGGCGGCGTGCGCGATCGCGCTGAGCGCCACGGCCACCAGACGCTCCGCGTCGCCCCGCTCCCGGCCGTGTACGGCGATCAGCTCGGCGTGCCGGAACAGCGCGCTGCGCCGGATCCGTTCCAGGTGGTGCTTGCCATGGTGCAGCGCGGCCAGGCCGCGCCGGGCCTGCTCCTCGTCCACGAGGCGGGCGACCCGTTCCCAGGCGGCCCCGGTCTCCCCGTCGATGCAGGGCGGCCAGTCGCAGTCGTACGCGGCGAGCACCCCGCCGGGACGAAGCAGCCGGGCGATCTCCGGCAGCGCCCGGTCCGGGGCGAACCAGTGCATGGCCTGGCTGGCGGTGACCACGTCGGCGCAGCCGTCCGGCAGGCCGGTGGCCTCGGCGGTCGCGTCGAGGAGGGTGAACCGGGTCCCGGACCCGGTCGCGGACTCGGCGATCCGGCGCTCGGCCACGGCCCGCATGCCGGCCGACGGCTCGACGGCGGTGACCGCGGCGGCCCGGCCCGCCCAGGCCAGGGCGGACAAGCCGGTGCCCGCGCCGAGGTCCACCACGTCCGGCCGGGTGACGCCGGCCCACTGGGTGATCAGCTCGATCAGGTCCTCCGGCGGCCGCGGCCGGACCGCGTCGTACTGGCCGGCCACGGCAGAGAACCTCGAGGTGGCATCGGACATCGCAGCTCCCGTCGACCCGGATGGGTTCCGTCCCGTCCCGCGCCCCGGTCGCCAAGCCGATGAATGTGAATCTGGTGCACGGGGGTGTGGCCCATCTTCACATTCATCCCGGCGGCCCCCCGATGCGCTCGCGGGATACTTGGAGCGTGTCCGGCCCCGCGTCTCCCGCGCTGGCCGCCGTCGAGGCCGCCGGCCTGCCCCACCGGGTGATCCGGCACGGCCCGGTCGCCAGCCTGGCCGAGGCGGCCCGCGCTCGCGGCGTGGCCCCCGCCGATGTGGTCAAGACCATCGTCGTGCGCCGGGGGGCCGATGACTTCCTGTTCGTCCTGGTCCCCGGCGACCGCGCGATCTCCTGGCCGAAGCTGCGGCGGCTGCTGGGCGTGAGCCGCCTGTCCATGCCCGACGCCGAGGTGGCCAGGCAAGCGACCGGCTACGAACGCGGCACGATCACGCCGTTCGGCTCGGCCCGGCCCTGGCCGGTGATCGCCGATGAGCGCCTGCGCGGACGGGAGATCACACTCGGGGCCGGCCAGCACGGTCTCGCCATGGCCGCGAACGCCGATCTGATCCTCCCGGCGCTGGACGCGTCCGTCGCCGATATCTCCGACCCGTCGCCGGCCTGATGTCCGGCGCCCCGGTCAGGCGTTGCCGCGCACCATCGCGATCAGCCGGTCCAGCACCTTGCCCTCGCTGACCCGCAGGCCATCGTGCTCGTACTCGTTGGTGATCCACGGACGCAGCCCCGTGATGGCGTCGGCCGTCCGCACGGAGAACTCCCGTGGCACGTACATGTCGTCGTAGTAGACGGCGGCCGCGGCGGGCGTCTGGCCGGCCCGCAGCGCGGCCTCGTCGTACAGGGGCGGCCAGGAATCGCGCTGCGCCAGGAGCTCCCCGGCCTCAGCCAGCGGCGCGAGCACCGGGTCGTTCTCCAGCATCCAGGGGTAGATCATCTCCCCGGTGAACAGCAGCGGCGCGTCGCCGTCCAGCGCGGCCGCGGCGTCGAACCCGGGATGCTCGGCCCGGATCCGCTGGGCGGCCCAGCGGGTCGGGCTGGCGTTGGCCCAACAGGCCTCGTGCAGCAGCGCGTAGAGCGGGCCTTCAGAGAACGTCAGGTGGTCCTCCACCTGACGCAGGAAGTGGTCGGACAGCTCGCCGCCGGCGAACGGGTCTTCCAGCAGGTAGTGCAGCGTGTGACTGCCGGTGCTGGCGCCCAGCATCCGGCCGAGCGCCTGGAACGCCTCCACGGTCAGCGGCGCGCCGCCGGGCAGCCGGGTGCCGCCGGCGGCCAGGTGCCTGGCCACCTCCTTGGCCCGGGCCACGTCGACCGGGTAGCGCGCGTAGTGCTGCGCGTTCTTGGCCGCGACCGTCACATAGGTCTTCCGGTAGATGTCGTCGACGGTGGTGTCGAGGCCGGGGAGACCGCCGGTGATGAATGCCTCGCTGAGCCCCCCGGGCGCGAAGGACAGGTAGGTGACCGTGCAGAAGCCACCGAAGCTCTGGCCGAGCACGCTCCACGGCCGTCCGCCCGTGACCTGCTTGCGGACCAGTTCGGCGTCGGCCACGATCGCGTCGGCGCGGAACTTGGCCAGGTAGTCGGCCTGCGCCCGGGGACTGCCGAGCCGGGCCAGGGTGCGCCGGTTAGCGGGGGAGGAGCGGCCGGTCCCGCGCTGGTCCAGCAGCAGCACCCGGTAGTCCTGCGCGGCGCGGCCCACCCAGTGCTCGCGGCCGTACGGCCGCGGCGCGCCGAAGCCCGGGCCTCCTTGCAGGTAGACCAGCCACGGCAGGTCGGCCCCGGTCTTGTCGGCCGCCACCACCTCGCGCGCGAAGAGCTGGATCTGCTCGCCGCCCGGCGCGGCGTGATCCAGCGGGACGGTGAAGCTGTGGTCGCGCAAGACGATTCCGGGCTGGCGGTACGTAGTCATGGACGCACCGTACTGGGACGTCACGCTCTCGCGAACACCGGGAAGGTCGTTCGCTCATCGGGCGGGCGGCCGCTCAGGCGCCGCTGGCGTCAACCCGGTACAGCTCGCTCAGCGACCGGGCGGTCCGGCGCATCCGGTCTCTCAGCTCCCCGGGGCTCAGCACCTCGATATCGGCGCCGAGCCGCAGGAACTCGGCGTGCGCGTGCTCGGCCGACTCGATCGGCACCACCGCGCTGACCCGGCCCTGGTCGTCGGCGGCCGTGGCGGTGAGCGGCCGGTTCCGCCATGGCACGGGCCTGTTCTACGGCGACGACAGCTACGACGGCCGGGCCGTCCGGGTCCGCTTCCTCTGGTCGGACATCACCCCGGTCTCGGCCCGGTGGGAGCAGGCCTTCTCGGCCGACGATGAGCAGACCTGGGAGGTCAACTGGATCATGGAACTGACCCGGCGGGACTGACGGTCAGGCCCGGGCGGCCTCAGCCGGCGTCGGCCGACACGATCTCCCCGGCCAGCGGAGCGACGGCCCCGACGATCTGGGCCACGGTCTGGTCCGGCACCCCGGCCGCGGCGAGCGAGGCCACGAGGTGCCCCGCGACCAGATCGAAGTGCCGCTGCCCGATCGCCCGGCCACGGTGCGCGTCGCGCATGGACGCGCCGGAATACGGCACCGGCCCGCCGAGGGCGGCCGCGAAGAACTCCACCTGCCGTCCCTTCAGCCGGGTCATGTTGGTCCCGGCGAAGAATCCGGTCAGCTCGGGGTCGGCCAGCACCCGGTCGTAGAAGTCGTCGACCACCGCCTCCAGAGCGCTGTCGCCGCCGATCGCGTCGTAGATCGTGGGCTCGGCCGCAGTGGTCATTGCATCCTCCTGTACGGGTCGGGGCGGGGATCAAGGCATGCGCAAACGCGCCGGGTCGCTGGTCGTCCGGCGTGGGGACGGGCGTGATGTAACTCGCGGTGCCCGCGGATCGGGGGGCCGCCGGGTAAGAGGGTTCGCCGGGGGAGCGGCCGCCGCGCGGTGTCGCGCGCCCAGCCTGCCCGGGACACCTGGCCCACTCCGGTCACCACTTCCTCATTGTGAGGGAACCAACGCTTAGGGTAGCGAGCGCGGCGGAAGACCGGTAGCCCTATTTATCGGACGAAGGTCGGCAGGTGCCCCGAAACCAGCGGGCTACTCGACCGTGACCGACTTGGCCAGGTTGCGGGGCTTGTCGATGTCATGCCCCAGCGCGAGGGCGGCGTGGTAGGCCATCAGCTGCAGCGGGACGGTCAGCAGGATCGGGTCGAGCTCGCGCTCGCTCTTGGGCACGACGATGCGGGGGACCTCCAGCTCGCTGATGTCCACGCCGGGGTGGGTGATGGCCACCAGGGGCCCTCTGCGGGCGACGACCTGCTGCATCGCGGCCAGGTTGCGGTCGGTGAGCTCGTCGGCGGGCAGGATCGACACGGTCGGCAGGCTCTCGCAGATCAGCGCGAGCGGGCCGTGCTTGAGCTCGCTGCTCTGGTAGGCCTCGGCGTGCCGGTAGGAGATCTCCTTGAACTTCTGCGCGCCCTCGCGCGCGACCGGAAAGCCGCGCACCCGGCCGATGAAGAAGAGGCTCTCCGCGTCGGCCAGGCCCCGGGCCACCTCGGCGATGTGCTCCTCGTCAGCCAGGATCTCGTCGACCTGCGCGGGCATCCGGCGCAGGGCCGAGATGATCCGCTGGCCGTCGGCGATGGACAGGTCGCGCACCCGGGCCAGGTACAGGGCCAGCATCGCGAAGCCGATCCCCATGTGGGTCAGGGCCTTGGTCGAGGCGACCGCGACCTCCGGGCCGGCGTGCAGGTAGACGCCGCCGTCGCATTCCCGGGCGATAGTGGAGCCCACGACGTTGACCAGGCCGACGACCTGCCCGCCCTTGCGCTTGACCTCCTGGACCGCGAACGCCGTGTCCGCCGTCTCCCCGGACTGGCTCACCGCGACGTACAGGGTGTCCGGCTCGACGATCGGGTTCCGGTAGCGGAACTCGGACGCGGGCTCGGCATCGGCGGGAATCCGGGCCAGTTCCTCGATCATCGCGGCGCCCATCTGGCCCACGTAGTACGCCGACCCGCAGCCGAGGATCTTCACCCGGCGGAACCAGCGCAGCTCGCGCGGCCCGAGGTTCAGCCCGTCCAGGCGGGCGGTGCCGAACCGGTCGTCCAGCCGGCCGCGGATCATCCGCTCGATCGTGGACGGCTGCTCGAGGATCTCCTTGCGCATGTAGTGCTTGTAGCCGCCGAGCCCGACATCCTCGAGGTCGATGTCGATCGTGGTCGGCACCTTCTCGGTGTTCTCCTGCTCCTGGCTGAAGGTGCGGAAGCCCGAGGTGCTGACGGTGGCCAGCTCGCCGTCATCCAGATGGACGACCGTCGTGGTGTGCCGGACGAGCGCCGACAGGTCGCTGGCCACGAACATCTCGTGGTCGCCCACGCCGAGGATGAGCGGGGAGCCGTTGCGGGCGACCACCAGCCGGTCCGGGTGCCGCTCGTCGAGCACGGCGATGGCGTACGTGCCGCTGATCCGCGACAGCACGTCGAGGACGGCCTCTTCCAGGGTGGGGGCCTCCGACCGGGCGATGAGGTGGGCGAGCACCTCGGTGTCGGTCTCGGAGGTGAACTTCACGCCCCTGGCGTCCAGCCGCTCCCGCAGCGAGGCCGCGTTGTCGATGATGCCGTTGTGCACGACGCTGATCCGCCCGTCCTCGCTGGTCTGCGGGTGGGCGTTGTCCTCGGTGGCCGGGCCGTGCGTGGCCCAGCGGGTGTGCCCGATGCCCACCTTTCCCGCGAGCCGGCGGGGGAGCGACGCCTCGAGATCGCGGACGCGGCCGACTTTGCGGTAAACCTGCGTGGACCGCGCGCCCAGGACCGCGATCCCGGCCGAGTCGTACCCGCGGTACTCCAGCCGGGACAGGCCCTCGATGAGGATGGGCGCGGCGTTCTGGTTACCGATGTAGCCGACGATTCCGCACATGCGTGGTCGCTCCTCGTGGTTAGCCGTAGACGGGTTAGCCGTAGACGGGTTAGCCGTAGACG
>Ga0335074_10008007_pt1 | contig 14679 bp, 12 predicted proteins | sample Lox_Sample_23_FD_206715 | JGI IMG/M metagenome (GOLD analysis project Ga0335074, IMG submission 206715) | Soil microbial communities from Loxahatchee National Wildlife Refuge, Florida, United States - Lox_Sample_2.3 | ecosystem: Environmental > Terrestrial > Soil > Wetlands | place: USA...
GTGACGCCGACATGATCGAGAACGTCCAGAATTGCCCTGCTTTTTACTTCCAGTTCACGCGCTAAATCGTTGATTCGAACTTTACTCATCCGCCCCTTTTACCTGCTCCCACGCCTTAGCTATACATTAACTACCTCTTGGCAGTGGATTGTGACGCTGTTTCTATTATGGCCCGAAACGGTGCAATTTGCGCTATCCATCTGGGGTCGAAGTGTTTGCGGGCAGCGCATTATGCGCCGCCCCCGTTCTTTTGATCGTCTTCCTCGCGAAATTCGCCCGGCCCGGCGATGTCTTCCGCGACAACCGTTTCGCGGAGCTTCTCACTCGTATCGTGGCTCCCCGGAGCGACGACTTTCGCGCCCTCGGTGTCCAGATCGTCTCCGACCTCGGTAATTTCAGCCAGCTGCTCTTCAGCCACGTCGTCGTCGATGATGCCGGTGCCATCTTCCGCCACCGGTTCCGCATCATCCTGGGTCAGGTCCAGCCGCAGGGCCTCTTCTTCCTCGGCAAGACTGGCGTCGGAAGCAGCCTTCGCCTCGGCGGCAGCCTCGTCGTCTGCCGAAGACGCAGCCTCGACCGACGCAGGACGCTCTTCGCCGGGCTCGTACTGTCCGAAGTAGTGGCGCACAGCAATGCTGATCTTTTCCAACGTCTTCTCTCCAATCCCCGGAATCTCTTCCAGCTGCTCGGGAGTCATATCGGCGAGCGCTTCTACAGTTGTGATGCCGGCAGCGACGAGCTTCTGGATAATCGATTCGCCCAGTTCGCTGACCTGTTCAATGGCCGTCGTTGGACCACCGCCCATGCCCCCCATCTGCTGCTCAACTTCCTGGCGCTTCTCTTCTTCGCTCTTGATGTCGATCTTCCAGCCAAGGAGCTTGGCCGCCAGCCGTACATTCTGCCCCTTCTTGCCGATGGCCAGCGAAAGCTGCGTGTCATCCACGATGACCTCGAGCTGCTTCTCGCCCAGATCGGTGATGCTCACGCGGCTCACCTTGGCCGGCTGCAGTGCCTTCTCTGCGAACGTGGTGATCTCTTCGCTGAACTCGATGATGTCGATCTTCTCGCCACGCAGCTCGCGGATAATCGACTGCACGCGCATCCCCTTCATGCCCACGCATGCGCCCACCGGATCGACATCCTTATCACGCGACATGACGGCGATCTTCGTGCGTTCGCCTGCCTCTCGCGCGATGGCGCGGATTTGCACGGTGCTGTCGTAAATCTCGGGCACCTCGCTCTGGAACAGGTTCTGCACCAGCTCGGGCGCGGCCCGCGAGACGATGACCTGTGGACCCTTGGCCGCGCGATCGACGCGCAGCAGCACCACCCGCACCCTCTCGCCCACGGCGAATTGCTCCAGACGCGACTGCTCGCGCCGCGGCATGCGCGCTTCGGCCTTGCCCAAATCGAAGATCACATCCTGCGGCTCGATGCGCTTGACGGTTGCGTTCAGCACTTCATTCGCGCGGTGGTTGTACTCATTGAAGACCGTATCGCGCTCGGCTTCGCGCACCTTCTGGAAGATGACCTGCTTGGCCATCTGCGCCGCGATGCGGCCGAGAACGTCGGTCGGCTTGTAATAACGGATCTCGCCGCCCACCTCAACCTCAGGCGCAAGCTCGCGCGCCTCGTCGAGGCCGATCTGATTGACAGGATCTTCGATCAGTTCCGGCGTCTCGACGACCGTCTTGTAGACATATGCGCGGATCTCGCCGCTGTCTTTGTCCAGCTCGGCGCGCATGTTCTCCTGCGTCTTGTAATACTTGCGCGTGGCGAGGGCGATCGCATCCTCGACGGCGGAAACCACGATGCCGGGATCGATGCCCTTATCGCGGCTTAATGCTTCAATGCTTTGATACAGCGCACTTGCCATAGTTCTCTCTCAGTTGCTTTTCCGACGGCGCGGGTCAGGCGCGGCCGGGTTCTGACGTGCAATGAATTTTCAGATTTCAGGAACCAGGTTGGCCTTCTCGATGTTCGAGAGTTCGATTTCCGTTGATTCCTGAGTAACCTTCTTGCTCTTGCCCTTCTGCCTGAGGGCGCTCAAATCGATAGTGATTGCATGATCGCTCACCTGTGTGAGCCTGCCCTGCCAGTGACGGTTGCCCGCCACCGGCTCAATCGTTCGTAGTTTGACCAGGCTGCCGGCAAACCGGCGGTAGTCGCCAACTCCATGCAAAGTCCGGTCAAGCCCCGGCGAGGAGACTTCGAGCGTGTACTCCGCCCCTGGTATCAGATCTTCAACGTCCAGCAGCGTTCCAAAATCGCGGCTGAAGGACGTGCAGTCCTCGTGCGTGACGCCGGAGAGGTGCTCCCGGTGTACCGGATGCGCATGCTCTTCGGTCGCCGGTTCAGCCGACTGGGCAGCCAGGCGCGCCCGCTCCTCGGCATTATTCTCGATGAAAACCCGGAGAAAGCGATTCTTGCCCGCGCCCTGGTACTCCATATCCACCACGTCGAGGCCGTGGGAGGCGGCGACGCGCTGCGCAGTACTGCGGATTTGGTCGAGACTCAGGGCCATGGCCGGTTTGCGGACGGTTTGAATTTCAGCGCAAATAAAAAGTGGGCCGAAAGCCCACTCATCTCTCCGAGCCTGCCGGAAGTTCACAGTCCAGGCGCGGACAAACTCGTCTGCTCTTACAGAATACGCCGATTCGGGGTATCAGGGCAAATATCCGGAAAGCCCGCTTTTCCGCTCCCAATACGCGAGAACACACCCGGCATAGGATGCTGCTCTCTCCTGCATCTAACAGTCCGGCTGCTGTTACAAACGCCCCACAAGATGGCGACCCCGGTAATCGATCAGGACCCAGTTCAGTCTGCGAAGGACGCAGGTCTTCGCTATGTCGCCGACTCACAACCCGGCATCCGCCGCAAGCGGAGTGGACGCGGATTTCGTTACGTCGACGCGGACGGCAAGACGCTCCGCGATCCCGATGTTTTGGCTCGCATCAAATCTCTGGTAATTCCGCCAGCGTGGACCGACGTATGGATCTGCGCGAATCCACGAGGACACCTGCAGGCCACGGGTCGCGACGCCAAGGGCAGGAAGCAGAGCAGATATCACCCCCGCTGGCGCGAGGTCCGCGACGAAACCAAATACGAGCGAATGCTGGTATTTGGGCTTGCGCTGCCGGCGATTCGTGAAAGCCTAGAAGAAAATTTGTCCGTCCCAGCGATGCCGCGCCGGAAGGTTCTCGCCACCATCGTTCATCTAATGGAAAGAACGTTGATCCGTGTCGGCAATGAAGAATATGCACGCGAAAATGGCTCATACGGCCTGACCACCATGCGGAACCGGCATGTACAGGTGGAAGGTTCCACTGTGACGTTCAAGTTCCAGGGCAAAAGCGGGATCAAACACACCGTTGACATCAACGACCGCCGTATCGCCAGGATTATCCAGCGATGCCAGGACATTCCCGGATACGAATTGTTCCAGTACGTGGAGGCCGACGGTGAACCGCACTCGATCGACTCGGCTGACGTGAACGAGTACCTGCGCGAGATCAGCAACCAGGACTTCACAGCGAAGGATTTCCGCACCTGGGCAGGGACCCTGCTCGCGTGCACCAGCCTGCGGGAATTCGAGGTATTTGAATCGGAGACGCAGGCGAAGAAAAATATCGTGGCGGCGATCAAGTGCGTGGCCAGCCGGCTCGGAAATACGCCCGCGGTCTGCCGTAAATGCTACGTTCATCCTGCAGTGTTGGAGTGCTATCTAAGCGGATCGTTGGGTAAGCTCTTCAGCAAAGGTACCCGGCGTAAGAGCGACGACCCGATGCAAACGCTGCCCGCTGAAGAAGCAATGCTGATGCGGCTGCTGCGCAAAGAGCATCCACACAGCCATAGGAAACGTTGAGCGACGTACAAGGCGGATCTCGAACTGCCGAATCTACAAGCTCGCATTGATCTTTCACACGATGCATCATTGACACTCCGGCGAAGCAGCCATAGCATTGCCCCACCGCCCGATCCCTATGTTCCACGCAGCCGGACAGCCTCAGGCATGACTTGGTCGCAGACCTACCTCCTGTTCGGCAGAGGACTGGGCTTTTCCGCGCTTCTTGCCGCCAGTCCGATCTTCATCCTGCTGATTCTGCTCGGCGTCCTGCGTAAGCCGGCATGGCTAGCCGGACTTTCCGGACTCCTCGTGACGTTTGTCCTGGCCATCTGGGCCTATCACATGCCTGCTGTAACCGCCGTCAGCGCCGCGTGCCATGGAGCCGCATTCGGCCTCTTTCCTATCTCCTGGATCGTCTTCTGGGCCATCGCGCTTTTTCGCGTGACCGAAGTGACCGGCAAGTTCGAGATCATCAAGCATTCTGTCAGCCGATTGACGCCCGACCGACGTCTGCAGGCTCTCCTGATCGCTTTTGCCTTTGGAGCCTTCCTCGAGGGTGCCGCGGGCTTCGGCACGCCGGTTGCCGTCGCCGCAACCATGCTCACGGGACTCGGCTTCACGGCCTTCAACGCCTCTGCCCTCTGCCTGCTGGCAAACACCTCGCCCGTCGCCTTCGGATCCATCGCCATTCCGATCGTGACCCTTGCCGGGACGACGGGACTTCCACTGAACAAACTTGGCTCCGCAGTGGGCAGCCTCGTCGCTCCCGTCTCGGTTGTCCTTCCCGCTTATCTGATTGTTTCCATGTGGGGCTTCAGCGGCCTCAATGGGATTCTGTTTCCCTCCGCGGTCGTGGGCATAGCTTTTGCGGCGGTGCAATTCTCGGTCTCAAACTTCATCGGCCCGCAGCTTACCGACATCCTCGCCTCGCTGACAGCCATGCTCGCCCTTGTTGCCGTATTGCGCCTTCGGCATCCCGCAATCCGTGCGGGAAGTGAATACGTTCCGGACAGGAGCGCCGCGACCGCTGTTCCCGAACACACTGCCCTCGAAGCAGCCTATGCGTGGCTGCCTTACGGACTTCTGGTCGTATGCGTTCTGGCGTGGGGTTATCGTCCGGTGCAGGTCTTTCTCAATTCCGGAAGCATCTCCATCCCGTGGCCCTTTCTACACAACGTGGTACGGCGCATGCCGCCGATCGTCGCTCACCCAACCCCTTATCCTGCGATCTTCCGCCTGAACTGGTTTGCTGCAGCCGGCACCTCGTGCATGACAGCGACGATTCTGTCGGCCATCTGCCTGCGAATGAGTCTGCGGCAATTTATCCGCGTATTGATTTCCGTCGTCCGCACGCTGCTCCTGCCAACTGCAACTGTAACCTCCGTGCTAGCCATCGCTTTTCTGATGAACTATTGCGGAGCCACCGCGACTCTGGGGCTGACATTCTCTGCTACCGGCGCACTCTTCCCCTTCTTCAGCTCTTTTCTCGGATGGCTGGGAGTCTTTCTCACCGGATCGGATACTTCCGCCAACGCACTGTTCGGCAGCCTGCAGGTCATCACCGCGAACCGCCTCGGCCTGGATCCGGTTCTGATGGCCGCGACCAACTCCGCCGGCGGAGTGATGGGCAAGATGATCAGCCTGCAGACCATCGCGGTCGCCGCGGCTGCAACCGGCTTGTCGGTATCCGATCAGTCAAAGCTCTTCCGCTTCACACTGAAGCACAGCATTCTGCTGGCCAGTGTGATTGGCGGCCTGGCGCTGCTCTACGTGTACGCATTTCACTTCCACTGGGCCTGATTACTGCCGAAACTGATGTGCAGCAGGCCGCCTACTCGGGAATTCGAATTCCCCCATCCTCCTCTATCTCGAAGAATGGATTCCAGGCGACCTCCCATACAAAACCATCGGGATCAGCAAAGTATCCCGAATATCCACCCCAGAATGCCTGCTGTGGCTGCTTTAGAACCTTCGCCCCCGCGGCCTCGGCTTCCGCGATCACCGCATCGACCTCTTCGCGCTGGCGCGTGTTATACGCCAGCGAAAATCCGCAAAAGCCGTGGCCGTCATCAACAATGTTCGCGTCTTTCGCCAGTTCCTCTCGTGGAAAGAGCGCCAGAGCTATCCCGCCTGCCTGGAAAAAGACAATTCCTTGGCTTTTGGTCATGTTCCGCCGCCAGCCGAGACGCTCGTAGAAGCCTTTGCTGCGCTCCAGGTCTGCTACACCCAGCGTAATAATGCTCAGACGCTGCTCCACCCTGCACCTCCCACTAAAATTACGATGGCAGGCCCGCTCTCCATTTGCATAGGCCTGCCCATCGTGGAAGGTGCCTGTTCCTGTTATGAGCCGGTTCGTGTATTCCACATCGCTGATGCAGGAGCGATGGCGATCTGCATCTGCGTGCCATCCACGAGGCGGATGTTTTTATCCCGGCTGATTAGCGTTCCCGACGAGTTGCTCTGTACCTTGCTGTGCAGGCTTACGCCGGAGAGAAGGCCCGGTTCCTGGTCGAAGCTGTCATTGCCAGCGACCTTCGTTTCCAGATTGTCCGGCGCTCCGGAGGGAGCAACCGCCACCAGTGTCGCCTTGATCGCAACGTCCTTTCCATCCTTCAGTTGAGCCTTGTCGAAAGTAAGCGAGAGCCTGGCCGGGCTCTTGTCATGCGAGGCCTGCACCTGGTCGACAAAGCCCATCAACTCCGTGCCGTTGGGCAATTTCAGCCCCTCCGGAGTTTCAATCGTCTCAGTCAGTTTCGCGGTGACCATCTGTCCTTTCATCGCGTGCGCTGTATCCAGTTCCCGGGTCAGCCGGGCGTTGCCGGCCTCCAGTTGTGCCGATGGGCTCAGGGCGAATGCACCCGCAGAAAATACCAGGAATGTTGAGGCAACGGAAAGAGAGATAACTGCGAATCGCTTCATAGAGCAAGCTCCTCAGGGGAAATTTGCGTACGACAGAAGATCTGCTCGCCGCGACGGATGATCCGCGGCGATTGCTATTTACTGTCTGGTAAATAGGACGTTCCAGCGGGGTCAATTGTTCAACGGATTTGAACGAGATTATGACCATGCAACAATTACCCTCGATAAATCTGTTCATTACGGCATCGGACAACCATTTAACTTGGATGCGATCAAAGATTCTTCCCCGTAATGCAGCTCTTTCTGTGGGATACTTGCCAAAACAGTGAGGCCCGTATGAGCAGAGAGAATCCCTACGCTGAGCTTCTCGGGGGCCAGGAGCCACTGAAAGTCCTTGCCGTAACCGCACGAAAGATCGAAACCATTCTTGAGGAGTTGGGCGCTGAGCGCGTCGACCAGGCTCCTGGGCCGGGCAAGTGGAGTGCGCGGGAAATAGTCTGCCATCTCGCCGACTGCGAGCTGGTCTTCGGCTTCCGGCTGCGGCAGACGCTGAGCGAGGACAACTACGTGGTGCAGCCTTTCGATCAGAGCAAGTGGGCAGCGCAATATGACTGCTACGACACCCGCGACGCTCTCTCAACCTTCCACGCCGCACGCAACTGGGACTTGGCGCTTATCCGCTCGCAGGCGCCGGAAACGCTCGACAAGGCGCTTGTCCACCCGGAGCGGGGTGCGATGACCTTCCGCACCATCGTCGAAACGATGGGCGGCCACGACATCAACCATTTGCGCCAGCTTGAGGCTATCGTGAAGCAGTTTTCGCCGGAGCAGTCGGCACTTTCTGCAGGTGCTTAGGTTGGCAGACAAGCTCTGGCTTCTTCTGGTCCCTCGCGCCGGTGTGCCGGCGATGACTCCCCGCCCTTAGCGCTCATCGCCTACAGAAAGGCCCCATTTGGCATCTTTTCATCGAGAAGATTTCTCACCGCGGTTGCCATCGATGGCAGCGGGATCGACCAGCGAATGACATCATCTCTCCCGGAGACCCAACGGAAATTGTCTACCGATCTCGCCGGCTGTCGTTGCGCCGGCCGCGATTGGCGTTTCCCAGTTTAGCCGATTGCTTACAGGTCGCAGAGGCCGAAAAACTGAAGCTCATGGCCGCGCTCGCTTTCATGTTAACGGCCTGCCTGCAGGTAACAGCGGCACTCGCCGAGTGTTCACGGCAGATGGCTTGAAGCACGTGAGTCTGCTGTAGATCCGGAAGGGTTTCGGATACGAGAGCCGTTGTTTGTAAATTCAGGACTGGTGCGGATTTTCGCCGGCAGGTAACAAAGCCCAGGTCGAAATTGCTCTACAATACCGGGAAGCCACCGAGCCAGCCTGTCTTGAGTCTTTTGGCGGCACTCGTGCATCTGTTGCTATTTAAATCATGATTGAACATCCCCTGCCCGAAGCCCTGACCTTTGACGACGTTTTGCTGGTGCCCGCCTACAGCGAAGTAGTCCCGGCAAACGTGAGCACCCAGACCCGGCTCACCAAAAGAATCCTGCTGAACACGCCTCTGCTGAGCGCAGCCATGGACACGGTGACCGAGTCGCGCCTGGCCATCGCCATGGCCCAGCAGGGAGGCCTGGGAATCATCCACCGCAACCTCACGCCCGGTCAGCAGGCGAGCGAGGTCGATAAGGTGAAGCGGTCGGAGAGCGGCATGATCGTAGACCCGGTGACCATCTCACCCGATCGGCCCATCTCAGACGCCCTCGAAGTAATGCGCCGTTACAAGATTTCCGGCGTCCCGGTTACCAAGGACAAGAAGCTGGTCGGCATCCTCACCAACCGCGACCTCCGCTTCGAGACGCGCACCGACATCCCCATCAGCGATGTGATGACCAAAGAAAACCTCATCACCGTGCCCGTCGGCACCACGCTTGAAGAGGCCGAGCTGATCCTGCACAAGTACCGGGTGGAGAAGCTGCTGGTGGTGAACGGCGGCTACGAACTGAAGGGCCTCATCACCGTCAAGGACATTCAGAAGAAGCTGAAATACCCAAACGCCTCGAAAGATGAGAAGGGACGCCTGCGGGTTGGCGGTGCAATCGGCGCAACCGGGGATTTCCTGGAACGTGCTGCCGAGCTGGTGCGCTATCGGGCAGATGTGCTGGCGATCGATTCAGCGCATGGCCACTCGTCGCGTGTCCTCGAAGCGGTGCGCGAGGTTAAAAAGCGCTTTCCGGACGTCGACCTTCTTGCCGGCAACATTGCCACCTACGAAGGTGCGAAGGCCCTCATCGAGGCCGGTGCCGACGCCGTAAAGGTGGGTATCGGGCCGGGATCGATCTGCACCACGCGTATGGTTACCGGCGCCGGCATGCCGCAGATCACCGCCATCAGCGAGGCATTTCGCGCGGGCAGGGAATTCGGCATTCCGATCATTGCCGACGGAGGCATCAAGTATTCCGGTGATGTGGCCAAGGCCATTGCCTCGGGCGCGAGCGTAGTGATGATCGGCTCGCTCTTCGCCGGCGTCGACGAGAGCCCGGGCGAGACCATCCTCTACCAGGGCCGCTCGTTCAAGGCGTATCGCGGCATGGGATCGCTGAGCGCCATGTCCCAGGGCTCGGGTGAGCGCTACTTCCAGGGCTCGCAGGATTTCCGCGACGAGCCGTCTCGTGGCGAAGGCGTGGTCCAGCGCGAACAAAGCTCACAGAACCGCCTGGCCAAGTTCGTCCCTGAGGGCATCGAAGGCCGCGTGCCGCATCGCGGGCCGCTCGAAGCGATGGTCTATCAGCTGGTCGGCGGGTTGCGCTCCGGCATGGGCTACCTTGGCTGCGCATCCATCGAAGAGCTGCAGACCAAGTCGCGCTTTGTGCGCATCTCAAACGCCGGCCTCCGCGAAAGCCACGTCCACGACGTGATCATCACTCGTGAGGCTCCGAACTACCACGTGGAGTGAAACTACGCGTTCAGCGATAGTTGCCTTCGGCGCGAATACTACAAACAAGCGGCCCCGCCCCGCTTGCGCAGAATCACCTTCCTGCGCCTCCGCCAATCCTCATTCAGCCCGATCAGCTCCCATTGCACTTCGGGCGAAAGGTGCCGCACGACCACGTCCGTCGACGGATGAATTCGCAGCGCGGGCGCAACCAGATACAGCAGCGGCGGCTCGTCGGACAACTTGATCCCCGGAAAATAGCCGTGCTTCTGAAAAGCGTGCTCGCGCTGTAACTGCCGTACCCGCGACCAGTAATCGAGAGCTTGCAGAGGCAGATGAAGGCTGTCGTCGGCCTTCAGCTCAAGCACAGCCAGCCGCCCTGCCTGGGTGACCGTCAGCAGGTCGAGCATACCGCGATCGCCTGCCGCGAACGCCGGCACCTGCGAATAGACAATGTCCGCGCGCAGCGCCGGCTCTATCTCCTCGATATCGCACCGAAGCGCACACTCCAGCCACCGCTCCGGCTGTAAGCGGAAGAGGGGATTGCGCATCGACCCGCTCGCATGGCGGTTCTCGAAGAGCCGCTGCGTGAGCTCGCGGAAAAGATCTTCAGTTTCCGCCGTCAAAGGAGTCTCATTTGCGCCCGCGCCGAAGGTGATTTCGTCCCGCCGCGCAAACGATCCCGGCGCCAGCCCATGCCGGATGCGGGCAAACTCCAGACCATGCAGAATAAAGCTGATCTCCGCCGGTCCGCGCGGGCGAATCTCCGTGGCCGCACGCAATCCTGGGCGCATCAGTTCCGTCACGCGGTCGATAGACGCCCGGAAGCGCTCCAGCGTCCTTTCGGGATTGAAAGCGTGGACAAGCTGGGCATGTAGATTGCCGCTGCCGCCTATGTCGAGCGCAGCGAGCCGTTCCGCCCGCTCGTCGAATTCATAGACCTCCCACTTCGCGGCGTTGTTATTCAGCGAGGGGAGGCGGGCGCAGGTTGTTCGCCCCATTCCGGGCGGCACGATGATCTTCAGCCCTTCGAAGAGCCGCCGAACATTGCCGTGTTCGCGGCAGTAGGCGAGCCACAAAATGCCGAGCGTGAGAATTCCGTCGACGGTCGGCTGTGTCTCCTCGCGGTTGATGGCGATGACACCCCACGCCGAGGTTCCGCGGGTCAGGATGCCGCGCGCATAGGCCGGGCCGAAGCTGTGTTCGAGATCGGCTGCAGTTCGCAGGCCCTCCGCAGTCCACTCAGGAAAAGCACGCAAGAGCCCACGTTCCAGCACGTGGAGATACCTCGTCCGCGTGGTCTCGCGCGATGAGGGCGTGCGCCGGTCGCAACTGGGAACCAGCTCCAGCATCTGCGGGCGAGCATGCCCGAAGCGCCGCGTCTCCAGCCGCAGCGCGTCCTTCCGCGCCTGCACGCCGCAAATTGTCCGCACGATGTTGCGTTCTTCAGACCACAGATGCAGCAGGCAGCGTCCCTGTTCGGCGGCGAGAGAATAACGCGCCGCGCGCATGTCGAAGATGACGCGGCCGTCTTCAAGCACGGTCGCCTGGGGATGCTCAGCGAAAAAGCTCTCGAGCTCATGGGCCAGCGCCGCAGCAGGGATTTCAGTCGCAACTGGTGGCATTGCCACGATCATGCGTGGCCCAAAAGCCGTGCAGCAAGTGAATTACTACCAGCCCTTACTCTTTCGTAATGCCGCGATGTGCGCCGCATGATGGCGCGAGTGCCAGGCATATATGCTGGTCACCTGTGCCAGATCCTGTCGGCCGCTTTCCGGATGGTTGTATCCCCGCTTCCACTGCTCGGCAGTAAGGGATTCGAGAAGCGCGACCCAGCGGCGGTGCAGCGGTTCGAGCAGTTCGAGCGACACCTCGACGGGCAGCGTGCGTGCGTCCGCCAGTTCCGCCCACAGCTTCTCGTCGTAGGGCTTGATGGTTGGCCAGTCTTCGGTGAGCGCAAGCCGCGTCCGCACGTAAGCGTTCATGTGGCTGTCCGCGACATGGTGCACAAGCTGGCGAACCGTCCAGCCGCCCTCGCGGTAGGGGGTGTCGATCTGGAAGTCGTTCAGGCCGTAGACAGCGGCGCGAAGATTCTCCGGCAGGGCGGCGATGATGGCAATCGCGCCGCGGAGGTACTCGGCATCGATAACGGCGGGGCGAACGAAGTCTCCAATCGGGTAGCGCGGATCGGAAACGGGTTGGGTCGACATGCCATAGAAAATAGCACGCTTACGCGGCAACGTGCGCGGGAGTGCCAAACCGTGGGCGGGCACTCCCGGCGGACTTATGCGTGGTGGTGATAGTGATGAGAGTGGTGATGGTGATGATGCGGCTGGGCAAACGCTGAAGCCGAAAACACCAGTACAAGAGAGAGCATGAGAAGCTTCTTCATGGGCCGATAGTAGCAACGGACGTGCTGGAAATCGGTTGAAAATCCAGGGCGGAATACGGCGAGTAACGGTACTCCAGGCATTTCCCCCCAGTCCACATTGAGCCTAAAATCACATCTAAGTCATCCAATCATTAGGACACCATGACAACTTCGCCATTACCGGCAGCGCCCGGAACGCAGCACAAGAAGTATTTCTTCGACAAATTCGGAATCACCGAGCGGCTGCTCGAGCGCTGCCTGGGCGAGGCACTTTCCGCCGGCGGCGACTACGCCGACCTCTACTTCGAATCGATTGCCTCGACATCGATCGGCGTCGACGAATCGCTCGTCAAGTCAGCCAGCCAGGGCGTGAGCGCCGGGTGCGGCATCCGCGTAGTCAGCGGTGAGCGCACCGGATACGCCTACACCGACGATCTCTCTGCCGACCGCCTGCTGCGCGCCGCACGCACGGCAGCTCTCATCGCCAGCGGCCCCGCCAAACAGCCCGTGCAGGGCTTTACCGAGACCAAGGCGCCGAGTCTTTACCCGGCTCCGGCCGTCGACCTCGACAGCGACCTCTCCGCCAAGCTCGATCTGGTGATGCGCGCCGACCGCGCTGCTCGCGCCTATGATTCCCGGATCACCCAGGTCCGCGCAAGCTACTCAGACGAGCTGCGCCGGATTCTCATCGCCGCCTCCGATGGAACTTTCGCCAGCGACACACAACCCCTGGCGCGTCTGAATGTCTTCGTCCTTGCGAAGGATGCCGACCGCACCGCGCGCGGCACCTCCGGCGGCGGTGGGCGCGTCGAGATCGACTTCTTCCAGACAGAGAAGACACCTGAGCACTTCGCTCATGAGGCAGCCCGCCAGGCCATCCTGCAACTCGGCGCAGTCGCCGCTCCCGCCGGGGAGATGGAAGTTGTCCTCGGTCCCGGCTGGCCTGGCGTTCTGCTCCACGAAGCAGTAGGACATGGCCTCGAAGCCGACTTCAACCGTCGCAAGACGTCAGCCTTCGCCGGCCTGATCGGCCGCTCCGTTGCCAGCTCAAAGGTCACGGTTATCGATAATGGCACCATGCCTGGCCGCCGCGGCTCGCTCAACGTCGATGACGAAGGCTCGGCCACCCAGGAAACGGTGCTGATCGAAAACGGCATCCTCAAGGGCTACCTCAGCGACAAGCTTTCTGCGCGCCTTATGGACATGCCCTACACCGGCAACGGACGCCGCGAAAGCTACCAGCAGATCCCCATGCCGCGCATGACCAACACGTATATGCTCGCCGGCGACGACGCCCCGGAAGACATCCTGCGCAGTGTGAAGCGCGGTCTCTACGCCGTTAACTTCGGCGGAGGATCGGTCGACATTACCAGTGGGAAGTTTGTCTTCTCGGCCAGCGAGGCTTACCTGATCGAGGACGGCAGGATCACTGCTCCGGTTCGTGATGCCACGCTGATCGGCAACGGCCCCGAAGCTCTCAAGTATGTTTCCATGGTCGGCAACGACCTCGAACTCGACGAGGGAGTCGGAACCTGCGGTAAAGATGGCCAGAGTGTACCCGTCGGCGTGGGCATGCCTACGGTTAAACTCGACCGCATGACGGTCGGCGGCACGGGACGATAAGTTCGAGAAAGAAGGTTGAAGTGTTAAGTGTCGATGTAAAGCAATTTGTCTCGATGGCCGACGGATCTCGCCGGTATGCGTGGAAGACCATTCCCGCCAGTGAGGCCCTGAAGCTTGCTGAACCTCGCCTTCGATGTCCCGAGTGCAAGGGCGCGATTGGCTTGTATCGGAGATCCGAAGACGGCGCCGTGCCGAATCGTGCGGAGCACAAGGCGAAGAATCACGGCTGCTCGCTCGGTGACTGCTTCGATGGAGTGAAACGGCCGGCATCGAAGCAGATCGAACCGGAAGAGGAAAGTATCGGTGAGTAGCGTATTCCAGCTTGCAGCCAACGACATTCAGCAACTCGCCACCGATATTGTTACGAAAGCCGTGAAGGCAGGCGCATCCGACGCCGAAGTGACCATCCGCGAAGGGGACGAATTCTCCACCACCGTTCGCATGAGCGAGGTCGAGACCCTCAAAGAATCTGGCTCGCGCGGCATGGGCCTGCGCGTCCTGATCGCCACTCCCAACGGTCACCGGGTCGCCAGCACGTCATCCAGCGACTTCACGCCCGAAGGTATCGACCACCTCGTCAACGGCGCGCTCGCCCTTGCTCGCGTGACGTCAGAAGATCCCTTCGCTGGCCTCGCTGACACCAGCGAATTCGGCAAACTGGAAGGCGACCTCCAGCTTTATCACGAGGACGTTTATTCGTTGCCCACCGCCGACCGCATCGATCTGGCCCGCCGTGCCGAAGCCGCAGCCCTGGCTGCCGACACCCGCATTACAAACAGCGACGGCGGAAACTTCGACGCAACTACCGGCCGCAAAGCCTTTGCCAACTCGCGAGGATTCTCCGGCGAGTACCGCGCGTCGTCCTGCTCTATCTCCGCCACCCCTATCGCCCTCGGCAAAAATGGCGAGATGCAGCGTGCCTACTGGTACACCTATGCGCGCTCGCTGAGAAAACTCGAGACGCCCGAATCCGTCGGGACCGAGGCCGCCCGCCGTACCCTGCGCCGCCTTGACGCGCACCGCGTAAAGACGCAGCAGGCGCCCATC
>Ga0335074_10008008_pt1 | contig 14678 bp, 12 predicted proteins | sample Lox_Sample_23_FD_206715 | JGI IMG/M metagenome (GOLD analysis project Ga0335074, IMG submission 206715) | Soil microbial communities from Loxahatchee National Wildlife Refuge, Florida, United States - Lox_Sample_2.3 | ecosystem: Environmental > Terrestrial > Soil > Wetlands | place: USA...
GCCTGCTGTCTGGGAGGCAGTCCTGGCAGCCTAACAAAGCGACTGCATTGCGGGCTTCATAGCCACGACCTTTGGCTCGTCAGGCTATTTGCACCAGAGCCAGATAGAGATGGGCTGCTATTACGTCTATGCGCTGCGGGCGTTGACAGCGGCGGCCAACCATGAGCGGAGCTTGCGGCCGGACCGTATTACCGACGTGGAGCAAGCGTATCGCCTGGGGTTCAATCTGTATCTGGACCAGTTCGTCTTCGGCTCCTCCCCCGCGGTGCGGCAGTTCCTGGCCGGCCATATAGGCCCCCGCGTGGGGGAGGCGTTCCGTGGCGTGATTCTGGACTACTATGAAACCGTGGCGCGGGCGCAAAAGCGCAAATATCCCCTGTTCTTTGCCGAGGAGACCCTGCCCGAGACGGATGCCCGCCTTGGCATCCGCTATATTTTCCGGAATACGAAGGAAATCGTCTTGGTGCGCGATCGGCGCGACATGGTGTGTTCCTTGATGAAAAGCGGCGCCGTGCGGTGCGAACAAGCAGTGCGCAACATGGCCCATGCCATGAGGCGCTGCCTGGACGCCAATGCGGCGGCGGATGACAGCGTGCTGTTCCTGCGGTACGAGGATTTCGTGATGGAACCGCAGGAGATGGTGGCGGCGTTGTTTCGGTTTGTCGGGCTGGCGCCGCCGGACTATGATGAGGGTGTTGGGGCGGCTATTTTCGGGACACGGCACTAGCCGTGTCACCGGTGGATTCGATCGGTCGTTGGCGGCACGAACTTGATTCGGAGCAGTTGGTGGAGTTCGGGGAGTTTGAGCGGTTACTTGGAGAGTTTCGGTATGACGTTGGCTCGCGTTTAGGGGCGTGATCGTGGTCTTTCGACACCTGCTAGACTGGAGGTACCGCCGCCACGCTCTTCGGCAGATGGCAACCATGCAACATCGGGAAGAGGCCGCGCTTACGCTGTCGGATTCGCATCCGTTTGCCTGGGCGCTAAAGGCAGCGAGTTTGGGCGATCGCGAGGAAGGTCGCCGGCAGTGGCGCGAGGCTTGCCGTAGCAATCCCGATTATGTTCGAAACTCTCCTGACTCGCTGAAGCTCCTTCTCGACCTGGAAAACTATGATGAAGCTGAAGTGTTCGCCCAGGACGCATGCAAGCGGTTGCCCCGCGACCCTGAGCGTGCGGCAGGCCCGGCAAAGGTCGCGGAGGCAAGGGGTGACTTCGAGGAGGCGGCAGCGAGGTGGGCCAGGGTGCGCCGCAAGTTTCCGCAGAGGCCGGCGGCGTATGTCGGAGAAGCATCATGTCTCGGTAAGCTAGGCAAGCTTGACCAAGCCGACGCGCTGATCTCCAAGGCGATCGCTCGTTTTCCCGGCGACTTATTCTGCGGTATCGAGGCAGGGCGGATTGCGGACCGACGCAAGGATTGGCCGGTGGCGCTGCGGCGGTGGGAGAATGTTGTTCAAACTCATCACCATGGCTCGGGTGAGATTGGTGCGGCACGCGCACTTCAGGAGATGGGACGCCTTGATGAGGCGGAGGATCGATTACAAGCGGCGAGCTTGCGACATCCATTGGCAGTAGAATTGGCCATCGGCCTCGCGGACGTTGCATACCGGCGCGGGGACGTCGCCGAAGCTGCGCGCCGCTGGACGAGAGTGCGTACTAAATTCCCGACGATGCCGTTTGGCTATCAGGGCGAACTTCGGGTGAGCCGAGAGTTAGGCGATATCGCGCGAGCAAAGGAGGTCGCGTCGGCGGCACTTGACCGCTTCCCCAACGCCGCGTGGGCGCTGGAAATCTCGCGAGAACTGGAACGCCGCGAGCCAGGGGGTTAGAACTTTGTCATTAGGCTCGGTGCAGTTCTATTCCCGGTATGGTGGGCACCGTGTCGGCAAGACGCTGTAGAAATGGCCTGACATGGGGCTGCCGCAGTGCGTCGAGCAGTTCCTTACGCTGATAGGATCGCAGGTGGGTGACAACAAGATCGCAATATTCTACACACGGATATCGGTGGCCATCTGGCAAAAGGTATTTGTCCGGTTCAGGAACTTCCCAGGCGGGATCGCCTCCGCCGTTCTTGCGTAGGAAGCGTCGCACGGACCCGGCAAGAGGGACGTGCGGAAATCGCAGGCACTCGTCGCCGGTCATAGGCACTTTGCCCGATAGGCCAAGGTACGCAAGGATGGCGTTTGTTATGTAAGCGATCGCCTGGCGGTAGGGGTGATTGGTGACGTGGAACAGCGGAGTTGTCGTGCCGAACTGGTCGAGAAAAGGCGAGAGAGGGATATCGATGTCGTCGGCGATCTCCCTGCGTCTCATCTCGGCTATTGACAGGGAGATTTCTTGTGCAATGAAGGGATCCGAATACAGGTCATCGTCCAACACGATTGCGGCCGTGCGCTCCGCGCTCATCCCAAGGGCCGCGCAGTGTAGGACAAGCATGTCCAGGTAGGGCATGCCGAATCCTGGAAAGGCGACCGACCTCCATCCCACGAGCTGACCGTCGAAGAACATTGAGGGGAATACAACCACGGGTGAGCCGGGCTTCGCCTGGGACCTGATCCAGGCGAGCGACAGATCCTCTCGCTCACGATAGTTGTCGCGAATGGGTTGGCTGATAATGATGTCCGCGGACATGACGCTATCCCGATATGCGTCGGCCTCGTCGATGATTTTTTGCGTGAAAACCTCGTAACTGCTGACTTCCCACTCCGGAAACTGCGCCGCGAGCAGCGACGCGATTGCCGGAGCCTGGCAGTTGCCGTGAACGTATACGCGCATTTTCTGTTCTCGTTTTGCTCGGGGAAGGCGATAGTCGCGACCCTTCGCCCACCGGATCAAGGGAAAAAGCAATTAGCGCGAGAGCGCTTCATCTGGTAGCACAATTGGTGCTATGCGTAACCATCTCTTTAGGGCTGGAGCTGGGTTCGATGGTTCCCTGGACCGACGACGCGCGTGCGGAAACGGCGCGCTATTTTCAGGCGGCGATGAGCGAGACCGAGGCAATATTCGCCAGGGCCAGGGCAATGATCGGCGATCCGGCGAGCGCCGACGTCGGGCTGTTGCTGCATGCGTTCATCGCCGGCGTTGGGTCGCACGTAGACGTTGCATTATTCCGCCTACGGCAATTGACCGACGAAGTTGGTCACGTTAGCGGCCAGCTTGACGATGGCGATAGCTTCTTTGGTCACGATTGGAATGTCAGGCCAGAGGTACTGCAACGGTATCGCCCGGAATGCGTGGAACAACTGTTTCCGGCGCGGTCGAACGAGGGGGTAGACGCGGCGGAGATCCTGGAATGGTGCCCAAACGAGTGCCTTGATCTCGCCTGGCCGACTTCCCTCGCGGGATATAGCCGCCGGCCACGCCGACTGCCGTTCCGGGCCTATTCGACGTCGGATGCGTCGGCCTATGTCGAGCCCTATCGGTATCAGGTGTTTTCCAGAGACCTGGATGCAATGTGGAGTACGGCGAGCCCGCGCTGCCTCTCAAGGCAGTTCATGACGAAGGTGATCGCGACGGAGATCGACAAGCTGCACCGTAACATTGTTATAATCCAGGATCGCTTCGGATTTGGCAATTTTTGTCATTTTCTGTTTGATGGCGTGACCAGGGTTTTGCATTACGTCAGCCATTTCGGTTACACAGACGAATTGTTCGTCATGGCGGGCATTCCGGGCCCCTATCAGCAATTGGTGTGCCGTGCCCTTGCAGAGGTGGCGCGCATTCCCGAAAACAGCCTGTTTTTCCCGGACCGCCCTTATCTGTTCCGATCGCCTCGGAAATGCGTGTGGTTTTCAGACCAGAAGGAGTTGCACGTCCACCCGGCGCAAATGGCTCACCCGCAGTCGCTCGCCGCCCTGCGGCCGGTGGCCGAGAAGGTGCCTGGCACCGACAGTTCGGCAACGCGGGTCTATGTGTCCAGGGGTGATGCCGACCGGCGACGGGTCAACAACGAGGCCGAGCTTACGCGGGCACTGGAGGCCCGCGGGTTCATCTCGGTTCAGCTCGCGAAAATAAGCGTCGAGGAGCAGGTTGGATTGTTCCGCAACGCAGAGGTCGTCGTCGCGCCTCATGGCATGGGACTGACGCATATTGCCATGGGCAACCGGCTTGGGCGTGTGATCGAGCTGTTTCATCCGGAGGCAGGCACCGATGCTTATGCATTCGTCGCGCGATCGGCCGGCTTCCATTATGACCACCTGCTGGGTGAGCCGATCCCGGGGACACCGTCCGACTTTGCGGTCGATGTCGGCCGCGTGCTGGATCTGCTGGGGCCGGACGTCACCAGCCTGCGGCGCCCGAACTGGCACAAGCGCGCCAATCTTATTCCCGCTTCCAGGACGTTCGGCAGGTTCGATGGCGGGATGACGGAGCCTCCGGACGGTTGGGCGGTGCTCGATTTCGCGCCTATGATGGCGGACCAGGCCGTGCGTTTTCACCGGAAGGCGGGGCCGGCGGCGAATACGCTGGTGGGTCAGTGGGCCAGCATCGATATCGCCCCCCGTACGCTGTATGTTGCTTCGTGCTGGGTTTGGCTGCCGGAAAGATTCCCGGTGAACGAGCTTTCGATCCGCATTGCTGGGGCGAAGCCCGAGCATATTCAAGCGGCGAACCTGACGACGACCATGGCGTGGCAAAAGATCTCGTGCGCTGCTATCACCTCTGCGGACGCTACGCGTTGCGCCGTCGGGCTGCATGTGATCGGGCACGAAGGGACCTGCTTTGCGTCCACGTGCTGGCAACTGGAGCGCGGGCGTGTGCCGGGCGCGTATTTGGCGACGGGCTGATGGCCTGTCGAATTGGCGGCGGAGGGGATTGATATGGGGCTAGCACCAGAGGCGATCAGAACACACAGGCAGTATGAAGCCTATAGAAATTTTTTTCTCGCGACGCCGTGCCAGGCTGAGTTAGACGACAAGGCGGACCTCCACGCCTATGCCGCCGATCATCTTGGGAGAAACGCGCTCATCACGTATCTGGAATTTGGCGTCGCAAACGGCGATAGCCTACGGAGGGCGGCGAACGGGTTCCGCAATCCGGAGACACGGCTAATTGGATTCGATAGTTTCTACGGGTTGCCGGCGGATTGGCCTGTCGGAGCGGCCGAGCGGCGGGTTATTCCGGCAGGGACGTTTTCGCGAGGAGGTAAGATACCGGACATTTCCGACCCGAGGGTCAGTTTCGTTACTGGGTGGTTCCAAAACAGCGTTCCGGAGTTCCTGACCTGCCGGGCGGCGGGTTTGGTCGGACGCAAGGTGCTGGTGCACTTTGACGCGGATTTATATACCTCGACGCTTTTTCTGCTGTCGATCCTTTGGCCAATTGTTCCCGAGTATTATTTCATCATGGATGACTTTTTCCAGGATGACATCATCGCTCTGTGCGACTTCGCTTCTGCCTATCCGGTAAAAATCGAATGGGTCGCGTGCCGCAAGAACCCTGCGGGCCTTCCGGCTAAGGTATTTGCCAAAATGAGGCGCACGGCGTTCGAACTTCCGGCCTCGGGAGTAGAGGCGTCCTGACACTTCCGGTCGTGTAGTCTGCTAACGCACGCTGATGAACGATGAGGATTCGGCGCGTTGGGACTTCAGGGACTACCAGGGGCGTGGCCTTTTGGTGCTCCAACCGCCCCAAGCGCCGCTCCGAAGTGTTACGGGTGTACAGCGCATGCCTCTAAGCATTTTCAAAAGCCCACCTCGTTTGGAAGACTGCCATACAGATCTGGCGCCACTCGTCGTAGCGGATCGCGTCGGACCTCAGGGGGAAGGAGAAAACGGACAGATGGGCGTAGGCGACCCTGTCATCTATTATCTGAAGAGAGCCTGGTGGATTGTTTTCCTTAGAAAGCCGGGCTAATATGATCTTGGATTTGGGGTATCCGGCTTGCATTGCGCGGGCAATCTCCTGGGCCTCAGCGAGGGATAAATTGCCGTCGCCCTTCTTGTAAACAAACACTTTTTCACCCTCTGCTAAATCCCTCAACAATTTAGTCCTTAGATAGCGTATCCTGCGCATCATCTTGTCAAGAGCTACGTCAGCAGGCATATCAGCCTCGCGGATGAACGTATGCATCAGAAAGTGACGTCGGTCGCCCGCGACGTATTCCCCACCACTAACTCTTACGAATGTGTGTTCTGCCTCTCCGACGCCAGAAAAGGACGACCTCAGCAGTGCCGCGAGGCTTGCAGGCGTGATATTACTCCAGCGGAGGAGCCCAAGTGGCTCCGCGCCAAAGTGGCGCTGAACAACCCCAAACTCACAGCCATCCCCAAGACCTTCGAACTTCATCAGTAGATTCTGCTCAGTTGAAGGTGCTATCGGGTGCAAAGCCCCTTCGGAGCTCTGGTGGTCCATTCCCGCTTTCGCTGCGACAAGGGCGGGAAGACGGGCTGCGACCGCTTCGGGTTCGCCGTCTGCACGGTCCAGTTGCCAGCGGGCGATCGCGTGGCTTATCGCGATTTGTCCGGCCTCAGCGTCCGGAAACCGTTTCAACAAGGCCTCCCATCGGCGGAATGCCTCTTCCCAGTTACGCTGGCGGGTGGCGATGGATGCGCTCTGGTATAGAAAGTCGAAGGAGTCGGAGGATTGGGCGCGGCAGAGTTCCAGTAAGGCTTCTGCTTCGTTAAACCGTCCCAATTCAACGAGCGGTTGAGTGCCGAGAATGTAGCCTTCTGGCCTATTTGGAAACCTGGATCTCACGTCCTCCCACCGGGCCAATGCTGTCGGGAGATCCGCTCTTAGCAGCGCCAACCGAGCCAGATCTCTGGCCACTTCAAAATCGTCTGAAAAGCGGCGGGCTGCATCCAACAAAACACGATCAGCTTCAGCAGGGTCCGCTCCAAAATGCAACGCCCACGCAAGCTGTACGTGGTAGTGTGGAACATCGGGGAACCTCTGCATTGCCACCCGGCACCGACGGCACGCCTCATCCCATCTTTTGCCGACTATGGCCGATGCTGTATATTCATCGACTATGCGCCGATCATTTGGAAAGGCTTGCATGGCGCCTGCCAGAAGGCGATCCACCTCAACAAGCTCGTTTCGAGTACGGTGCTCCGTGACAATTCGCAATATTGCGGCGGGGTCCGTCATCTCGGGGACTCGGTCTACATTGCGCACACTGGCTTCGGCTTTTCCTGCTATCACGCCGGCCAGCGCCTCGTCAGCGTTGTCCATCCAGCATTCCCTTCAAGCTTTGTAAAGTTGTTCTTAAAGAGCGAAAGCCGCGGGGTCAGCTCGGGTCCACCGAAGGCGCCCGAGAAATATCTCCGACCCGAGGGGACGGCGCGAGGTCTTTCGGGGCTAGCCGGGTGAAGATGCATTGCTCCCCACGGGAGGTCGTCAGTGTTGAAGCTTCCACGCATTCACCAGGACCGAGAGCCATCCGGCCGAGCCGGGCCGCCACGAGGGGCTGTATTGCATGAACTCCTCAATATAGCCCACCATCAGTCCGGGCAATACCTCTTCGGCCTTCCCTACATCGGCCTTGTCAGATGCACGTGTCACCCAAAGCAGCTTGTTTGGCCCATAACGGTTCAAAGCAAGGAAGAGCGGAAGCATTGCCTCAAGCGGCGAACCAAACCGGTCCGCGCATACAAATGTCTTCTCGCGCTCCGTGAGCTCTGCCAAAAACTTGCGGCGCAAGAACGCTATTTTTCGCTTTTCCGCGGTTACCACCTCGTCGGCGGAAAACGCTGCAGCCGACATTCCGGTGTGATAGACCAGATTGTATTGTAGATCCTTGATCATCCATTCTCGGCCGCCGTGTTCGACGACGAATGGGTCCAGGTGCTCGCCGATCCCAAGCAGGCTATTGTCCAACGCTTTGATGGCGGCCTCGACAGAGGCACCGGCAAATCGGAACAGACCGAGGGGATCGCACCCGCACGCCCGCTGCAAACCGCCGAACTCACAGTCCCCGGCAACTAGTTGAAAACTGGTCAGGAAGTCGAGGATCGTCACGCCGGCGATGCGCTCGATTGTGGCAATAATTGAACCGATATCTTCCTCGGCCTCTTGGCCAATCTGAGTGCCGGATGTCCTCAAGGTATGCGGGGGCATGGGCTCTTGAAGCTCTAAAATCCGGACGTTCTGAACCGCAAATGCAAAACGCAAAGAGCCTGGACCACCCTGTTGCAAGCAGTCTGGATGACTCATGCCGACCACAAAGTGCTGGTCATAGACTGATGGCGGGCCAAAATAGAAGCCCAAACACGCCGGGAGGGACAGGGATGTACTGCCCAAACACCTTCCGTTGGCGTGGATTGTCAGGCGTTGGCTTCGAGGCGCCGGAGCGCGGGTCAGTGGGATAAGCGATATTTCCAGGATTCCCCCATGTCTGCTGCTCGGCTTCGGCAGACACAGGCCGCTGTCCGCGTCGAGCGTCCACGTGAACCCCTTCTCTCCCCGGAACCAGCCGTACAACTGAAATTCGCTTGCATTACCTTCTCGCCCAAATACAACCTCTGTCGAAATGACCGTCTTCATCGGTGACGCCTTGCATGCCGCCCATCACGGTGAATTGGAAGCCGCCGGCCCAAGTCCGCATCCGGCGACGACCCCGTCACAGCCCGTGTCGTATTCGCGGACCTTATCATTATGGCATCATCCGCCTTCTGAGGCCACAGGATGTCGTTCCATGTAGCCACCACCCCTATGCACCCACGGCCGGGGCGCGAGGGGGCGTTGTCGGGCGCGTGCCTTGCCAGCCTTGGCCCAAGTTCATGGGCCGCATTGCTGCCGCGGTCTGAACCTGCGTCTGGCGACGAGCAACGATGCCCTGCCAACCGCATTCAGCGCTTATCTGCCGCAGACGTAGATTGATGTTGCGATGGTGTGCGCAACGAGCCGGTAGCCCTTCTCATTCAGCAGTTGAAACGTCAGACTGTCGGCGGCACGCGCAAGAACCATTTTATGATCCTCTACCGCAATGAACGGAGGTTTGTATCGACCCCAGTCATTGGATTCCAATACAGAGATCTCCCATCCCTCCACGTCCACGCTCAGAAGGTCGATCTGGCGCCCTGGTGGCATGTATTCGTCGAGGATATCACATAGCTTTCGAACTTCGATGTCGCGGTATTGGGCCAGCCTCTTGCCGCCATGCTGTATTTGGAATTCTACAGCCGCGACGTCGAAGGAGTTCACGGCTCCGTCCTCGAATACCCCCATGCTGGCGAAGCCGTTATCTGCGCCCACACCGCAACACAGGTTAATGTCGTTCGGCCGTGCTTGGAGAAATGCCTGGTACAGCCGCTCGTCCGGTTCTATATTGATGCCACTCCAGCCGTTTCGGTAGTGCAGGAGAGCCGTGTTTGAGAGGCGCTCGGGATGATGAGCGCCGACATCCACATAGAAGCCGTCGCGCTGGAGGCGCAGGTAGTGCCAAAGCACTACGTCCTCTCCCCACTGCGAAAATTGTACGTCAGCAGTGCCTTTTCCTAGGCAGGTTAGAATCTTATCGGCGCTATCCATCGAGCATCCCCATTTTGCTCCGCCACCTCGATTGCAACATGCGAAGATTTCGCATTCGCGTACCCCTGCGAACCAGCGGCACCTGTTCGACTACAGAATTGCTTTGCCTGGTTGCTCTCATCGACCAGTGTCGTATATCCTCTGGCACCTAAGTGAACGCAGTTGGGGCCAGTCCGCTCCCGCCGATGACTGCATCATAGCCCCTTTTGCACTCATGGACCCCGTCATTGTGACACCATTGGCCTTTCGCGGCTATCAGGGGCGGGTAGATGTAGCCGTGGCCTCCTTGTTCAACGGAAAACGATATTCCTCTCCCGAGACGGTCGGTGTGCATGGCAGCTACCGCGCCACTGCCGCTGGTATCGCCGGGAGCATTCAGAACCGCGCAAGGGACCGCGCTGTTGGGAGGGTAGGCAGATCCAACACCGCCGCCGCGAAAAGTAGCGCCAGGCCGGACAGCGACCACCGCCCCCCTATCGATTGTGGCGAAGCCGCCGCCCCCGAAACCCGCGGAAGCGTTATCCGCCGGCCAGATTCCCCTGTCGTGCGGATCGATCGCGTGGGCGCAATCGAACATCCCTCGGAAACCCCAAGCTTTCCAGCCTTGCATCATGCTGGCGTTATACTGCAATCTGGCGAGTTCGTAACGTGAATTCACTGGCCTCTGATTGGCCTCGGTGCGCCAGGAGTCGCTGCTGATGCTGCGTGGCAGAACGGTCATGCCATACACCGCGATGCCGCTTGCCAGGTAGGGTTCTGCGGCCCGGAGGAGCCACAACAGGGCTTTTTGCACCGGGACGCCGGCGAAGACGTCGTTGCTTCCCAGAGCAAGCATCAGGTGCGTGACGGTTCCGTTGAGCAATTGCCGACGCGCCGCCGACCGATAAAGATACTGGCCGAGGCTGTCGCCGGCTCGGCTGAGATTCATTACCGGAAACATGTTCCTCATCGCGCGGCCGATGAACAGACTGCCGTTGTCGGGATCGACGCAATCGGTACCGTAGGCCATCTCCTGGCTGGCACCCAGGATGCCGAGCGCAATCTGTCGGCGTTCCAGCCGGCCGAACACGGCCGGCTGAAAGCCGGCGGCCAGGGCTGTCGGCCAAAATGTGGCTGTCGTCTCCGTTGCGTCGGGGAGGTCCACGCCTCGGCGGGTCCATTCGCCAAGCGCGGGCACGCAGGACTGTGACCGGCCCAGCCACATGCCGCCGCTCCATCGGGCGTAGCACTTCACATAGAATCTGGCGCCGGCCGGAATCTCGAGGGGGCACGCATCGCACCACACCGTCGAGAAGCCGGGGGTCACAGTAATGTCTCTCCGGCCTTGCGCGTAGACGGGATGAAATTTGCCGGCCGGGTATTCGATGACCGCCCTTACGACGTAGGGCCCTGGCCAAGGCTTTTCTATGGCCTTGAGCCCCCACTCGGGAAAAGCCAGGACGATGTCGCGCACCCCAGTGGTTGTGGGCGCCACGCAAAGCGTGCGGCTGTTCAGCGTGTTGTTGGTCGTATCCAGGATGGTGGCGTCGTTGGTTGCCTGCTGCCAGGTTGCGGCGAGCAGGCGATGCCGCACATGGCTCTCCGCCTTGTAGCTTGGCTCCGGCGACGCGGATGCCTGCCTGACGAAGGCGGGAGCCGCCGCTGCACCGGCGACCAACTGCCGCCGGGTGATCCGTGAGGGGGCCATTTTGGATCAGTTCTCGGGGGCGGTTTGGCCGGTTGCTTCGGCGACGATGGCTGGCAGCCGAACGGACGTCGCGGCCTCGCTGCCGTCGGATATTTCCCTCTGCCAAAGTGCAACGGCGCTGCGCACGGCAACCGGCCCGGACGCAACGCCGGGGAAGCGGGCAAGAAGGCTTGCCCATCGGCTAAACGCCTCGTTCCAGTCACTTCGTCTGGTTGCAATGAGTGCGCGTTGAAAGAGGAAATGATAATTGTCCGCGAATTGCTCCTGGCATAGTTCCAGCATCGTCTCCGCCTCGTCGAGCCGGCCCAGCTCTATGAGGGGCTGGGTGCCGAGCGTGTAGCCTTCGGCATAGTTTGGAAAGCGCTCGCGCACGAGTTCCCAGCGTTGCAGTGCCAGAGGATGATCGCCTCTCATCGATGCAAGGCGTGCAAAGTCTCGGGCAACTTCAATATCGCGGGGGAAACGGTGAACGGCTTCCGATAATACGCCATCGGCTTCCTCAGGTTCGCCAGAGTAGTGCAGAGCTATCCCCAGTTGCGCATAGGAGTGCGGGACGCCCGGCAATGCGGCAATCGCCGTTTTGTACCGCCGGCAGGCCTCCTGCCACTTGCCTTGGCGGAAAGGCAGGGACGCATAGGCATCCAGGACCTGCCGGTCATTGCCGAACCGCGTCATCGCATCCGCAAGAACGCGGTCTGCCTGGTCCATTTCGTTTCGCCTCAGGCAGTCCGACACAAGCTGAAGCACTTCGGCAAGCTCCGCCGCGGCGGTTTTTGGGCGGGCCTGCTGGGGCGCATCGTCTGGTTGCAGACGCGTATGGGGTGTTTGCAGGTTCATGCCTACTGTTTGCAATCCCATTACGGCCGCCTGCATACCCGGACCGGCCGTTTGCAAGCTCGCATCGGCCGTACACCGACCCGTGTCGGTGTTTGCCAGACCCGTTGCGCTGCCTCTCTCGCGGGTAGATGCACGATGGGGCTGTGGCTTCTTCTTGCGCCATCGCACCATGATTCCCATCCTTTTGGGTACATCCAAGAGTTCAATCAGCCATGGTGATGATAACATTGAGGTCCGCCCAGCTCTTATTGCAGTTTCAGCATCGCCCCTCGAACCGCATCATTGCCGGCGAACTCTATGATGGCATGCGGCTCCGGTTGATGGAGGCCCACGAATTGGAACCTTCCGGCCGCGTCAGTGGTCGCAGTTGCGTCCACCGTGGCACCGGGAGCATATAGATAGGTGCGGTCGAATCCGTGATGTGCGCCGTCGAGCCAGATGACCGTTGCATAGCCGGGCATACCGGTGCCGGTCAACGAACCGATCGGCACGATGAAGTCAAATTTCGCGCCCGGCGTTACCGGAAAGACGCTCGAGTTGAACCCGAACTTCTGTGTCCTTCCGAGGATCAGGTGCGCGAACACTTCGCCGTCGATGGTTTCTTTCGCCAGCCTGATTCCGTTCCAAAGGCGACCGTCATGCGCGGCGGCATCGGACGGCAGCCGATACACCTCTCGGACCGACCCGCCCTCGGTTTCCGTGTATGTCAGGTTGCCGACCAGCAGGTTGGCAGCGCCGGTACATAAGCACTCGGCGTTGATTCGCATACCGATAATGGCGAACCGCGCCGTAGCCGGCACAATCCCAGAAACCACCTGGGATTTGGGCTTGCGGTCGGCGGTCAAGCCTACGACCTTCAGAATCACGGACGCGTGGGCGATAGGCCGGCCTTGGCTTTCGGTGAGCACACCGATTACCGAGTTCCCCTGCCGGGACGCGCGAAGCTTCGCAGGCGGCAGGAGATACCGAGCGACCACATAGCCCAGCGTGTTGTCTGCGGTAATTGGAAGAACCTGAGTCGGATGCGCTTCCCAAGTCGCAAAGATGGCCTGGTCAGGTACCAGGCCATCCGCACTTTCAATTTGCTCGAAACGATTCACCGCATCGGCGACCCAGGCCGCGCCGGTGGTATCCTCGCTGTCGCCCTTGTATATGATACCAAACTTGAGCTGCCTCTGGGCCGCAAACTTTGCCACTGCCTGCAGGCCGGCCGCATAGGAAGGAGTCCGCCAGCCCACGTCCGTCTGCAGATAGGTGAGCCGATGACCTGTCAGGCGCGTGATCATTTTAGAAAAAGAATCAAATGTTGTCTGCCAATCGGGGTAGCTTGTGACTGCCGGAACCGGCTCAATGTCGCCGAGGGTGACGTTTGGGAAGTAGGCCAGGTACGCTCGTATATTCTCGGCGACCCTCTTTGCTAGCTCGGGGACGGGAAAATGGCAACCCCAGCCACTGGCGTAATGCCCGAACCACAGCGGCTCATCCAGGGATAGGTACGTCAGCGGGACCCCGAGACGGTGCAGCTTCTCGGCAGCTTTCGCGCTGTAGTCGGGAGGGCCGTAACCTTCACCGTGACCGCAGCGGTCCTTGGCGTCGATGCCGACCGACTGCATGCCCAGGCCGATGGCGATGTGATGACGGGTCAGGTTGCCCATGTCGGCCTTTAGCACGCCGTCGGGCGTCTGGACGACGAAACCAGCCGTAATGGTGTACACTTGGATCTTTTCGGCCAGTGCATCCCATTGCGGGGTCGGCTTGAACAGTGCGTCCCAGTCAGCCGCTTCACCCTGATGCGTATCCGGGCCGCGCACGCCCAGCCAAATCTGCTGCGCCAGTGCCGGCGTGGCGGTACACAAGACAGCCGCTAGTACGATCATCTTCCGGACGCCACTGGCCATTTGGCGGCGGTACAGGATCGAGCACCGGCGCGCCAGCGAATTCGTCATGTTCATCGCCACCACGACCAGCCGTCACAATTTCTGCACCAGGATCCGATTCGATACGTTGTGGCCCCCCGCCGCGCCATCCTCCCGCATCTCGATGACTCGGCAGCCGCGCTCGGCTATCAATCGGTGCAACTCGGGCTGAGGCAAAACGTGCATCTCTGGCGTGCCAAGATTTATCGGCGAGGCGAGGTAAGCGTCTGCATCGAATGTATAGCCCAGTCTATAGGTGGGTACCTGGAAGTATGCGACGCCGCGAGGCGGTAGCCGATCGAAAGCGGATGAGAGAAGAGCACGAATTATCGGCGGGGGATTATGCTGCAACACGATAACCGAGAAAAAGATGTCGAAGGGCGGGGCGACCTCTATTGATCCAACCCGGTTAGCCAACAGGAAGTCCACGTTCTGCCGTTGCCAACGGGCGGCGGCGGATTCCGCCAATTTGAGGTGCGGTGCAGAGATGTCTGCCGCGATCACGTTGCGAAAATGCTCCGCGAGCCAAATAGTGCTTCGGCCCACCCCGCACCCCAGTTCAAAGCAGGTGGGAAACTCGTTCGCCGCCAGTCCCGATCGCTCAAGGGTTGCAATAAAATTGGTCACGGGTTCCCGGCCGCTGCGGAAAAACTCGACCTCCGTGGCGGCTATGTTTGCCGCGAGGAAACGGTCCGCCGACAGAACAGACCAATGCGGCTCGACTTCCCCCATATGCTGGAAGTTCGCCTCGACGCGCTTAATCATTGCGT